>Ga0209598_10002023_pt1 | contig 16120 bp, 10 predicted proteins | sample M_140807_EF_Meta_FD_187317 | JGI IMG/M metagenome (GOLD analysis project Ga0209598, IMG submission 187317) | Freshwater microbial communities from Lake Montjoie, Canada to study carbon cycling - M_140807_EF_MetaG (SPAdes) (version 2) | ecosystem: Environmental > Aquatic > Freshwater > Lake... | reverse complement strand
TCGTCCTATGGACCGGACCGCACGCGCCTGACTGGATATATGAAAAAGGAGTGCCGAAAGTGAGGATGAGCGGAGGTAAGGGCAAAGAAACTTTTCCGTACTACCTCGACGAAAACTACATCAAATACTTCCACTCCTTTATCGGTAAACTGGCGGACCACATCGCCTCTCTTCCCGAAGAGCAACGAAATGTCTTTGCATTTATTCAGCCGGCCTTTGGTTCGACGGGTGACAGGCAGCTCTACAAAGGCACTCCTCAAGACCCGAAATATAAAATCAGTGCCCAGCAGTATTTTGAATTCTGCAGCGGAGGGACAAAGCGGTTTTATGAAGCCTTCAATAAGCCGGAACTCAAGCACATCAAATTCCTCTTTAATGTAGCCGATGAGAGCAATCCCGGAGAGGCGAAGGCCAAGGGAGCAAGAGCAGGGGAACAGCTTTACGCAAACTGGCTTCGTCAGAACTACCCAATCGAGCTTCGAAAGCAGCAATTTACGATCGCCATCGGTTATCAGGCGAATGGCGAAATCGAGCAGGATACTGAATTGCGTCCCGCTTTTTATGGGCTGAATGGTAAGGAACCGGAGTTTGTGCGCGGCGAGTTTTCGAAATTTGGGCAGGGCGGGATCTTTGAGGAAAATCCAATCTGGAATTACTATTGGACTGCCATTTCTACGGTCGATCGGGGGCTTGATCTTTGGGAAGTAGATTACCGCACTGTGGAAACGGGCAAATACGATGAGGGGTTTGCGTTCTCAAGCCGCTATTCTTATTACAAGCGGCCCCAAACCAGCCCGCATGCCTTTATCGCACTGCGTGACGTACTTGATAGTGCGGATACCGTCCGCTTCCCCGAAGGGGCATATGGGAAAGCCGTGCAAAGCAATGGCGAGCGTGTGGAGAAAATTGAATCAGAATTCCAAAAATACGGAGCAAAAGTTGGCGACCTAGATGCGGCTACATCTCTTTTAGGATCCAATTATCTTTTTGAGGCCAAAGCGATGAACGATGTCGGCTTCGGGTTGATCGCAAGAAACTACAGCCGGTTCATCACCCAGATTGATGCGAATAAAACCAGTGTCGGATTGTGGCGGGTCGGCCCGATTGATCAACCTTACGGGCGTTATGCGCGTGCATTCGAACACAAGTCAGGCAAGAACGCGCTCTACTTCGGATTCGACAAAGACTTCTTTAGAAAAGACGGTAATCCGGTCGGCCCTCTTACCTTCCGAGTGGTGTGGCTGGATAACACAACGGGCTCATGGGGCTTCTGTTATGATGCTGGCAAAGAAAACTTCAAATCGGCAAAGACTTTTGTGGGGCAGGGGACGGGACGATGGCGCGAAGAGACGTTTACGATTACGGACGCTATGATGAATCATAATGGTCCGCAGAGCGCAGATTTTGCGTTGGTCAATCTCGATGACAAAGACAAAGTATTTCACCTTATCGAAGTTCAGCGCGAGTTTACTGTTCCGCGGCCTACTGCCAGCAACATGACAAAGCCGATCAAGTCGGCTGCGATTACAGAAACGAACAATTCACCGAATAAATAACTAAGGTTATGAAAATAACATCATTATTACTTTTGGCTTTAACGCTCAACTTGCCAACAAGGGTCGCATTAGCCAAACCAGAATTAGGTACTTCCTCAAAGTGGGAGAAATCGATTACTCAGTTTGAGGCAGCTGATGTCGCAAATCCGCCACCCAAGGGCGGGATCGAATTTATCGGATCCTCCACGATCACAAAGTGGACAACCCTGGCGCAGGATTTCCCGGGCTTACCGGTGTTCAACCGCGGCTATGGCGGATCGCAAATCAAGGACACCACCTTTTTCGCTCCCCGGATTATCATTCCCTACGCGCCACGCATCATTGTCTTTCACGCTGGCGACAATGACTTGGCCGCTGGGGCAACACCCGAGAAGGTGATCGCGGATTTAAAGGAACTGATCGAGCTCGTTCATGCCAAACTTCCTGAAACTGAGTTCTGCTATATTTCCCTGAAACCGAGTGTGAAGCGGGAGCGACTTCGACTCGAACAGCAGAAGGTGAATGAAGGAGCCATGGAACTAAGTAAAAGCAATTCACGTTTCCATTACATCGACCAATATCACATGGTGACCGATGCCAAGGGGAATCCACGGCCCGAGTTGTTCTCAGCGGACGACCTGCATCTCAGTGAGGCGGGTTACAAATTGCTCGCCGAGCGGGTTCGTCCTGCCTTTGAAAGATTAAAACTTCGTAAACCAGAAGATGATTCCGCAAAAAACAAGTAGCTTAAAAAAGTGCAAATAATATGAGAAGCACATTCTTTTGTTTGGCGGGAATATTCCTTTTCAGTGCCTTCGGCCGATCGGCAACCTTGTCGGATCATGCCGGTCTGAAAATTGAACTGGAAGACAACGGGAATATTGCCGGAGTCGAACTGGGTGGAGCGATACTGCCAAAGGGAAGTCTGGGAGGTTTCTATCTATTAGAGCCAAACAGCACCACGAAGATTCCTCTGACTGGAAAGTCCTTTCCCAAGGACGGCAAACTTCAGCTCATACTGACAAGCCCGCTCCAGGCTGACGTGAGCGCGGAGGTCGCCGAGGGGCAGGGATTCATTGAGGTGACTGGCGTGCTACAAGATCTTACCGGCAGGGATCGAGGATTGTGGCTGGGCTTTAATGTGCCAGTAAACACCACGGGCTGGAAATGGGGTAAAACACTGAGTGTTCATCCCGAAATTACACAAACAGAACCTGGCTACAGCAATGTAAACAAAGAATCCAATAGTAATATGGTGCCGATTCCGTCGGTATGGATGCAAAGTGGTGGGATTGCGTTGTGCATTCCTCCGACGGATCCATGCGTTTTCGAAGTGGGTGCCGATGCCGAAGGACTGCGGATCCAGATGGCCTTCGGCCTGTCCAAGGATACCAAAAAATTCCCCTCGAAGGCATCCTTTCGTTTCCGGATCTACTCGATCGACGGCACGTGGGGATTTCGTGATGCGCTGGCGAAATACTACGACTGGTATCCCGATTACTATCACATTGACCCAAAGGTCATGACTTTCCTTGGCCATCACCATGATTGGATCAACATGAATTTCGTAAAAGATGAATTTAGGACCGACAAGCAGATCGATCCGAACCTGAAAGAGTATTTGGCTTACACGAAAACCTCAGCGCGAATCCAAGGTCTAAAGAATGCGAAAGAGCTGAAGACAAATGAACAGTTTCTTGATGCCATTGCCAAGACCGATACCATACAGCATTACGAGAAAAAGGGCGCCATTGACTCTAAGCTACTGACGGAAGGTCGATCCGCCCTCATTAATAGTATCTGTTATAATCCTGACGGAACATTTGGGCGCTTCGGAACTTCAGATGGAGGTGTTGATTTTCCGCATAACTGCGATCCTGACCTGTTTGCAGATAAAACTCCGCATGATCCAGTTTATGCAGACATGTATCTACGCAAGGCCGTGGATCTTGGGAAAGTGGGTAATTTTGTTGGCATTCACTGGGACCGTCTTGGGGGGTGGAGTAACTTCCTTAACTACCGGCGGGATCATTTTCCCTACATTGACCATCCGCTGACCTTTGATCAGGACGGACGCCCATGTATACAAACTCAATTTACGAATTACGAGATGTTCGATGCATACCGCTTGTTACTTAAACAGGGGGGGTTGTTTCATGAAGCTGCGGGGATGAAGGATTTCGGTTGGGGTAAAATTCCAAATAAACCAGCTGGCCAAGAACGAACAGGGATGTTTTTCCTTTCTTCAGTGGTCACAGGCGGCTGGCATGAAGGAAGCTTCAAGCCGATCGAGTTGGGAGGCTTTGATTTTGAGCGTATGGTGATGGGGCGGAAATCCTACCGGATTTCCTCAGGAAATATTCCCTCACACAATGAGTCTCCGACGCTGGAGGTTATCAAAAATGCCCTCGCAAAAACGACGGCCTATGGTTTTGCCTGCCCGGTGCAGGTTCTCTATTTTTATCCGCTCGGACATCCGGGTTATGACGAGAATTATTCTTGGTATACCAAGCCGGAGCACAAAGCGCTGTGGGACAAATATGAACCCGCAAATCTTGCCATCCGGCTCGCGGGCTGGGAACCGGTCACCTATGCCACTGTTAACTCACAAGCCGTTCAACTTCAAAGATTTGGGAAAGGGGAAAATATCTATCTGACCGTCTGGGGGCCGAACTCGCCCGCATCTGTTGAGGTCGAGATCGATGCCGGGAAGCTCGGTCTGAAGGCAAAACCCTCCTTCAGCGAGATGGTCGCGGACGTGCCAATGAAGGTGACCCCAAGTCCCAAAGGCTGGATGCTGACCGTCCCGATGGAAAAAGACATGACGCGCGTCATAAAGATCAACTAGCCTATTGAAGTTGCCGCAAAAATTCCTAACCCGTGCGGTGCTTTTCATGGTGTCGCCAGCACGCGCTCTAGGCGGAGCGCTAGGATCGATTAAAAAATCATCACATTTTGCCCTTTTGGCTGAACTAATAGGTGGGCGTTCCAAGGGCATTTTACCGAGCAAATGCACGAAGAACTCCTCCCAGCCGCAATCCTGCGGTGAAATCTTTCCTATGACTGTGAATTCCTCCTTTTTTCCAGATTTTCGCGTGCGGCTGACGCTACCTGTAATCAACGCCCTCGCTTTACTGATGTTGGTCATGCCAGTTGTGCTCTTGGCTGCTGAACCGACGAAGCAACCGGCTAAACCAAACGTTCTGATCATCCTAGTAGATGACATGGGCTATTCCGACCTCGGCTGTTACGGGAGTGAGATCAAGACGCCGAACATCGACCGACTCGCCGCCAACGGGATGAAATTTACCCAGATGTATAACACGGCGAAGTGCTTTCCCTCGCGCGCGAGTTTACTCACGGGGGTCTATTTTCAGAACACGGACAAGGATTTCAAAAACACCGCGACATTGGGGGAGGTGCTGCGTCCAGCTGGTTACACCACGCTTTGGTCGGGCAAGCAGCATGCTCAATTCAATCCGGTGACGCGGGGTTTTGACCGCTACTTTGGAATGATCGGTGGCGCGGAGAATCATTTTAAGCCCAATCAAGACAAGCCCAAGGGCTGGGCGCTTGATGGGGAGAAAGCCGCCACGAAGGACTCCGGATTCTACAGCACCGACGCCTACACGGATAAGGCCCTCAAATGGCTCGATGAATACGGGAAAGTGGACAAGCCATTTTTACTCTACGTGGCGTATACCGCACCCCACTGGCCTCTGCAGGCTTGGCCTGAGGATATCGCAAAATATAAAGGTGCCTACGATGCCGGCTATGAGGCGGTGAGGAATGCCCGATATGAGCGGCAGATTCAGCTTGGTTTGGTTGATCCCAAGACCACGCGCTTGTCGGCCTTTGAACAGGAGAAGAAGGCTGCCAAGAACTGGAATGAGCTGTCTCCGGCTGAGCAAAAGAAGCAAGCCGCGTTGATGGAGATCTATGCTGCAATGGTTGATCGCATTGACCAAGACGTCGGACGTTTGGTCCAACGCCTTAAAGAGCAGGGGAAGCTGGATAATACTTTGATCATGTTTATGGCGGACAATGGTGGGTGTGCAGAAAATCCAAAAAAGGAAGATGCCGATCCGAATGCCTCGATGGGAAGTGCGGAGAGCTTTCTTAGCTACGGTTCGGGTTGGGCTACGGTGAGCGACACACCTCTTCGCAAGTGGAAACAGGATTCATTTGAGGGCGGCATCAGTACTCCGCTGGTGGTTCACTGGCCTGTGGGTATCAAGCCCCAGACTGGTTGGAACCGTGAGCCGACCCACCTAGTCGACATTATGCCCACCGTGCTTTCAGCGACCGGAGCAACATATCCCGGCGAATCTAAGCAAACCAAGGTCTCGCCCATAAACGGTGTAAGCTTGGTGCCAGCCTTTAAAGGTGAGGGGATCGGGCGAACAAACCCGTTATTCTTTCAGTTCGGCAAGGGCTCCGCAATTCGTGATGGACAGTGGAAGCTCGTGCGCAACAGCCCAATTTGGGAGCTTTACGACATGGCCGCTGATCGCTCGGAGACCACCGAGCTGGCAGTGCAGCACCCCGAGGTTGTTCAGAAGTTGAGTGCCCAGTGGCTGGCCTGGTGGAAGGATTCGACAGGGAGCGATTGGACTGGGAAGCCGGGAAAGGCCGATAAGGACAAAAAATCCGACAAGCCCGAAAAGGGAAAAAGAAAGAAGGCGGATCCCTCTGACGAACTAGAAGAGTGACTTCGTTTGCTTGCCATCTATTTTGAAGGGTCAATTGTTATGAAAGGTTTTCACCAGATACTGCCTTTAGTCGCACTAATGCTGTTTTCTTGGCCCGTTCTCTCTGCCGCTGAACCCACCAAGGTCCGAGACAAGCCCAACATCCTTTTCGCCGTTGCGGACGATTGGTCGTTCGGGCACGCCGGGGCCTACGGTTGCAAATGGATCAAGACACCTGCGATGGATCGCGTGGCCCGAGACGGGATACTCTTTACTCAGGCTTTCACGCCGAACGCAAAATGTTCGCCCTCCAGGGCGTGCATCATTACGGGGCGTAATCCATGGCAACTCAAGGCTGCCGGAAATCATTGGTCGATCTTCCCGCCGGAGTTCAAGTCCTACCAGGAAGCACTGTCCGAGCAGGGCTACTTTGTCGGAATGACTGGGAAGGGATGGGGGCCGGGGATTGCCAAGAATGATGCAGGCCAGAACCGCGAGATGGCGGGAAAGCCTTTTGAGGAGAGGAAGTTTCCCTCCAAGATCACGAAGGGAATCTCGCGGGCCGATTATGCAGGGAATTTCAATGACTTCTTGGATGCTGCACCCAAGGGTCAGCCCTGGTCATTCTGGTATGGAGGTCATGAGCCACACCGTGGTTACGAATATGGTTCCGGCGTGGCCAAGGGCGGAAGGAAGATCTCCGACATTGATCGTGTGCCGTCTTGCTGGCCGGACACTGAGGAGGTGCGCAACGACATGCTCGATTATGCGTTCGAGGTGGAAAATTTTGATCTCCACTTAGGGCGTATGCTGGCCGAGTTGGAGAAGCGGGGTGAACTCCAGAACACGATCGTCGTCGTGACCTCCGACAACGGCATGCCGTTTCCGCACTGCAAGGGCTATGCCTACAGTGACTCGAACCACCTGCCGCTGGCCATCATGTGGCCCCAAGGTATTGTCAAACCAGGCAGGATAGTGGATGACTATGTGAGCTTCATTGATTTTGCTCCTACGTTCCTCGATGTCGCTGGTATTGAGCAGAGTAAGACCGGCATGAGCCCGATCACGGGCCGGAGTCTCATGGAAATCTTTAAATCGGATCAATCCGGACGCATCATTCCGCAGCGTGATCACGTCCTTCTCGCGAAAGAACGCAACGATGTTGGGCGCCCCAATGATGAGGGCTATCCGATCCGTGGCATCGTCAAAGACGGAATGCTGTATCTACATAACTTCGAGCCTGATCGTACGCCCGGAGGTGTTCCGGAGACCGGCTATAAAGATACGGACGACAGCCCGACCAAGACGGCGGTGCTTGCCACGGAAAAGAAGCCTGACCTCAAGCACCTCTTTAATGCTTCGTTTGGAAAGCTGCCGGCCGACCAGTTGTTTGATCTACGCCGCGATCCGGATTGCATGACGAATCTGGCCACGACGGTCTCGTTTACTGCATTCCAGAAGCAGCTCTTTGATGAGCTCAAGCAACAGGGGGATCCGCGCATGTTGGGCAACGGACACATTTACGACGAATACCCCTATGGCTTTGCCGACAAGCGCAACTTTTACGATCGGATCATGCGCGGTGAAAAAATCGAAGCGGTTAAAGAAGAATAACACTCAACAAAAAAAGAGAATGAATATGAAATTTATCATTAAACACTGGTTGCTCTTGGCCGCAATTCTCGGATTACTGCCCGCCACATCGCCCGCCGCTGATTCGTCGCCGCAGGCGGTTAAGAAACCAAACATCGTCTTTATCCTGGCGGATGACGCCGGAATCGGGGATTTCTCGGCCTATGGTTGCAAGTATGGCGTCACGCCCAACATTGATCGTCTTGCGGCGGAGGGCATGAAGTTCACGCGTGCCTATAGTGGAAGCGCCGTCTGTGCTCCTTCACGCTGCGTTTTGATGACCGGGCAGCATACAGGGCACGTGCTGCGTCGTGCCAACGGAAGTAAGGATGGCCTCCTCTCACTTCCAGCCACTCAGGCAACCGTGGCCCGTTTGCTGCACGATGCTGGTTACGCAACCGGTGGTTTCGGTAAATGGGGGTTGGGCAACCCCGGTACGACCGGGGTTCCGGAGAACGAGGGTTTCGACCTATTCTTTGGCTATTACGATCAAAAACACGCGCATGACTACTATACGGACTACCTCGTTCGCAACAGCATGGATGTGCCGTATCAACAATCCGGCAAACACACCTGGGAGGATTATTCTCATACCCGCATCGCAGATGAGACGCTCAAGTTCATCGAGAAAAACAAAGACCGCCCCTTCTTCTGCTATGCCACATGGACACCGCCGCACGACGAATGGGTCATACCGGATAACGCCCCATTCTCAAAGCAAACCTGGCCAGAGGAGATTAAGAATTACGCCGCGATGGTTGCACTTGTGGATAAGGACGTTGGTCGGGTGATGCAAAAACTGAAAGACCTTGGCATCGCTGATAACACACTTGTCATCTTCAGCTCGGATAACGGAGCCAACGATGAATGCATTGCGCAACTCGACAGCACCGGTGGATTGCGTGGTTACAAGCGGATGCTTTATGAAGGGGGCATCCGTGCGCCCTTCATCGTTCGGTGGCCGGGCAAGATTCAGCCCGGCACGAATAGCGACATGCTGACCACGTTCGTGGACTTTATGCCGACGGTGGCAGACATCATCGGTGTAGCCGCGCCTTCCGGGACGGACGGCATATCCATTTTGCCGACCTTGCTCGGCCAGAAACAAACAAAGTTGCACGATTCCCTTTATTTTGAGATCTACGAGCCTTATTTCCAGCAATCGGTACGTTTGGGTGACTGGAAGGGGTACCGTCTGGGCACGAAAGCGCCGCTCGAACTGTACGACCTGAAAGCTGACCCGGCCGAAAAGCAAAACCTTGCCGCTGCCCATCCTGACATTGTTCAAAAAATTGAAGCCATCATGACTTCTGAGCACACGCCTTCGCCGCATTACGATGCGCCGGAACAATCCCAGAAGGACAAAAAAAAGGCCGGCGGTAAAAAGAAGGTGAAATCTGTTTCCAATATGTTGAATGAGGAAAATTCAACTCCCGAGGACGGCAAGAAGTAGGGATTCAGTGAGCCGTTCCATCAAACACTGGTTCGTTGCGCTGCTGCTGTTGCCGCTGGTTGGATTCTCTGGTGCTGAGCCAGAGAAGCCACGGAGTAAGCCCAACATTATAATCATTCTTGCAGACGACCTTGGTTCGGGTGATCTGAGTTGTTCTGGCGCAACAAAAATCAAGACGCCGAACATTGACCGACTGGCTGCCGATGGGGTTCGTTTCACACAGGGATACGCGCCGTCGGCCACTTGCACGCCGTCCCGCTTCTCGTTGTTAACCGGCGAATATGCCTGGCGCCAGTCCGCCAAGAAGAACACGATCCTCGATGGTGACGCACCGCTCTGCATTGAACCAGACCGCCTTACTCTTCCTGCCATGTTGCGCCAGGCTGGTTACCAGACCGGCATTGTCGGCAAATGGCATCTGGGCCTTGGCGATGGTCAGACCAAAGTGGATTTCAACAGGGAAGTCAAACCTGGCCCGCTGGAAGTCGGCTTTGACTATTGCCACATCATCCCCGCCACCGTGGATCGTGTACCAAGCGTTTGGATTGAAAATCATAAGGTGCGGAATCTTGACCCTGCCGACCCCATCACCGTCAGCTACCTGACCAACATCAGTGATGAGCCAACCGGTCTGGAGCACCCCGAACTTCTCACCCGGTATGGTGCGGATAAGCAACATGCCTGCACGATCATTAACGGCATCAGCCGCATCGGCTACATAAAGGGAGGTCATTCTGCACGCTTCAAGGACGATGAGCTGCCCATAACCGTCGTCGCAAAATCCGTGGAGTTCATCGAAAAACATAAGGACGCACCGTTCTTTCTTGAGGTCGGCCTATTTGAACCGCACGTGCCGCGCGTGGCCGCGCCACCGTTTGTCGGTAAGAGTGGTTGCGGTCTGCGTGGGGATGTCATTGAGCAGATCGATTGGGAGGTGGGGGAAATTATGAAGGCCCTCGACCGATTGAAGCTCACGGACAACACCCTCGTCATCTTCTCCAGTGACAATGGCCCGATTCTTTTCGACGGCTACCTCGATCGATCGGAAGAGGATTTAAATGGCCATCAACCCACCGGGGTTTTGCGTGGCTGGAAGTACCTTACCTATGAAGGCGGTTGCCGTGTGCCGCTCATCGCCCGCTGGCCGCAGCAGATCAAGCCGCGGGTTAGCGACCAGATCTTCAGCTTGGTGGATGTCTATGCCACGGTGGCCCAGCTGACGGGTCAAGAACTCAAGGCCGGCACCGCTCCAGATAGTCTCGATTTATCCTCTGTGCTGTTGGGTAAGACAAAGAAAAACGTTCGCGACAACACAGTGCTGCACGGCATCGGCGGGCTGGCGCTGCGTCAGGGCTACTGGAAATACATCCCCGCCAGCACTGGCGCTGGCGGCATGGGCAGTGGCGCCAACGCGGCGGATGCTCGATTCGCGGCGGCGACCGTCCCTGAGCCGCTGCTGTTCAACCTCGCCAAAGATCCGAACGAAACGACCAACCTGACGGCAAAGCATCCCGACAAAGCCGCTGAGTTGGCGAAAGAACTAAAGGCCATTGTTGCCAAAGGGGAGGGGACGAAAAAGGCCAAAGCCAAACCGTAGGTTGTGCCACACAAGAACTATGAAACTCCTAACCTTCAAGACCGCTGGCTGCTCCATACTTGGCCGAGATTTTCTTTCTAAAGTAGTGCGCTTTATTGATATGAACATTTTTCATATCTGTTAAAACTAAGACCAGCAACCAAATAACCCTAAAGGAACAATAACCTATGGAACCCATCAAACTCCTAACGATTGATTACACAATCCTCATCGCATACGTAGCTTTTGTCATCGGAATCGGATGGGCGCTTTCGCGATACATGAAGACCTCGGCTGATTTCCTCACCTCGGCTCGGTCGATTCCGACCTGGGTTACCGGGCTAGCCTTTATCTCGGCCAACCTTGGCGCATTGGAGCTTGTTGGTATGGCGGCCAGCGGAGCGAAATACGGCATCAGCACGGCGCACTTTTATTGGCTTGGCGCAATTCCCGCGATGATCTTCCTCGCGGTGTTTATGATGCCGTTCTATTACGGCTCCAAGGCGAGGTCTGTGCCGGAATACCTGAAGATGCGGTTCGATGAGCGGGTCCGCGCGCTGAATTCCGTCGCCTTTGCGGTAATGACCATTTTTGCGTCCGGCATCTCGATGAACGCGCTGGCCAAGCTTCTTAATCAGCTGCTGGGTTGGAATTATGACCTCGCGCTCTGGATCTGTTCGGGTGTTGTGCTGATGTATGTTCTGAAGGGTGGACTGACCTCGGCGATCTACACCGAAGTCCTCCAGTTCTTCATGATCGTCCTTGGCTTTGCGCCGGTGGTTTATCTTGGACTCAAAGATGTCGGTGGCTGGGGTGCGATGAACCATTCACTGCAGGGCGTGGCGGTCGAGGCGGCAGCTTCAAAAGGCACGGAATACGCTGTCAATGCGTGGACGAGCGCTTGGCAACCACTACTCGCCGGGCCAGCACACAACCCGATGGGGGTGGATCTCTTCGCCATGGTCTTCGGCCTCGGCTTCGTCTTGAGCTTTGGCTACTGGTGCACCAACTTTCTGGTCGTCCAGCGCGCGATGGCTGCCAAAAATATGGCTGCGGCACGAAACACTCCGCTCGTTGCTGCGGTGCCGAAAATGTTCTTTCCTTTCCTTGTCATCGTTCCCGGCATGATCGCCGTGGCGCTGACCGCGATGCCTTCCAAGGATTACCGCATCCCGCCGCCGGTCATTTCGCAGGAAAACTACTCCCGGGCGATCGTCGCGGTGAAAAGCGCGAACCCAGCGGATTCGGTTGCAGGCGTCGAGGCCGTAGAGTCCGCTCTTGGTGAAAAGGTTGACTCGAAAAAACTAGTCAGCCTGATTGCTGACAATGCGAGAGGCGGACTGACTGACACACAGATTAAGACCGGCATCTACAACAGCATCGCCGCCTACGACTACGACGGTGTCATTCTGTCGCTTGTGAAAAAATACTGCCCGCCTGGACTGCTCGGCCTAGCCCTCACCGCCTTGCTGGCATCCTTCATGTCCGGCATGGCGGGCAATGTGACGGCATTCAACACGGTCTTCACCTACGATCTCTACCAAGCTTACTTTGTGAAGAACCAGACTGATAAGCACTACTTTTGGGCCGGCAAGGTGGTGACCGTTGTAGGAATCATTTTAAGCATCGCGGCGGCATACTTCGCGTCCATGTATAACAATGCGATGGATATCATCCAGCTAGTGTTCGGATTCGTGAACGCCCCGCTCTTCGCAACGTTCCTTCTGGGCATGTTCTGGAAGCGGACCACTGGCACGGGGGCATTCCTAGGCCTGTTTCTCGGTATCTGCGGTTCGGCCCTGTTCCATGCCTTGACCATCGCGACCGGCAACTTGCCCGGGGTCAAGGGTGGCTACCTCGGTGTCTTGCATGTCTTCCCGAGTGAGATGGCGCAAAACTTCTGGCTCGCCTCATTCGCCTTCATCGTCTGCTTTGCAGCGACTGTAGCGATCTCATTTGCTACCAAATCGCAGAAGACGGACGAGGACCTAAAAGGCCTAGTGTATTCTCTTACTCCGAAAATCAAACCCGGCGATGTGCCATTTTACCTGCAGCCTGGTGTCGTTGGAGTAGTGTTACTGATCGCCTGCTTGATCATGAACTTCCTCTTCTGGTAAACCAAACAACCCAACCTAAAGGAAATAAATACTATGGGACTCGATATCCGCTGGCCGATTGGCCTCATGTTCACCCTGATCGGAGTGTTGCTGACAGGTTACGGCGTATTCAAAGCCGCCGATTCCGTCTCGCTGGGCCTTAATATCAATATGATTTGGGGCATTGTCCTCCTCGTGTTCGGCTCCTTCATGCTGCTCGGGGCGATTCGTGGCAGGAACGACAAACCATAGCCTGTCGGCGGATGCCGGCGCGATAACCACCGCTGGTCGTTTGGCCGAATCCTCCGCTCATGAAAGCAACCGTCACCAAGAAACTCTTTGGACAAACCCAAGCCGGAAAACGCGTCGATCTGTTCACGCTGACGAACGCGCAGGGGCTTTGTGCCAAAATCACCAACTACGGCACGATCATTACAGAGCTGCACGTGCCCGATCGCTGGGGCAAAATTGGCAACATCGTGCTGGGGTTCGATAATCTCCGGCAATACCTAGCCGGCAATCCTAGCTATCTAGGCTGCACGGTCGGTCGGGTGGCGAATCGCACGGCCAAAGGCCGTTTTCAACTCGACGGAAAGAAGTACAAATTGGCCGTCAACAACGGTCCGAACCATCTCCACGGTGGCGTCAGGGGCTTCGACAAGGTTGTGTGGTCGGCCGAGATTATGAACGGCAGGGAAGCCGCAGTGGCCTTTACCTATCTAAGTCGGGATGGTGAGGAGGGATACCCTGGGAATCTTGACGTCAGCGTGTTGATGACGCTCACCAATGGCGACGAGCTACGGATTGATTACACCGCCACTACTGACCGTGCCACACCAGTCAATCTAACCAACCATAGTTATTTCAATTTGGCCGGCGGCGGCAACGTTCTCGGCCACGAGATGAAGCTCGCCGCGAACGCATACACCCCAGTTGACGCCACCTCAATTCCCACAGGCAAGCTAGTGCCGGTAGCTGGCACGCCGTTCGACTTTACTAGGAGAAAGCCAATCGGCCGAGACTTCGCTCGACTGGCCGGAAAGCCTATTGGCTATGACCACAACTTCGTTCTCAAAGGCGGCGGGCAACGGCTCGCAGCATGCGCCACGGTCTACGAGAGAACCACCGGGCGGGTTATGGAGGTGCGGACCACAGAGCCTGGTGTGCAGGTCTACACCGGCAATTGGCTCGATGGAACTCAGTGTGGCCACGGCGGCATTTACTATACCCAACACAGCGGTCTCTGTCTGGAGACCCAGCATTTTCCTGATTCTCTCCATCACCCGAGGTTTCCTTGTGTTATTCTATATCCCGAACAAACCTACACCCAAACCACGATTCATAAATTCTCCACACGCTAAAATACATTATGAAAAAACTCCAAGACCTTGCGGTGCATGTCTCCACTGAATTTAAAAAAATCTACGGCCGTCCGCCTCGGTGGATCGCCGCCGCCCCGGGCCGGGTTAACATCATTGGCGAGCACACTGATTACAATGATGGATTCGTCCTGCCGATGGCTATCGAGTTTTACAGCGTGATGGCGGCCGACCGACCGGTGGATGGCCGGGAGGTCATCACACTGCGGAGTACCCTGGAAGCAGAGGAGGCCACGATTGATCTTTCCCGACCCGTGGCACCAGGCGCGCCGAAATGGGGAAATTACCCCCGTGGCGTTGTCGCAGGTTTTCAGGCGCGCGGCATCCAGCCAGGGGGCCTCGATGTGCTCCTGCATTCCACCGTCCCGCTCGGGAGCGGCTTGAGCAGCAGCGCCGCGCTAGAGGTCTGCACCGCGACACTACTCGAAGCGGTCACGGGCAGGACGCTTGATCCCGTCGAGAAAGCGTTGCTCTGTCAGAAGGCCGAGCACGATTTTGCGGGGGTGCCTTGCGGCATCATGGACCAGTTCATCTCCGCCCTGGGACGCGAAGGGCACCTACTCCTGCTGGACTGCCGCACGCGGAAAACAGAGAGTGTGCCGATGCAGGACTCGTCCGTAGCGCTACTCGTCATTAACACGAATGTGAAGCACGAGCTGAGCGGCGGCGAATACGCCGAGCGCCGGGCACAATGCGAGGAAGCCGTCAGGAACCTCGGTGTGGCATCGCTCCGCAATGTGACCGCTGTCCAGCTCGAAGCTGGAAAAAGAAAAATGAGCGAGACCGTTTACCGCCGTGCCCGCCATGTCATCGGCGAAATCGAGCGTACGGTACAGGCGGCGAAAGGTGTCCGTCAATCCGATTGGCCCACCGTAGGACGATTGATGGCAGCGAGTCATGCGGCTCTGCGGGATGACTACGAGGTCAGCTGCCCGGAACTTGATGCGGTCGTCGAGATCGCCGAAGCCATCGGAGAGAAGGGCGGGGTCTATGGGTGCCGCATGACCGGCGGGGGCTTCGGAGGCTGCTGCGTAGCACTAGTTAAAGCAAGTGCCGTGGATGCAATTACAAGAAAAATTTCCTCCGATTACAAAGTCAAAACAGGCATCACTGCCACGATCTTCTCCTCGCGCCCCGCGGCCGGAGCAACGGTTCTCAAGGGGTAAGTCCTATTACCTGCGGTCAATTTGAGCGCCAAGCGACTTGAGGCGCTCCTCGATGTGGCTAAATCCGCGGTCGATCTGTGTGACATTACGAATTTCTGATTCACCCTCAGCACAGAGGGCGGCAATAAGAAGTGCCATTCCTGCACGGATGTCCGGGCTTGCTAACTTAGCTCCTCGAAGTTTGTCGGAGCCAAGAATGACGGCACGGTGAGGGTCACACAAAATGATCCGGGCGCCCATTTCGAGAAGCCCGTCCACAAAGAAGAGGCGCGATTCGAACAGCTTTTCGTGAATCAAGACCGTGCCCTTACACTGCGTCGCTGTGACAAGGGCTACAGAAGTCATATCGGCTGGAAATCCAGGCCAAGGTGCGTCCGCAATGTGTGGGACAGCACCACCGAACTCTTTTTCGACTGCGAGGGACTGGTTCTTTGCTACATGAATATCTTCTCCTTTGATTTCAGTTCGTATCCCTAGCCGCGCAAAAGTCTGTAGAATCATTCGCATGTGTTGCGGGGCACTGTTGCGAATTGTAAGAGCTCCTCCCGTTACAGCAGCTAAAGCGAGAAAAGATCCAGCTTCAAGATAGTCA
>Ga0209598_10002022_pt1 | contig 16123 bp, 23 predicted proteins | sample M_140807_EF_Meta_FD_187317 | JGI IMG/M metagenome (GOLD analysis project Ga0209598, IMG submission 187317) | Freshwater microbial communities from Lake Montjoie, Canada to study carbon cycling - M_140807_EF_MetaG (SPAdes) (version 2) | ecosystem: Environmental > Aquatic > Freshwater > Lake... | reverse complement strand
TACTGTTGGATCTCAGGGAACTCAAGGCGTTCAAGGAACACTAGGAGCGCAGGGTACTCAAGGTACAGATGGTACTCAAGGTACTGGTGGAATCCAAGGAACTGTCGGTTCACAGGGTACTGGTGGTACTCAAGGCGTACAAGGTACTTTAGGTACTCAAGGTGCTACTGGTGCTCAAGGCACACAGGGAACTCTTGGTGCACAGGGCGTACAAGGAACTCTTGGAGCCCAAGGTACAACTGGTGCTCAAGGCACACAGGGAACTCTTGGTGCTCAAGGTGTTCAAGGAACACTAGGTGCTCAAGGTGTTCAAGGACAATCTGATCGCTACAAGACAACCTCTACAACTACACGTTCGATTGCAGTAGCAAACAACGTAAGTTTTGTACTGGTTGATCCAAATCTTTCATACTCAGTAGGTCAAGACGTAGTAGTTGCTTACGATGTAAACAACAACATGTCTGCAACTGTAGTAAGTTACACAGCAAACACTGACACACTCGTCGTAAACGTTAATGACGTTAGAGGTTCAGGAACATACTCTGCATGGTCAATTAACCTAGATGGTGCTACTGGTGTACAAGGTACAACAGGTGCACAGGGTGTACAAGGCACATTAGGTGCTCAAGGTACCCAAGGAACTCTTGGTGCTCAAGGTGTTCAAGGTACTGTTGGTTCTCAAGGTACTCAAGGAACTCTTGGAGCCCAAGGTACACAAGGAACTCTTGGAACTCAAGGTATCTCTGGTCAACTTGGAACTTACGCAGAGACTATTACTCCAGTATCTCCATATTCAGCAACAACATTTACAATTACACACAGTCTTGGAACACGAGATGTGTTAGTAACTGTTCAAGACGCTACCTACAACGAGGTAGTCACTGATGTAGTTGCATCAACTACATCTGCTGTAACTATCGGATTTGCAGTTGCTCCTGGTTCAGGTGAAACATACAGGGTAGTAGTTAAGGCCTAAAGGTGAGTAAACGTCATCTAGTTCCGCTAAATATATTTGCCTCTACAGCAACTCCTACCCCTAGGAACACTGGAGATGCATTCTTTGATTATTCTAGTGGAAAATTAAAGATTTACAATGGATCGGCTTGGTTAGAGTTTACTCCAACAGATGCCGCTCTTGCTGAGATCTTTATTGATGGCGGATTATTTGGTACTGCTTCATATGAATTAAATGCCGATGGAGGATTAGTCGACTCAGACTTTACAGATGAGTATGACGGTGGAGGTGTTTGGAGCACAGCAACCTATCCAGATGGCCCACCTATCGACTTCTATGACGGAGGTATTTTTAGTACTGTTTACACCGCCAGTTTAGATGCTGGCGCTTACAATACTGTGTATATCGATACGGGGATTGATTCGGGAAATGTTTAATAATAAAAAGTTTGTACTTAGAGACCTAGGAGCCAAGTAGTGTCAACATTAAGAATTCAATTACGAAGAGGAACTGCAGCACAATGGACTGCTGCTAATCCAACACTGTTTGCAGGTGAAACAGGTTTTGAAACTGACACAGGTAAGTTTAAAATTGGTGATGGCTCTACCACATGGAGTTCTCTAAGTTATCAAAACATAAGTGGTGCACAGGGAACTTTAGGTTCTCAAGGAACTTTAGGTTCTCAAGGCACACAAGGAACTGTTGGTTCTCAAGGAACAGTCGGTAGCCAAGGTACAGTAGGTTCTCAAGGTACAACTGGAGCCCAAGGCACTGTTGGTTCACAAGGAACTACTGGCGCACAAGGTACGCTTGGTAGCCAAGGAACTTTAGGATCACAGGGAACTGTAGGTTCTCAAGGTACAGTCGGTGCACAGGGAACTCAAGGAACTCAAGGAACTCAAGGTGCTCAAGGTGCTCAAGGTACCCAAGGAACTTTAGGAACTCAAGGAACACTTGGAACTCAAGGAACACTTGGAACTCAAGGTGCTGTTGGTAGTTTTGGTGGAGCCACGTTTGATTACACTTTCCTTACAAGCACAACTAATGCTGATCCAGGTACTGGAAATTTGCGTTTTAATAATGCAACTCCTGCATCTGCTACAGCCTTGTACATAGATGCAAGTGATGATAACTCAACTGACTTATCTGCTTATTTACAAACAATTGATGACTCTGACTCAACAATTAAGGGTCACTTCCGTGTGTCAAAGAAAACAGATTCAAGCATATTTAAACTTTATACAATTGCATCTCTTACAGATAACACTGGTTGGTTTACAGTTACCTGTGCTTATCTTTCTGGAAATGGAACTCTTTCTAACTCCGACGATGTATTAATTACTTTTGCTCGTACTGGTGATAAAGGTTCTACTGGTTCCCAAGGAACTGCGGGTACTCAAGGTACTCTTGGAACACAGGGTGCAGTAGGTGCACAAGGAACTGTGGGTGCACAGGGAACTCAAGGAACACAAGGTGTACAAGGCACATTAGGTACTCAAGGCACACAGGGAACATTAGGTGCTCAAGGTACTACTGGTGCGGGAACCCAAGGAACCCAAGGAACTTTAGGTACTCAAGGTGTACAGGGATCTGCAATCCAAGGTACGGCAGGAACCTCCCCATCAGGCACTGCTTCTGTTGCAGATGTCTTAATGCTAGGTGGAATGTAACTAAAGTAGTTCTGTACTACCGTTATGTATCTGGCTGTACTGCGCTGCTTCTTGTAAAAATTTTATAGGTTTGTATATCTGCGGTTTTACCGTAAACGTATTAAACTTTATTTGGTTTTCTTCTTGTTTCATTCTAAAGTTAAATATGTACCAATCTACAGGGCAATTAATTCCTTTAGATTCAACATCATTTATTACTTTTTCTGCACCACGTCTGCTTACAGCATATCCTGCACATGACCACTGTTGATACGAACGACAGATGTAGTCTTGGTACACATCGTGCTCTAAAACATTGTAAGAAAACAAAGAATCATCAGGAACAAAAAATGAAAAGAAATCCCAGACAGGCATAAGTTCACTCATATAAATATTTGCAATATTTTTAAAGTTCCTACTTACTACTATGTCGTCTTCAAAAATAATTAAGGTGTCGTAGTTAGATTCTAAAAACTTTTTATATGCCAAGTAATTACTTGCCCAAACTCCTACAACTCCAGATGATGGTGGGAAGGTCTCTCCTGGCTTACAGAAATCGGTAACGATGTTGACTTTAAATTTAGGTGTTTGATTAATAAACTCCTCAGCCTTTTTGGCAGTATCTAAGTACACAGTCTCGGAGTCAAGGCGTGGCAAGAATGACATAGATTTTAAAATGCCCTGATAAGATTTGTTTCTTAGTTCATTTCCAGTATCAGTATGAAAGACCTCAAAGCAGGCGTTATCTAACACTTCTCAATCCATACCTGATAGCCCGATTCAATTAGGGTGTACTCACCCTTGCAAAGATTAAGAACGCAATCCACGCCCCTCTTAGGCTCTCTGTACTCTCCTCCGCCGTAGTTCCAGAGATAGTCATCAAATGCCATCACCCCACCTGATTCCAGGTGCCTGAAACCATTTAAACCATCCATAGCGGTCTGTAGGGCGGTGTGGTCGCCATCTATGTATATGAAGTTATATGAACTAGCGTTACGAATAAAGAACTCATCACTGGTCATCTTGTGCTTTAAGATTCTTCCATCCTTTGGGAATCTTGAATCATAGTAAGCCTCTACTGAAACAAAGTCCAAATCTTTATGGGCGGTCTCTTCACTACCTTCCCATGTATCTACATCATCTAGATATTCAATGGTGCGGTTATTAAGTAGCCACTGCGTGGCGTCGCCTGTGTAGGTGCCGATCTGCAGTGCACGAAGTGGAACACTTGGCACATGTCTAAAGTATTTCTCTACATCTTTAAACCAATTAGGAAACATTAGTTAAACAACTTAAGGTTATTAAGACATCCATTTATATACTCTTCAGTCATAGAGTAATCATCTAGTAGGTGTTGGAATAAGGCTTTACTTTCATCTCTGCGTCCAACCCACCAACTAGCAACAGCCTTTTCAAACAGTAAGCAGTATGTGCCGTTGTATTCAACGTACCCTGGAAGTGATTGATTGTGAGCATTAGTTGCAAATAATAAGCCTAACTCTGCGTATGTGAAGCATTCTTGATACTCTCTGTTGCGTTCTTTAATTCTAGACAATAAAAAGTAAGCCTCTGGTCTATTTGGTAAATAGGCAATGGCCTGCATAATGTTGTTGTATACAGTTTTATTTCTGTCTCCTTGGGCACCCCAACACAGGGCCATCTTTAATAACGAGGTATATGTAATTAGTGGTTGAGTCTTGTACCCGTATTCAGCCGCTCTTAAATAAAACCCTGCAGCAGATGCATACTGTAACTGCTCTTCATAAGCAGCAGCCAGGTTAAAGTTAATCTCGGCATCAAAAGGATTTTCAGCCAGTTTTAAGGCTACATCTTTAATTTCCATAAGACATGGACTCCGTAATCATTTCATTAATAACCTTCTTAGGAACTTCAAGAAGGAAAGCACAATTATCTTGAACTCCAAAAGTTAATACTAACTTTCCTTTTATAAGAGCAGCCCCTACGCAAAATTCAATTGGGGTATCTAAAAATGCAAAGGGAGATGTAATACCTACAAAGTTAAATTCTTTATCCCAGACAATCATGCGATGTCTGTATACGGAATCTTTTTGATTTAAATAATTTTTCCAAAGTGCAACCTCATGAGTAAAGGCAATGTAGTAATCTCCCCAAGCAATTACATTTGTACCACCACGTTGATCAGGAGAAATCGGCGGAGTTTCTTTTACCAGTACCTGCTCACACTCAGACTTATCAGGATTAGCCTTAACAATCTCAGTAGGCATAGCCCATTTAACAAAGTGATAAGGCTTATCAAGGATAGGCATCCAATTCTTTTCACAGTATGAGTTAACATCCACAGGAGGCGGGATACGAACTCTTTGTACCTCTGTGGCTGTCCAATTCTCTTTATCTAATTCGATCTTGGAGTACTCCATGCGACCCTGCCCATTGGTCGTGGTATCTCGACGCACACCGATCAGGTAGTAGTTACCATCCCACTGCGTGATGCGGACATCCTCCTCGCCAACAAACTCCCAGATAGGTGGAACATCTAACTTTGAGTAATCAACCTTTGTAAAATTAATTAGATTGTAATCCTTGTCAAGACGGCCTAGGTAGTTGGTCGTAACTAGCCGTTGGTCTTTTTCAGGATGTAGATAAGAGAGTGGGCCCCAAGGACTAAAGAATCTCTGATCTTTTTCGGAGTGATAGAGGGTGTAATTTACATGCCTAATATTTACTAAAATATCCCCATCATTATCAACAAAAATTGATGGGTTCATTAAGCCCATACCAGAGGTAGTTGAGTGGGGTAGAATTAGGGGCGCTAATTTGCCCCCTTGAGATACGGATTTATGCACCAAATTCATGGGAACACTTTAGCCCACATAACCAGCCTGTACCAATTAACCTTTACCTGTTTACCAGTACAAGTAAGAGTTACTTAGGTACCTTATACGTACCTTACTTAAGGAGTCACATGGCAACAGCATATAAAATTTTAGGTCAAGTAGCAACCTCCACATTAGGTGCTACTACCGAAGGAACCCTATTTACCTCAACAGGTGTTGAGACAATTGTTTCCTCATTAGTAATTGCAAATCAAGCAGGAACCTCTGCAACTTATCGCATTGCTGTTCAGCCTTCTGCAGACACGGGTTCAAGTGCCGCTGATAAGCACTGGATTGTTTATGGCGCAACAGTTGCAGCCTCAGACTCAGTTATCCTAACTGTAGGATTAACTCTTGCTTCTGGTGATCGTATCCGTGTCTATGGATCAACTGCAACTATGTCATTCTCAGCATACGGAAGTCAGATCTCCTAATGGCAATACGTAAGGCCAGCGACGCTAACTTAACTGGCAAGAAGTACAACGATGCTTCTGCTGGTGCCACAAAAATTGCAGATGTTCCAGATGCTCCAACAATTACGGGTTCACCTACACGAATCCACCAAGGAGCCTCAGTACCCTTCACTGCGCCAATCACAGGTGGAACTGTTTCTAATTACACCATTGTAGCAAGTCCTGGTAATGCAACTGGGACTGGTGCTACTTCTCCAATTCAACTTTCAGGATTAAGTGCAGGAACTCAATACACCTTTAGAATTAAAGGATCCTCTACAGGAGGTACTGGTAATCTTTCTTCTGCCAGTAATGCAATCACAGCAGCAAATGCTTCGTATGTATTAGCAAGCACATATAATTCAAGTGCTACCTACACAGTCCCTTCAGGAGTATCTGAAGTAACGGCCTTTTCATTTGGCGGAGGATCAGGTGGTAGTGGTCAATCAGGCGGTAGTGGTGGCGTTGGCGCTGCTGGAATAATTCCAGTTACTGCAGGCCAAGAGTATGTTATCGGTGTTGCTGCTGCGGCTGGTACTTCAAATTTTGGTAATGCTCTTTCTAGTAATGGTGCTGGAAATGCTACTTCAATAAGCAATGGTAACGGTAGTGGCAATGGTGGTGGTGGTGATACTGCTGGCAATGCTGGTGGAAATTTAGCAAAGAGTAGCATCACACTTTCTTACGGTGGCGGTGGCGGTGGTGGCGGTAATGGCGGTACTGCTAATCCTGAAAATCAATGGAACGGTTTTGGTATAAGTGCTGGCGGAAACGGTGGCGGCGCTGGTGGGCTTCCATACGGTGCTGCAGGTGGTGGTGGTGGTACTGGATACAATAACTGTTGTCCACACTCACTGGGAGGATCTCCTGGTGGAACTGGTGGAACTGGTCAAGCCCGTGGCGGTGGCGGTGGCGGTGGCGGTAATGGTGGCCGTAATAACTATGGTGGCCCTGCTCCTGGTACAGCACCTGCTGGTGCTGGCGGTACAGGTCAAGTAATTGTTTATGAATATAAGGTGGTGTAGTCAATGCCAAATTATGCTTGCATAAAAGATGAGACTGTTGTTAATACATTAGTCTTTGAAGAAGATGCAGTAGAACTTATGGAACAAGTTAAACTAACGTTTGATTATGACTTATTAGTTGATATGGGTAATCAACCAGTAGTTCTAGGGGACAGGTATGTTAACTCAGCCTTTGTTTTAAGTAATCCTATTCTAGAAGAAGATGTAGTTATTGAAGAAGACCCTAATGCACCTGTACGGTTAGAAGGAGTTCCTTACATTCCTGAGTAAATTTAAACTTCTATTAATTGTAGTTTAAACTGTACTTGTAGTATTCTTTAGTACTACCATAATAGGGAGCAATAATGGAAATACTTTTTACAAATACACATGGTGTTCCAAAAGAATACGAACCAAAACCAGCCAATGTTTTTATACCTGATTGGTATAAAAACATGCCTTCTTATTTAGGACATAAAAAGGTACCTGCAGAAGATAATACCACCTACTCAAGTTTAAAAAGATGCATGCCTGTTTTTGATTCAATGGTTAGTGGTTACATAATTACGTCGTATACTGACGTATACATTTCTCAAAGAGAAGTTGTAAAACATGAACCTGGAAAAGAAGAGGTTATTGAGGGCTCTATTCCATGGTACCAATGGCCTAGTTTTAATTCTATTGAATTTCATCCAAGAACTCAGGCACCTGGCTACGTTAATCAACGTGCTATGCCAGAACACACCTCTTATCCAAAGTGGATAAATTCCTGGGCTGTAAGGACGCCCAAAGGATACTCGTGTTTGTTTCTTCCACCAATGCATCGTGAGTCTGAGTTTTCTATTTTACCAGGCATAGTTGATACTGACTCTTATTTTGCTCCTGTTAATTTTCCATTTTACTTACATGATTGGGGTTATGAAGGAACGATCCCAGCAGGAACCCCGCTTGCTCAAGTTATTCCTTTTAAAAGAGATAATTGGCAAATGAAGATTACAAATGAAGAAGATGACACTTTTAAAGAAACCTTTAAAATAATTAAGGGGTTAAAAACTGTGTTTTTTGATTCATACAAAAATAGGTATAGACAAGAAAAAATATATAAATAGAGGATAATCCACACCATGCGTGGTTCTAAAGTCCAAGGACGATTTAAGATCGACTATGAAAACCTTTCTATTAATGAAGGCATAGTTGATGATCTTCGTGATCCTGTAGGCACAAAAGTTGACTGGTGGGTTTGGGATCAGGCGTATCTAGATGCAAATCCAACTGAAGTCTACGATGATATTTACGATACATCTAGTCAAGTAACTGGCAAGGGCCGTCGCTGGAAAGAACCTTTTGATATGCCAGTAATTATGGCGCAACAACTTCGTGGTACTAACATAATGAATGAACGAGGTTTTTACGTAGTAGATACTTTGCGCCTCGTAATTTCTGTTGCAGATATAAATCGTCTACTTCCAGCAATGGTAGGAGACCCAAGTACGCATATCAAGGACCGTGTTGTATTCCAGAATGAAGTATTTGTACCTACTCGTGTACTTCCTCGTGGACGTTATAAAGATAACTATGCAGTTGTTACAATTGATTGCAACTTAGTAAATGCAGAAGAACTTGTCAACGATCCTCAGTTTCAAGCCTACGCCAACTAGGAATACATATGGGAAATTTTGAAGAAGAATTAAACCCTTCGCTCTTTGAGTTTGATGATGTAGAATTAGAGGACTTCGACGAAGACCTGTTCGACGAAGACCTAGAAGAAGAGGACGACGATGGCAGCGAAGAAATCTAAGGGCAAGGTAGAGAAGGTAATGAAGGAGTACAAAGAAGGAAAACTTCATAGCGGATCTAAAAAGGGCCCAGTAGTTAAATCAAAGAAGCAAGCGGTTGCTATTGCAATGAGTGAATCAGGAATGTCTAAGAAGAGTAAGAAGAAGTAATGAAAGCACATCACTCAAAAATTGGAGCACGGGCTGGTAAATCGCCCCAGAAAAATATTCAAACTGGTCTTACCGAGAGTAAGTATGCGTCTGGTGGGGCAAAATTAAAAAAGAAAAAGGGCTCAATAATAAGGAGACCTAAAGCCAAAATCCGTTATACACACAAGAAGTCGGTGGCCTAATGGCAGATAAAAAACCAGAGAAGCCAGTAACTATTGGTATTAAAACTCCTGGAAAAAAGGCAAAGGTTACTCATAAAGTTTCTAAAAATAAAAAGGGCGATGTAGTTGTAGAACACACCAATACCAATCAAGGTAAGTGGGACAAGATTAACCTTACAAAAAAGGGTGGATCCACTACTGTAAAGCAAGGTGTCAAGGCTGTAAAGAGTTGGCACAAAAACAATCCTCATAGAAGTCAAGGACGATAATGGCAAAGACCGCAGCGTGGCAACGCAAAGAAGGTAAAAATCCAGAGGGTGGATTAAATGCAAAAGGTCGTGCATCATACAAGCGTGAAACTGGCGGAACATTAAAACCTCCAGTGTCTTCAAAAGAAGCCAAGAAGTCTCCTAAGAAAGCAGCACGTCGTAAATCATTTTGTGCAAGAATGGGCGGTATGCCTGGAGCAATGGAAAAGAACGGTAAGCCAACTCGTAAGGCACTAGCATTAAGAAAATGGGATTGCTGATGGCAAAATCAGATCCATGTTGGACAGGTTATACTCAGGTAGGAATGAAGATGAAGAATGGAAGAAAAGTTCCAAACTGCGTTCCTGAAAAAGGTGTTCCAAAATCAAAAAAACAAACTAAGCAGAAAGCGAGCAAGTAATGTGTAAATCATGTGGCGGATGTAAATGCAAGTGCTCTGCTTGTACAGGAAAGAAAGGTAAATAACTATGTGCGTTGGATGCGGATGTTCTAAAGCAAAATGTAAAGGCAAGGCTTGTAAGTGCAAATGCAAGAAGTGTAAGTAACCATGTGTGCTACCTGTGGCTGTGGTCAACCAAAGAATAAGCATGGCATGAAGACTCTTGCTGCTGCTAATAAGAAGTTTGACAAGAAAAAGTCCCCTAAGAAGAAAAAGGATAAAAAGTGAAGAAGTCATTAACCCCTAAGCAGAAGAAGATTGCTGGTGCTGCAAAGCCTGCTGACAAAATTACTGGCGCAGATTTTAAAGCGCTTAAGAAAAAGAAAAAAAAAGTAATTTAATGGCAAAGGTGTCAGACAAGAAACAGGATGCAAAGGTCATGAAAGGTATGACTGCAGCAGAGAAGAAGAAGTTTGCCAAGGCTGATAAGGCTATGGATAAGAAGAAGCCATCTCGAACAGAAGATGAAAAGTTAGATAAGGCTTTAGCCAAAAAGATTAAAAAGAACTAGAGAGTTAGGCCCCGAAAGGGGCCTTTCTTCTTTATCATTGCTATATCAGAACACCGCTGCGGTGCCTGACTACAGTTCCCACTGGTTGCGATAAAGGGGTCTATATGGCATGGAAGCCTTGGTACATGGAAGTTGCTGAGATGAACAATCAGCATGAACGTGAAGAGTTTATAAAGGGTGTGTTTGGATTCCGCCCTAAAGAAAAACGTCCCGCTATCGCATCGCTTATTGCAGGTACAGCCGTAGCCTATTTGGCTGGTGCTGCTTACGTTGGAACAAAAGCGAAAGCGAAAGCGAAGAAAAAGAAGTGACCTACCTTTCTAAAATAAGGACTTCTTTAAACAAATCTAGTCTTGAAACTACACGCATGATGTCTGCACATCTTCGGGCTGAAACCCGTGCCTCTGGATGGCCTGAGCACATTGTTCGTGGGATGCACGTCTCTTATGATGACGGCGCCTTTTCAGTTCGTTCTCACCCAGATCATCGTGCTGAAGTTTTAAATTTAGAGTACGGCACTCCAGGTACTCAACCAACCGCTGCAATTCGTAGATATAGCAATAGAACAGCCGAAGCAGAAAAGTTTTTATTGGGTAGAACAGCGCAGCATTTAAAGGCTTCCTCATGAGTTTTTTATTAGAAGAGGATGAAGCACTTCGTAATCTCCTTAAAGAGATGACGGTTACAGATCAAAAGGCATCCTCTGCTGCTGCAAAAACAGTAACAAGGAAAGCACTTACTACTAACGTTGTAACTTTAACAACCTCTACTAACCATGAGTTTGAAGTGGGTGACACCATAACAGTTTCTGGTATAGGTACTCCTTTTAATGGTTCTTACTTAGTTACTGCGATTCCATCAGTAACTACCTTTAAGTATGCAAAGGTCAATGCAAACATTGTTAGTGTTGCTTCAGGTGGCACAGTAACTCCAGGTACTACTAGAAAAGTGGGAGTCTGGTTTGGACAACCTGATCAAGAAATTCGTAGTCAAAGTTATCCTTATATAACTATTGACATGATAGACATGGCTGAAGATTTTCAACGGTCAATGCGTGGTAAAGTAAAACCAGCCTACTTATCAAACCCAGACACAATTGATGGCACAACTGCATTTAATACAACCACTAATAATTGGGAAATTGATTTTCCTGTTCCAGTAAATATTGATTATCAAATAACTACTTATGCTCGTCAACCCCGTCATGACCGAGAAATTTTGGCTCAGTTATTATTCACAAAGATTCCATTACGATTTGCTGTTTTAGAAACTGGTCCAAATACCAGTGCTGGAACAACACGTCGTTTGGATGTTTTAGATGTCGCTAAAAGAGACATTACAGAACAAGGAAAACGCTTATTTGTAAATGCAATAACGGTGCGTGTCTCTAGCGAGATTGCACCAGTACTTTATAATAAGTTCTACAAGGTTCGTACACTAAACGTAACAGGCACAACTGGCAGCGCCAAAATTGGTCGTGGTCAATTTACGCCAATCTCGTACACAACACAGGCACCATAAGGAAACCCCTACCCAACTAGCAAGGAGAAATCATGGCTTATAGCCGTCCAGGTGTTTACATTAGTGAACGCCTATTACCACCAGTAATTCCTAATGGAGTTACTGCAGATGCTGCTGGCGCAGTTGTTGCACCTTTTGCACAAGGCCCAGAAACAGTAACGCTTGTTTCATCTTGGTATGAATTTACCAAGTACTTTGGAGGTTACAACGCCTCTTATCCAGCCACCTTCCAGGTTGGCTCATTCTTTGCTAATGGCGGACGTGAACTTTATGTTCAACGTCTACTTGCGGCTAACGCTGTTGCTGCTACTAGAAGTTTAGTAGATTCAGGTAGCACCCCACGAGTAACTGTTACATCTAAAAATGCTGGAACAGATGGAAATAATCTTCGTGTTGTTGTTGCTGCTGGTGAAGTTGCTAGTACCTACACCTTAACTCTTTACAAAGAGTCTGGTGTAGCAAATGATATAACTGATGACATCCTTCTTGAACAGTATTCAAATGTTGTTTTTAATGATGCTGCATCTAGTGATTACGCTCCAACAGTAATTAACTTATTATCATCAAATATTACAGTTGCTGTTATCGCTGGGTATGCTGGTCAAGGTATTGTAAGTGCTACTTATCCACTAACAAGTGGATCAAATGGTTCAGCAACAACATCTACTGATTACACTAATTATAAGGCTGGTGGTTCTTCAGTCTTTGAAAGGTTTACATCTTTTGATCGTCCATTAGTTGTGTTCATTCCTGACGCAAATGCATTAGCATCTGGAACAGTTGGGGTATTTGATGCCGCAACTTCTTGGGCAGAAAGCAATAATGGATTTGTAGTTCTTGGAACTGATCCTGATCTAACAGTAGCGAATGCGGTTACTTTTGCAGGAAGTCTTACTGATACAAGCAATGCTGCTGTTTACTATCCAAACGTTTATATATCTGATCCACTTGGACGTGGCACAGGATCTCTTCGTAAGATAGAGCCAGCAGGTGCTGTAGTTGGTTTATACCTATCCACTGATGCAAGCCGTGGCGTATTCAAAGCCCCAGCAGGTATTGGTTCAGCAATTCAAGGAATTGTTGCTGTAGAAAAAACATTTACATCTACAGAACTTGACACAATGAATGCAAGCACATCTCCTGTAAATCCAATTCGTCAAATTCCTGGCGCTGGACTTTCAGTTATGGGTGCCCGCACATTGAAGCAAGATGGGACAGCAAACAAGTATGTAAACATGCGTCGTTCTTTAATTTACATTCGTAAGAATTTAAAAAATCTTACTGAGTTTGCAATATTTGAAAATAATGATGAACAATTGTGGTCACGTATTAATACTGCTCTTGGTTCATTCTTAAATGAATATCGTAACCAAGGCGGTCTTCGTGGTGCAATTGCTTCACAGGCTTACTTTGTTAAGTGTGATGCTGAAAACAACACAGCACAAACAATTGCAAATGGTGAAGTACACATTCAAGTTGGTGTTGCTCTTCAGTATCCAGCAGAGTTCATCGTCATCGACCTCAGCCAAAAGACGCTGAATTAATCCAAAGGAGAAATAAATAAATGCCTACAATCATTAATAATCGGTCATCATTAATTACCGATCCAATACGTAACTTTAGATTCTTAGTTACATTTAAAGCACTACCAACAGCAAGTACTGCCACAACCGCTGTGCAAACAGCCACTTTTGGTTTTACATCTGTATCAGGTATGGCTGTGACTACAGACTCTATCCCTTACCGTGAAGGCGGATACAACACCACCGTTCACCAAATTCCAGGACAAACTACATTTGCGCCAATTACTTTGCAACGTGGTGTGGTCCTAAACTCAAGTCAAAACTATGACTGGATGCGAAATATGTTTGCAACCGTTCAAGGTGGAGGCACTCGTTCTGCAACTCAGAACTTCCGCTGTGATCTAGAGATTGCAGTACTATCACATCCAATTCCTGGTTCTAATCCGTCGGATACAACTGCGGCACAAACAGACCATGTAGCAATGCGCTTTAATGTGTATAACTGCTGGCCAACTGCTGTGGCATACTCAGACTTAAACGCTGGTGATAACGCTCTATTTGTTGAGCAGATGACTCTAGTCCATGAGGGCTTTGATGTTAACTGGGCAGCAAACCTAACAACTTCAGCAGCAGCATTCCCAGCATAATCTAACAAAAGGATAACAATGACGAACACAATTAATGCAGCGGTTAATCCCGCATTAGCAAACAATCTGTTAAACAAGGCGCTAAATGAAACGCCAAAAGAAGTACTGCCTGAAATCAATTCACCTTTGGATACAACTGTTGATCTTCCTGGTGGCTTTATTACAGCCACTGGGGAGGTTATCAGAACGGCTGAAGTTCGTGAACTTACAGGTAGAGATGAAGAGGCTATTGCAAAAACAAGTAATATTGGAAAAGCCTTAATGATTATTTTGCAACGTGGAACAGTAAAAATTGGTGATGAAAAAGCAGATGAAAAGATGCTTGATCAATTATTAATTGGAGATCGAGATGCTCTCTTGCTTGGGATTTTAAGAGTTACTTTTGGTAACAAAGTTAAAATTCCAGTATTTGTAGATAATGAAGAAAAATTAGTAGAGGTTGATATAACTGCCGATATTAAAAATAAGATTCTTACTGATCCATTAAATGATCGTATGTTTACTGTCAAAGGTAAAAAGAGTCAATTTACTGTCCGTCTTCCAGATGGAATTGTTCAAAAGAAAATGATTGATAATATGGACAAAACATCTGCAGAATTAAGCACCATTGTACTAGAAGGAACAGTTACTCAAATTGATTCTGCTCCAGTGTACAGCGTTGCTCAAGTTCAAGCACTCAGCGTTATTGATCGCAGAACAATTATTGAAGCAATTAATAAAAGAGCACCTGGTCCTCAATTTGAGGACGTGGTCGTTAAAGACCCAGAAACAGGAAGTGAGGTACTGGTTCCTATTAATTTAGGATCCTTATTTCAGTTCTAGTAATACGAGTTATGAACAACTATTCTATGAATGGTCGGCACTAACTCAAACGTATAAGGGATGGTCTCTAGAAGATATTAAAAAAATGTCTAAAAGAGAAAGATTTAATTGGTTAGAAGTTGCTAAGGCGAGAGTTGGAAGGAATTTAAATGGCTAGTAATGATCCATTAAAAGACCTTTCTGGTGCCACAAAAGGACTTAAATCAATAAACAAAGAGATAGATCATCTTGAACAAGCCTTAAAACGTGTAAAGGGTTTAGTTGGAGGAACTCTTTCAGGCGTTAAAAATGTTTTATCTTCTGGTGTTGGTCAAGGCACCAGTATGGGACTAGGCGTATCCAATGCTCAATTTAGTAATGGTGCTGGTGGTTCTGGTGGCAGTAACGTACAAATGCCGTGGCTGGTCTCCAAGATAGGATTATCAGGAACAGTTGGAGTACAGGCTGGTTTAGGAGTTGCATCTGCTGCATATGCTGGTCTTCCAGATATGTCAGCCGTCATGCCTCGTGCTGCTGGTTTTTACAATGCAACACGGCGTATGCCAGGAATGACTAGAAGTGCTTTAACTGCTGCATCCTTTAGTGCTATTGGTGGTGGTATTTCAGGACCTGGTGAAGATGTTGCAGCAGCAAACGTTCTTAGTCTTGGCTATGGATTAAGTGGTGGAGCAAACTTCTTGCAATCAATGCGAGAGGTAAAAGGTGCAGCACTTGGTTATAACATGCCAAACGCAACTGCAGCAATGGCTATTGGTGGATTGCACACAGGCGATATGAGTGCAAACCTTTATCAATACGGAATTAGTACTCTTGATGTTAAAACTGGCAAAGCCAGAACAATGGATGATATTGCAGGACAAGTTTATCGTAAGGTATACGGAACCAAAAAGTTAACATCAGCACAACAAGAGTTCTCTTTGCGTGAGGGTTCTTTAAATAGAGTTATGAATGATCTTGGGTTTAGTCAAGAAACTCAATCGTTAATGCGTCCTATGCTTTCACAAATTAGTCAAGGACAAAAACCAAGTTTATTAAATGAAACTGGAAAAGATAATCCAGCATCAGATTTTTACAGACAACAAACAGCAAACGCAAAACTTACAGATACAGTAACAGATGACATGCTTGCAGGTTATAAAAAAGCAACTGATGCTGTTGTTATTTTTAATGCGGCATTAGAAAAAACTCCAAGTTACATTCTTCAACTTAAGGGTGCTATTGATGGTGTATCGGGTACACCTTTGGGAAATTCAAGTAGTGAATTACTTAATACTGCAAAAACCGTAGGCTTAACTGTCTTAGGTTATAAGGGACTTCAAAAATTAGGAGTAGTTGGTAAAAGTGGGGGTGCAGCAGTAACTGCAACTGC
>Ga0209598_10002021_pt1 | contig 16124 bp, 15 predicted proteins | sample M_140807_EF_Meta_FD_187317 | JGI IMG/M metagenome (GOLD analysis project Ga0209598, IMG submission 187317) | Freshwater microbial communities from Lake Montjoie, Canada to study carbon cycling - M_140807_EF_MetaG (SPAdes) (version 2) | ecosystem: Environmental > Aquatic > Freshwater > Lake... | reverse complement strand
GAAACGCATGCCCTCGAAGGGATCGTCCCGGTCGACCGCCATCCCTTGCACGCCGACCGGCTTCTGGAATACCTCGGGATCGGGTAGTCACGTCGCGGGAATCGCCCTCGTCCGCGAAATCCTCCTCGTCGAACCTAAGGTGATGGCAACCACGCGCCAATGCTCCAGCCCCTCTTTGTTAGGCAGGTCGATCACGTGTCTCATGCTGCGTCGTGAGGAACCCCGACGCATTCCCTTTTCCAGGTACCTCACTGGCACCACATTCACAGGGATGGTTACCGCACGGTTCAAACCGGTAGTTCAAGTGACGGCGTGCTTTGCACCATCGATGCTCCGGGTGTTGAAACCACTGCTACCATGACTTGACGGGCCGTGTCCCGACACCAGTGGGTGCGCACGGATCCGTGCGTTGGTTGCCCCGGGGATTGGCCCACAGGATCAGTCGTGGGGTGAGGTGTTCGCACCGGATCCCCTCCCCCATACTCCAGCACGTACGGAATGGCACGGAAATGACGGAGACCACGCCCAAGAAGACCCGCGGAAGGCCCAGGACATTCGCCGGCGATCATGCGCTGGATGTCGCCTTCGAGGGCTACTGGCGGGAGGGCATGTACGGCATGTCCGTGAACGAGGTATGCCGTCGTGCGGGTGTCTCCAAGCCTGGCCTCTACCGTGCGTACGGCAGTGAGGATGGTCTGACGAGTGCGGTTCTCCAGCGGTATGAAGAGACACAGACCGAGGCCATCCTGGAAATCCTTGCGCAGGACCGGCCATTTGCCGAGGTCCTGAAGGATCTCGTCTGGGCGTTCACCGAAGTGGGGGATGCACCGGTCGGGTGCCTGCTCACCAAGATGCGTTCCGCGGTGACGGTGATCGGCCCCAAAACCCAGGCGCGGATCGAACAGGTGCGCGGGAAGATCCTTGGTGCCTTTGCCGATTGGATACGTCGCGCCCGCGCCCGGGGAGAGATCAACCCCGAGGTGAGCGACGAGCTCGCCACGGGCTATCTGGACACCCAGCTCACGACAATCCTGACCAGAATGGGTGCGAAAGAAGACCCACTAACCATCCGCACGGAAGCATCCCTGGCCTTCTCGATCCTCACGAAGGGCTCCCTCGGGTGGTGGCCAGCGACGGCGTAACGGGTTGACACCTGACATGGCAAGCCATGGCACCCTTGCTGGTTCTCTGGCCTGTCCGCTTTTGGTCGCGCTTCCGTAGGGCCTTTGCGGTGGTGTACCCACACTGATCCGCCTTCTCTGTCAGGGGAGATCCGGCATCGTTTCGGGTGTGGGGATCTACCCCGCGGGCCTTCGTCCCCATGCAGGTGCGGGTGGAACAACCAGGTCCTCGGCAAACGCGACACCTGCCGGCACTTCCTCTAGGAAGCGTCTGATTCCCCTTGCGATGCCGCCCGCCACCCGTTCCGCCTGACCAGTAAGCACGGCGCGGTCGTCCGGGTGCGTCAGATAGCCCATTTCCAGGATCGCCGCCGGTGTGTGCGGTGCCACACTCGACCGCAACCGACTCCACCCGAAGGCGTAGTACCCCGTCATGTTGCGCGACACTTCGCCATTTGATGGCAGTCCCGTGACGCGGCCGTATTCCTCCACGATTGCGCGCACGAGTTGGGACTCGTACGGACCCCGGCGCGTGCCGTGGGCGGCCTTGAACCCACGCCGTGTGCCGGACAGGTCGCCGTCGGCATGGAGGGCGAGAAAGGCGTCGGCGAGGTAGCCCTCCGGCACGGTCGCCGGAATGACATCGACGGCAATGCCGTCATCGCGCAGCAGTGATGCCACCCGGTTCGCGATATCCAGGTTCACCTGCCACTCCGCAAACCCACCGGCACTTGTCCCGGTCTGTCCGGCGAGGCGACGAAGTTCATCCGGGATGTCGGCCATCCGCCAATGTCCAGCCTGGATACCAACGCGCCGCGGTCCCGCCGGCATGACTGGCCGGGATACGCGCACCATCGCACCGGGATCGACACTACCGACCACCGCGGTCGAGGCGGCCGTGGCCGGCAGATCACCCGGCGGGGCAGTCCCGGCATCGGGCGATACCGACCCGTCATCGGCCAAGGCCACACGGATACCTGAAAGCGCCGTTGAAATCCCGGCCATCGCGGTGGCGAGGATCCCGCGGCGCAGGCCAAAGCGTTGCGAAGGTTCGGCGCGACGGGGCGTGGTGTCGGTCCCGAGTTCGTGCATCTCCGCCATCTCCACCCCGACGATCCTTAAGCTTGGCACTTCCCTATACCCAAACGCTACGGGCGAACCCCCCAGGATGCAAGTGCCGGTTGTGGAGGATCCGCAAGGAAGGGTCCGGTGTGTCCATTGGCCTGCGGGGAACGGGCGCATCCGGCACCATTCCCGCATGACCACCACCACCACGCCACCAACCTCTGCCATCGCAATCCGGCCGATCCAAGCCGGTGACTACGAGGCATGGCTTCCCCTCTGGAATGGTTACCTGGCGTTCTACGGGACGGCGATGCCCGAGGCAGATGCGCGCCACACCTTTGATCGCCTCTGTGCTGGCGAAAGATTGCATGGGTTCGTTGCGGAAGTCGGCGGAACCGTCTCCGGCATTGTCCACTGCCTCTTCCACCCATCGACATGGACGCCCACCGACTATTGCTACTTGCAGGACCTGTATGTTGATCCGGCGTGTCGCGGGGCAGGTGCCGGGCGCGCGCTGATCCGGGCAGTGGTGGATTTCGCCCGTGACCGCGATGCCAACCGGGTCATCTGGCTGACCAACGAGGACAATGCCACGGCGCGCGCGCTCTACGACACCGTCGCGCGGACCACGGGTCTCATCCAGTACCGCATCTCGCCCCTCTGACCGGGGCATTCCCGCTCACGAATGCTCCCCGACGGGCGTGTCACAGGCAGGTGGATGCCATACCTGACTGTATGGCACGCATCCCGGACTGTTTGCCGGCATGCAACCTGCCGGGGAGAACCGCATGGCACTCATGGACCATTTCCCATCCAACATCGGCAGTTTTGGCAACCACGGAACGAACTGGCCCGACCGAGACGAGGAGCCCGATTACGATGCGCTCTCGGGCTTTGCCCACCTTGGGCGCGGGTGGGTGGACGGCCTTCTGGAACGGATTGCGCCGGAAGTGTGGGGGCCCGACGCCAAGTGGCTTGAGACCTACTGTCACGCAAACTTCACCCTTGCGATGAGGCAGGACCTCCTGCACGTCGATACGCAGATGCGCTTCGCGCTGTGGCGGGTGGGTTCACTTGCCACGGCGGATGGGCGTCCGATCTATGGGTACTTCGTCCGGAATTCCGGGATCACGCCTCCACCGTACTTCCTGGTCGGGTTCATCACCCTGGATGGCGGCATCCTGAGATACCAGGTGCCGGGCGCGGTTTGTGAACTGATCAGGATCGACTCGCCTCCGGTCTCGCCTGCGCATTTCGTGCCGCCGTTCCCACCGTTGTTGCCAAGCACGATGTGGCAACACGTCCTGGAGACCCGACGTGAACGCATCGCCGCACGCCTGCCCAAGTTGCCGGACTATTCATTGAGGTATCTGATCACGGGTGCGGTGGGGGCGGCGTACCGGGCACGAAGCCGGGCAGTGCCCGGCCTGCGTCGTGACGGGACGTACCAGTGGTTCCTTCCGATCCACATTACCTCCGCGAGTCCCAACGATGCCCCGGACTTCATCGCGCCGGTAACCATCGCCGACGATGGCCAGGGGCATGTCATCCGCACCCTTCTGGAACCACACATGGCCTATCCGCTGGCTCGCGCCGCCGATGCCGATGACGGCCGCATCCGCACATGGCGTACAAGGGCGTAGGGCCGGCCCCTCGCTGGTGACACGTCCGGCGCCTGGGTAGGCGCCGGGCGCGATCACTACGACCGGTAGAGGGTTGTCACCGCGCCGACCCGGCCATACATCCAGAACGAGATGGGGATCAGCAGGATGGTCAGCAGGCACACGTAGGCCAGGGCCATCCAGACCCCACTCAACCACCACCCGATCAGCAGGAACCAGATTGCGCGGCCAAGGAATGACCGTTGGGGTATCCCGGTCACTTGCCCGCGTGCGTTCACGTACAGGCTTGTCTCCTGGGGACGCAGGGTGATGATCGACGGCAGACGGTTGATGATCCACAGGCCGACCGGCAGGCCGATGATCGTGCAGTTCAGGACCCAGGCCAGGCCCGAGACCATCGCCCCGGCCCACCATCCGATCAACAGGAACCATATGACCCGGATGAGCAGGCCCGGGCCGGACTGGCGGTACACCATCGGTGCCTGACTGGACATCTCTTGCCTGCCCTTCTAGATCATCATGGGCGTCGTGTCATACGCACCTATTCCAAAATGATAGTCCAAGGAGTTTCCTTGCCGGGGCCGTCGCCGCCGGTGGCGGGGAGTGCCCCGGGATCATTGGTAGGATTGAAAAGGATGGGTTCTGGTTGCGGTCCCGAGGGATCGCGCTGCCACGATATCCCAGTCGCGCATCCCGCAGTGGTGGCGCCGGCACGATCAGCGCAACCAACGGACTATCAGGAAGACCCAGTGGCGACACCGACAACCCGCATGCGTGGCCTCCCGTCCAAGGGATGGGGTGCCCTGGCTGCCCTTGACCTTCACGAGGCAATTGGCCCCGGTGAAGGCGAGGTGATGCCACCGCGTGTCCGGAACGCGCCGGTTGTGGAGAGGGATGAACATCAGCCAGTTGGGCGGCCAATGCCCGCCAGGCGGTTGTTCGATGCATTGCGTGTCCCGATGGCCACAGATGATCCGCTTACTGAGACACTTGGCAAGTTCGCGCATTTTCCTGATGACTGGATCCAGAAACTCGTCGTGCGGCTGGCCCCTGAACCGTGGGGTGAGCGGGATACGTGGCTTGAGTACTACTGCCACGCCAACTTCGGTCATGCACTCCGGCAGGAACGCCTCCTGCACGATCCAGAGGGGCGCTTTGTCCTCTGGCGGGTCGGTTCACTCGAGACGACCGACGGCCGGGCCATTCATGGCTACTTCGTGCGGAACTCGCGCCGGTACGGACCGCCCTACTTCCTGGTTGGGTTTGTCACGTTGGACGACGGCATCCTGCGCTTCCAGAACCACGACCGAACGGTCATGGGGATCCGGATTGCCACGCCGCCGACCTCACCCAAGCATGTGATCCCGGCGTATCCGGACCTGCACGCGATGCCGTCGGTGAACTGGCAGCACATCCTTGAGACCCGGATTGACCGGATCCGTGCACGCGTGCCGAACCTGCCGGACAAAGCCCTGCGGTGGCTCATCACCGCGGCTGTCGCCGATGCCCACAAGTCGTCAGACCGCCGGGCCGTCCCCGGATGGTTCGATGGCGAGTACCAATGGATGCTTCCCCTGCACATCACGCAGGAGAATGTCTCGGCTGCGCCAGACTTCGTCGCGCCGGTACGTCTTGCCGATGACGGCGAGGGGTACACCATCCCGACCCTTCTGGAACCGTGGATGGCCTACCCGCTTGCCCGCGCGATCGCTCCCGACGACCGGGGCATTGCGTCGTGGGCAACGACAATCGCCTGACGCATTTCGATCATTGCCAGAACCGTGACGATGGGTGTCGGCATGGTGATGCCGTCGTGTCTTGTGTGGCGCGTTGTTTCCTGCTGCAACGCTATTGATGCCGCGCCTCGTGCCAGATGGGAGCCCTTTCCCCGAGGGATGTCCGCACGCTATTGCCGCTTCTGCATGGATGGATCACGTTAACTGCTGCCGCCCGGGCAAGATGACGAAGATGATGGTGTCTCCTCTTTGGGAAAGCCTGATCCCGGCGGTGCGTGCGGCACGCGCACCCAGTCGGGTTCTGGAAATCCGTACGGACGATGGTCGGTGGTTTGGTCGCCACGGTTCATCCAGTGCGGATGAGAGGTTGCATGACCGATCCGGTGGCTGATCTGCCGACAGACGCCTCGGTCCGCTACCTGACTGCTTTCCGCGAAATGATTAGGGGTTGTCGTTGCGTCGCAGATGGCGATGCCCGCAACGGACGTTTCCGGGGTCGTTGACATTGTTTCCTGGATGGCTGCCAACCACCGGATTGTGGTTATTGCCTCCCCGGCTGCTTCGCTGCCACGAACCAGTCTGGCAAAGGACCTTGTCCTCGGACCCGGGGCTTAGGAAAGCGGTTCATTGCGGCACCAGTAGCGACTGGTTTCGTGATGGGCGTCAGGGAAGACGACTCGTCGCAAGAGGTTTGCGCAGTGCCTGTTGGCAGTGCCCACCCTCGTGATTGCGTTTCGAGTGTCCGGCCAGATAGGGAGATCGCGCCACCATGTCCCTCAGGATCAACTACAACCTTGCGTCGTCGTCGGCGCAACGCGGCTTGGCAAGCAGCCAAGACCTCTACTCACGGATGGCGTCACGGCTGTCAACCGGCCTGCGCATCAACCAGGCGGCCGATGACACGGCCGGGATGGCTGTTAGCGAGAAGCTGAAGAATCAGGTCCGTGGCCTCAACCAGGCCCAGCGAAACGCCCAGGACAGCGTCAGCATGTTGCAGACGGCCGAGGGCGCGCTGACCGAGACACACGGAATCCTCGCACGCATCCGGGAACTTGCGGTCCAGTCCGCGAACGACACGCTGACCGCGAGTGACCGTGCGAACCTCCAGGCCGAAGCGGACCAACTTGTCGCCGAGGTTGACCGGATTGCCTCAAGTACCCAATTCAATGGGATCACCTTGCTGAACAAGAACAGTTCGGTGTCGCTGCACAACAGTGGTCTTGGATTGACGTTCCAGATCGGCGCCAACAGCGGGAACACCTTGGGAGTGACCCTCTCCGCAGTTCGCTCCCAGGACCTGGGTGACGTCCAGACCCTGAACGCGGCGCACGCGGTCACCGGCGGGGCCAAGACGATTGACGTTGGTTCGGCGACGGCTGTCAATTACAACGCGACGGTTGACACGGCATTTGACGTGCGGGACGCCATCAATGCCGCCAATGGCAACATCACCGCATCGGTCAAGGGTGGCAAGTTGCGGCTCGAGTCGAGCGCGGCTGTCGGTACGGTGTTCGCGAGCGACGGTGGAAATTTGCAATCCACGTTGTTCGGGTCAAATGCCACGGTGAACACGGTCGCCAGTTCCACGTCGCTTGAGGATCTGGGCGTGTCTGCGAGTGGCACGATGACCATCACGGCCACTTCGGGAACGATCACTGGAGCGACCACCCTTACGAACCTTGGCATCAACAGTGGTGACACTCTGGTTCTCGGCCTCTCAAAGGCGGCCGGCACCGGTGGTGCGGCGGGAACCAGGACCCTGGCCGATATTGGGGTCACTGCGGGAGGCACCCTGACCATTGCGTTTGCAGATGCCGGTGTCAGCCCGACCGAAACGCGGTCCATAGCTGTCACCTACCAAACGAGTGACACCCTGTCTGCGTTGGCCAGCCGTATAGATATCGCGGTCACAGAAGCTGCGGCGCTTACGGCAAATGGCAATACCGGGACCGACACACTTGTGGTCACTGTGGGTGGTTCCGCTGGTTCTGGGGCAATCACATTGACTGGAAACACCACCGCTTACTCCGGTGGGACTCTCACCATCAACGCGGGCACAATTCTTACCGACCTCGCAGATAGCAACAGTGGTTCTGGTTCGCTGATTTCGAAGCTCAATCTGACGACGATCACCGGTGCGACGACCGGAACCACTAGCGCTTCCTCGGCCTCAGTCAACACGGCAGCTTTCACGGAAAGTGTCACGTACACGGTCGGATCGGAGACTGACCTCACGGCGTTCGCAGCCGGTCTCCAGACGGCGATCCAGGGGGCCGGGGCGATAGGTACAAGCACAGCATTTGATGTCACGTCCGCCACGGCGGTCATCAATGGGTCGAACCAGCTCGCCATCGATGTCTCACCGTCGTCCAACGGTGTCACGATCGCGACCATCACGGGGAGCGGAACCAACGCGTTACGGACGCTCTTCGGTCTTGGCGCCGCGCCAGCCTCGGCGACAGCTACGTCCGCAATGAATGTCGCGGCCCAGACCGAGACCGCCACCGTCTCCTACACCACGTCCGACACGCTTTCCACGATCGCGACCAAGATCGCCACTGCCGTCACTGGCATTGGCCGGGTCGGGACAAGCCTGATAGCAGGGAACGCGGGTGCGGCGGCGTCGTTCAATGCGGGCACCTCGATGATCGACATCACCGGTGTCGACACGGACACGACCCTGACGTTCTCGTCCGGGGCGTTGCGCACCGCGTTGAATCTCGCTGCCCCTGATACCGCGACCGCTTCCGGGACGACCTCATCATCCGCAGCGATCGTCCAGAATGCCTATCGCCTGTCGTCCAATGCCCTGACGGGAGTCACATCAATCTCGTCGAGTTCCAGTGGATCGATCGATATCTCGACGCAGACGGCCGCATCAGCCGCGATTTCAACGCTTGACTCGGCGATCAACCAGGTCAGCACGGCACGCGCCAATATCGGTGCGATCGAGAACCGCCTGGACAGCACCTCGCGGTCGCTTGCCGTTGCTTCGGAGAACACGGCCGCGGCCAACAGCCGCATTGCCGATGCCGACATTGCTCAAAGCATGAGTGAGATGGTGCGGGCGCAGATCCTGCAACAGGCCGGCATCTCGGTGCTGGCGCAGGCGAACCAGGCACCGTCACTCGTTCTCCAGTTGCTCAGGTAGCCGGGCCACCCCGGGGTCGTCCGTGACACTGGGTGAACCTGTATCCAACACACCTGACGGAGTGGGGTTTCTTCCCCACTCCGCCTTCGTGTTGAGAGGGATTCGGGCATACCTACCCGACCAAGCTTCGGGGCGGTGCGCGGTCCCACCGGCACCGTCGCTACCAATCGGCGACCGAGCCATCCTCGTGCAGTGGTGTGGCGATGACCTTCGCGACCGGCGGGTACGCGCGCACCACGTCCATGTCCAGTTCCACCCCGATCCCCGGACGGTTGGGTACCAGAAGGTAGCCACCTTCGCGAACCAGAGGCTGCTTGAGGATGGTTGACTTCGGTGGAACGTCTTCGCCGGTGTACTCCTGCAAGGCGAAGTTCGGGATGCAGGCATCGAGTTGCACGCATGCTGCGGTGCTGACTGGCGAGAGCGGATTGTGCGGGATCACGCCAACGTGGTAGGCCTCGGCAATGGCTGCGATCTTCTTGGCGTGGGTCAGGCCACCGACCATGCAGACGTCGGGCCGGATGAACCGGCACCCACCTGCAGCCAGGAGTTCATTGAACTCCCAGATGGTGTGCAGGCGTTCGCCCGTCGCGATTGGCACCGGGATGCTTCGCTGCAGGTCACCCATCCGCTGGATGCTGTCGGGCACCAACGGGTCTTCCAGGAAATACGGCCGGTACTTCGCCAGTTCCACTGCGAGGCCCGAAGCGTGGTGCGGGTCCATGCGACGGTGGATCTCGACACACAGGTCCACGCCGTTTCCGACCGTCTCCCGGACCGCGGCGACGCGCGTAAGCATCTGTTCCAGGAGTTCGGCGTAGCGCAGTTCCGGGTAGTTGTGCGGGAAGGGTGTGAACCGGACGGCGGTGAACCCGTCCCGTACTGCCGCCGCCGCGCTTGCTGCGAGATCGTCGGCTGTCTCACCACCGACGTGCATGTAGAGGCGTATGCGGTCCCGACACTTTCCGCCCAGGAGTTGCCAAGCCGGCACCCCGAAGTGCTTGCCCGCGATGTCCCAGAGCGCGAGGTCGATCGCACTCAAGGCCGACATGATGACCGCGCCGCGAAAATGGGCATTGCGGTAGAGGAATTGCCAGTGGTGTTCGATCTGCAGCGGATCCTTCCCCAGCAAGTAGGGTTGCCACGCCTGCAGGACGCCACCGATTGCCTCGGGGTAGCCGTGGATGCCCCCCTCGCCAAGGCCAGTGATGCCCTCCTCTGTATGTATCAGGAGGTAGAACCACCGGCCGACCTGAAACCATTCCATCCCGCTGATCCGCATCCCACTCTTCCTTCCGCGTTGTTGGCGGATGGTATCCGCGGCGGGAAGGGGCACGGATCGTTACCGGTCGGTTTGTCTGGAAGGCACGCTGGTCAGGTGGTGGGGAGGCACGGCACGGTGAGTCTTTCACCGGGGTCGGGGACAGCCTAGAACGGCCACCACGGACGGCGTTTCACACCATCGTTGGATGCGGTGCCGGGCCGGGATCCACTCGAGGCCGAACTCGTCAGGTTGCCCGAGGAATCTCGGTACTGGGTGACGCCTCCGAAATTGTTTGAGGAGCCCACAGGGTTGCCCATGGCGTCGCGGTACTGGGTGATGCCACCAAGGTTGCTGGATGACCCGGTCAGGTTGCCCGAGGCGTCGCGGAACTGGGTAGTACCACCGAAGTCGATTGATGATCCGCGCGTGTTGCCCATTCCGTCGCGGAAGTGCGTGGTGTTCCCGAACACGCTCTTGGCTTCCTCGGGCTTCTTGCCAAACATGACCGTCACCTCCCGGTTCTCACTGGTAGTCGCGCGGGGCACGATTGCCCCTTGCAAACATCCTATCACTGGGTAATCAGTCATGCAATACCGCACATGATTTCAAACGGTCATGTGGCAACAATGAGAACGTGATGCGCCGAATGCCTGGCGGGTACCAGCGGTGAAGCGAGGTTGACACCGATCAGGGTCGGTGGTGTCAGGGTGAGTGACCTATCTGGGGATCAGGGGGTTCCAGACGCACGGAGGTCGGCAAGCCGGGCAATCTGCCGACCATGGTCATCGAAGTTTGCAGGAGACAACCACCGCTCGAAACCGTCCCTGATGGCTGGCCAGTCGCGGTCGATGATTGCGTACCAGGCCGTGTCCCGGTTGCGCCCCTTGTAGACGACTGCCTGCCGGAAGATGCCCTCGAAGCGGAACCCGAAGCGTTCGGCGGCGCGTCGCGAGGGGGCGTTCAAGTCGTCACACTTCCACTCGAAGCGACGGTAGCCGAGATCATCGAACGCATGGCGCATGAGGAGGAAGATTGCCTCGGTGGCGACGGGCGTCCGTTGCATCCGGGGTGAGAAATGGAGGTGGCCGATCTCGATCACGCCGTTGGCCGGATCGATGCGGAGGTACGACCCAATACCCACGGCAACTCCCCCCTCTCGCAGGGACGCCCCCACCCCCAACTCTTCCCCCAGAGGGAGAGGGGAGTGTTGGTCGACGATTGCGAAGAAGAGGGGGTCTTCGCTTGCCGTCGCCCATTCAGTCCAGGTGCGGTAGGTCGGCTCGTCGTCGAAGGGTCCGACGGGCAGGTAGGTCCACATGCGCCCGGAAGCGTCATCGGCATTCGCGGTGAAGAGGTCGTGCGCATGGCGCCCGGGATCCAGCGGTTCGAGACGGCACGTGCGCCCAGTCAGGGTGATGCGTCCGGGTCGGGGCCGAGCCGTCCATCCCGGCACGTCGAACCCGACGGGCTGTCCATCCCTGGTAGATGAGTGTGCTTCGCCGACTGAGGGGTCGTTCCCGGCTTCCATGACCGGAATGGTAGCGTCCGCGACCGTCCCGGCTATCCCCCGGCAAGTACGCGGGTGAGGGCGTGGTAGGCGGGTTTCGGGGCGTACGCGGTGTCGAAGGGCAGGGCACCGTCGGGCTTGCCGGTGAATCCGGGGATCCACGAGTGGGCGTCGGTGAATCCCCAGAAGGTGAACGAGGTGACGCCGGCCTCGATGCAGGTGCCAAGGATGTCGGCGTAGACCTGCGCCTGTTCGGCCAAGCGCTCATCGTCCGTACCGGTGCCGGTCTGGAGTTTGACGTCCATCTCGGTGACATGCACCTCCAAGCCAAGGGCACGCAGGCGGGCAATGTTGGCAGCGAGGTCGGGCTGTGACGGTGATTGCCGTGCGCCGATGCCGACATGCATCTGCAAGCCCACGCCGTGCACCGGTACGCCATCCTGGACGAGACCCCGCAGGAGAGCGTGTACGGCATCCGCCTTGCGTCCCATTCCCTCGGCACCGTAGTCGTTATAGAAGAGCCTGGCATCGGGGTCGGCCTCGTTGGCCCACCGGAAGAGATCGGCGAGGTAGCCGGGTCCAAGCGCGCGTGCCCACAGGGTGTCGCGCAGGGCACCAGTGTCGGTGATTGCTTCGTTCACCACGTCCCACGCGGGAACCGGGACGGGGCCATCGTTGCGGTAGTGCGTCAGGACGCCTGTGATGTGGTCTCGCAAGGCGGCACTGGCGTTCTCACCGGAAGCGGCGACGCGTTCAAGCCACGCCGGATTCTGGTTGTGCCAGACGAGGGTGTGACCACGAATGGTCATGGCGTGCGCAGTGGCGAAGGCCACGATGGCATCGGCTGCCTGGAAATCGAAGCGTCCCTGTGATGGTTGCAGGAAACTGGGCTTCATGACGTTCTCGCAGGTGACTGACGAGAATTCGCGGGCGAGGATTTCGCGATAGGCCGGTTCGGCAACCAATGGGCGCGAGGCAACGGCTGCACCGATGCGGATTCCCCGGGCATCGGCGAGGTCGCGCAGGCGTGAGGCGACTTGCAATCCAGGGCGATGGGGTGGTGCTGTGCCGGGGGCATGATCCTGACGGTTCATCGCTGCGGATTCTCCGACCGCGTAGGCAGTACCCGGGGCATGCAGTCCAATGAGTGATGCTCCCACCGTCAGGCTCGCACGACGGTTCAACCTGACGGGGCGCACGGCGGTCATTGGCGCACGATACATTCGCTGCCCATTGTCATGCCTGAGGTTCGCCTACGACGGGTCGTCCGGCGATGACCAGGAAGCGCAGGGGTTCGTGAGATTGCGCATGCGCGGTGGCGTTCAGGCAGTCGCCTGGGCCCAGGATCAGTCGCTGATGCGCACCGACCTCGACCCCATCCCCCAGATGGGCGCGGGCTTCACTACTTCCTGCGCCCTCCTGACCGGGATGCGCATGTTGGTGGGGTGTGCCAATGCGTCCCATTCCGGAGATGACGTAGGCCAGGCCCTGGTATCCGGCCGGGACGGGGACGGACACCGAATGGCCGGGAACCACGTGGACATCGAGGTACTGGGTGGGGTTGCGCAGGACGATCGGCGAGGCCTTGCCGGCGTACTCACCGGCCACCACGCGGACGAGGACGCCGTCGGCGGTCACCTCAGGCACGGCATCGGGCGGAAGCAACTGGAATGTCGGGTCGATGTTCCGGTCTTCGGCGGAAAGCAGGATGAACAACTGGAAACCCCGGTAAGGCACACCACCGACCGGTTGTTCGGAATGCGAGAAGCCCCGTCCGAAGAGGTTGCGTTCGACACCTCCGGCGACCACGGTGCCCGCGTTGCCAAGGGTGTCCTCGTGATAGAGGGCACCGCCAATGCCGTACGTGATGATCTCGACGCCCCGGTGCGGATGGGTCGGGAACATCACGTGGGGTGGCACGTCATCGTGCATCATGGCGATGAATGGATCGACGTGATCGACCCCTGATCCCTGGCCGATGACCAATCGGGAGTTCATGCCGGTACCGGACATGGGGCGCAGTGGTGCCGAGACGGCGGTGATGGCGCGGGCGGTGGTGGAGTTGCTTGCGGATGCGATCGTCGTCATTTGCGCAAAGCGTACGCGGTGGTTGCCGGGCAGTGGGTGAGGAGACGGCAAGCCTTGCGAACCATCCGAACCCTGGGGCAGAGGACTGCCAGACCACGGCCATGGAGTGAACGGCGCGTCCTGATTGAGGTGCCACATAGACCTATCCGGAGCGTCCGTAGGCGTCCTCCAACCGGGTCACATCAATCTCGGAGAAGTGGCCGAAGGAGACCTCGATGAAGCGTCCGGCATCACCGGGGGCGGTGACACGGTGGGTCGAACCGGGAGGGATCCAGATCTCCTCGCCGACGGTGGCGTCCCACGAGTGCCCATCGACCTCGACAAGCAGGCCGGCATCCAGGATGATCCAGAGTTCGCCACGCTGATGGTGGTACTGGAGGCTATGCACTCCTCCGGCACGCACCATCACCAGTTTCACCGAAGCGACGGTGTTCCGCGCGTGTTGCACGGCACGGCCCCATTCACCGGCTTCGCGGATTGGGTCGGGACGGATGACCGGCCGGAAATGATCGGTGGGATCGTCTGGCAATGGCATTTCCTTGACCTGATCCCGTAGAGGAAGCGCCCCCACCCCCAACCCCTTCCCCGTTGCGACGGGAGAGGGGAGAGTGACACCGCCCACCCCCGTTGCGAGAGTAGGGTGGTCAGGCGGTCCGGCCGTAGCGATCGGAGAGACGCACGATGTCGGCCTCGTCAAAGTGACCGAAAGCGACTTCCAGCAGCCGTCCGCCATTACCGGGGGCGGTCAGGCGATGGACGGCGCCGACGGGGATCCAGATCTCCTCACCCACCTTTGCCTCCCAGGTGCGTCCATCGAGTTCGACGACGAGACCGGGGTCGAGCATCACCCACAATTCGGCGCGTTGGTGGTGGTACTGCTTGCTGAGTTCGGCACCTGCCTGCACCTCGACGATCTTGACTGAGGTCTGCGTGTTCAGGGCGTACTGGAACATCTGGCCCCACGGGCGGGTGAGATGGATGACCTCGGGCTGTTCGGCGGGGGCGAGAGGATGGCTATTCTCGGACATGGTGTGAATCCTTCGTTCGTCGGTCGGTGCGGGTAGGAATGCCCACGGACCTATTGCGGATGTCATTCCTAACGGTGGGAGGCGAGTTCCGCAAGCAGTCTCGAAAGGACGGGTTGTATCTGGTTCGCAAGTGAGCGGTTTGCGTATCCGGCCCACGCGACATCACTGATGGTGTCCAGTGGTGCATCGACCGGGTTCCCGCGACCATCATTCACGATGACCCCGGCCTCTTCGGCGATCAGGATGGTGCAGAGGTCATACGGACGACAGCAGATGCGTCGGCGTGGCGTGGTGTCGCCGGCGTCACGCGCGAGTGCCTCCAGATGGTCCATGAAGTAGGGGCGCAGGTCGGCCACGAACCGGTCGTGTCCGGCGATGAGTTCGTGCAACTGACCACCTGAAGAGATGTACTCGTCATCGAAGATGAGTGGTGCACCTCCGGGTGGGTCACCCATCACTTCGGCAAAGAGGCGTTCCTCGAGTTCCGACGCCAGGACCTTGGTGCCGGGAAAGAACTTGGAGATGGTGGCAAATCCGTGGGCGAGGTCTGTCGCGCCACTCGGTGCGGGTCGCGCCGGGATGACGGTGCCGGTGGCGAGGTCGAGGGTCTCGCCACGCACGCCGTTTCCACGGGTCGCCCACAGGGTGTCGGCGTAGCGGGCGCGGGCGGTCGGGATTTCGGCCATGACGGCGGTGTCGAGGTCGCCCAGGCGCGGAGGCTGTCCGAGGATTGCGGGGCCGGGTGCCGATGCCAAAAGGGCCCAGGCACTGCGCTTGCCGTGCATCAGGCCACGCGTCCCGTCGATGGGGTCGATGATCACGACGGTACGGATGGCCTCGCGCGGGGTCCCGGCGGGGAAGCATGCCCACCCATCACCGGGTAACCCTTCGGCGATAACCGCAAATGGACCGGGTACCGGGTGTGCGGGATCGAGCATCCACGCGTGTGCCGTCTCCATGACGACTTCTTCAGCGCGGACGTCGATGCGGTAGATGGTGTCGCCTTGGTGGTCTGGGCCGTGGTCGGTGTCGGCGCGGATGACGTCGGCATCGTGGGTGGTGCCAGGGATGGTGTCCCCGACGCGCGCACGGCCAGCAAGGACGGCATCGCGGATGGCATGGCCGAGGGTGCGGAGGGCTTCGAGGAGAGGCGTTGGTTTCCCGGCCATGGACGACCCCGGGGTTTGCACGGGAGTGATGGCCGGTTGCGCCAGACCATCGGGATCACGTCTGGCCATTGGTCACCTTTCCGTGGGTTCCATGTGGGAACGGACGGAACCGATTGGTGTCGGCGGTGCGGTCGTGTGTCGGACGGGGCGACCCGCTTGGGGTGTCATCCGGTCTGGATCTGGGAGTCGGGTTGTGGGTGGTGCCAGTCACGCGCCAGTGAGGCGGACGACGCCAGACCGCGCGGCAGGTCCTGCTTCACGACACAGGTACGCGGGGCGGCTAGTTTGCGGGGGGTGAGAGGTCGGCAGTGCGGCCCCGTTCGCGGTCGAACTCCTGCAGGGCGTTGGAGATGGCCTGGGCGGCGAGGGTCAG
>Ga0209598_10002020_pt1 | contig 16134 bp, 14 predicted proteins | sample M_140807_EF_Meta_FD_187317 | JGI IMG/M metagenome (GOLD analysis project Ga0209598, IMG submission 187317) | Freshwater microbial communities from Lake Montjoie, Canada to study carbon cycling - M_140807_EF_MetaG (SPAdes) (version 2) | ecosystem: Environmental > Aquatic > Freshwater > Lake... | reverse complement strand
GCCAGCGGGCCAATACCGGCTACGCCCAAGAAGACTGCGACTGCCTCGTGGCCCCGGAGTGGGAGCAGGTCTTCCGGGATGGCGCCAAGCGGATGTTTTTGAAGCTCGGCGCGGATTGAGGCGTGACGAGGGATCCGATCGCTCCCCGCCGCTTTTCCTCAAGTCGTTGACTGAAAAAGGAGTGGACGGCCAATGGCACTTCGGCAAGCGTTCTGCGGCTGGGGATTCGCAAGGGAGCCCCGGCTCGTGCCCTCCGGCCCAGATATCGCGGCGATTCTTGGCCCCGGCACCCCCTCCCGAAAGCGCGTTTTTCGCGCTCAGCGCAGACCTCCTCCGTATTCGGGAATCGGCCTGCTGGTTGCTCGGCCTGACAGGACGTGGATGTCGATCGCGGGCAGCTCGGTGATCGGCCTGGCGCGGTGAGGAACCAGATGAGCCGGATGTCCGCGGCGGCGCGTGAATCGAGGAAGACCTGCCGCTTGAACCAGCGGGTCACGCGCGGGCCGATCTGTTCGGTGAGCAGCGCCAGGTCGTCGGCCGTGAGTCGCCGGACCGCCCTGGCCTACGCGCAGGGTGCTCAGCTTCAGCGAGAACAAGAATCCTACCCATGTCAGTCCAAGGGTAACGCTCAGGAAGCAGGCGAGGAACTTCGTGGGCCGCCGCCAGCCCAGCGTCTCGAGAGAGCCTCCTTACGCGCGTTGCCAGAAGACGACGAGCAGCAAGATAAGTGCCATGCCCGATGGCGAAGCCGCCTTCGAGCCACTTCACTCCGTGCAGCAGGGGCTCCTGTGGGCGAATTTCGGGCCAGCAGCAAGAAATTGCCGACCAAGGAGCAGACAGCCAATCGGGGGGATACCGAGTGCATCGCGGCAGGCGAGCCAGTAGGCAAGGAGGGAGCGGCCCGGGACTGGAGCCATCGACATCAACCCGGAGGTCCCAGAGGAGAGTCACTCGGGGCGGACCCGAAATCGAAGAAAAGGTTTTGAGTCAGCCGCCGCTCATCCAGGGAGACGCCGAACGATGCCTCCTCGATGTGGAGCGAATGAAACAGCCGCGCATCGTACACGATGCAGCGGTTGTACCTCATCGGAATCACGGTCAGGAGCTCCCAAGCAGCCGTGCTCTCGGTAGGGTAGCCGCGGCTCGCGGCGGCCAACCCCTCGCGCATCAGCCGGCCCATTAAGCGCGACTCGTCGTCGTCTCCGAGAGCAAGCGAGAGCGCGTCGTAGGCCGCCGATCCCTGCCGCGGCGCCGCCTGCAGCCCGGTCTGGCGATGGCGCCAGAACGACGTCCCGCCGGAGCACTGCTCGGGTAGATTCAAGTATACGACGCCGGCGTAGTCGCAGAAGTGGCGAAGTGCGGCTGGCGCTGGAGCGGCTGCAGCTCGCCCGGGGCCCGGGTCACGATGCCGAAGACAAAATCCTTCTGATAATGCCGGTTGAACACGAGAGGCTCAGCCGGGGGCTGCCGTTGCGTACCGTTCATGTTGATCAGGCGCAGCGAGGGCTCCGCCGAGATCGAGGCGAAGGCGAAGAAGCCAGGGTAGAGGCCGTTGGTGCGATAGTAGTCGAGGCTGAGCGCCAAGTCGCGAACGTAGCCTGGGTCTCGATAAAAACCGTCGAGCACAAGGACAGACGCGTCTCCGACCTGCTCCCGTCGCACGTCGATGGCTCCTGCCTCGCTCGGCTCGAGCCGACGCGGATCAATCAGCTTCGAGACGAACCGGGAAAGGTGGGTATCCATTCAAGCCTCCTGCGAGGTTCCCTCGCCCGACACCGGCTCCACGCGTCGTAGCCAGAAGCTGGCATAACGCCATTCGCCGGACTCGTACTTTTGCCGCATCGAGACGTTGATGCTGTAGATGAGGTTCGACAAGATGGCCTGGTTTGCCCCGCCTTCGTCGACCATGGAGAGGAGCAGATCCATGAAAGACCCGTCGTTCAAGGCGATGCCGCGCGCGACCTCTGAGGTGATGTCGTCGTCGCGGAGCAGCCGCAACGATCGCTCCGCCTGCAGCGCCTCGCGGGTGGCGGCGAGGCGGTCCGGCAGGAACACGTCGGCGAAGCAGAAGGAGCCGCCCGGGCGGAGCACCCGCGATACCTCGCGCAGAAATCCCGCGGTGTCGCCGTAGCAATGCGCCGATTCGATGTTGACCACGACGTCGAAGCTGGACTTGGGGAACGGGAGGGCGAGGGCGTCGCCGACGACGAACTGCAACCCATCGAGCGAGCAATCCGGCTGCAGTGCTCGATGGCCGCCGCGCACCGGTCGAGGCCGATCACCTGGGCCGGGTGATGATAGCGTCGGAGATACGAGGAGACGCCCCCTCGGCCGCAGCCCACGTCGAGCACCTGCTTCCCGGCGAGGCTCTCGTCGCCCACCACATGGCGGGCGAGTGCGATGGCGTAACCCCAGGCCCGATCGCCAGGCTCCAGCCAGTCGAAAGGGTCGGGCCCGGTCGCGTAGCAATGGTTCATGAAGCGAAAGCGGTCGTCGGGCACCAGATGTGCCAGCGCGTCGTAATAGGCAGCGAAGGCGTCCAGCCCCGCGGCCGGGGTCGACCCGAGGCTCGCGAAGAAATGCCCCAAGAGCGCGTGATTACCCGAAGCCCGTACGCCCCCCTCCCAGCAGATCCGCTGGCCGTGCGTGGGATCCGCGAGGAGCCGCTCGAAGATCGAGCCGGCCATCTGAAGCTGGCACTCCACCTCAACCGGCGCGTCATCGAGGCGACGCGACACCGCCGCGGAGAGGTCGACGAGCCACCGCTCTCCGTCGAGCACGAACAGGATGCCTCCCTGCCGTGCCAACCCATCCGACCGCAGGAGCGCCACTGGTACCTGCTCCTCGAAGAATTTATGGAAGTCCATTCGCTCGAGTCCTCTTTTATTCAATTTTACCCGTCGTGGTCCATCCAGTCGCCCTCGCGTGCGCCGCCAGGCCATCGCTGACAGAAGGCGATTCATCGTGGATGGACGCCATGCGCCAGGAGCCCAACCATCAGCACGAAAGAGAGGGGGCTCTCGAAGAAGCGTTCGTGCTCGGCGACCACGAGATCGTACTCGGCCTGAGAGATTAAGCTCCGGCGTAGCGCCGGGAGGAGGCGGGCGGGGCTCATCTGAGCTCGAAAGGCCTCGATCCCGAGCGCATCGCTGTGGTAGATAAAGGCCTCGAGGCGGGCGCGCTCGAAGCCCGCTGTCTCCAGCAATCGTGGCAAATACCGGCCCATGAGCCGGTTTCCACCGCGTTCCAACTGTAAGCGCTCGGCCTTCGCTAAGATCGGCTGCAGCGCCGGAGAGAAGGGTTCGGCCAGCCCCCAGAGCGCCGCGTCCATGTCGATCACGACCAGCCGGCCGCCGGGCCTGAGCAGCCGATAAGCTTCCTTCGCAGCCGCGAGCGGGTCCTCGAGGTGCTGGAAGAGAAAGCGCGCGATCACCAAATCGAAGCGGTCGCCGGGAAGGCCGGTCTCCGCGGCAGAGGCTTGGCGTAGCTCGAGCCGAGCGCCCTCGATCCGGCCCAGCCGGCGCTCGGCCTCGGCTAGGAGGTCAGCCCGAACGTCTACGGCGCAGACTTGGCTAGACGGCAGGAGGCCGAGGAGTCTCTCGGTCACGAATCCAGGCCCGGCGCCGAGCTCGACGATGGCCATGCCGTCGGTGAGGCCGAGCGAATGGAGCAAGCGGACCTCCTCGCTCCAGCTCAGCTCGACCTGGCTGTGGAGCCGCGCCAGTTCGTCCGCCATCCCTCCTGCCGCCTCCTCGGGGCGATAGGACCCCGAGAGGTATGCCTCGTCTCGAGGCCCCATGGTCATGGCTATGTCCTCCGCGCCGTCATCAGCAGGCCGTGCTTGGGCCGCAGCGTGACGAGCGCCTCAGGCACCACCGGGTGCCCGGGCACGAGTTCGAGCTGCACGCGGGAGACGATCATGGCCAGGACGAGCGGTGTCTCGAGCATCGCAAAACGACGCCCGATGCAGATCCGCGGACCGCCGCTGAACGGAAAGTAGCAGTACGGGTCGCGGTCGTCTCCGCTTTGCGGGTGGAATCGCTCGGGAGCGAAGCGGAGCGGCTCGCTCCAGTACTTCTCGTGCCGGTGCATCACGTACGGGCTCACGACCACGAGCGAGCCCCGGGGCACGCGATAGCCGCCCAGAACGTCGTCGTCTACGGCCCGGCGCGACATCACCCACACTGGCGGATAGAGACGCATCCCCTCCTGGAGCACCATCCAGGTGAACTCCAGGTCGGCCACGTCGCGCGCGGTCGGCACCCTACCAGCGAGGACCAAACTCGCTTCCTCCCGCACTCGCTGATGCGCCTCTGGGTTTTGGTGGAGGAGGAAGAGAGCCCAGCTCAAGCACTTCGCGGTCGTCTCGTGGCCCGCCATGAGAAACGTGAAAATCTGGTCGCGGATCTCTCGCTCGGAGAGCTGACTGCCGTCTGCCCAGCGCGCGGCCATCAGGATCGACAGGAGGTCTCCCCGGTCGACATTCTCGATGCGACGGCGGCTGATGATGTCGCCCACAATGCGGTTGATCGCGGCCTTGGCTTCCTCGAAATCGATGAGGCGCCCCACGTCCGCGGGGTCGAAGTGCGCCATGACCTCGTTCTGAACCTGGACGGCCGCGCCGAAATCGGTGGTTTCGCCATCCAGTTCGGCCCCGAACAAGCATTTCGTCACGATGCGTAGGGTGACGAAGCTGAGGTCAGCCACGACGTCGATGGGCGCGCCCGAGCCCGCGCCGGCCTCCCATCGCCCGATCATGGCGTCGGCGGCCTCCGCCATCGAGCCGACCATGAGGTTGAGGCGCTGGTTGTCGAACGCGGGCCGGACCATCTCTCGCTGCTCCGCCCACGCCGCCCCCTCGCTGGTCATGAGCCCTACACCCAGCATGGGCTTGAGCATCATTAGATCGGGAGTGCCGAGCTTGGTGTAGTTCTTGCTGTTCGTATGCAGGACGTGCTTGATATGGCTTGGGTGGCTCACCACAACCGTCGACCAGCCCTCCGACTCGTAGCGGAAGATGTCGCCGAGGAGGCGGGTCTGTTCGGAGAGGAAGTGCAGCGGGTCCGACCGCATCGCTTCCATCGATATCGCGCCCTTAACCAGCGGCGGCAGGGGCGAGTTGGTGTCGGGCGGAGGGGTGCTCTGGGTCATGGTAGCATCGGCGCGGGCCGCGGCTGCGGCGTCGTGACGGCGGGCAGACCCGAAGCCACCGGCGGCTCGGGCGCGGCCACCCCGCTGTAGAAGGGATGCGAGGCGGCGCGGTAAGCATCCGCGAAGACCGCCTGCAAGCCACGATACTCCCGCATGAATTCCTCGGGCGACAGGAGTGTCGGTAGAATCGGGTGCTGCAGATCGAAATAGTCCCAATGAAGCCGTCCGTCTGGCTGCCGCTTGGTGATCTGCTCGATCTGTTCGCCGAACATCTCGGTGCCAGGGATCGGCGTCAGGATCGTGAAAGATGGATAGTCGATCTCGTGTTCCTGGATGAACGCGACGAGGTTCCGAAAATCGTCGCGTCCATAGTCGGGGCGCACGATAAAGCTTGCGAAAACCTGAATTCCGAGTTCCCTCGCAGCCCGCAGCCCCGCGATGACCCGGCGCTTCTCTTGTCGCTTATTGTAGTCCGAGAGCTCGTCGTCGAAGACCGCCTCGATGCCGAAGAACAGCCGACGCAGCCCGAGGGAACGCCACTTGCGCATCAGGTCGAGGTCGCGGAGAAGCGAATCGAGCCGGCAATAGGCGAAGTACTCCTTGCCGATGTCCGCCGCCTTGATTGCCCTGGCCAGTTCCCACATCCGCGTCGGATTGACGAAGGGCTCGTCGTCGACCAAGAAGACGAATCGCTCGGGGATCTGGCGGAGTTCCTCCACCACCAGGTCCGTGTCGCGCTTGTAGTAGCGGCCGTCCATGATTCGCCACAAAGAGCAAAACGTGCAGCGGTAGGGGCAGCCAACCGTGGTGCGCAGCAGCGCGATGGGCTTCATCCAGTCGATGAAATAGCGGGCGCGGTCCGCGGGCACCAGCGTGCGGTCCGGAGGAAGGATGTCGTCAACGCGTATCTCAAGCTGGTCGCCGCCGTAGGTGAAGCGTCCGTCGACCCGCGACCACAGGCCCCGGATACCCTGCGGCACCTGCACCGCCTGGAGCGCGGAGAGAATCTGCCGGAAGGGCCCCACTCCTTCGCCGACGACAACGCCTTCGACCTGCGGCTCGAAGAAGTCCTCCGGACGCAGCGTGGCGTGATGCCCACCCACGACCGTGTAACATTCAGGGAGCAGGGCCTTGACGCGCCCGCAGATGTCGAGGTTGCGCAGCACGTGCATCGAATACCCAGTCACTCCCACCACGTCGGGCTGATACGTGTAAAGCGTGAGCTCCAGCTCAAGCGGCCGGAGGCGCAGATCGAGCAGTTCCACTTCGTGCCCATCCGCCCTGGCCCCGGCCGCGAGGTATTCTAGCGCGAGCGGCTCCGCGATCGCGCCGAGATCGCCCCACCCGATGATCTCCTGGTTGCCGCTCGGATAGATCAGAAGGATCTTCATGCGGCCCCCTTCTCCGCGTCACGGCGGCTACCGAGAACGAACTCGCCGACGGCACCCTCAACAAGCCAATCGAGCCCGGAAGCGCGGGCGAACAGATCGGAGTCTCCCCCGCCGAGCGCACAGGGCGCTAGGCCCATCGCGGTGGCAACCAAGTAGAACGTCTGCAGCAGCACTCCGACGTCCTTGAGTACGAGCGCGTACGCCATGGACTGGTACTTCCAAGACGCGCGGCCGAATCGCGCCGCAACTATCAGGAGCACCTGCGGTCTGCTCTCGCGTCCGAGCGTGAGCCAGGCCTCGTCAAGCAGCTTCACGACGTCCTGACCGAGGGGCGCGACTGGGCATAGCTCGTGGTGCCCGGGGCGGTACTGATAGAGCCCGGAATCGAGGCCGTGACAGCGTTCGACGACCGGATAGATCTCCAGCTCGTAAAGGGCGCCTCCTCCAGGGTACGGGCGGTCGGAGAGCTCGCCGTGATCGGTTGGAATCAGGCGACGCTGGCGGGCGGCGCGGAAGAGGAACTCGCTCAGCTGGGCGCGTGTGAGCGGCGTCTCACCCTGCTGGCGAATGGAGCGACGCCGCTCCAGGACGGCGGTGAACGGCGGGTCGGCGCGCTCGATTCGCTCCAGGTCGGGCGGGTCGAGAGGAACGGCGTTCGCGGACATCGGCGGCTTGAGGGCGGGCAGCGGCTCGATCGCGCCGAGGAAGCGGTAGGTGCCTCCGTAGGGGTTCGCGTGCCGGCCGCGCCGGCTGCGGGCGTGGAAGTAGAGATCGTGTACCTCCCACTGAGGGGCGGGATCGACCTCCCGCCCAACCGCGTCACCGGCGGCCGTCGCCGGACGGATGATCTCGGCCTGACGGAGACAAGCGAGGACGGCAATCGCGATATCGTCGCTCGACGCTCCCAGCATTTCCGCGGCGACGCGGCCGGTGCAGGGACGAGCGAGCGCGGCGCAGAGCGAGACGACCCGCGCGTCGTGCAGGACAATCCGGTGGTGCGACAGGCCGCTCTCCGCGACGATCTCGCCTCCGTCGTTCCGAAGGAGGACGTGGCGGGACAGGAGGAGATCCCCCTCAAGGCCACCGAGAGGCCCCGGCCCGGGAGCTTCGGCTGCACCAGGGATGAGGGTCACGAGCGGGCAATTCCCGTCCCGGATAGTCCGCTGGACGAGCCCCGCCGCAGAGAGACGATCGAGGATCAGGCTGAAGTAAGGGATGCCGGGAAAGCCGTCAATGGCCTCAACAGCCTCCTCCAAATCGCCTGCGGTGCGACCTCCCCCGACCAGCCCTGTGACCCCCGCGTAAACCCCGGGGGGCAGCGGCCCGAGCGTGACGCCGACGTGCGCCCCGACGACAGCGTAGCCCGAGTCCCGCTGGACGAGCGAGAAGTCCCGGCGCAGCGAGAGCACTTCGAAAGAGGGTGATGCCACGCTTCCCAACCCTCCTGCCTAGAAGAAGATACCGACGGGGTTGAGTTGGGCCTCGGGCACGGGGCACGGCAGCCAGCCCATCTTCACCGGTACGTCGTACAATCTGCCCGGGGCGAAGCGCTTCCAGAAGTGGCGCATCCCCGGGACAATGACTTTGGCAACGTTGAGGCCGATGTCGGGCTGGGTCTGGTCCAGCACCAGCATCTCGAGGCCGGCGCGCCCCACGATGTCGACACACTGCTGAACGTCTGCCGCGAAGTCCGTGGTCGACATATCGGTAAAGTCTGTCCGCCGCCGCGCTCCCGTCGCCGGGTCGGGGCGGAGGTAAGCGTCACGCTCGATGGTGGCGGTCTTCCACCACGCCACAGCCTCGGGGTCTGGGAACCAGTAGACGGTCCCGCCCTTGTCGTCGCGGCGCACTACAGCCGGCATGAACTGGTTGATCTCCGTGAGAGCGCGGAGCAGCGCGACCCGTGGATCGAAGTGGGCGCCGAAGCCCACGATGATGTCTTCTACGGCGTGATCGTTCCGGCGGCAGACCGCGGCGAACGTCGGGACGCCGAGGTCCGAGGTGATGTCCAGCACCCAGAGGTCACGCTGGATTCGCGCATAGTACTCACGCAGTTCTACGGCGTACGGCTCCGCGAAGCTGTCGAGATCGACCGCGGGGCGGCGCAGGCGGTTGTACCACCAGAGCGCGACCGCGTCGCGCTCGACGAGTTCGAAGAAACCCTGCAAGATGGCCTCCTCAAGCGTGTTGCCCGCGGCGTTGCCGTTGGAGTCGCTGCTGCAGAAGAACCACTCCTTCAGATCGGGGTGCCCGAAATACGCATAGGCGCTGGGAATCCAGCGGAAGCCTCCCCGGCTGAGCGAGTACGCTGGTGTCCAGTAGACCCGTCGCGTCTCGTCGAACCGCTCGGGGACCTTGTGGTAGCCGGAGCCATGCTCGCTATTCCAGGCTTCTCGGCCCTGGTACTGGTCGTCGCTGAAGCGCATGATCTCGTTGGGATGGATGGCCTCGGCGGCGATCTCGTCGTAGCTTGCCAGGCGGCTGATCTCGTCTCCCCGATGCACCCCTGAGTAGCGCTCGATCGCCTCGCAGATGGCACCTACCTTGGCCTGGACGTCGGTCATCCCCTTGCCACCGGCGCGTCCCCGCAAGTTTTGCAGGACGAATCGCAGGTCGAGGTTCATAAGGGCGAAGTTATGGCCGGCGGAGTAGGTGAACGTGAGACCGTTGCGCGTCCCTTCGCCGAGCGGTTCGAGGTTGAGGACGACGCCGCTGATCGAGCTCACATGGTGCTTGAAGCGCTCGTGAGTCTCCTCGGGTCGCATAGCACGGTGTCCGCCGTCGTTGTCTCGCTCCTTCCGGTGGGGCCGGAGCAGGATCGGCACCGGTGATCGTCTCGCGTAGTCCGCATTGCCGCACACGGGGCACTGCGGCCGGCGCAGGACGACGTGGCGCTCCGTCTGGAGCGTGCGAATGTCGACGGTAACCACGGCGCTTTCGAGACCACCGGGCCTGGCGCCCAGGACGAGCGCCTTGGCCACCTCGGTGGCCGCGAGATCGAACGCGCACCGGAGCGTGGTGGGAATGGAAGCGACTGGCATCCGCAAGGGGGAGTGGTGGCCCTGTTGCCGTTCGATAAAAAGCTCGAGTTGGCGGTTCGCGCGAAGGCGTTGGGCCAGGCAAGCCCAGCACGCCGTGTTTCCAGGCCGGAAGATCGGCCCGAGCCATAGCAATCGTCCGACGGGCCGCACAAGCATCCAGGGCTCTCGAGAGGCCAGCGCTCGCCGGTTGAGGGCGTCGATCTCGGGCCTCAGATAGTCGTCCGTCAGGACAAGCCGGAAGGTCCCGTCCGTGCCGGTGGTCACCTGCAGCAATGCCAGGGCGTCGTCCATTCCCAACGCGTCGATGCCCCCCAACGCCTCGACCGTCACCCGCGCGTCGCGAAGCCGCGCCGCGACCGTGTTGGTGTCAACGCCAAGCGGGTGCCAGAAAGGCGCCGATTCCGGATCGTTCGGGCCGGACTCTATGACGTGCCCCGCTCGCTCGGCAACCTCGATGGCATACGTGATCTCCGGGAAGAACACCTGGCTTTCGAGTTGGCCGACGATTTCCTCCTGAGTGTGCTGGCCGTCGAGCAGTGGCGCAAGGAGCGCATAGATGCGCCCATTGAGCAAGGCGTATCCTGTCTCGTCGAGGAGGAGGACCGTCGAGTCATTCAAGACCTCGACGTGACAACTCGCTCTCCAGCGCGGTCTCAGCATGTATCTCTCACTCACTGACGTCGCTGGCACAAGCCGTGAATGAAGGGCCTGCGAAAACCCCTTTCGAGATCCAGCGCGGCCCCTCACTCTCCATGCTTATGATCGCGGTCTCAGGTGGACGTGCAGCACGGGCAGCAGCAGCAGGCGGGGTCGGGAGGGGGTTCACCGGGGTCGGGAGGGTTACTATTGCCATCCGCAGTGAGTGAGCCCGTGGCTTTCATCTGCGGAGACGGCGGCACGTAGAACGTGACCGCGCCGGTGTTACCCTGGTAGTCCTGCTGTGCCTGGAGGTAACCGTTGATGGTGTCTTTCCCCTGCGCGCTCGCGAACGTGACGACTCGGGGCACAGTCGCGAAGCCGTACTGCTTGAGCAGCGCGGGATTGGCGCGAACGTGACCCTCGACGGACGGATCGGCCCACACGGCCTTGACGAGGTTCGAGTAGGCAGTCTTGAAGTCGGCCATATACGACTCTCCTTTTCTTTAGACAGGCGTGCGCGTCTGCCCACCGCCCAACAGATTTTCCGAAAAATAAAGGGCTGTCAAGGGCACTTCCGCAAACACTCTCGGAGACGGCGTGAGACTCTCGACGGAGCGGTGTACCGACCTGGCAGCAGCCAGGATCGACCGCTCCGTGGGCCTCGAAGACCTCGAGCTCCTCCCCGGCGGCTTTAACCCCTTTCCCGCGAAGGACTTCCCGCACCGGTCTGGCGGAAGCCCGGGGCTACCCGGGCACGGTCTCTGGGGTAGATTTGAGGGTTGGCGGGAGCCTATTTTGGTTCTGACGATAATCTGGCCGTAGCCTTATCAGGAGGGCGAGCGGCCTCCACGGACCGATCCTGTCGACTTCTGGGAGTTTCCACCATGCTCTCCATCCTCGGGCACACAACCCCTTCGCGGGCGATGTGCGACCGGATCTCGCGCCGCCGCGCCATCCATATCGGGGCGCTTGGGGCCTTCGGGCTGTCGCTTCCCGATCTCGTCCGAGCGGAGACCGCCGGGCTCATCCATCCTGGTGCCAAGTCGCGGAAGAGCGTGATCCTCGTCTGGATGCATGGCGGCCCGTCGCAGCTCGACACCTTCGACATGAAGCCCGACGCCCCGGCAGAGTTCCGCGGACCCTTCCAGCCGATCGGCACGAGCCTCCCCGGCCTCGACATCTGCGAGCTCCTCCCCGCGCATGCCAAGGTGATGGACAAGTGCACGGTGATCCGCAGCTTCTCCCACGGCAACGGCGACCACTGGGCGGCCGCCCACTGGATGCTCACCGGCCGCACCGGCGCCAACGGGAGCGACCGCAAGCCGCGCTATCCCTCGATGGGTGCCGTCGCCTCCCACCTCCTCGGCCCCAAGATCCCTGGGTCGCTCGCCGCGGTGAACATGAATGACGGCGGCTTCGGCTTCCACGGCGCTGCCTGGCTCGGCGTCAATCACAATCCTCTCCAGTACGGCTCCTTCAGCTACGGCAACGAGGCGGGGAGCCTGCCGACGAGCGATGCCAAGAGCTTCGCGCTGACCGACGGGCTCTCTGAAAAGCGGCTCATCGATCGGGTGTCGCTCCGCGGCCAACTCGACGACCTCAAGCGCCGCGTCGACCGGGAGCGGTCGTTTGACCAGATGGACAAAGCCGAGCAGCAGGCGATGGACCTCGTCCTCTCCGGCAAGGTCCGCAAGGCGTTCGACATCTCGGAGGAGCCGCAGGCCCTCCGCGATCGCTACGGCGCGGGTTGGGGGGAGCAGGCGCTCATGGCCCGCCGGCTCGTCGAGGCGGGGGTTCGCTATGTCTCGCTCAACACCGGCTACTTCGACGACCATGGCAACATCGGCCCGGCCCTCAAGGACAAGCTCCCCCGTCATGACGCGGCGGTGGGGACGCTGATCGCCGATCTCGCCGACAAGGGGCTCCTCGACGACACGCTCGTCGTCGTCGCCGGGGAGTTTGGCCACACGCCGAAGATCAACAAGGATGCCGGCCGCGACCACTGGCCTCAAGCCCAGAGCATCCTTCTGGCCGGCGGCGGCTACCGCCACGGTCAGGTGATCGGCAGCACGAACGACAAGGCGGAATACCCGACGTCGCGAAAGATCGGCGTCGAGGATTTCTGTGCGATCGTCTACCATTCGATGGGATTGAAGATCGACGACTCGATCGTCGACCTCACCGGCCGGCCGACGCACCTCGTCCCCGGTGGCGAAGTGCCCGTCGAGCTCCTCTGACGCTCGAGCGGGTGCCCGCATGCGAGACCCTCAGCTTCCGCCGAGCGAAGAACCTCTTCAAGGGGAGAGCGCGGCTTCGTGCGACCGTTCCACATGGCCGGTGTGGGTGGGGCGCGTCGGCGAACCGCAGCCCCGAGCCGATTACTCCCAATTGACCCCCTCACAGCGGATCGATCTCTGCTGGGCGGTGACGAAGCAGGCCTGGTCCCTCACCGGACAGGAACTGGATGAATCCGCATTTCGTCGAGATTCTGAAAAGCTTTCGCGACGAAGAGGTTGAATACCTCGTCATCGGCGCCCACGCCCTGGCGGCGCACGGCCATGTCCGGGCGACGCTCGACATCGATCTCTGGGTGCGCCCCACCGCCGCGAACGCCGACCGCATCTGGCGGGCCTTGGTGCGATTCCGGGCGCCGCTCTCCAAGATGAGCGTCAACGATTTCGCCGAACCGGAAGTCCTCTACCAGATCGGTCTGCCGCCGAGCCGGATCGACATCATGACGAGCGTGACGGGGGTCGAGTTCGAAGCGGCCTGGCCGAACCGGATGATGGTGAGCTTCGGCGACGTCGTTGCTCCGGTCCTCGGCCTCGACGATATGCGGACGGCCAAGCGCGCCGCCGGCCGGCTCAAGGATCTCGCCGATCTCGAAGAGCTGGGATAGCCCAAAGGGCCCGGCTGCCATCGGCAGAGACTCCGCCCAATTACGAAGCGCCGCTACCACGCCGTGGCTGACGCACGAAACCGGCCGACCGGTGGCGGAGGGCGATTCTGGGCACCCTCCGCCACAACGGCCGCCGGTCGCTTGAAGCCGAGCCGGCGCGATGACTTCGATCAGCAGGCCACCTTCAGGCACTTCCGCTCGACGAGGCCGAGCACGCCAGCGAGGAGCGAGAGAACGCTCCCCAGACCAGCCGGTTCGATCTCGGGAACCGCCGAAGTCTAGAGCGTCAGACTGACATCGTCGATCTCCGTGCGGTTGTTGTTCCCGGCGATCGCTGTCCCGAAGTAAACGGTATCTTCCCCGCCGAAGGCCGTTAACGTGTAGCTGCGGAGCTGCCACCTTTTCACAGACACGGTAGGGATGTCAACGATATTCAAGGCCAAAGAGGTCCGATGAGCCACGTCGTCGAGCGTACCGGAACCACCGATTATTCCGCGCCTCGTTGCCGCCGGGTTGTGGTGCGTGAGCAAAGACCCCGTCTCGGCCGCGTCGCCGCCAAGCGGCTCCGGGAAATCCTGACCGGTGACTCGTAAGTGGGATTGGCAGGCGTCGACTCCGGACACTTCGCGGCACCGCGACCGCGGCTCCTCGGGCACGAGCCTCTCGCGGCCGATCTCGATGCGGTCGAGCTCCTCTGATCCGCCTGCCTCCTGGGCGGGTTCGGGAACTTGTCGCAACGTCCGGGATCTGCCTGCGCTACGACCACGCCGTGCCATACATCCCTATGACCTTTCGCGGAAACGGGTCATTTGGGCCGGTGGAAACGGACAATTGACAAATCTAGCGGCCAGGGAAATACTTCGCCCCCGGCCAGTCGGGCGAATCCCCGACGCGAGCCTTGGCCGCCGTCGTCGGCCTTCGGTTCTTCCGCGCCGGCCGATTCGAGGCTGAGGCCGTTCCTGCCCTCCCGATGGGTCCCGCAGCATGCTCAACCGACGTGACGTTCTCAAGGCGGGCGCCGGATCGATCGCCGCCGCCTCCACCGCGGCGGCCGCGCCCCCCGGACCCTACGATCTGCCGACGGCCACGTTCGATGCCAAGCGCACCATGGAAATCCCTCCGTGGGCCTTCCGCACGCCGCTGCCGGTGCCCCCCTCGCCGCGGCCGACGGCCGTGGGAACCTACGAGCAGCTCACCCGGCAGGGCGCAATGCCCTTCGGACCCACCGACCCGGTGCCGATCGGCGAGGTGTTCCACGGCGTGGCCCGGGAGTTCGGCGAGACGCCCGACCACTGGCGGATGTACGGCATGACACCCGGGCTCACCGGCGCCAAGTCGTGGGCCGACAAGCAGGCCCACTTCGGCGAGTTTCAGGCACACGACGGCTCGGGCCGGTGGATCAGGAACTGGGCCGGCTTCCCCACCAAGTGCTACAAGGTGCCGATCGTCGAGTGCGAGAAGAACCTCGCCCACCATCCCCTGCCCGCCCGCCTCTACGGCTACGCGGGCATCGTACCGGGACCGATGTACGCGCTGCGGCTGGGCCAGCCGGTGCTCGTGCGCTACGAAAACCACCTCGAGACGGAGGCGTCGATCCACCTGCACGGCGGCCACTCCCCCTCACACAGCGACGGCTTTCCGCTGTTCTACGTCCTCCAGGGCAAGGCGCGGGACTACTTCTATCCCAACATCCTGCCGCTGAAGGAAGTTGGAAAACCGGGCCCCGACGAGGACTGCCCGGAGATGCGGCTCCAGGAGGAGCCGCTCGTGCGGCCGACGCCGCCGGTGCCCGTCAACGGCAAGCAGTTCGAGGTCGATTTCGGTGAGGCCCAGTCGTCGATGTGGTACCACGACCATGCCAACGACGCGACGGGCTACAACGTCTCGCGCGGCCTCGCCGGCATGGCGCGCTGCTTCGGCGAGCGGGAGCTGCGGCTGATCCGCGCGGGCGTCCTTCCCGGCCTGCGGGAGCGGTCGTGCTTCGACCCGGAGCTCGAGCGGCTCGAGACGGATCCGGCGAAGGTGGCCGAGCTCGAGGATCCGAAGAATCCCGGCTACTACCGCCCCGGCATGGAGCCCTACCACAACCCTTTCGACCACTACATCGTCCTCCAGGACCGCGTGATCGACCAGGCCACCGGGCAACTCTCCTACACGAGCAACGCGCACAACGGCTATCTCGGCAACATCGTGCTCGTCAACGGCGAGGCGTTTCCCTACCTCGACGTCGAGGACCGGAAGTATCGCTTCCGCTTTCTCGACGGCTCCAATGCCCGGATCTACCGGCTGCGGATCCTCGCGGAGAACGACCTGCTCGACGCCCAGCGCGACGGCGTGGCAGCCGGGGGCAATCCCACGGCCCCCGAGGCGCTCGCCGCGCGGACGAAGACCTACGACGAGATCGCGCAGCCGTTTCTGCGGATCGGCAAGGATTCCTGGCTCTGGACGCGTCCGCTCCTGCGCCGCAGTGCGACGATCGCGATGGCCAACCGGGCCGACCTGATCGTCGACTTCCGGGCCCTCGCCCCCGATCTCCGCGAAGGGGAGGAGCGGTCCTTCTACCTCGTCAACACGATGCCGCAGTTCGACGGCCGCGGACCGAAGGTGCCGCTGGCCGACGGCGGCGATCCGCGGGTGCTGCCGCTGCCGTTCGAGACGGTCGCCACCCCCGACGGCACGATCCCCGCGACACCCGTCGCCGAGCTGCCCAAGCCGATGGTGCTCATGAAGTTCGTCGTCCGGCGGGCGGCGCGGAATCCGAACAATCCGGCAGAGCTCGTGCCCCCCGACGCGTCGGTCAACCTGCAGACCTGCCTCAACCCGCACGACGCGATCCAGGACGACGAAGTGCAGGCGGTGCGCGAGTTCGTCTTCCAGCGGGGAAAAGGGGCATGGATGATCAACGGCCGCTTGTTTCGACTTTTGCAGTTTTTTTCGGCCGAAAAACTGGCCTCGGGAAAAAAGTGAGCCTCCCGCACAGTGGTTGGGTCTTCACATCCACCCACATGCGCAA
>Ga0209598_10002019_pt1 | contig 16138 bp, 7 predicted proteins | sample M_140807_EF_Meta_FD_187317 | JGI IMG/M metagenome (GOLD analysis project Ga0209598, IMG submission 187317) | Freshwater microbial communities from Lake Montjoie, Canada to study carbon cycling - M_140807_EF_MetaG (SPAdes) (version 2) | ecosystem: Environmental > Aquatic > Freshwater > Lake... | reverse complement strand
TCCATGAGGAGTGTGTTGACACCTCCAGAGTGGAAACTCCGGCTGGTGACAGAAGCCATGGTGGGAATTGTGGTGGAGCGTCCTTCCCGAAGAGAATTAAAATCGATGTCGTATGCGATTCCACCCGAGGTGTGGGGCACGCGCGTGTTGGGAGTGAAGGTTGTAGTGAATCCGGTTTGGTGCGTGCGAGCATCAACCCATTCGGTGTGGCCGGAATCAGTTTTGAATTCTCCACCGAATGTCGATATGTCAGTTGGCAGCGAAGGTATCGGTACAATGGATGAGGGAACACCGCCGTCACGGAAGTACGGAGTGAATGCCTTTACTTCAGCAAGGCACAAGGTGTTGCTGGTACCATCAGCAATGTCCGCAATACGTGTCGCTCGATTGACAACAAAAACACCATCCCCCAAGCCCACGGGAGGGTTGAAAATAGCCCATGATCCCGCGTTGATGGCATAGTTGAGTGGGTAATGAATAAAGGTGCCATCAGGCCGTTCGCGGTCATTGGGTTCGCTGGGGCAGAGGTAAATGGGAATACGTACCTTGGCCACACTGGGTTGCATGCTGATAGGGCTGGCAAAGTCAATAAGCCGGTGAAGGTTTTCCTGCTCCACATACGGCAGAATACGAGCCTGAACGCTCCAGTATACAGTTCCTCCAGCAATTCGATAATCGCCTTGAGCCGGGTAATAGCCCATCGCCGATTCGTGGTTGGCCAGGGCCACGCCAATTTGACGGATGTTGTTGGAACATTTCAGCCTATTCGCGGCTTCGCGGACTTTTTGAACTGCCGGAACCAGCAGCCCAATAAGCACAGCGATGATGGCAATGACAACCAGCAATTCGATTAACGTGAATCCACGGCGCATGGTAAATACCTCCAATTTTTTTAACCTAGCAGCAATGATGGAATTGACCGGTGAAGATTTCACGAAATTACCGGCATATTCATAATTAAAGATCAGTACTGATGAATTCGGCAGGAATTGGCGTTTTGTCAAACTAATGAGAATCTATTGAGCCAATAATGGTTGTGTTGAATCTTTTATTTTATGGTGTGTCCGACATCAACGCCTTTCAAGGAGAAACGCTACCAGATCGGCAAGTTCCTGCGGTGTGATCTGTTTCTCAAGGCCTGAAGGCATAAGCGATACTAAACCCGGGGTCACCGATTCCACGTTTCGCCTTTCCAATCGTTCGATCGCCGTTGGACCTGTCTGAATGACGACTTCGGCATCCGTCTCAGACTTTAACACGCCAGCCACGGGTTTTCCCGATGCTAGGGTCACCACGACAGGTTCATAGCTGCGCACAAAGCTTACACTGGGCGCGACAATCGCTTCGATGAGATCCTGCCTTGAGCGGATCTGGCCAATACGGCTGAGGTCTGGCCCGGCATCGCCGCCGACATAACCAATTTTGTGGCATGCGGCACATGCGGTTTTCGCACTGTTGAAAACGGCATGGCCTCGGCGCGCATCACCTGCTGGTAATTCCGTGATAAGCTTTGCCACACGTTTTTTCTCGCCATCGGCACCCGGGTCGAGTCTGGCAAGGATTGGATCAGCAGCAGAGCGCACAGCAGGAGCATGAGCGTTAATGATTGTTCGCACCGCTGGAATCGATAACGAGGAAGCAATTTCAGATTTTTCAAGCGCATGGGCCAGCGCGATGCCTGCTGCAACACCCGCCTTGGCCTGAAACAAATCAAGGATTTTGCCAATGTCTGTCGGGCTGGCGGATGCCAGTGTTCCGGCCAACAGGTCCCATTCATTGCCTGCCGGTTGGAGGCGAGTCAGGGCTTCGAGGGCCAATTGTCGTTCCTGCTGCGGTCGGTCGCGGTGAAGCAGTGGCACCAGTTCCGCTACCATGGAATTGTCGGGAGGCAATGCCACCATGGCTAAAAGACGATCCGCAATAGGTTCTTTTGGATTATTGGCGATCCCCTTGAGCAATTCCATCCATGCTGCAGGCAGTGCCTTTCGGCGTGCCAATACCGCCGCCAGATTCAGGGCGCCTGTGCGTTCCGCGCTAACATTTTTGGCAAGCATGCTGGCTAATGGAGAAACCCATTCATTTGGAAATGGCCCTGTCGATTGTCTGATGGCTTCAATTGCAAGATAGCGCCTTTTGGAGTCGCTTCCCGACAACCATTGGGCCAGCAGGGAACGGCCTTCAGCCCGCGATGATAGGCGACCTAGAAGTGTTGGATCCAACCAGCTTGGAATATCATTCAACCTGGCCACATATGTTGCCACATCTGCATCCCATTCCGCATGCCTCGACAACACCCATCGTGCGACAGCCATCGACTTGGCATCGGCTTTATCGAGTAATTCAATCGCGGCATCTGCAGAAGTCATCTGCCCAGACTGATCCATAACAACAAGAAGAAGGCGCAAACTAATGTTATTGTTCCATGCTTCTTTAAGATTTGCTGGGTTGCCACCGCACTGAACTAAGGCGCGCACAACGGCGTGTTCCCATGCCCTGTCTGCGGGTGCGCTGGTTTGGGCCAATGCCGATATAAGAGCAGGTAACCATCGCGAATCTCGCGTAGCGGCTAGTCGCTCGATGGCGGCCCTGCGCACAGATGAATCAGAATCTGCTACCGCCAATCGGGCAGCAGATTCGGTTCCTGCTTTTCCGCCACGTGCAGCGAGCATTCGTAATGCTGACAGGCGAATATCGGAAAAACGATCTGCCGTTGCCATTTCCAGCGCAACATCTGCACTGTTTCCATCCAATCGACCGAGAGCCCATACCGCTGACAGACGGGCTTCCCGAGGAATACTGGCCGATTGGGCAACTTCTGCCAATTCCGTAATGGCTTTGCGGCTGACCAGTGCATCGGCTGCCCTTTCGCGAACAGCGTGGCGTGGATCTGCCAACAAACCAGCCAGCATTTTATCGGAGCTGTTCCAATCGATGCGCATGCCACGCGGGTCGGCAACAGGCGTGGTCCCTGTTTTTTCGATGCGATAAATGGCGCCTAGCGCTTCAGCTTTCACCATTTGTGATGACGGGCAGCAGAGCTTGTACCAGCCTCCTGTGTCAACCACCAGAAGGGAACCATCGGCGTCTTCCACCACATCGGTTGGATGGAAATCCTGAAAATCAGAAACAATAACGTCGGTGGTGGTGGCAGACAGGGCTGATCCACTGGGTTGCATGGTATGCGCCTGAACGCGGCGCAAATTGAACTGGCACGAAAGTGCCTTGTTGCGCAGGCCAAGGGCATTTGAACGGGCCACGGCTAGGCCGCATGGTGCGGCAGGGCCAAGATCGGCCAGAACAGGCATCAGGTCGGGTGAGGTCCATAGGTGCCCGGGTTCATGGATGGGCGGATGATCCTTACCGTACAGCCCGCCCGGAATGACATGCAGCACACCGTCGCGCAAACCACCGGCAGGATGATGCACGAAAGTGCACGTTACAAACAGATCTCCGGTGTCTGAAAAGGCCAGTCCCACGGGGTTGTCCATGCCGCCGGTCATGACGCTTTCCAAGCCCGATCCGTCTCGTTTGGCGCGGAATATGTGGCTGGCCCGGGTCACTAGAGGTCCACCCACGGTGGCATGTGTCTGTTTGGCAAAGGCTCCTTTGGTCCAGTAGATCATGCCATCGGGCCCCAAAATAGGGCCATGAAGATCGTTCATGCAGCCTGTCAGGGTGCCACCGTCGTGCCAGATTTCCCGGCGTTCTGCTATGCCGTCGTCGTTGGCGTCTATGAGCCGAATAATTTGTGGGGGAGCTCCCACCCAAACCTCATCGCCCACCATGGCAATGCCCTGAGGGAGCATTAGGTTCTCGGCAAACACCGTGCGTGTATCGAAAACGCCGTCACCATTGGTATCGGTCAGGCGGAGCACCCGGTGCGGGGCTTTTTTCGCCTGAACCGCTGACGGTTCATTGGAACCAGACGATTCTGTGACAAAAAGACGCCCTTTGCGATCGAATACAGCGCTGATAGGGCGTTCAACAAGGACCGGGCTCGTCACGCGGCGAACAACACAGCCTGGTGGCAAGGTGAAGCGATGGGGGCCCACTTGGTGTTGGTTTGCTGAAACGGGCGCCACTGACGCCTGGGCCATGGCGAACAGCAACGCAATCAGCATGAGTGGGTTTCCTTGTCAGGCCAGCAGGCCCGTGATGACTTTCTGGGATTCGACACCAGTGAGGCGCTGATCCAGACCTTGGAACTTGAAGGCGAATCGTTCGTGGTCGATCCCGAGACAATGCAAAATAGTGGCATTGAGATCGTTGATATGAACGGGGTCTTTGTCGATATTGTAACTGAAATCGTCGGTTTGGCCGTATGTATGACCTGCCTTGATTCCACCACCAGCCATCCACATGCAGAAATTGCGGGGGTGGTGGTCGCGGCCGTAGGTGTCTGCTGTGAGCGTGCCTTGCGAGTAGACGGTACGGCCGAATTCACCGCCCCAGACCACGAGGGTTTCGTCTAATAAGCCGCGTTGCTTGAGATCGGTTACCAGGGCTGCTGTGGGCTGGTCTGTATCTTTGCACTGGTTGCCCAGTTCGCGTGGCAGGTTGCCGTGCTGGTCCCATCCGCGATGGAGGAGTTGCACAACGCGTACACCACGTTCCACGAGTCGGCGAGCCATGATGGCGCTGTGGGCAAAGCTGCCCGGGTTTTTCACGGCTGGCCCATACATGTCGAGGATGTGCTGGGGTTCGTTGGAAAGGTCGGTTAGTTCGGGCACGCTGGCCTGCATGCGGTAGGCCATTTCATATTGGTTGATACGATTCTGAATTTCCGGATCGTGGTACCGATTGGCGGCGATAGTGTTCAGGCCGCCGAGAGTATCGAGCATGGCGCGTCGGTCGGTCGGTTCCACACCTTCGGGATTGCGGAGATAAAGGACCGGGTCACCCGACCCTCTAAGAGCCACGCCGTTGTAACTGCTTGGCAAAAAGCCGCTCGACCACATGCGGGTGAAGAGTGCCTGGCCGTTGCTACCGTCGGGAAAGCGCGGGGTGAACACCACAAATGCAGGCAAGTTGTTGCTTTCGCTGCCCAAACCGTAGGCGAGCCACGAGCCGATGGAAGCTTTGCCGGGGACTTCGCTGCCTGTCATCACAAATGTGCAGGCCGGGTCGTGGTTGATAGCGTTGGTGTTGACGGTCTTGATGACGGTAATGTCATCGACAATACGAGCCGTGTATGGCAGAATATCGGTATTGGCCCATGTTCCGCATTTGCCCGATCGCTTAAAGGTGAATTTGCTGGGGGCAACGGGAAAGCGCTGCTGGCCCGATGTCATGGTGCTAAGGCGCTGGCCGCGACGCACGCTTTCAGGCAAGTCTTTGTTGAAGTATTCCTTCAGAACCGGCTTGTAATCCCACGTGTCGATCTGCGACGGGGCACCGTTCATGTGAAGGTAAATAAGCGCTTTGGCTGTTGGCTTATGGTGGGGGAACCCCGGCAGTGGAGGATTGACAAGGCCTGTGGATGTGCTGGCGGCAGCCACAGGACGCCTCGCGCCCAGCATGCCCATGGCAATGGCACCGGCGCGAAGGCCGGCACCGGCGAAAAAGCCGCGGCGGGTGGCATCATCCGGGCGGAGGATCGGAGAAGACATGAAATATCCCCAGAGTGCTTAAATCAGTTGCGGTTGATCGTTTCGTCGAGGTTAAGCACCAGGTTGGCCACCATGGTGTACGCTGCCAGTTCCGGTTCAGGTATTCCGGCTGGAACAGCCGATTCACCCGTGCGCACTAGCTTACCTGCTGATGCCGCATCGGCCGCATAGCGTGCCCGCATCCGTTCGAGGAATACCAGCACGGCCTTTTCCTCGGCGGGTTCGGGCGCCCGCGATAAGACGGTACGCCAAGTCAAGCGAACACGACTGGCAGCGTCGGGTGCGCCAGCAATCACGTGTGCCGCCAATCCACGTGCGGCCTCGACGTGCTGCACATCGTTCATGAGTTGCAAAGCCTGCAGGGGCGTGTTGCTCCGCTCGCGGCGAGCACAGGCCGTTTCGCGGTTGGGCGCATCGAAGTTACTCATAAACGGCGCCGGAGCGGTACGCTTGATGAATACATAAAGACTGCGGCGGTAAAGAGCGTCGCCCTTCGACTGCTGGTACATCCGCGTATTAGACCCGGTGAAACCGACTGGTTCCCAGATATTGGGTGGTTGATAAGGCATGGTACCCCGGCCACCGAGATCAAGGCGCGCCAAACCACCTACAAAAATGGCATTGTCACGCACCTGTTCGGCGTCGAGGCGCATGCGAGGACCGCGTGCCAGGAGGCGGTTTTCCGCATCTTGAGCCCATAATTCGGTAGATGCTTGCGACGATTGACGGAATGCCCGCGAATTGACCATGGAACGGAGAAGATCGCGTACATTCCAGCCACGATCGCGGAAGTCTGTGGCAAGCCAGTCGAGCAAGCCGGGGTGCGATGGCAGGTCGCCCTGCGTGCCAAAGTCACCGCTGCTTTTCACCAGGCCAATACCGAATATCTGCTGCCAGAAGCGGTTGACCACCACCCGTGGCACCAGAGACTGTTGTGGCGATACCAGCCATTGGGCCAGATCAAGGCGATTGGCGCGACGGTCCTTCACACCCAGCGGGGGCAGAAATGCCGGTGAATTAGGATCGACTTTGTCGCCTGGTTTGTCGTACTGGCCACGCATCATCACGAAACTTTGGCGAGGCTGGTCGAGGTCTTTATAAATGAATGTGCCGGGTGCATCGGCATCGATCTTGGCGAGGGAAGCAGACAACTCCCCTGCCTTGGCGCGGAATGCCTTCAGTTCGGCACTGGCGCCCTCCCAAACTTGGCCCACGAAATAGTCGCGGACTTGGGCTATTTCTACTGGATTCTTGCGGGCTTCGGGTCCGGCTTTGATCCACCCTGCCAAAGGTTCTTTCACCCCGGGCTGATTCTTGCCTTTTTGCCCATTCCACCATGCGCGCAGAGACAAAGACGGATTCCCGGATGGGTCGCTGGTGCCAGAAATACCAGCTTTGTCCCAATAAACCGATCCTCCAAACTGAGTCATGGCAAAGCCGGTAACTTGATCACCCGGCTTCAAGCCCAGTTTCGATGCCTCGATTTCGATACGAACCCACTGCCCTACGGCAGGCAATGGCCCCGCATTGACCTTTTCTGTGGTTCCGGGGGCTCCCCATTGGATGGCGTCGTAATTGCCCCATACGGCACGGTGCAACCAATTACCTTTGAAGTACTGGAGCATCAATGTCTTTGGTTTGTTGACGGGATCGATGTAGACATGCGCGAACAGCTTGGCACCCTGCGGAATGGTGCGTGCAGGCATCCCTTCAATAACATCCTGCGCCAATCCTGTATCGATGCGGTGCAACGCCTTCGATCCGGACAGGACTTTGCCAGTTTTGGCATCCACGTATTTCGTGGGATGACCGGGACTGGCGAATACACGGCCGGTTGGAAACACATCGTCAAACCAGATCTCTTCGGTAACAGATGCCTTGCCTGCTCCGGGAAGCGTGGCTGGATCGACATACACAGCAGCACGAGATGCCGCATCTCGCTTGGCTTCTTGAGCTGCCAGTTCGGTTGCAAGGGCTGAACGACGCGCCTTCAGTTCGGCGGTTTCAAGCTTCACCGTGGGTGCCGTCAACAAGGCATTGCCATCGAGGGGTGGATCTGCCGCCGAGTGGAAAAAGGCGTACATGGAGTAGAAATCGCGGCTGGTGATTGGATCAAATTTGTGGTCGTGGCATTGCGCGCAACCCCCGGTCAGGCCCAACCAAGCCGTGTAAACGGTCGATGCGCGCTCCACGGCATTGCGGTAGACCCACTCGTCGGAAATGGAGCCACCTTCTCCGGTGGTCACATTGCAGCGGGAAAATCCGGTGGCGACCTGTTGGTCGAGCGTGGAACCGGGAACAAGATCCCCTGCCAACTGGTCGATTGTGAATTTGTCAAACGACAGGTTGCGGTTGAATGCGCCAACAACCCAGTCGCGGTAGGCCCACATCTGCCGTTCGTTGTCCAGGTGCAAACCATGGGTATCGGCATAGCGGGCAATGTCGAGCCAGTGGCGTGCCATTTCCTCACCGTGGCGGGGCGAGGCAAAATAGCGCTCCACCATCCGCTCGTAAGCACCCGAAGCACGGTCTGCCAGGAATTGATCCACCTCGGCGACTGTGGGGGGAAGTCCGGTCAGGGTAAATGCCACGCGACGGATTAAGATCTCGCGGCTCGCTTCGGGCTGAAAGTCGAGCTTGCGTTCTTTCAGCCGGGCTTGCAGAAATCGGTCGATGGGGTGGCCTTCGCCTGCCGGTACAGCCACGGTTTTGAGTGGCTCGAACGACCAGTGGCCCTCGTAAGGAGCGCCAGCGGCAATCCACGAGTTCAGCAGGTCTTTTTCGCGCTGCGACAGCGATTTTTTGGTAGTCGCGGGCGGCATGCGCTCGGTTTCAACGTCTGTGTGCAGGCGCTTGATCAGTTCCGACTGGGCGGGTTTCCCGGCAATAATGGCTGGAACCCCCGATTTTCCGCCCTTGCGGGCTCCTTCGGGCTGGTCGAGTCGCAGTTTAGCAACCTGTTTTCCCGTTCCGTGGCAAGCTAGGCAGTATTCCGAAAGAATAGGTCTAATGTCGCGGTTGAACGAGACATCATCAGCCCGCGACTGGCCCAGAAGCAGCAGGGCTCCAAACAGTGCTACGATTGCTCGCGCTGGCATCGGCGTTGTCCTTGCTGGATTGTCTGTCAAAGGCGTGGATCGTCATCTCATCATATACCGTCAGTTTGAACTCACGGAGCGCACTTGGCAAGCGGAATCAGCCAGCAGCCCGGTTGTCCGGTTTTTCCGCCAAAAAGTTGGTACCGCATGATTGAGGGCTACACTCTCGCAGACTGGCTTGTCTTTGGAATTTATGAGCCCCCAACGTGAGTTGGGGGGTGAACAGTCACTGGCGCACCCCCCAACTTACGTTGGGGGCTCACTAGCTCACGAACGCGTGTACCCTTATCTACTTTCACCAATCGGGAAACTGGCTTTCCCCGTGCGTGCTGATCTATCAGGCCAGCAATTTTGTCAGGGCGTTGTCTTGCGGGAAGCCGTGGCCCAGATGTTGGCGGAATCCTTCGCCTGCTGCGGAGCCGATGGCGGCTCCACGATGCTTCGCCCAAGCGCGCATGGCTTCGATGTACTGGTCCATTCCGTGCTGGCTGGCCAACCAGTCGCGTTGCGAGGCGTGGCAGGCCAGCATGGCGGCCTTGGTGTCTAGAACAGCGGCAATATCAATAACCATATCTGGTGGCACATCGCGGCCAAGGGAGTCTTTCCCTTCTATCGGATCGCAGTAGTACAGATGTGGAATATGGTCGAGTGCTGGGGCGCCAGCGCGAGGGAAAAGGTTTGGAACAGCGGCGTTGAAACAGGCAGCCCGAACCAACAAGCTCGCCATTTCATGGTCGGGCATGTAGTCCGCGGGTGAGTGAGCCAAAACGATATCTGGGCGGACACTCCGCAGCAGCGAAACTGTTTTGCGGAGTGGCTTTGGTGCGTAAAAAAGCAACAGGTCCAACTCTTCGAGGCAGTAATAGCGGGCACCCGCCAATTCGGCTGCAGCTAGCGCCTCGGAACGGCGCATCCGGGAAATGGCCTCTGGCGCCAATTCCATGGAGCCACAATCACCGGCAGTGAATGTGGCAATGTGCAACTCGCACCCTGCTGCAGCCAAGCGCAGCAAGGTTCCGGCGCAGAGGATTTCAGCGTCGTCCGGATGTGCCAGAACACTCAGGACGACAGGGGCACGGCGGGTCATCGTGGGGGCAAGTCCGGTGGTACGGGGCGGTTTTGTGTCACCGCTCCGTTGCGGCCTTCAACGGCTCCCTTGGCTGTTTCAGATATCAGGGGTTGCCTGCGTGGGAAGTCGGTCTCGTCGAGGTAATCGAGCATCGGCGCTACCAGACTGAGCTTAGGGTAGGGCGCCGTTTCGCGCGGGTTGGCCAGATGGCGGGTTACACCTGCCAGCAAACCGAGTTCGCCGACCGCATAGCCCGCTCCACCTCCAGTGGCGGTGAGCAGGCTGGATGCGAATTGAACATTGGCAAGCCGGGTCGCAATGTTGCGACGGGCATCGATATGGATCGATTCTTCTTGTTCTTCCGCAAGTTGCTTGTAGCGCATTTCAAGAGTATAGCTCTCCTCCTGAAGATTTTCGTCTTTACCATAGTCGCTCAAAACGCGCAGCACGGTGTCTGACAACCAACCCTGACGTGTGGCATCGCGCAGCAGGATCTTCTCACGCCAAGCCACAAAAGCATCTGGCCGGCGGTAGATGCGCAGAGCGTCGCGTTCGTTGGCCAACGGTTGGTAGCGGGCCAGAGTATCGGCTTCGTAAAAACGTTTTCGGGCTATGCGCGCCGCTGGATGTATTTCGCCCAAGGCGCGTGAGTAATGGCTGGTAAAGTTGCTCATCTGCCGGTAGATATCGAATTCCTTCAGGAAGTAATGAGCCTTCCATGAAGCTTTCATCTCGCTGGTCCAGCCTTCTTCGGGGAAGGGGTGTTTAGGCTGCGACCCGCGCAGCATCTGGTTGAAAGCCCGTTGTTTTTCCGGGGTATCGGGCTTTTCCATGTTATCGGTCACCATGTAGGTGAGGCGATAAAGCATGGCGGTCCGGTCCAGATTGAGTTCTTCAACCGGGTCGAGTTGAAGATGGTTTTCCTGGGCGATTTTGCGCCAGACCCGGTCTGTTTCGACCAAGGCGGCTTCCATCCAGGCAATGTCTTTGCCAAGAGTGAGCTTCCGGCCGGGAATCCAGTCAGCGAGGATGTAACCGCCTCCTGGAGCGAGGTTTGTTCCTTCGCGTACAGGATCGTTGTCGCCTGAATCCGGGTCGTACCAGCCTTCCTGCTGCAACCGTTTGACAATACTGGCCTGCATCAGGCCGGGCTGTGTGCGGAAGAGCAGTGTCGCCAGATTCTTTGGTTTGCGTTGAGCTACCCGATTTTCGATAGGACGGGTATCGCCTGGTAATTCACTTGGTGGGGGTACTGGTTCCAGCGCGTAGCGATACCAAGCCAAGGCGGCTGCCCACGCATCGAAATCTTCACCCAGATCGCGAATGTCGGTGTAACGCTTCTGAGCGCCTGGATCCCATTCTTTGTTGACGGGGCTACCATCGGCCAGTTTGTCTGTTGAACGGTCTGGATTGACCGGCAGCAGCGGGAAGCGTTCGATCGGGTTGGAAAGAATGTCGGCAACCGGGTTTTCGGGCATGCGCCATTCGTTTTGAGCAGATCGAACATGCTTTCGAATATCATAAACGGAAGGAATGGTCAGGCTGTCGGACAGGAACCGAACAAGTGTGTCCGCGTTTTCGCAGGTGAACTGGGTGCGACGCTGCGTGCGGCGGCCTTTTCCGGCTGTCTGACTTGCTGGAACAAATTCGGGGCGGAGGCCTTCGCGCAACCGGCGAGCCAGGGCAGGGTATTTCTCGCAGAAAAGAACGAGTTCGCGTTCCGCGCGATCGAGACGCGCCAGTAGTTTTTCCTCAGGGCTGGATGGGCCCTGAGCATCGAGACGTAACTGACGTGCTGCCTGAGCTTCCCGCGTGGAAGCAACGGGCATGGCAAGGAGCTTGGCCATGTCCACATTACGGGATCGACGATATCCAGCAATCGCGGCATCAGCTGCCGAATCTCGTTCGGCTCGGAACCGCGCAAAGTCAGATTCACCCACCAAGCGACCATCTGGAGTGCTGACATACCGCTGCATGAGGAGAGGGGCGATGGCAAGACTGCCCCATGCTCCCGGGCCCGTGATCAATGGCAACCCGGTGGCACCCTGTTCTGTCTGATCCATCCACGCCATGGTCAGTTCAAGCGGCGTGGTGGGGAGATCTTCTGGAACAACTGGCTTGTCAGCAGGGCCGGTAGAATCAGCGAGTTTTAAGATGGTGTCATGGCCCAATTGGCTGGCCAGACGCAGACGTAACAGCCATTCTGCTTCAGGCCGTTTCTGCCGCTGCTGCTGGCGGATTTCCTCGAATCGGGTCCAGCGTACTTCTTGACCTTTGTCGTCGAATACCTGAAAACGCAGCGGATCGCGTTCAGCCGGGTGCACATTGGCTAATTGGAACAGGCTGCGGTTGATGTTGGTTTCGTCGGACTGATTGATTTTGTGCTGCAAATAAAAGCCGATGTTGTACCGAAGGTCGGGGTTAAAACGGTTACGTTTCTCGCCCTCCGCAAGCATTTGACAGCCAAGAGATAGGTAATAGAGCTTTTCGCGCGGCCTGTCGAGTTCCGCGTACACGTTGTAGGCAAAATTCCAGCTCTGGAACAACCAAGGGGTGATGAAGTGGGGCTGCAGCTTGGTCAGCGAACGCGTGATCAGCTCCATTTCGTTCCAGCGGTTTTTCTTCTGGAGTTCCGTGACTTGGAACCACAGGTAGCTGACTGCCAAACCGCGGGAGCCAGTCAGGGCCAGTTCAAGGGCACGACCTGCAACTTCAACGTTGCCAATTTCCTCTTCCAGCAACGCCAGTTTGCGCGCCTGAGGCTTAACAACACCTTCACGCCACAACCAGGCCAGGCTTAAAAGTCCCAGCACCAGCAGCAGATAAATCGCCTCTCGCCTCAGCATCGTTCAGCCTCCCCGCACCGCGACTTTCGACCAAACCCTGACGGATCAGGTAGGCCCGGCAACCTCGCGCCAGCGCAGCAGGTAGAACCCCAGCAGCAGCCAGGGCAGGATGTAAAAAATGGTCAGAATGGCATTACAAGCCAAGTCAGCTCCGCCAATGGCAAAGCCGTTGCCTACATACTCGGGGTAGTAGGAAAGGCGGTCCACTTCGGGCAGAAATCGGGCCAAGGCTCCCAGCACTTCACGCACAACTTTGTCGCTTTGCTGGATCAGCGTATTGAAAGCGGTATCTTCAAGCGGCTTGGCTGCCACGGAGTTGTCGATAAGGCGCTTGATGTTTTCGAGTGGGCCACCACCCGCGGACTTGCCTTCAACAAGCTCTCGCACAAACTCCTGAACGTGTGCCAGCATCATGAGGACCATACCCATCAGCAACGAGATGACAGTGCTCAACTCGGTGGACAGAACCAATGTGACACTGATCACAAGTAACAATCGCAGCCACAGGGCAAACGAAGCCAAGAAGAAGTTGACTGCAAACCGAACGGGTTGCGCGCCGGCGCGGGCATCGTCTTGACGAAAGTAAAAGTCGTACCGCGCCATGCCGACATATTGGGTCGATTCTTTGCAGGTCACGCGCACTGTCAATGCTGGCAGTTTGGGATCGCCTTTGAGGGCATTGGCGAAGAGTGCGCCCGGAATATCGACAGACCCGGTGGCGTAATCGAAGAACGTTACCGAACCTGCGGGCTGGAAGTAGCCGTGGTCGCTGGCGATCTGTTCTGGTGAAAGAGATGGGTCTTTTTCACGCGCCCTGCGCATGGCTTCGGCGTCGTGGTTGCGGGTGGTTATCACCAAACCGATACCGACACCCCTATTTTCAAATCCCTTGGTTGTGCGATAGATATCGAAAGTGAACTCCGCTTGCACTTTGTCGCGTATTGCCAGAACAGAAGGCACAGTCGGGTAGACCCACGAAGCTTCCGGACTGACAATTCCCGTAGCGCTTTGGGTAGGACCGGAGATGTAGCCTCGGTATTCCCATTCGCGACCAACGTTATCTCCCTTGGCGGCGCTCGAGGTGTTTTTGAATTCCAAGAATCCAAACAGCGGCAATCTGGCCTTCAGGCTTTCCTCGGCCGCGTCGGGGGATACACCGCGGATGATGTACATGAGCCCCGCGGATGTGAGAACAACCAGCACGAGTGTCATGAGGGCCATGGTGCCGATGAGTCGGCCCAAAAGGATTTCAACGCGTTCGACAGGCTTGGTAACAATCAAAAACAGCGATTGGGTGCGGATATCAGCGGGCAACCCGGAAGCTGCCAGAAGAGCGCCTACCAGAATGAGCACGACTGTCATGGCATAAAAGACCACAGACACGTAAGTGCGCAGTTCGTCGGTCGGCTTGGATGGAATAAACCATGAACCGAACAGAACAATCAGCAGCAGCCCGGTAAAGGCATAAAGCACGCGTTTACGAATAGCTTCCTTGAAGCTGAGATTGGCGATGGCAAGAATGCGTCTTAGGCTCAGCCGGGGAAGGTTCGCAACGAAAGGCGCCGATACCAAAAGAATGGCTGCCAATCCGGATAACGCCAAGGGGAAATCGGCCCAACCTGGACGTGGAACCAGAGGTGCATTGGCGCTAATAACGGCATCTGCAGGAAGGAACAGCGGCCGGAATAGGGCAACAATGCTGGCAATGTCGAGTAGGAAAATCGGAATCGAAAGTGCCAACAGCAGCAAGACTGCAATTCTGGCGAATCCTTTAAGGGCGAAGACCTTCCGGAATCCGCCGGCGAGGAACCACAGAAATGCGCACAGGGATGCTAGTCCACCCACTGTCAACAGGTAGAACAGCGTGCTTCCCACGCTGAGAACCTGAAACAGCTCAAGCGGATCCCGCTCGAGAGACAGAGCAGCCCAAGGAAGGTTGAGGTTCATGCTGTTCACCGGGACTGCACCGCCGTGTCGTCTGCAAGGAATCGGCGGCCAGGCCGTGCCTTGGATTCCGCCACAACCTTGAGGAAGTAATCTTCGAGTGTTGTTGTGGGGTGGCCGAAGGCATCGAGTGTGCCTCCGTGTGCTTTGACCACCGCTTCCAGATCGCGTTTAAGCGCGTCGCTGAGTCGGATATTACTGGCGCGCAGTTCAAGTCTGTCGGCATCTTGCAGCAGTGTGCTGACCTTGCCGTAGGCTTGCAGGTCGCCTTCATGAAGGATGGCAATGCGGTCGCAGATGTCCTGAACATCTTCAAGTCGGTGGCTGCACATGATGACGGTTTTGCCTTCATTGCGCAGACTGCGAATGAGGTCTTTCATCCAATACGCGCCCAAGGGGTCGAGGCCCGAGGTTGGTTCGTCGAGAATGACCAGTTTCGGGTTATTGATGAGCGCCTGAGCCAAGCCAATGCGCTGGCGCATGCCTTTGCTGTACTCGCGGAGTTGACGTTTTTTGTCGCGTTCCAATCCAACACGTTCAATGAGTTCTGCGGCTCGTTTACGGCGTACACGCGGTTCGATGTCGAAGAGACGGCCGTAAAAATCGAGCGTTTCTTCGGCATTAAGGAAGCGGTAGAGGTACGACTCTTCGGGCAGGTAGCCGATGTACTCGTTCTTTTTCACATCGGTGGTGGGTTTACCCAGCACAAAGGCTTCACCTTCGGATGGATACAAAAGCCCGAGCAGCAGCTTAATGGTTGTGGTTTTGCCGGAACCGTTGGGCCCAAGCAGGCCGAAGATTTCGCCTTCGTCGACATGAATATCGAGCGCTCGAAGCGCAGTTTTCTTCTTGCGCCCCCAGAAGTCGAGGAAAATCTTGGTGAGCTTCCGCGTCTCGACCACCTTGACGTTGCTCATGCGTGGGCCATCCAGCGATAAAAGGACCAAGAAACAATCTCGACGTTACGCTCGAGGGGCGCCATGGGTTCGCAGGCTCAGGATTTGGTCAGACGCCTTGGAACCACCAGAGATGCCATCTTATTTCAGAAGTGGCCGTGATCAAGCACGAACATGCGAGCTTAATACGATCCTCTTGATTATCTGCCCTGCCCAGACGGTCAGCGCGCCCGCAGCTGCACAATTTGGTCGCGAGTTCTGACATAAAGCGCTCCACCGCTTACAGCTGGAGTTGCCAAAGCCATTCCACCAAATGCGTGGCGTGCCAGAATCCGTGACGGGTAGGCAGGGTCTAACACCAAAACCTCGGCGTCTTCGGTAACAGCGACAAGGCGATTGCCAGCCATGACGGGAGACGCTGTGAAATGGGTCGCTTTTCCAACAGACGCTTTGTCGACCAATGCCTTGCCGGTGGCGGCATCGAGCGAGGTCATTTGCCCGCGGTCGAGCAGAACATGCAAACGATCGCCCATCAGAACAGGAGACGGATGGTAGGAACCCGCCTGCCCGTTGCGCCAGACGATAGATCCGTTGGAACTTTCACCCAGCTTGAGAGTGATGTCGCCCCGAGCTCCTGGCTTGATGGCAAAAACAGGCTTCCGTATGTCCATCACAT
>Ga0209598_10002015_pt1 | contig 16155 bp, 8 predicted proteins | sample M_140807_EF_Meta_FD_187317 | JGI IMG/M metagenome (GOLD analysis project Ga0209598, IMG submission 187317) | Freshwater microbial communities from Lake Montjoie, Canada to study carbon cycling - M_140807_EF_MetaG (SPAdes) (version 2) | ecosystem: Environmental > Aquatic > Freshwater > Lake... | reverse complement strand
TCGTTCCTCGGGAGGACCCTCGTCACTCCTCAAGCGTTCGCCGATCCCCGCCTCGCCTGCGTGTCGACAGGAAGACCCGCCACCAACGCTCACTGGCGACCCCGAAGCCGACGCTCGAGCCCGACTCACCGCTGATACGCGGGGAGGTAGTGCATGTAGACCTCGAGCGTGATCGCCCCCATCGCCGTCGAGTAGTTCTTCGCCGGGCCGTTGATCCGCTCCTCCCCCCAGCCAGGCCAGCTGCCGTCGGCATTTTGGCTCTCCAGGAGGATCGTCCGCACGCGCGGGCTCCACAGGGCCCAAGGCCCCTCGCCGGCCTGGAAGTGGGCCTGCATGGCGTAGTAGTTCATGTAGTGGAAATACTCGTCCATCTGCGGCCGGTAGTCGCGCTTCTGGAGTGATTCGAGCGCCTTGGCGACGTCGGGATCGTCGTACAGTCCGAGGAGTTGGAGCGAGAGCGCGCCGGCCGCCGACTGGGCGTTCTTCACCCCTTGGCCCGGCTGGTAGGCGAAGCCCCCCTCCGGTTTCGCGCAGCGCTTGATGTAGGCCGCCGCCGCATCGAGCGTCTTCTGGGGGACGTCATACCGGGCGCTCTGCGCGGCCCGCAGCGCCACCACCTGCATCACCGTCACGCTCAAGTCCGCATCGGCGGGGCGTGGCTGGTAGCGCCAGCCCCCTTCGTTGTTCTGGGCCCCGACGATCACGGCGACGGCGCGGCGGCAGGTGTCGCGCATCGCGTCGTCGGTGCGCCAGCCGGAGGCCTCGATGAGGGCGAGCGTCGCCAGGCCGTGCTCGTACATCGGTCCGTGCGAGTTGCCCCCGTTGCGCACGACCAAGCCGTCGGGCTGCTGGGCGGCGATCATCGCGTCGAGCGCCCGCCCCACCGTCTCCTTGTAGGGGCCACGGCCGGGGACATGCCCGCGCCCCATGAAGGCGAGGAGGCACAGCGCATTGATGCCGGTGTTGGGCTGCTGCGCCATCCCGTGCTGCCAGGAACCGTTGGCATCTTGCTTGGTCGCCAGGTATTCGAGCCCCCGGTCGACCGCCGCCTCGATCCGCAGCAGCTCGCGGGCTTCCGATTCCGCCACGGGGGCCCGGGCGGCGTCGGTCGACTGGGCCGACGCGCCGTCGACGAAAACAACCAGCGCCACGATCGCGGCGGCGGCCAGGGTGCCAATGCGAATCGACGGAGTGGGCATCATGGGGCTCATGGGGCACGGTCCCTGGTGGGGCATTCAGCTCAATCCGGAGAGCCGACGGATCGCGATGTCGGCGCAGTACAGGCCGACCAACAGGCCGAGCACCGGCCAGGTGTCCCAGATGTCGTCGTCGACCTGGCGGCGGGTCTCGATCGATCCGGTCGCCAACCGGCCGGGGATCGTCGCCACGTCGCCAGCCTCGACGACCGCGCCGGCCGTCAGATCGGCAAGGGTCCGCAGCATCTCCCGGTCGACCCCAGGATGGGCGCGTTCACGCGTCGGCTCCGCCACGATCAATTCGGTCGACAGTCCGCCGGCTGCGCCCCGGTCGAGGGTCACGCCGTGCCGGCCGGAGACGGTCGGAACGAACGATCCCTGATAGAGCCCCGGCCGGCTCGCCCCGCGGAGCTGGATCGTGCCGCCGGCACCATCCGGGCTGTCGATGGAGAGCGTCTGACCGGCCACCGCGATCGGCTTACGGTCGGCGTCGACGAGATTCAATTCGACAAACACCGGGCTGCCAGGCTCGCAACGATTGGGGGTGACGACGAGCCAGGTGGCATCCCACGGCCGGTCGTTGCGCCGGGCAACGCTGCGCAGCGCCTGCCCCCAGAAGCGCCAAAAGAGGGCATCGCCGACATTTCGGCGCCAGCGGAAGGTCTCTTCGGTGCCGATCCAGGCGACGCGGCCGCGTCCGGCGGGCATCTCCACCACCAGCGGCACCGGCCCATCGCCGCCGGCCACCCCCCCCGGTCGCTCGACATCCGCCAGCACCGTTGCCGCCAGCTTCGCCCCGCGCGCCGCCGCCACGCGGAAAAACGGCGGCATACCACTCCAGGTCGTACGATTGCGGCCGGCATCCCCCGACACGGCAAAGGCCGGATGCATCGCCCCCCGGGCCGTGACGCGCATCTTGAAGGGACGGAAGTCGGCCGCCTCAATGGCAGCGTTGCTTCCGCCGGCGGAGCGGTCGATCTCGACCGGGAAAAGCTCCTCGAGCGGCTCCCCGGCATACTCCTTGGGAAGATGCTCTCCACCGGGCTGGAAGACGAGCCCCACGCCGCGGTCGAGGACCGCCTCAATGAGGGCCTCCTGCCGGGCGCGGGGAAGATCGGCGAGCGCCACATCGCCGAGGAAGACGATGTCGTAGCGGGCCCACGCCTCGACGTCGTCGGGCATCCCGGCGAATCCCTCAGGGGTGACACTGCCGCCGGCTGCCGAGGGCTGCATCGCGCCGGCGATGACGATCGTCGGCTCGAAGCCGGTATCGCGGCGGATACTGGCATCGAGGAACCGCAGATCCCAGCGTGGCGCGGCATCGACGACGAGGATCTTTGCCTTCCGCGACGTCACATCGACCGGGAACTCAAGCGTGTTGTTTTCCGGAGTCCCCTCCTCCGGCTCCGGGGCGACGCGGATCGAAAGGAGGCTCGTTCCCTCCTTCGTCGCATGCCAGGGGAAGACCGCCTGCTGGCGGCCGTCCCGGAGAACGAGCTCGACGGTGGCAGCCACGGCGTCGTTGTCGACGAGCTCCACCTTCACGCTGCGGCGGGCCAGGCCGCTCGATTGGACCGTGGCGACGATCGAGACGGTGTCGTCGAGGGCCACTTCAGGGGCGGCGAGGACGTCGGTGACGGCGATGTCAGCCGGAGGCTCCGGCGAACCGATCGGGATCGAGATCACCGGCGCCCGCGGCTGCCCGCCGGAGGCCTCGGCCGCGCGGCGGACCGCATCGAGTGGATCGATGCCGACGGTCGAACGGCCGTCGGTGACGAGGATGATCCCACCGAGGACACGGTCGGAGGCGTCGTCGAGGGCCATCGCGATTCCTTCCCCGAGCGCCGTGTCGGCCCCGCCGCCCGTGGCGTTCTCCGCGGGCGGATCGCTGCTGAGAGGCTTTGAGGTGTCTGCCGGCGCGGCGTCGCGGCGGGCGGCGCGACGGGCGACGGCGTAGCGGCGGATCTCGAACGCCGAGCCGATCTCACCGAGAACGCCGTCGGTTTGCGTGGCGAGCAACTGCTCGGCAAACTCGCGGCGCGAGAGGCGGCCGATCGACTCCACGAGGGCTGCAGCCGCCTCCTCCCCATCGGCCTGGCCCCCGAGGCCGACGGCGCCAGCGACCGCACCGATGCCGGAGGTCGACAGCCGCCCCACCGGGAGGTCCATGCTGTCGGATTCATCGACGACCAGCGCCACGACCGGCTTCTGCACGATCCGCTCGTCGAGCCGCAGAAACGGCCCGGCAAGCACGAACACGAGCAGCCCGAGAACGCCGATCCGGCAGAGATCGAGGGCGCGCCGCAGCCGCGGCGCGAGCCAGGGGAGCCGCTGCTCGTGGCGCCGGCTGATCCACCACCCCAGCGGGACGAGGAGCAAAAGCCCTCCCCACCAGACCCACGGACGGGCCCAGTGCCATTCGACCGCGTCGATCCGGGAGGCCAGTTCATGGCCCACCCCGGCGGCCCGCGCCAGACGGGCGAGGAGGTCGTTCATTGAGGGATATCCCGGCCGAGGTTACGGAAGTAGGTGTCGATCACCTCCTGATAGGCCGCCGGCCCGCGCTCCCGCATCCCTTCGAGGAGCGGATCACGGACCCGTGGCGGGAGCTTCTGGATCGCCGCGCGCCGGGCGGCATCGAGGCCCCGCAGGTCGGCCCCCTTGACCTCGGCCTTGCCAACCTGGGCGCCGCCGTCGGTGAGCGTCTGCGTCGGTTCGCCGGTCGGGGTCGCCCCCGGCTGCCCCTCTCCTTCCCCCTGCTTGTCGGAGGCGGCCTGCTGCTGCGATCCCCCCTCTTTCGAGCGCGCCATCTGCTCGGCGGCCCGCCGGCTCGACTGTGTCCGGAGGCGCTCGGCACGCTCGGCCATCTGGAGCGTCTGGCGCACCTCACGGCTGTCGAGGAATTGCTGGAGTTGCGCGGCGGTCGGCGGCGACGCCTGCCCCGGCGGGCCCTTGCCTTCCCCCTGGCCCGGCTGCTGACCCTGACCGGGCTGCTGACCCTGACCGGGCTGCTGACCCTGACCGGGCTGCTGACCCTGACCGGGTTGTTGACCGGGCTGCTGCCCCTGACCAGGTTGTTGGCCCGGCTGTTGACCCGGTTGCTGGCCGGCTTGGTCCCCCTGGGCACCGGCCGGCGGGTCGATCGGCGCCTTGCCGGCAAGTTGCTCGGCGATCCGCGCCGCGGTGTCGGCCGCCTCGCGCGCCGCCTCACGGCCGCTTTCGATGAGTGCTTCGAGCGGATCGGCCGCCGGCGGAGGGGGAGGCGGCGGCGGCTGGTCGGGGCCGACGATCTGGTTGACCTGGCGGACTTCGTTCCGCGCCTGGCGGTCGAGCGCTGCCTGCGCGGCGGCGTCGGCCTCGCGCGCCGGATCGCGGCGCTGCTGGGCGAGGAGGTCGAGCGACTCGGCCCGTTCGGCGAGATTCTCGGCGAGCGACTCCAGCCGCTGCGCCTTCTCCGTTGCCTCGAGCCCCCGGGCCACGTCGCGCGCCTGGGCGGCGATCTGCTCGAGCCGGTCGGCGATCTCCGAAGGCTTGGGGGCGTCGGCGAGACGATCGACCTTGGCCGCCTCGGCCTGGAACTGCGGGCTCGTCTGGAGTTGCTCGCCGAGGGCCTTCGCCGCGGCGGCTGCGGCGGCGAGTTGCTGCTGCTGCGACGGGGTCACCGCCGTCGTCTCCTTGGCCTGCTCGGCCGCTGCAGCGAGCTTCCCCGCCACCTGTTCGATGTCCTGGCGGCGCTGCTCCAAATATTGATCGAGCAAGTCCAGATCCTGCTTGGCCGGCTCCGGGAGCGCCGCGGCGGCGGCATCGGTTTGGGCCTGGGCCTGGGCGGTCTGGTCGGTGGCGGTCTGTTGGGCGGCCTGCGTTGCCTCCGCGGCGGCGGCCTGGTCGGCAGGCGCGGTGGTGGCGTCGGCAGCCTTGGCAGCGGCCTCGGCGGCTTTCTCCTTGGCCGTCTCGGTGGCGGTCTCGGCCCTCTTCAACGCCGCCAGCGGCTCCTGCCCGATCGCGGCGAGGATCTCCTCACGCTTCTTGTCGAGCACGTCCTCGTCGCGCTGGGCCAGGCGGAGCGCCTGCGTCGCTTCCCGGAGGGCCTCGTCGAGCGAGGGGAACTTCGGCGGCGGCGCGGGCTCGCTGTCGGACACGAGCACCGTGATCCGGAACGGCCGCGACTCGGTCCACTGCCCCTTCGTGTCGCGGACGGCGAGCTTCCAGACGCCGCTGGAGCCAGGGGAAAGGCCGAGGCGATCGGGGGAGATCGTCGTCTCCACGACGAGTTGGGTGTCGGGGGGGCGAACGACCAGCGGCAGCTCATCGAGGAGCTGCGGGGGGCCGAGCGAGGCTTCGTCAGTCCCGACCCGGAAGGCGATCTGGTCGATCCCCCAGTCGTCGAAGAGGTGGGCCGCGACGGCAAACTCGTCGAGCGCCGTCAACTGGATCAGCTCCGACTGCGGCTCCTCGACGACCAGCGACGGCGGGCGATCGACCGTGGCGACGATCTCCACCGCCGGCTGCGGTCGGCTGCGGTGCCCCTGCGGGTTGGCAAACTCGAGCGCAGCCCACGGCGCTGGGGCACGCCCGGGAGGGCCCCCGGGCTTGTGGGCTGCCACAACCGCAGGCTCGGTCACCGGCAGCACCGCCAGCCAGCGCGAGGCGGCGCCGTCCGCTTCCTCCGCGTCGATCCGTGTCGCGGGGATTTCGCCGATGGCTTCGTCGATGGCGCGCTGCTCCGGCCGCATCGAGCGGACGACCAGACCGGGCCGATCGAGGAACATCCGTCCAGAATCGATGCTCAAGGTCATCCCTCCGATCGCCCGCCCCACCAGGAGCGGCACGGTCGCGAGCGGCGCGGTGAGCCGGGCCCACATGCCGGGCTCCGGGAGTGGCCCAGCCACCACGCGCGGGACGCGCAGATCGGCCGGCGGCCCCGCCGCATCATCCCCCCACACCACCTCGACAGCGCCCCCTTCGTGGACCAGTTGCATCGACAGCCGGCGCGGCGGATCGCTCGAGTCGCTGCGCACGCGGATCATCAGCGAGCGCTCGTCGAGTCCCTCCTTGGGGACCACCAGCGGCTGGAGCTTCGTCCGCATTTCGAGCGGTCGGCCATCGGCCGGAAACGTAAACGACCGCAGCCCCCCTGCGGCATGGGCCGTGCTCCATTTCCAGGGGGCGGTCGCCACGGCATCGCGCGGGAGATCGTCTTCAAACCAGGGGAGCTCGTCGAACTGCTCCACGAGCGTCGTCTCGAGGCGCCTCGCCAGGAGGCGGACGACGCCGGAGGAGGCCGCGCCGGTCACGGCCACTTCGAACTCGACCGTCCCCCCCACCGGAGCCTCAATCCGCGCAGCGTCGGTGGCCACCCGCAGCGGCTCGTCGATCCGCATGTAGTCGGGGAGGCGGACAGCCCCGGCTACGGCCCCGATCGCAGGGCGCCGCAGGAGCCGGATGGCGTGGGTACGCGTCCAGGTATTCCCCCCCTCGAACCGGTACGTGGCGTCGTGGTCGAGGCCGTCGAGGAGCGTGAAAAAGTTTCCCTGGCCGAGCGACCGCATCGGCTCGCGCCGATCGTTGCCGTCGGCCGACGAGATCACGAGGTCGACCTGATCGACGCTCCCCCGCGACACCGTCGTGGCGATCTCGAGCGGATCCCCTTCGAGAACCTCGATCTCCCCCGGCGACGTGAGCTGGAGCCAGGTGGCAGGGGGAATGTCGGCCGTCGGATGGAGGAGCCGGGCGAGGGTCGTGGTGAAGCGGTCGCCGAGCCCGGCCTGCATCCCCAGGAGCACCGCCGCCGCCGTCGCCGCCAGCGCCAGGCCCCTGGTGAGAGGACGCCATTTGACGACGCTCGAAAGCGAGAAGCCCCGCAGCCGGGTCTCCGTCTGCTCGACGAGCCGTTCGGCCATCCCCTGCCGGGCCGGATCGTCCTTCCAGCCGCGCGTGGCGGCACCGCCGCGGTGGAGATCGAGGACCGTCAGCAGTCGGTTTTGGATGCCGCCGAGGGCCCGTTCGATGCGCAGCGCCACGACGTCGAGGATCGGCCGGCGGACGGCGGGAAGGACAACAAACAGGCCGAGTGCCCCGAGCACCGCCCCCCACCACCCGGCAAACACGGCGCCCCGCAGGGCCACCGGGAGGGGCGCGAGGAGATCGAGGAGCACGCCCCCGACGACCCACGCCAGCGCCAGACAGAGCGCCAGGAGGAGCCCGGCAGCCAGTGCCACGCTGATCAGGCGCAACCGCGCCGCCGTCACCAGCTCCGTGAGCCGTGCCGCCCGGGCATCGAGTCGATTTGCTTCTGCACTGGCCATCGATCTGCCTCCTGTCGCGATCGTCCTGTCCCCGGGCTTCCCTGCCATGAATGCCTTTGACCCGCGATGCTGTCAGGGCGCCCCCGGCTCTACCCCGTCTGCTTCCTGCATCCCCACGGCGTCTGCAAGCCAATCGTTGATCCGCTCTCCCCAGCCGCGCGGCTTGTCGCCGCCGCGGCGCGGCTGGGGGGGCTTGAGTGTGGAGAGGAGAAACTCGAGCCCGAACAGGCAGAACACCGCCGTGATCAGCCAGCGCCAGATCTCCCGCCGGCTCGTGAACTGGGTGTGGAGCGTGGGGTCGTCGGCGGTGCCCGCGAGGAGCGTGGTCGGGTGGGGGGCGAACGTCGCGGCCAGCTCCGCGGCGTCGATCCGTTCGATCGTCGCCCCCTCGACCTCCCGGTTGACGACCATTCCCAACCGGATCGGTTCGGCCGTGACGCCGACCGGGGGCTGAACGTCGAATTCGTAAAACCCGATCCGCCGCGTCTCCTCGAGCGCCCCGGTCACGCGCCCGTCGCCGGCGACCGTCTCGATCGCCGTCTTCGTGCCGACCGGATCGGTCGCCTGCACCACCGCGCGCTTCCAGCGCTCCTCGAGGCGGATCGGCGCCGGCTCGTAAGGATGGACGCTCTCAGCGGCGATCGCCGGGGGGTCGGGGCGCACCGTCTGCACCGCCCGCAGCAGGAGGGGGACGAAGGCCGGATGGACGGGGAGATTCGACCAATCGGGGGTCACGGCCAGACCGCTGACGAGGACCCTCCCCCGGCCGAGCTTCGTCTCGGCGATCACCGGGGTGTCGTCGTCGAGCCGGGCCAGCACCGTCACCGGCGCGGCCGGGGCCGCAACGGGAGCGCCGGCAGGAGCCTTCGCGCCCGCTTCTGGTCCCGTCGTCGAGAGGGGCACATGGCGGAAGAAGCGGAGCGTGTCGAAGGCCTCGATCCGGCCGCCGGCGGTGCCATCGCCGGGGCGCTCGGCGGGGGTGCGGAAGGGGGCAAAGAGCGGATGCGTCAGGTCGACCGGCCCGAAGCCCCGCCCGCCGGTCTCGTCGTCGATGTCGCCGACCGGCTCCTTCCAGCGCAGGAGCGCCGGGTCGCGGCCACCGAAGCTGCCCAGCCCGGCGATCTCCTCCCCGGGCCCCTGCTTCGGCCCGGCGAACACGACCAGCCCCGCCCCCTCCTCGACGCGCCGGCGCAGCCACTGGCTCCGGTGGCCATCGAGCCGGGCGTCGGCGACGACGATCACATCGGCCTCCTGGATGCGGCGTTCGTCGAGGAGATCGGCGCGCACCACCTGGACATCGAGGCTGCGGGCAATCCGCTCCTCCCCTTCGACCTGCGGGCTCGATTCACCGAGCGTGGCCGTGAGGCTCGCCAGCGGCGACTCGAGCGCGGCGGTGAGATAGAGCGCCGGGTCGGCGAGCCCCTCGACGCCCGGCGCGGTGACGACGACGACCCCGACGCGGCGCTCGACATTGAGCACGAAGACCATCGAATCGTCGAACGGGAAGGCGTCGGCCGGGAGATCGAGCCGGGCCTTGATGACCCCGGCCCGGGCCGGCACCACCGAGAGGGGGACGCTCACCACCTGCCCGGGCGGAATCGTCACCGTGGTCTGCGTGACGAGCTCGTCGTCGACGGTCACCGACAGCGGCACCTCGATCGCCGCGTCGTCCCCGGTCGATCCGTTGCCGGCGGCCTCGATCCGCGCTGTCAGCTCCACCGGCAATCCGACGACGGGGCGCTGGGGCCGCGGCGGATCCCCGAGCAAGGCCACGTTCGGCGGTGTCTGCGCCGAGCCGATGTCGACGAGCACGAGCTGGACATCGTCGGGCACTTGGCGCGCCACCGGGCTGTCGCGGAGCCGGTTCCAGCTGCGGGCCTGGCCGTCGGAGACGATCCACAGGCTGCGCGGGCCGCGGGCCGGCGAGGCGAGGGCCTCGCCAACGGCGGCGGCCAGATCGGCCGATCCCGGATCGGGCTCGACGCTGTCGATCTCGGCGAGAAGCCGCTTCCCATCCCCGAGCACGGCGCGATGGAGGACGCGCGGCTCCATCCCGGCGCGCACGACCGTGACGAAATCCGCTGGCCCAAGCCGGCCGACAGCCGCCCGGACCGCCTCGCGGCCCCGATGGAGCGCGGAGCTCCCCTCGGTCACCAGCCCCGTACTCATACCGGCATCGAGGACAAAGACGACATCCTTCACGCCACTGCCGAAGAGCGTCGAGAAGCGCTGCACGACCGGCCGCGACAGGGCCCCGACGACGAGGAGCACGACGGCCGTGCGCAGCAGAAGGAGCAGCCACTCGATGAGCTTGATGCGGCTCCGTTCCTGGACATACCCCTCCATGAGGAAGCGGAAGGTCGGCAGCTCCACCTCCCGCAGCCGGTTGAGGTTGAGAAGATGGAGGATCACCGGCAGGAGCGCCAGCGGCAGGAACCAGAGGAGGAGAGGGTTGAGCATGGTCGGTCGCCCCCGCCACGGGGGCGGGGAGGTGGCTTCTCCAGCGGCGCGTCAGCCGGTCTGGCGAGCGCGGCGGGCAAGGTAGCCCGAGAGCATCTCGGCGTAGGGGTGGTCGGTGAGGGCCAGTTCGTAGCCGATCGAGCGCTCGAGGCAGGCCGATCGCACCCCGCCGAGAAACTTCTCGAAGCGTTCGAGGTAGGCGGCGCGGACGGTGCGCGGATTGGTGACGACGCGCCCCTGCCCTTCGATGTCCTTGAAGCGCGTGATCTTCGTCCAGGGGAAATCGCGCTCCGCCGGATCGACGACATGAAACACGACGAGGTCTTGGCGGCGCGACTTGAGGAGCGAGAGCCCGGTGGCGAGGCCGGCGGGGTCGTCGAGGAGATCGCTGATCAGAATCACGATCCCGCGCCGCGGAATCCGCCCGGCGAGGGCCTGGAGCACCGGGCCGATCCGCGTGTCGTCTCCGGGCGTCGCTTGGGCGAGCGCCGCGAGGATGTGGCGGAAGTGGTTGGCCATCGAGCGGGGCGGAATGTAGCTGCGGACCTCGCCGTCGAACGTCGCCAGCCCGGCGGCGTCGTTTTGCCGCAGCGCGAGGTGGCAGAGGGCCGCGGCGAGAAACCGGCCGTACTCGAGCTTCGTGATCCCGTCGCCACCGGAAAACTCCATCGACCGGCTCGTGTCGAGGAGGATCGTGACGCGGGTGTTCGTCTGCTCCTCGAACAGCTTGACGTAATATTTGTCGGTCTTGGCGACGAGCTTCCAGTCGATCGAGCGGATCTCGTCGGAGGGGGTGTAGGGGCGGTGGTCGGCGTACTCGACGCTCGAACCGAAGAACGGGCTGGGGTGGAGGCCGGAGAGGAGCCCCTCGACGGCCGTCCGAGCGACGAGCTCCATCCGCTCCACGAGCGCGATCCCCTGCGGATCGAGGAGCCGCGACGGATCGGCCGATCCGGCCGGCGACGTCGGTCCCTGCGTGGTCTGGCCGGCGTTGGGGGGGGGCATGCTGCGTGCTCGTGCGGACTAGCGTGTTGTCGCGGGGAACAGCTGGCGGGGATCAGCCCGCCTCGAGGAGGCTCGCGAGGATCCGATCGATGACCTGATCGGTGGAGACCCCTTCACTCTCGGCGGTGAAGCTGGCGACGAGGCGGTGCCGCAGGACCGGCTTGGCGACAGTGCGGACATCGTCAAACGACACGCTCGGACGCCCATCGAGGAGCGCCCTGGCCTTCGCCCCCAACAGCAGCGACTGGCAGGCCCGGGGACCCGCGCCCCAGGAGAGCCAGCGGCGGATCTCGGCCGAGCTGGAGGGATCGGAGGGGCGCGTGGCCCGGGCGAGGCGGACGGCGTAGGAGGCGACCGGATCAGCGACGAGGACGTCGCGGACGACATCCTGGATGCGGAGGATGTCGGCCTCGGTCATCACCGGCTCGAGCTTCACGGTCTGACGCGAGGTCGTCGAGGTGGCGATGCGGATCTCGTCGGCGAGGGTCGGGTAGTCGACGCTGATCTTGAACATGAAGCGGTCGAGCTGCGCCTCGGGGAGCGGGTAGGTCCCCTCGCTCTCGATCGGGTTTTGTGTGCCGAGGACGAAGAACGGGTTCGGGAGGGCAAACGACTTCCCCGACACGGTCACATGGTGCTCCTGCATCGCCTGGAGGAGCGCCGACTGCGTCTTTGGCGGCGTCCGGTTGATCTCGTCGGCGAGGACGAGGTTGGCGAACACCGGCCCCTGGACAAACCTCAGCTCGCGCTGCCCGGTGGTCTTGTTCTCCTGGAGGATCTCGGTACCGGTGATGTCGGAGGGCATCAGGTCGGGGGTGAACTGGATCCGGTTGAACGACATCGAGAGGAGCTTGGAGAGGCTCGAGATCATGAGCGTCTTCGCCAGCCCCGGCACCCCCTCGAGGATGCAGTGCCCCTTGCAGAACAGGGCCGTGAGGAGGAGATCGAGGACATACTCCTGGCCGATGATCACGGTGCCAAGGGCCCTGGTCATCCTCCGGTGGGCATCGGCCACCATCTCGGCCTCGGCGGCCACGGCGGATGTTTCTCGGGAGATGGCGTGGGCGGCAGACGACATGCGCGGATTCCTCGACGACTTCCTGACTCGTTCCCGGAGGCTTTTGGAGGATCCACCTACCCCCCGGGTCTGCTGATAATACCCTAAAAAAGCCCGTCTTGCCGGGTCCCCAGGGGCCTCCCCGAGCGATGGATCCCGGCGGGCGCCGCCGCCACGCTGGCGTGAACTATGATTTCCAGAGCATCCCGACCGGGCTTTCCCGCGGCCCCCGCCCCACCCCGCCCCATCCGGCGGCACGCATTCCATGCCCTCTCCTGCCGCCACCGCCGACCGAAGCACGCCCCACACGGAGCGGGAGCCCGCGGCGATTCCGCCAGCGGGGATCGTCCTCTTCGACGGTCACTGCACCCTCTGCAGCGGCGCCGTCAACTTCCTCATCGACCGTGATCCCTACGGCCGGCTGCAGTTTGCCACGCTCCAATCGGACACCGGCCGACGGCTCCTCGCCGAGCATCGCCTCTCGATGCCCGATGAGCCCGACACGATGGTCTTCATCATCGGGGGGAAAGCGTTCGTCCGCTCCGATGCCGCCCTGGCGACGACGAAATACCTCTCCGGCCTCTGGCCGCTGGCCCGAGTGGCCTTGGTCGTGCCGCGCTTTCTGCGGGACGCGGTCTACACGTTCGTGGCCCGCAATCGCTACCGATGGTTCGGCCGCACCGAGACCTGTCGCGTTCCCACGCCAGCCCTGCGGGCCCGGTTCCTCGACTGATCGCTACGCATCGCTGCTGCCGTAGCCGTAGCGCTCGAGAAACGGCCCCCAGCGGCGGGTGATCTCGGCAGCGATGCGGGGATCGCGTCGGTAGGATCCGGCCCGGTAGTCCTTCATCCCCTGGGCGTGTCGCTCGAGCCGTGGGCGGACGGCCTCGAAGTCGCCCAAGTCGAGCCGATCGTAGGCCGTGCGGAGGGTTCCCACCGGATCGGCGACGAGGTCCTCATAGCGGACTTCGTGGAGCCGGTTGGGATCGAGCGTGGCCCGGTCGCGTTCGAAGGCGGCATACATCTCCTCGAAGGCGGAGAAGACATATTCCTCGAGGCCTTCGCCACGATCGACCTGCATCCCCTGGCCTTCGTGGAGCGATCGCCACAGCTTCATCGTCGAATTGAAGACCGCGTGGGGGTCGCGGACGACATGGAGAAACCGCGACTCCGGAAACATCCCCGCCAGCACGCCGACGCGGGCGGTGTGGGGGGGACTCTTGAGAACCGGCCGGCGCGGATCGGCGACGGCCAGGAGCCCGAGAAACCGGCGGAGCGTGGCCTGCCAGCGCGCCAGCTCCGCGGGGGGGAGCTTCGTCACATCGAGCGCCACCGGGGAGGGCGGACTCGTGACCGGGAACGCCATCCGGCGGTAGGGGGAGGGCGCGCCCAAGTTCATGAGGGCAAACTCATCCTCCTGCGGCCGGTCGAGCCCGGCGGCCATGTCGTCCATCGGCCGTTTGGCCGGGAGAATCAATTTCAGGAGCGGGGCGAGGGCCCGTTCCGTCAGCAGAAAGTGCCCCGGGGCGTAGCACTGATAATAGTTGGGGCAGCAGAAGTGGTCGTCGAGCATCGTCAGCTCGTGGAGGAGCGTCGTCCCCGACCGCCAGTGGCCGATGATGAACAGCGGCGGCGGCGTGGTGGGGGGGCTGGCGAGTTGGCGGCCGAAGCGGAGATTCGAGATCGGCTCCATGACCGAGTTAAACGCCGACGCGGCGGTGATCGTGACCATCAGCCCCCACCGGCTAGGACTTGCCCGTCCGCCATGTTCAGCAACCAGCGGCAGCCACACGCCCAGCGGCATGCCGTGCCAAAATCTCGGCGCCCAGAAGGGCCAGGCCCGGTAATCCTTCTCCGCGGCGGGGTGCTTGTCAGGGGCTGCTCCAGGCTTGGCCCCGCTAGCGGAGGCCGCTCCGGGCAAGGCGTTCGCCTCCGCGAGGGGGCGTGGGGCGGGGGACGATTGGACATCCATGACGATTCGACCTGCTCCGCGGGCCTGAAGCGGGCCCGGCTGGAGCCATGATAGCGATGGAGGTCGCTTTTCTTCACCACCGGTTTGCGGCCGCGGGGGGGCACCTCGGCCCCCTTTTCGACCGTCAGACCCACTCCGCGCAGAGCAGCTCCGCCTGGGCGAGGACCGTTTTCACGGCCTCTTCCTGGAGATCGGGCGGGTAGCCGTATTTCCCCAGGATCCGCTTCACCATCACCTTGATCCGGGAGCGGGCACTTTCGCGGACGGTCCAATCGATCGTCACACTCTTCTTCACCTGCGTGATCAGCTCGGCGGCGATCACCTTGAGCTTGTCGTCTCCCATCGCCTGCACGGCGCTTTCATTTGTCGCCAGCGCGTCATAGAAGGCGATCTCGTCGTCGTTGAGGCCGAGTTGTTCCCCTCGTCGCTGGGCGGCTTCGATCTCCTTCGCCAAGCCGACCAATTCCTCGATCACCTCCATCGAGGAGATCGCCCGGTTGTGATAGGCGTTGAGCGTCTTCTTGAGCTTGTCGCTGAACACCCTCGCCTGCACGAGGTTGCGCTTGGCCCGCACCTTGAGCTCATCCTTGAGGAGCTTCTCGAGCAACTCGGCCGCGACGTTCTTGTGCTTGAGGCTCCGCACCTCCGCAAGAAACTGGTCGCTCAAGATGCCGATATCGGGCTTCTTCAAGCCGGCGGCGGTGAAGACGTCGATCACCTCCCCTTCGGTCGTGATCGCCTTGCTGACGAGCTGCCGGATCGCCGCATCGATCTGTTCCGGGCTCTTCTGACTCGTGCCCGCCTGCTTGTTCAAAGCCGCCTGGAGAGCCTGGAAGTAGGCGACGTCGTCGCGGATCGCCGTCGCCTCGTCGCTGGCGGCGCAGAGGGCAAACGCCCGCGACAGCTCCGTCACCACCTGCGTCCAGCGCCGTTTCCCATCGTCCTGCGCGAGGATCTGCTCCTGCCCGGCCGGAATCAGTTGCAGCCGCTCCGCCGGGCTCCCGCTGGCCCACCGGCTCCAGTCGAAGCCGTGGAGCATGTCGGAGGCGATGCCGTGCTTCTCATGGAGGACGGCGATCGCCTGGGCGCTGTCGAGGGTCGGGTCGCCGCTGCCGCCGCTCTCGGTGTAGGTCGCCAGCGCCCGCTTGAGCTGGTCGGCAAGCCCGAGGTAATCGACGACGAGCCCTCCCGGCTTGTCGCGGTAGACCCGGTTCACCCGCGCGATCGCCTGCATGAGCCCGTGCCCCTGCATCGGCTTGTCGGCATACATCGTATGGAGGCAGGGGGCATCAAACCCGGTCAGCCACATGTCGCGGACGATGACAACCCGGAACGGATCGGCCGGATCCTTGAATCGATTCGCCAGTTTCCGCCGCTTCTCCTTGCTGCGGATGTGCGGCTGCCACTCGGGGCCGTCGTCGGCGCTCCCGGTCATCACCACCTTCACGACGCATTTCTTCGATCGCTCCGCCTCGGTGTCATCGCCGGCGGCGCTGGCCCATTCCGGCCGGAGGGCGAGAATCGCGTCGTGCATGGCGACGGCGATCCGCCGACTCATGCAGACGATCATCGCCTTGCCGTCGATCGCTTCGAGCCGCTTTTCGAGATGGCTCACGAGATCGGCGGCGATCAGCGCTATCCGCTTCGGGTCGCCGACAAGGGCCTCGAGCGCCGCCCACTTCGTCTTCAGCTTCTCCTTCCGGGAGGGCTCCTCCCCCTCCGTGATCTCGTCAAACTCCGCGTCGAGCGTCGGCAGGGCCGCGACATTGAGCGCCAGCTTCGAGATCCGGCTTTCGTAGTAGATCGGCACGGTCGCCTTGTCGGCGACCGCCCGGCGGATGTCGTAGATCGAGATGTACTCGCCAAACACCGCCCGCGTATTGGCATCCGACTTCTCGATCGGCGTGCCGGTGAAGCCGATGAACGACGCATTGGGGAGCGCGTCGCGCAGATTGCTTGCAAACCCGTACGACAGCTCTCCGGTCTTCGGGTTGACCTTCGCTCCGAATCCATACTGGCTACGATGGGCCTCGTCGGCGATGACGACGATGTTGCGCCGGGTTGAGAGAGGGGGCGTGCGGCTCGAGCCCTGAACGGAGGAGCCGTCAGCGGGGGGGCCGACAGATGCAGGTGTGGGGGGGGCGGTTGTGGCACCCTCAC
>Ga0209598_10002013_pt1 | contig 16181 bp, 17 predicted proteins | sample M_140807_EF_Meta_FD_187317 | JGI IMG/M metagenome (GOLD analysis project Ga0209598, IMG submission 187317) | Freshwater microbial communities from Lake Montjoie, Canada to study carbon cycling - M_140807_EF_MetaG (SPAdes) (version 2) | ecosystem: Environmental > Aquatic > Freshwater > Lake... | reverse complement strand
CGCTGTAGTAGGTGCCCCGAAGCATCGAGGCGCCGTTTCGTCGCCACCAGATGGCGAATTCTTCGACGATGACGTTTATGTCGAGGCTGCCGTCGGGGGTGATGAAGGTGCGTTTTTCGAGATCGATGGCATCAGCAGCGCGAGAAGAGAGCACCCTCACGATGACCTCTCGATATATTGGGTTTGCGATACTCACAGGGTGAGTCTGCTCAATAAGCCCCAGATCCCGCACATACGCAACATCATCGTCATACGTAAAATCAGCGGTAATCATCTCTCCTGCGAGCATCGGTTCTATCACCCGTCTGACCCGATCCTCTGAGAGTTTATCGACAAGAGAATCAAGGTGGGTCTCCCTTTTTATAATGAGAGCCTGTGCCGCTTTTTCAAAATCAAGAGGGGTAATTGTTTGAGTAACTGGAATCTGCATCCGCCGTACTAGGTGATTTGCAAGAGCATTGACGAGCCACGGCTGCCCACCGGTGAGCTCGTACGCTTTAGCGATAGCTTCCTCTGTAAAAAGCTGCCCTGTTTCAGCGGTGTGCTGCAAGTAAAGCTCCTTCACCTGTTCCGAGGTGAAGTTATCCATCCGAAGTGAATCTGCTTTGATATTAAATGGGCTCGCTGTACCTAGGTGAGTTTGTCCGCCTGAGAGCACTTTATAGTCGCGCACATCGCGAAGTCCGCACAGGACGATACTGTGGGGGAAGTTGTGGGGGCGGTCAGGGAAGTTCTTTCGCAATTGGCGAAGAATGCTGATAAGGGCGCTATCCATGAGCGCGTCAATCTCGTCGAAGAAGATGACAAGAGGCCGTGGGCTCATCTCTGACCAAGAGGCGAGAAACGCGCCGATCTTTGTTCCTTCGGGCGATGACGGTGGAGGAGGGCAGTGAAGTTCTTGTGGAAGATGGATCCTAGCGGCAGAAATGATAGAGTGAATAAGAGCGTCTTCAACCTTGGCAATATCATCCGAAAACGCCTGACCCTCTTCGCAGGAGAACTTAAGAGCAGTATACCGTCCCTCGCGAGTGAGCTGTTTTGCGAGCGCATCCAGAGTAGTAGTTTTTCCAGTTTGCCTCGGCGCATGCACAACAAAATACTGCTTATCATCGATAATCCGACGAATATCACCCAGTCGGGTGAGCGGGTCGAGCATATAGTGATCTTCGGCTCGACAGGGGCCGGTGGTGTTGAAGAATTTAGGCATAGCGAGTTGTTACCATTGAATGACGAGGCTTTCGGGAATGAGTTGGCAGCGCCCCTTTGCTCAACTCGTTTTCTTATCGATCTGCCGGTCGCCGAATAAGTCCGCCCGAATAGTTATCCGCTAAAAATTGTGCATTATATCCGCGAAAATTACTCTACTATTCCTGCTCCCCGTTCCGCCACCTCTCCCAAGCCTCCCGAGTGAGCTCCCAGAGCTCCTGTTCAGTGAGTGCCGGATCAACAAATTGCGCCGCACAGACCTGAATAAGGCGCGCACCAGTCTTTTCTTTAACACGGCGAGAGCGGGCATTACCCCGCGCATTCGCAAAAATTAGCCGCTCAAATCCGAGGGAAGTAAACGCATACTCGTTGATCGCGGTTGCTGCTTCGGTCATGTAGCCTCGCCCCCAGAAGGGGCGACCGAGCCAGAAGCCCCGCTGTTCTGGCCGTTCCTCTCGCCACAGATCGATCGCGCCGATTAGTTCGTGCGGTGTATTCCGTTCAAAGATTCCCCACATCCACCTATCTATTCCCTGACGCGGAAAAACGGTGCTAGTGAGGAACTGAGATACCCCATCAGGTGGGTACGGCCACGGAACGACAGCCGAGAGGTTCCGGATAACTGCATAGTCGATAAAGTAACGCTCGTAAGCGGGTATATCCGCGGCAGTGACTCCTTGGAGCATGAGGCGAGGGGTATGGAGAGTGGAGATGGGTGGCATCAGAATAGAAAGAAAATAGGACAGCGGTTGCTTCTCTGATAAGGGATTTATCCTTTCCTCGGAGCATCATGAACGTACTCTGATCACAGCTTGCCGATCAAGATGACTCGCGTCGTCTTAAATGAATGAGATCCTCGTGTCCATTTCTTTGGCCCTTTCCGCTCGCCATCCCGCCTCTTTTCGGATACCCGGGCAGCTCTGTGACAAAGCATAGGGACCAATATTTTTCTGTGATAAGTTAAGATGGGGTTGGCTATAGGAATCAAGCCTCTATCCGACTAGTTCCCCAAAGTGGTTTGATTTATCATTTAAGGTTGCGTCGATTAGGCCGAAATAAAAATTATTTATGAGAAGCATCTCACTCACTCTCGACTATCTTTGCATTGATTTGCTCATCGGCCTGATCGATGAACCCCATCGGGGAGTCTGTCTGGCGATGCTCGCCGATAATCGACAACTCTTCGAGCAAGCTCGCGGTTCGACCCACAACCACCAAACATGGATTGGAGGTTACTTGGATCATGTCACCGATGGCATGAACTACGCCCGTCACCTATTTGAGTTCGATCAAGCATTCGGGCGACCACTTCCCTTTTCGCTGTCGGATGCTCTACTGGTATTTTTTCTACACGATCTTGAAAAGCCTTGGAGAATAATGGTGGATTCGGAGGGTCGCTCGTCGAATCGCGAGGGGCTTACGACAAAAGCTCAGTTTAAAAAGTTCCGTGAGCAGAAGCTTGCAGAATACGGACTGCGCTTGACTCCGGAGCAGCACAACGCCTTGACCTACGTCGAGGGCGAGCACGCTGACTATAGCAGTAAGCGTCGCGTCATGAACGAACTGGCAGCCTTTTGTCACAAAGTCGATGTCTGGTGTGCGCGCGGGTGGTATGACTATCCAAAGCCCGAGAATGACGAGTGGACGGGAGCGGGGAGGTTTCGGACAACCTGACCGACTGACTCGAAAAAATCCGCTCGATCGCGAACAGAGTTAAATAACTACTGCGTTGGCTCTTTGAAAGATCGGGGGCAAGAGCATTACTCACAGTGATAGATAGAATTGCCATCTGCTTTCACCTTGCAGTTAAATTTTTCCAGCATAGCTTTGAGATATTCGGTTCCACATTCTTCAAAAAGAAGGCTCTTGGGGTTGAGGCAGTGCTTGATTCTGTAAGCTCCTCTTTCTTCGCCGCCCCATTTGTATTCGTAAAATGAGGTCGAGTCATTTGCGAACGTATAGGTGTCAAAGCTTTCATTGTTTAGTTTTTTAAAAACTTTTTTGCATTTGGATCTACAGTCGTCAGTGTCAAAGTCGTCATTAAAGTTCGCGTCCCATGGTGATTCAAATTCGAACGTCCACCTGTAATTAGAATAATCAGTGTTAGAGTAACTATCTAAAGGATCTCCTTTTTGAGGGATTACCACCAACTTCAATGGAGCTTGCGGATAAGCTTTAGAAGTTCTTAAATCCAAGCGATCGGACCGATCTCGCAGCAGTACGTCTCCTGAGGGCAGTTTTAGTATCTCCACGCTTTCACCAATTTCGATATCAGTATCTTGAATCTGCTCTCCTCTCTTTATTGACAATTTAGGACCGCAAACCGTGAGACCATATTTGTTCTTTTCAAAAGGCTGGTCGACTACCAAGACTGGTGAAAATCCGCCAAGCTCATAAATCCCCCAATGATAGAGCTGATCAAAGGCAAACAGTCCAGTCACATTTTTTGGTACGGTTATCTCGTGATAACCATCACGATAAACATAGGCACCGGGATTAAACCAGCCTTTGATAAAACCTTCCTGAACTTTAACCATCGGAGGCGTATTACACTCGGAAATTTTAAATCTGATTGGTGGAACAATTGATACCGGGGTTTTAGTGGTTGTCGTAGTTAGATCCACATCCCCCTCATCGATTAGCCGAACAGAGATTGCTATTTCCCTTACCTCGTTCGTATCAAGTGGGGGAAGAGTATCGGGACTGAGATCGATAACATATCGACTTTCGTCATCAGCTTTTAACCCGTCCGATGATTGAGCTTCTATTAAGCGTATCGGACCGGAATCTTGCTGTTGGCTCCACTTCGGGTCAAAGGGGGCTAACTTAGCCTGCAAGCTTGGTGTCAGTGATGAAAAGGCTTCAGTAGCTTCGGTCTCTATCGCAATAGAGTCTCCAATTAGCCACTTTCGGGTGAATAGATGACCAAGCTTTGCACGGTACTCGAGCTGCTCAGAGAACCATATATTGCACCATTTTTGTTTCAGATTATCGTCGGAAAAAAGACCAGCACATTCACCTGAATTCCGTATCTGTATGTCTCCGTCCAACCGTCCGAACCACCCAATCGGGGGTAATTTCGGTGAAGAAAGAGAAGAGATTAGAATTTCTATCCGGGGGCCTTTTTTTAACTGTTCAGGATACACAGAGAAATCTATCGGTTTTCCGGTGAACGACAGGTACAAACGAACTCCCTGTTCAAGTCGTATTATCCCAACCTTGCCTTTTCGCTCAGATCCATTTGAAACATGGAGCGGAAGTTGTGATTCGGGTGGGAGATCGATCCACTTATGCTGGGCTGCGTCCAGATCACTAACAATACGAGCGACGGTGGTGGGTGAAGTTTCGTCAGCAGACGCTAAGGTGAGCAATAAGCATATTAGGCTTACAACTCCGGCAGGAATGTGAGAGCAAAATTTCATCATTACAAAGCCTTTGTTTTGCGCTTTGCGCTTACCCCCGATCTTCGACCACTGATCGTTCAATTTGCGCGAGACATTATCTCTTGGAAGTCCCATTATTTTCCTAACGGGCTATAGAGGAGGTCGCAACGCTTATTAATCCAATCGTTCGCTGTTGGATTGAGTACTATCGTGTTTTTCGACCGAGCAACCTATACGCCATGCTGACCAACATAAACTCCACATTACTGAAGTGGATGCGGAATAAATACAAGGTCTCTGTGCGGCGTACTCAGACTATCTTCGGTCAACTGGTACAGCAACAACCAAAACTGTTCGCACACTGGGCCTTCGGGGCTGTATCTTAGCGTAAAATCCTCTTGAAGAGCCGTGTGACGCGAGAGTGTTACGCACGGTTCTGCGAAGGGCAGGAGGTGAAAGCCCTCCGGCCTACTCGGCGGTCTATTAAAAGCCGAGGAGAAATTTCAGAGGCTACAGGGTGCAAGAGCAATGGAGGCACTGATCTCTGTATTGGATCAATTCATAGGAGCAAAACAGGTTGATTCGCCCGAAAAAGCAGCCTAAAAGATGATGATTACGCCGCCTTATATTTCAACTAGAAAAGGAACATGCGCCCAAATTACCGCAATCGAAAGAACATTGACAGTTTGGCAATCTGCATGTAAATTAACACTATCGTCGCTAATATACATGTATATTCACGGTAGGGCTGATGAATTACAAGAGACGCCTCTCCTTACCTTCAACTACTTTATTTTTATGGGGTCCCCGCCAAACGGGTAAAACGACTCTGCTCAAAGCGACTTTTCCAGATGCTTACAGAATAGATCTGCTTAAGACAGATGAGCTTATAAGATTAAAGCAAGCACCGTCTCTCTTAAGAGAAGAACTCGCACTCATAGATGCCGGACGAATAATCGTAATTGATGAGATTCAGAAGGTGCCCCAACTTCTGGACGAGGTACACTATCTTATTCAAGAAGAATCGCGCAGCTTTGTTCTTTGCGGATCTAGCGCAAGGAAGGTGCGCCAAGGTCATGCGAATTTACTGGGAGGCAGGGCTCTGCGCTTTGAGCTACTAGGATTATCCTCTGTTGAAATTGGCGCTGATTTCTCTCTTGAAAAAGCATTAAATGCAGGGGCGCTTCCTAATCATTATCTGCAATCTGATCATAAGCCCTTTATTCGTTCCTACGTTACAACCTATCTAAAAGAGGAAATACTAGCGGAGAGTTTGGTACGAAATTTACCAGCCTTCTCTGATTTTCTCCGATTAGCAGCACTTTCCGATTCCGAGATAATTAGCTACTCCAATATAGCCCGAGAATTAGGAGTTGCGACAAGTACAGTACGGGACTATTTTTCAGTTTTAGAAGATACATTGCTTGGCGCTTTTGTCCCTGCTTATACAAGCAGACCGAAGCGCCGTGTTATTCACGCTCCCAAATTCTATTTTAGAGACATAGGAGTAGTAAATCACCTTGCACGACGTGGTGATCTTCTTCCGGGATCTAGCGATTATGGAAAGGCTTTTGAAAATTGGATCTTTCATGAACTTTCTGTACATTCACGCTATAGCGACCTATGGTACGACATTTCATACTGGCGACTCTCTAGTGGCAGCGAAGTTGATTTTATTCTTGGAGATGCAGAAGTAGCACTCGAAGTAAAAGCGAAAAAACAAATCCGCTCTAACGACATAAAGAATCTACTTGAGTTCAAAAAGGATTATCCCGCTGTTAAGCACTTGATCATCGTTTCGCTAGAGGATAAACCGAGAAAAACAGATCACGGTATTTTAATATTACCGTTCACTGAGTTTATTAAAATGCTATGGAGCGGAGAATTCATTAGCTAAGACGACCGCTTACAGAAGAAGCCATTACTACAGCTCCATCTGCAAACAGTGTGCAAGAACTAAGCAGCCAACTTACGATACCGCACGCGCGTTGGGCGAACAGCATCATCACCTAAGCGCTTGCGCTTATCATCTTCGTAATCTTGGAAGTTACCTTCAACAAAGAAGGGGTGCGAAAGGGTAGGAAAATCAATATCCTCAACGTGAGGGATTCGTCGTTGGTGCTGATTTGGGGTGACTGCGATCGTTGGGTGACTGATGAGCGATATAACGAGAGAAGAGTGGGAGGGAATTATTCGTGAGTACCAAGAGAGTGGCGAGAGTTGCCGTTCTTTTTGCCTTGGACGAGATATTCCCTTTGGGGCGATGCGGAGACGACTGGCGGAGGTGGGGCGTCGGCGCAAAAGTGATAATCCGCTCTTTGTTGAGTTAAAGCCCACCCCCTCAAGATGATCCGCGTCGTCTTAAATGAATGAGATCCTCGTGTCCATTTCTTTTGCTTTTGGGATTCCCATCCGCTCCTCGAAACCTTTTCAAGCCCGCAACACCCGAATCTCATACCCTTTTGCCGTCTTTTTAAAGAAAATAGAAGTCCTACTCGCCGGAGGGGTGCGTTTAACCCCGATATTCGATCTCTAGTCGACGAATTTCTCTGCTGAACGAGCTATTCCTCTGGGAGTCCGTCCCACTGAAGTTCTACCATCAGCTCCTGACGAAACCAAACTTCTTGGGCATTCAATAGTTTTACGTAATAATCCAGCTCCTCAAGAGAGATTCCTGATGCGCTCATGCTTGCGCTGAGGACCAGGTAGTGACCGACTAGGCTAATTTTTACTCCGATGAGACCATCGGCGACCTCAAGAGCGGCTGCAAGCACATCTGATACTCCGCGAATAGGTACGGTGCAGATGTTTATTCCGAGATAAATAGTCGTTTCCTGAGCTTTCCTCAGGTTCTCCGCTAAAATTTCCAGCTCCTTCTGATCGTCAAGTGCAACCATCCACCTTGCGGTATCGACACTTTTTTCTCGCTCGCATAGCTCTGGATCGAATCCAAGCCGAACAATTAGCTCCTCAACTATTTTTAAAGCGTCTCTGCCCCCATCAATTTTTTCGACCGAAAGAAGAGGGAATTTTTTTATCTTTGTCATGGTAAGTGACTCCTTATCGGCTAAAAGCTTTGGTTCTCGAAATCTGTGTAGGCCAGGCTAGGCAATCTGCCAAATTTTGTTGCCTAAATACAGCTTCGAAGTAACACACCGTAATTAGGGTAAAAATTTTTCCTCTCTCGCTATTTTTTTCTAAAGTTCCTTACGAATGTTGTCGACACTCGGCTGGAAGAAAGAGGATCGAAGAGAAGAGAGCTGTTTTTTTTGCCTCCATTAGCTGTTTTAGCGTATCGAAATGAGTTTATGAACCCTCGCAAGAGTTACCGAGCTTTTTAACAACTCTAACGGGTCCGATCCTAAAAAATTCCATAATTAAACGGTAAGCGAAACTATGGATATAAAAAAATTGTCAGGTGAAGCTTTCAATAGCGTCATTGTGCCAGAGAAGAAAAACAGCCAAACGGTTGTTTCTCAGGGTACAAATCAAAGCCGCTCAGGTGAAGATGCAGTTTCTGCTAGCGTAGTCTCTGACTTTGAAACCACACAACGGGCCAAGGTAACTTCACTCGCAAGCGCGGTGAGAGATGGAAGCTATCAACAGCCAACTGGTCGGCAGCTCGCTTCAAGCTTTGTAGCTGGTATTGAGGAAGTTATCGGTATGATAGGAGGGGCGGGTTCGACAGAGTAGATTCAGAAGTGTGAATTTTAGGACTATTACTCCAATTCACATTTTCAATTTTAACTTTTTTAAGATTAATTGTTGAAATGAGGTAGTTAAAAAACCTCTTAGTGCCCCTCAATCTTATAACCAGATTAAACCGCTGAAAATCGGAGAGAGAGGGATTCGAACCCTCGATAGGGGATTAGCCTATACACGCTTTCCAAGCGTGCGCCTTCAGCCACTCGGCCATCTCTCCAGAAAAGCTTTCTCTATTAGAAATCCGCCGCCCCGTAATCTTTTCAAAGGTGGAAAAGAAAAATGGCTCGACAGAAATACGGAAAAAAAGAAACGCGCTCTGAGAGATTCGAACTCCCGGCCTTCTGATTCGTAGTCAGATGCTCTATCCAGCTGAGCTAAGAGCGCTTACGGGCTGCATTGTAAACAGATTCTTATCGAATACGCAAAGTCTGCTAGAGCTGTTTTTATTCGATTGGGGGAGAGCTTTGTTCTTGATTCGAAACTCACGGCCGTATCTGGCTCGAGGCTTGCCAGATACGCCCTGTTTCAGGTACCTTTCATAAGCCGATACGGAAGGATGGCCGAGTGGTTTATGGCGCTGGTCTTGAAAACCAGTGACTCCGAAACGGGTCCGGGGGTTCGAATCCCTCTCCTTCCGGTTTTTACGAAGCCAAGTTTGCGACTAGCCTGTTTCGATTCGTAAAATGGCCGAAGTAATGGGTGATGGCAGAGTTGCCGCAGAATTGACGCCGAATCTTCGCGCACCCGATGAAAATATTCGGGAAGCGAAGTTTGGAGGTAAACGAAATTCTGGAGTGCAGAACTGTGGAGAGATGGCCGAGTGGCTGAAGGCGCTCGCCTGCTAAGCGAGTGTACGGCTTTTAAACTGTACCGAGGGTTCGAATCCCTCTCTCTCCGTTCAGACTCTTGTTAAAGGCTCTCTCTGGTTGAAGGAACCAGAGCTGCTGATACGGTAGATCGTATGCGCAATCGGTCGCGTCGCGTCACTCCTGAGGTCGTCAGCGATTGGATGGGGTACGCTCTCGAGCAAGCAGCTGAGGCTTCGGCAGCGGGGGAGGTTCCGGTCGGGGCTGTGGTGATTCAGGATGGCCTTATCATCGCGCGCGGACGCAATCGCACCGAGGAGCGTCAGAGCCCGATAGCTCATGCAGAGCTGGTTGCTCTTGAGTCTGCGTCGCAGAGCTTGGGGCAGTGGCGATTGGCGGACTGCACTCTTGTAGTCACCCTCGAGCCGTGCACCATGTGTGCGGGGGCAGCGATACTATCTCGAGTGGGGACGATTGTGTATGGAGCGAGAGAGCCGCGAACTGGGGCGCTCGGGTCTCTGTATGATGTAAGTCTTGCTCTCGAAGAAAATATCCGTCCTCTCGTAATCGGTGGAGTGCGGGAAGATGAGTGCATCAGCCTTTTGCAGAGCTTCTTCGCGGGAGTTCGGCGCTAGTAGGGGTCGCCAATAGGGCTCGCTGAGTCGCAAGCGGTGCTCGGTTGGGTGATTGAATCGAGATGGTGGATCGGATAAGCTCCGTTTTCTGTTCGATTCTGAGCACTCAAAGCCGGGATTGGCAGGTTAAGCAGAGGGAGACGGTTAGGAGAGAAAGTTAAGGAGAGCAATTTAAGGAGAGATGGCCGAGTGGCTGAAGGTGCCTGACTCGAAATCAGGTTTACGGGAAACCGTAACGGGGGTTCGAATCCCTCTCTCTCCGTTTTACATTCTCCCTATTTCGCCCCCCCCCGATTCCGAGCAGTTCTTCAAACCCCACGCACCAAAACCTCGCTCTATCGGAAACCCAAAGTTTCCAAGACGTGAGCAATAATCGCTGATGGGTCAAAATTGCTTCCTGTTAGGCAGAGAGTTATTCCATCGTCGAAGCGGGCTTCTAGCTCTCTTTTCCTACGGGCAAGGTCGCGCACATTGAGCTTGTCGGCTTTTGTTACTATCACGATAGCCGGAATGCGACGCTCGCGGGCGATATCAATGACCTCGAGCTCCTCATCCTCCGGATCTCGCCGCACATCGTTAAGCACACACACAGCTGATAAAGATCGTCGCTTCAAGAGATAAGCTACCGTTGCTTTCTCAAGGACTACCCGCTTCTTTTTTGAAAATTGTGAATAGCCAAATCCGGGAAGGTCAACAAGCATCATTTGATGTCGTGTTTCACCATCGATAATGTGAGCCTGAAAGAAATTAAACTCTTGGGTTCGACCTGGGGTGCCGCTTGCACGTGCTAAGGAGCGTCGGCCCGTGAGCCGATTTATAAGGGTCGATTTACCTACATTTGTCCTTCCGATGAAAGCAACTTCGGGTATTGATATGTCGGGGAGGGTTGCTGGATCAGCCGCGCCCAGAATAAATTGAGCCTCTACCACCCTTACTGGACTATTTTTTTGAGTCATCTGTTTCTGTCCCCTTGCTCATTTTGACTGAAATAGCTCTCTCTATTTTATTTAATCGGTGGGTCAGCAAGAAAAGGTATCCAACGATAAAAATCCATATTACCGCATAACCGGCAAATAGAGAGGGGAAGGTATCGGGTGTTGTTGTCATAGAAGTGAACGGAGAAATTTATAAGTTTTTTGGGAGATTGCACGAGTTTCAAAAAGGCCAGCTCTGTTTATTCCTGATGTAGAATGGCACGTTCATAAAAACCGATTCGCGATCGAAGAGCTACTAACCAAATTGTAAAAGCGCAAAGCGCAACGGTTGTCACCAGAAAAGCTACTACGAAAAGGGGATGACGAAGCCCTTGCTGTTCGACAACCTGGGGATGAAGCTGTGATGCCTGAGGAAGCAATTTTACCGATAACCATACGAGGGGTACCGTCGAAGAGCCGATGATCGAGAGAATCGCGGCCTGGGCGGAGGAGCTCTCTTTACCAGCGTAGGTGCGAAGAAGTACAAAGGCGAGAAAAATCAGCCAGAGTAGAAGAAAAGTTACGAGGCGAGGTTCCCAGCGAAACCAGGTGTTCCATGCCGAGTGTGCCCAGATCATGCCGGAGAGCAACACGATTGAGCAGAGCAAAAATCCAACCTCGCCAGCGGCTTCATTTAGAGAATCATAAAAGGGGCTCTTTGAAACGAGAAATAGGACTCCAGTAATAAAAGCTACTCCAAACGCAAGATATGCTCCAAAAGCGGCACCAACATGAAAATAAAAAATTCGTTGAACTGCTCCCATGACCTGCTCGTTGGGAACTTTCATGAAAACAAGCCATAGCGCTACCGCCACAAGAATAGTAGCAGCGACTCCCGAGATCCGTTCAGTCGTAGTGTGCCAGTGTGGAATCATGACTTCACCGCAAAATCATAGAGATTAAGTCCGCCGACACCATATACCACATCGGCGACGATGAGGAGGGGGAGCCAGGCGGAGTTGCTGATTCCACCGCCAATAAGGGATTCCGAGACAAGCTCGATTCCTGCAAGAGTAAGGGGAAATGAGAGGGGAATTGCAAGGAGCGGGAGCAATATTCCCTGAAGACGAACATTAATCGTGATCGTCGCAAGAAGAACCAAGAGCGATGCATAGCCCACCGAGAGCAGGCTGGTAATAAGTATGAGCTCTTGCCATGCGGAAACTAGCGATACTCCGAGAAGTACACAAAGAGTTGTTGTGCTCACCACTGCGCTTGCAGAAATAAAGAGCGTTATGGCCGCTATCTTTGATAGGAAGATGCACGAGGAGGGAATTTCTAAAACTCGAAGAGCATCAATCGCACGTTCTCGATATTCTATGTTACAGCCATGCTCAACGAACGACATAATCGAAAAAAAGAGACTTGCAACGATAAGTGCCGGAGCGATTCGGGTCACGATATCGGTGGACAATAGAGCGCTGCTTATGCCTATTGCAAGCACAATAGCATTCATCATCGAAAGGGTGGCGAGGGAGAGAGCACCCTCACGAGAGGAACAAAAAAGGGAGATATCTTTCCTGAAAAGAAGCCAACAGATTCGCAATCCCGAGGGACGATTAGGAGCAGTGGATAGTATCTGATGTACCATAAAGCAGCACTCTATCGATTGAGACGGTGATAAATATCGAGCGCTTCAGAGATGTCTCCACCGCTGCCCGAATCAGCTACTATCGTTCCCCGACCGAGGACTAAAACTCGTGATGCAACAGGCAGGAGTCTTGAAATGTCGTGGGTTGCAATAATAGCAACGCACCTCTCTGTGACCTTCGCAGAGACTGTGTCGATAAAAAGGTTGGTGGAGGAATCGTCGAGGTTGCTCGTCGGCTCATCAAAGAGGAGAAGTTGAGCCTGAGAAGTTAATGCTCGGACAAGCGAGAGTCGAGTTGTCAAACCACGCGAGAGAAGTGATGTGCGGGTATGCAAATGCTCCGAAAGTCCCCACTTGCTGATAGATTCTTGGGGAAGTGCTTGCCCATTGAGTGAACAGAGGAGCTCAAGGTTTTGTTGAGTGGTTAATCCTCCGTACATCATCGAGTCGTGGCTTACCAGAGAAGTACCCCGATGGTGCCGAATAATCGTGCCGCTTTGAGGCTCAAGTAGCCCAGCTAGAATTCTCAAAAGAGAGCTTTTGCCAGCACCGTTTTGACCAAGGAGCAATATTATTTCGTGAGGCTCTCCGATTAGAGATACCTCAGATAGAGCAAAAGATCCGCGACGAAGAGATAACCGATCTGCACGAATGAGAAATGTATCTTCGGTGTTGAGCGCAGAGCTGTTTTTATCCATGCCATCCTCTTTTTAGCGCGATTCGCCCGCGTGGAGAGGCCCGAAAAGAGCTGGAACAAAACTAATCAGCGTCAAGTTCCCCCTTCATTCGGGAGAAATCGTCAGGATCAAGTTTCCCCAATTCTTGGTCTGCCACTAGATCGGCGAGCTGTTGGTTGCGTCGAAGTGTGCGGTCATTCGTGTCAGCAGAATCGCCCACCAATGGCTCGCGAGTGGGAGTATCACCTGCAAAAATTGGAGCTAATATCCAAAGAATCGACGCGAGAGTGATGATCGCAAAAATACCGTAGATTACTAACACTGAGAATTCCATATTCGATAGCGGAGCTTTATTGCTTTAAAGTGGTTGATTCATTGAGGCGTGGTATTAGGGCTGCAAGAGTTCCCGCTATCATCACCAAAACTCCGAACCACAACCAGACCTGAAGAGGGTTGATGAAAACTTTGATGGCGACACTACTATCTTCTGGATTAACCCCGGCAAGAACAATATAGAGGTCTTCAAGCCAGTTCATTCTCAGAGCAATCTCAGAGGTCGTTTCGCTATTTCGTCGATAGCGACGCATCTCGGGCTTCATAGTGAGGAGCGGAGTTGAAGCGGTATCCCCAGAAAATACACTCAGGTGAGCAACGAGTGACTCGTAAGTTGATGTTTCATCCCCGGTCACATCATCTAGCACAAGTCGATATCGACCAACGACAGCATCACCGCCCGGCTTTATGCTGAGCTCCCGCTCAGTTTTATGCGCCATTGATGCAGTTATGGCTATTGCCGTTATTGCGACCCCAAGATGAACTAATCCCCCTGCTAGACGTCGTTGGTGCTTTTTCACTGCCGTTGTTGTTGCCGCGATGAGATTTAAATTGGTCGCACGCTGTGCACGAATCGCGCGAGAAAATTCAAGCAGCACTGTGAGAGCAACAAACCAGCTTAGGGAATAGGAGAGATTCGCGTAAAGATTATGGACTCCGAGTATCAGCAAAAAGGTTCCCACCAGAACGGCTCCGATAGCGGGGGCGAGACACGCTTTGAGCAATCGTTGTGGATTTGAGCGACGCCACGCCACTGCTGGACCGACTCCCATGAGAAGGAGCATGAGCAAAAAGAACGGTATCGTGACTGCGTTAAAGAATGGAATACCAATTGTCTGCTTTACTCCCGTTACTGCTTCTGAAAGTACCGGAAAGAGAACCCCCCAAAGAACGGCAAAACAGATGCTCAGAAAAACGAGATTATTGAGGAGGAAAAACGCTTCACGGGAGAGAAAGCTCTCTAGAGAACGCTCCGAGCGAAGTTCGTTCCGACGGAGCCAACTGAGCCAACTCAAAGTTATAACCAACCCTCCGAGATAGAGAAGAAATAACCATCCGATATCGGTTGAAGCGAATGCATGGATGCTTTGGACGATGCCCGATCTGGTGAGGAAGGTGCCAAAGACGGTCAGCCCGTACGTTAGACCTATCAACCAAACATTCCAAAATCGGAGCATCTGTTTGCGCTCCTGAATCATGACAGAGTGAAGAAAGGCAGTTCCTGTAAGCCACGGTAGGAATGATGAGTTCTCGACCGGATCCCACGCCCAAAAACCTCCCCAACCTAGCTCAAGATATGCCCAGTGACCTCCGAGCGTTATACCAACCGTCAGAAAACCCCATGCGATTAGGGTCCATCGCCGAGTCTTCATTATCCACTCATTCGAGAGATTTCCAGAGACAAGTGCGCCGAGACAGAAAGCAAATGGGATCGCAAACAGAGTGAAACCTGCGTATAGCATAGGCGGGTGAATCGCCATGTAGGGATTTTGAAGAAGAGGATTTAATCCATTTCCATCGGCGGGAACCACGGGGACCTGAAGGTATCGGAACGGATTGGTGCTGAAGAGAGTTACTGAAGTGAAGAAAAGAGTTGATGAATGGGCCGCTACAAGAACCCAAGACATGAACGGCGACGCCAATTTTCGAGACTGGTACGCAAGCAGAGAAACACCCAATCCAAGGAAAGTTGCCCATAAAAGCATGGATCCATCCATGCCACCCCAAACAGCTGTTATCTTATAAATCGTCGGCATGTCTCTGTTGGAAAATTGCCAGACGAACTGATTTGTATAGTCATTTTGCAGGAAAGCTCCCGCAAGACAGCTAAGCGATAAGAACAAAAACAATCCGCAGCATATCGTTCCTCTCGCCGTTGCGGAAAAGAGAGATGGCGATGACCTGCGAGCAGCCACAAAACCGCATACCATCGAAGAGACGCAAAAGAACCATCCGAGTATGAGGAAGAGGTGGCCGAGATCAGAAAACATGACGAATAACTACAAATACGGTTGTTGTTCAGCTTCAGAGTGTGAACGAGTTACTGCTCCCCAAATGGGTGCAAAGTAACGTTTTTCACCCTTAAAGCAATTATTTTTGACTCTTCTCGGAGCCAGGTACAGATGGCTCATATTTTGAGGGACACTGGGTCAGCAAGTGTGCCGCATAAAAAGTTCCCCCTTTCCAATCGCCATCTACTAAAACGTCGCGTCCAGGGGCAAACATATCGGGTTTTATGTCGCGATACACGACCGCAACTGTTGAGCCCGGTCTTTCTCTATCTTCGAGACGAAATGAGAGGACAAATGAAGGAGTTGTTTCGTATGAGAGGCCATCAGCTGCGACCCGTCCCCCCATCCGTACCCTCAATTTATCCTCATTCGAAGTGGCAGCGAGATCAGCCGGCGTAAGGACGAGTGCTGCCGTGGAGCGAGTCGATTGCCAAATGAGGATGATGGCTATCGTAAAGCAGCCGAGGAGAAGACTTACAAAACGTGTACGGCCTGACATAGCAGTGGGACATTCAAATGGTACAGGCGGAACTGATGAGTGCCTTGTACTTTCAGCTTTCAGAAAAAAGCTCTCTTGAGCCCGATTTGGCAGCGTGTAGCTTCCGCGATTAACCGAAAGGCTCGAGGGAATCTTACGCCCTCAAGTGTATACTGAACCGCAGGTAATGCAAAATGAGCGCGATTTTGGGCCGCTGAACGAAGAAAATCTAAGTATAAGTGCTCACAGAGTGAGGAGAAATTGATTTCCTGTTAACCATTTTGCCTAAAATTCACTTAATTCGGGTAACCAACATACTCTCCAAGATGAGAGGAGAACCATTCCTCATCAAAGAGGTATTTTGGATTTATCGGGACTCCA
>Ga0209598_10002011_pt1 | contig 16192 bp, 12 predicted proteins | sample M_140807_EF_Meta_FD_187317 | JGI IMG/M metagenome (GOLD analysis project Ga0209598, IMG submission 187317) | Freshwater microbial communities from Lake Montjoie, Canada to study carbon cycling - M_140807_EF_MetaG (SPAdes) (version 2) | ecosystem: Environmental > Aquatic > Freshwater > Lake... | reverse complement strand
AAATGCTTTGCGGCTTCGTCCTTTCGACCCTGCCGGAAATAAGCCCAACCCAACGCCTGTTCATAATTTGGTAGTTCGGAAGATTTATTTCCATTTGCCTGTTCCCGAATTTCCGTTGCCCTTTGGATCAATCGTTCCCCTTCGGTGGGATCCTCTACCAGATTGAGGAGGTGATATCCCGAAATAAGCAAATAATTTGTATCCACCGGAAATCTTGCTACCAAATCGCGAAAAGCGGCGATCGCCTCGTCATTCTTTCCCAAACCAGCAAGGGAAAAAGCTTTAAAGGGACAGATATAGTAGAATTCTTCAGGGAGTTTTACGAGTTTCAGTTGCCTGTCTGCCTCGGCGACGGCCTGTTCATACTGTTCAGCCAAACCGTAAATTCTGACCCGACCTGAATCGTAGGCGTGGCGTAATGTCAGGGGAGCTTTTTCTGTTACGAGCGCCACTTCTGCCATTGCTTTGTCGATTTGTCCCAAATAGGCGTATGCTCTAGCCATGGTGAATCGGATCTCGGTCTGATTTTCGGCCGGGATTTCCGTCAAAAGGGCATTTCCTTTGGTGATTACTGCGGCACATTTTCCTTGAGAAAAGAGTGCATCGAGATACCATTCCAAAGGCCGGGCCTTTTCCTTTGGGGAAAGCCCTTTTTGGGAGAGAACCACTTCCCCCAATTGTTCCATGGTGCCATGAAAATCACATCCCCAAGTGTTTCCAAATTTTAGTAGGCAATACATCATAACTGGGGTCGGCTCGGTGGGCGTCCCTCTTCGGGCCAAAGCGGTCTTCATCATTCCTTCAATTAAGGTCAGGTCGGAAATTGCCGCTTGAAGCATAACCTTATAAATATCTTTTTCATATTCTTTTACATTCTTGTTTTTGGGATCCTTGTCTGATTCTTTGGTTGAATCGTTTGGAGAATAGGATTTTTGGGCGGTAGGAACATTCAACGCATATGTAATCGCATCCAGTAGTTTCCCCGGTCCATTCTCCTTGTCGGATCCCCAGAGTTTGATCAGTTCATCGGCGGCGGGTCGGGATTCCAACTCTTTCCACTCGGCCAGGAGGATGGCTTCCCCTTCCTGTGTTCGTTTGGCCTGAATCAGTTTTTGGGCAAAGAGGATGGCGTTGTTTCCGTGCAGGGGCTCCTTTTTGTGAAGATCTTCCAAAACGGCCAAAGCTTCGGCGGAGCGTCCGGCTTTTTCGAGGATTTGCGCTTTCAACTCAAAGGCTTCTGCGGATTTGGGAAACTGCGCCAGGTAATCGTTGATGCGGGTTAGGGCGGGATTGTGTTGTCCCTTGGCTTTTAGGAGTTCCGCCAAAGGCAAACCGAGTCGTGCCCGCCGTGCCGGATCCATCTTGGCGGCCAAAAGAAATTCGTTCATAGCGGCGTCGGGTTCCTTCGCCCTTTGTGCAAGTACCGCCAGGCGTTCATGGATATCGGCGGATTGGAGGGTGATCCCCTGGGGTGTGTAAGAGGACTTGGCAAAGGCTCCGGGCCGATCCAGAAGCTCTGCCGCTTCCTTGAATCTCGTACGAGCGGGCACCAGCTTCCCAGCCAGTTCGAGGTTTCTGGCCAGTTCGATCAAAATTTGGAGTTTTAATGTAGGGTTATCTTTGAGCGTAGGTTGCTGGATGGCGTCTTCGAGGACTTTAATTCCCAGGTCGAGTTTGGATTGCTGGCGGCAGATGCGTCCGGCCAAAAGGGCCATTTCCAGGTCGGTGGGATTTTTCTCGACAAAGACGAGAGCCTTTTCCAAAGCGGGGCCCTGCATCTCCAACGCGAGTTGGATCAGGACCATATCTCTTTGGACGGAGGTTTTTTTGGCCTCTTCGGCCTTCAGGGCACGGAGGTCGGACTCGATGCGGGTGAGATCGTCGTAGGGTGTTCGTTGCAGAGTGCGGGTGAATTGGTCGAGTGCTTCGTTGCCTTGGGGCAAAGGTAGCGGTGCCAGGAATGAGGGTTTCACTTTGGCCCAATCCTGGGCCCAAAGGGATCCCGGGGCGAGCAGAACGAAAAGACCCAAAGAGCCGAATCTGGACGAGATCATGGCGATGCACTCCTTTGCACCTATTCGCCATAGCTTGTTTTGTTTACCGATTCAATCCGTAATCCTGATGCATATACAGAGATATCGGATTCAAACAGAAGACATGAGGCAGCCCAAATGGTTCAGGCAGTCGGCGTTTTTCCGGGGGGGCGGCCGCGGCGTGGTGGCTGGCCCACGGGGAACAGGACTCGGATGTGTTGGTTCAGTGCAGTGAGGTTGGTGCCTCGCCAAGGGAGATCGATGGCATCGAGGATGGTTCGGGGGACACCTTGGCCACCGATAACGAGTTCGCCTCCGGATTGTTCGACAACCGTTCGGAAGGCTTTCATATCAGTCAGGAAAGTATCGGGCTCGGCTAGGTGGGTGGCGGAGACCCAAACGATTTTGGGCGATTTTTCGCGGAAAGCTTTGTCCAAGGAGGCGACTGGTGTGTTTGGGCCAATGTTGATGACGCGCCATTGCGACTGGAGGAAGACCAATTCGACGAGGAGGTTCGCGAGTATGTAGTGATCCTTTTCGGGCCCGCCTCCAATAGCCAGCGGGGAATTTTCGGGAGGGCGAATCGTTTCTATCAGATGCCGACGAATCTCCATTAGAGAGGCCAGCACCCCCTGGGTGGAATGGTGCTCGTAAAAAATTTCGACCTGGCCTCGACTCCATTCCTGGCCCAGCTGGTTCATGGCGGGGCAAATGATCTGGTCGCCGATCTCGTTAACCGGAATTCCGCCGTGATAGCTCTCCAGGAGGATAGATCGGATCTGCTCCTGGTTTCCCTTGGTTAGCGCCTCATGAAATTTGAAAACGGTTTGATCGGGGCAGAAATTCTGATTTTGGGTTCCCAACAGCTCCTCAATGGGGCCCACATTAACATGGTTCCAATGCTGTTCGCGAACCACCCGGAGAAGATCACAGGCATGGATTTTGCGATGTCCACCTATGGTTTTGACAGCCTGTAATCTCCCCTCGTCCACCCACCGTTTTACGGTGGAGGAGCTGACATTGAGTATGTCAGACACCTGTTGGGTGCTCAGGAGAGAAGATTCGGTCATGAAGGTGCCAATTAATGGAGATGAATATCCAAGTTCACGAATCATCATTAGCAAACTCGATGAAAAGGTTCCAGCCAGATTGAAGAAAAGTGTGGAGGAGGAGGTTTGTCCAGAGGCTTCGGGCTGGTGTCAACCGTTTTGGTAATGGAATCAGCACAAGATTGGTTCGATTACTTAAAGATAATAGGGCAATGGTGCTAATGAGGTTTGGGCCCTTAAGGAAGAGGGGCTTGGAACAGAGTTTCTGATGTCTCTCCATCAGAAACCCGTTTTGCTTTGGAGTTGATTTGGGTGTCTGGCACCTCCCGTTTACAGAAAAAACAAAAAAATCGTCCAAATCGTTCAATTTATGTTGACCTTGGCCCCGGATGGGCGATAAAAAAAATAGAGCGATTTGAACGATTTGTGCCAGCAAGGCGAAAAGCGCTTTGCATTCTAAGCATCCAGGGAGATTTCTCATCATGGCTACCACTGCGAGAAAAGGCTCGACCGTTTCCGTCAATTCCGAGGTATCCCTACTTTCCGGCACCTCGCTTACTTCGGTGCCCAAGGATCCCAAAGCTGCATTTCGTAAAGTTACCCCGGAGATGCGCCAGGCAGCTGATGGTTTCTACTTTGTAATTCATGAATCGTTTTTGAAACCCAACGCTCTCAAAACTTATGGGCTCGAGTCGTCCGCTGGGGAAACCTATCCGGGATCGTTCATGCCCGATGAAATCACCCGCACTTGCGCCCAACGGATGCACTATGCGGTTTATCGCCTTCATCGTGAGAAAAACGAAAAGGCGCGCAAGATGTGGCGCGACCGGTTTTATCAGATGCGTGACCGGATCGTGTTGGGCAACCGCAAGCTGATTTTCCGCGCGGTCCGGCGCTGGACGCCAAATGGTCTCATGGCGGACGACCTTGTTGGTGATTGCCACATCGTTTTGATCCAGGCGGTTTCGGCCTTTAATCCCTTTTTGGGGATCCGCTTCTCGACTTATGCCTTTACCTGTCTCATGCGGGCACTTTCGCGCCTTTCGCAAAAGATGCAAGGGGACAAGCTATCCCGGTCCATGCCGCTCGATTCCTTGCCTGATGGCGAACCCCGGGACGATGCGTCCTACCAGTCACCAGGTCTTGGCATGCGTCAAATTGATGTGTTCCTTCAGGAAAGTCATACCCTTCTCACTCCTCGTGAAAAGCGGGTTCTAACAAGTCGTTTTTGTCTGGATGAGCGGTCCAAGGCGGGTACATTGGAGCAGGTAGGGGCGGAGCTTGGACTTTCCAAGGAGCGCGTTCGCCAGGTTCAAAGCAGTGCTCTTGCAAAACTCAAGACGGTGCTAACCCCCCCGGAACGGAACGACTGATCGGAAAATTTGACGAAATTTTGATATTAATGCGGTTGCGGGGGGGGATTGTCCACTAGACAGTCCCCCCTTTCTTTGCCTAAATTGACAGTCACCGGATTTTGACGCAGGTGTTTTCGTGCTTGCGTCAGACCCTTTTCCCCCTCCCAACTTTCGTCGAAGGGCAAACCAACTATGTCTTCACATGCAAATTCGGAGGAGATTACCGCTCCGAATGCCTACCGCCTTTTGTGGGCCGGATTCATGGCAATATTGGCCGCCGGCGTGGGCTTTTCCGTGCGGGGCGGCATCCTCGGGCAATGGGCTGACCAATTCGGTTTCACCATGACCGAACTGGGCAACATCACCGGTGGCGGTCTCACCGGTTTTGGGATTGTCATTATTTTGAGCTCGTTGATCGCGGACAAGGTCGGTTACGGCAAGCTTATGCTTGGTGCCTTTTTGCTGCACCTGGTTTCGGCCCTGCTTACGCTGGCCGCGCCTTTTGCCTTTGAATCGGGTGGGAAGCAAGCCGCTTATGACTGTCTCTTCTGGGGCATGTTCATCTTTGCGATCGGCAACGGCCTTTGCGAAACCGTGGTCAACCCGCTCACCGCGACCCTCTTCCCCAAGAACAAGACCCACTACCTGAACATCCTTCACGCGGGCTGGCCCGCCGGTCTCGTTCTGGGTGGACTCGCTTCCTACTTCATGGCGGGAACGCCTGATGAGAAGGGTGGCTTTGCCGTTCCTCCCGTCGATTGGAAGATTCAGATGTCGCTTTTCCTGATCCCTGTGATCGCTTATGGCGCCATGCTCCTTGGCCAAAAATTCCCCAAGTCCGAAGCGGAATCGGCCGGCGTCACCGTTGGCGAAATGGTTGCAACCCTGTTCGCCCCTCTGATGCTTGTCCTGATCGTAATTCATGCGATGGTTGGCTATGTGGAACTGGGCACCGACTCCTGGATCAGCAAGATCACCGGATCCATCATGGGTAGCCCCGCGTCGGGTCTTGCCCTTTTTGTTTACACATCGCTGTTGATGTTTGTGCTCCGGTTTGTGGCTGGTCCGATCGTACATCGCGTCTCGCCTCTTGGTTTGCTTTGCATCAGCGGTGTGCTTGGCGCGACCGGCCTGACCCTTTTGGGCAATGCCGAAGGCGTGACCATGTGCGTTTTGGCCGCGACGGTTTACGCCATGGGCAAGACCTTCCTCTGGCCCACGATGCTCGCCGTCACCTCGGAGCAATTCCCCAAGGGTGGCGCCATCTCCATCGGCATGGTGGGCGGCGTAGGCATGTTGTCCGCGGGTCTGCTCGGTGGCCCCGCCATCGGCTTCAAGCAGGACTACAACGCCTCGAAGCAACTCCAGACCGCTTCGAAAGAAACCTATGACCGGTACAAAGCCGACAAGGAAAGCGAATTCTTTACCTTCAAGGCGGTCGGTCTCGACGGCGCCAAGGTGGGTATCCTTGAGGACAATGGCAAGGAACTCAAGCGCGTGGGCGAACTCCTTGTCAAGGAAAAGCGCGAAGACAAGAATCATGCCCAACTGGTAACCTGGTGGGAATCCGCCAAGGCCACCGCCGAAACGGACAAGAAATTTGTCTCTGAAGCCGGGATCTTCGGTGGCAAGGAAGCTTTGAAGCTGACCGCTTATGTCCCCGCGACCATGGCTGTGCTTTACCTCCTCCTCATTTTGTTCTTCATGACCAGGGGTGGTTACAAGCCAGTCCAAATCGAAGGCGCCGCCAAGGCGTAATCCGTTTCAGGGCCCAAAGCCCTTTGGGTGAAATGATAAAAAGCAAAAGGCTTCCCGTTTGGGAAGCCTTTTGTTGTTTGGTTTTGGGGAAAAGGAATGGCCCCCCGGAAAACGGAAGGGGCCTGAAAACGATAGAACCCGTCGCTTATTTCTCTTTTTAAAGGGCGCCCATTCCGAAGAAGACATTCTTTTTGAGGATATGGTACATCGGGCTGGCTTCGGGGATTTCCCGTCCGGGGAGGTGCTGGCTCGAGCGGGGCTGGATCGAGGACAACTCCGCAAACATATCCCGACTGGAATAGTCCTTGGCGCCATGATCCTTGATGTAAGAGGCAAGTTCCTGCGGGTGTTCGAGAATCACGCAACCCTTGGTCCGGCATTTGACGAATTCGCCAAACTCGCCCAGATATTTTGACTCGCCGATGGTTTTGACCAGATCGCCTCCGTTGTCGCTGACTTTGTCGGTGGCGAACGAAAGAGGCGGGCAGATTTCGATGCTCCCCTGGGGACCAATGTGGAAGCCCATACCCATGGCCGCCGGACAAAACGCCTCGCCCGTCGCGGTCCAATAGCTGTCGATGATGAGGATCGGTTGGCGCTGGCGCAGCGCGACAAGACGACCCCGCGCCTCGACCAGTTGATCGGGGCTGAGGCAATATTCGGGATGGGGATCCTGTCCCACCGGCCGATAAAAGTAATACCAGATGTACATCGCGCCTTTTTTGATCAGCTCCTTGAGGTATTCTTCGGTGAGGACCTCGTGGATGTTCTTGCTGGTGATGGTGCAGGCGACGCCAAAAAGGATCCCGCGCTTTTTGAGCCGCTCCATCCCCTGGAACGCGGAGTCATAGACGCCTTCACCCCGGCGTTGGTCGTTGCTTTCTTTCAGACCATCGATCGAGATCAGTGGCGTGACATTGCCCAGCTTGAGTAGGCGGTCGGCGTTTCTTTCGGTGAAGAGCATTCCGTTGGTGATCGTCTGGAAATAGCATTCCGGGTGGCGTTCGAGCGCTTCCCAGATTCCCTTGTACATGTAGGGCTCACCACCCAAAAGGGTGTAATAGTGGGCGTGCATTTTCTTGCCCGAGTCGATGATCGCATCGAGTTCGCCGGGGGGCATGTGATGGGCGGTTCCCTCTTTTTCGACCCAGCAACCATGACAACGGAGGTTGCAGGTGTTGGTCAGCGCCACAAACATGAACGGCGGATAGAGTTTCTTTTTCTTGAGGCGCCTGCGGTATGCCTCGACAGCGATGAACCCCTTTGCGGCGTAGAGCCACGCCGCTTTGGAGAGAACGCGCCAATTGAGTTCGCGCACCGCGCGCCAGGCCATGAGCGAGGCGATTTTGGCGTCGGCCATATACGCCGAAATCCCGTGGTACGCGGGGATCGGCGCTGCTTTGGGAGGCGGTGGGCCGTTTTTGGCGGGTGCGGGAAGGGTGACGGCGGGAGCCGCCTCCTCAAGGGTCATGGTCTCGGACATGGTTAGAAGTTCCTCTTTAAAGATGTCCGAATGTCTAAATATCCAGGCTGTCCAGAGCGTCGACAAGACTGTCGAGTTCGTCCCGGGGGCCCTTGGGTTTGTCTGTTTGGCGCTTCGGAATCCCGACCGCCAGGCCGACGGCGTCACGCCCGTCCCTGACAAGCTCGCGATCGCGTTCCTGGGCGGCGACGACCATCGGGTCCTCGCCTCCGAAGAGTTTCGAAAGGTCGATTTTGAGACCGCCAATGTTGCCGACGGGCGCGCCAGCGATGGCCGCGCTTTTATAGTCGGGGAATATGATCGCTTGTTCCGGACAGACCCGGCTACAGGCGGGACAACCTTTTTTGCAACTGTCCTGGTTTTCGACGAGGATCCGGTCGAGCCCATCGACGCCATAGACCCCAAAAAGACAGAAATCGAGGCACTCCATGCAGTTGGTGCAACGGGAATAGTCGATGACCGGATACCAGCGGCGGCTTGGTGGAGCAAGAAGCGTTTCGGGGGTGAATTCGGGAGCGGGCTTCTTTTGGGTGGGAAGGCCGAGCGTGATCACCGCGGGAGGCTTGGTTGCCTGTTTTGCGGCTTGGCGACCCTCACGAAGAAGCGCAGCTTCCGCGCCAATGCGCCGGATTTCTTCCAGATAGATTTGATGTCCGGCATGGTCACGAAGGTCCAGGCACCAGATGGTCCGGTCGGGGATCTCCCCCACGGGGCCGATTCCGGGCGCTTTTTCCGGAGGTGGTTCGTCCTCGTCGTCTTTTTCGGCTTTGGGGTGAAGCGGGCTTTGCCCTTCGGTTCCCCGGATTCCATCGCGATCAAGCAGCCAGAACGCCGCGCGGGGAAACAGCCAGGCCAAAACGACCATGTCGCCGGGGATCGATTCGAGAAAGAGCCTACCGGTGTGGTCGGGGCCCAGGTCGTAGAGGTGCGGGATGATCGAAAGCTCGATGCCCGGCTCCATGAGAAGGCTGGCGGCGAGGTTCTCCTCAAGGGCGCGCTTGGCGGGGTTTTTCCCCGGCGCCTGGGAGATGACCACGGTGAGTTTGCCTTTGCTCATGATTCATCGTCCTCGATCTGGTTCATTTTCCCCTTGAGCATCGCCTGGGTTTTTTCCCAATTGTCGGAGAGGAATTTTAGGTATTGTTCCGCGTTCATGTATCCTGTTTCGGGGGCGTCCAGATCAAACAGCCAACCCGCGCCATAGCCATCGGTGTTGATGGCTGAAGGATCGTTCAGAAGCGCGGCGTTGAAACGGACGAGCGTTCCCGCGGCGGGGCAATAGAGTCCTGATTCCGCTTTGGAGGTTTCGATGTGGCCGATCTCCTGGGATTGCGAGACCGGGTCCCCCTCGGAGATGTTCCATTCAAGGAAGTAGACATCCTTCATCAGGAGGATGGCATAGTGCGTGAAACCATGGCGAAACAGTCCGTTGCCATTCAGCCCGGTTTCCGGGCGGGCCCACATGTGATTTTTTGCGTAGAGGATCCCGGCCGGCAAACGCGCCGGGATCTTTCCCATGGTAAACCACAAATCTTCTTGCATGGATGATCTTTTAGGTGTAACGCTTGTAGTTTTTGTGTTCTTCCAGGAAAAGCTCAGGCAACCAGCGGTCCACCTGGATCAGTCCCTCGCGGCTGAGAATGACATCGTCCCCTTCAATCTTGGCGAACCCTCTTTCTTCCCAGACCTTAAACACCGAGGCGAATTCCCGGGCGGGAATCTTTCCATGGCGGTCAAGAAATTCCGCGCCGGAAAGTTTTCCCTTTTTCAGGAGAAGAATTGTCTCACGAACAAAGCTCTCCTGGGGGGTAAGGGGATAGGCCCGGGCCCAGGGCGCCTGGTTTTGGCTGATTGCGCCGGTGTAGGTTTCCCAGGCGTCCAGATTTTGCACATGGATCCCGCCGAGGTGACCGAAGCTGGCCACACCCGTTCCCATCATGTCCGCCCCCTGCCAAAGCGCGTCACGATAGACGAATTTGGTCTTGGCAGGATCTTTGACGACGGTGGTCGCGCTGGTGACGGTGTAGCCCGCTTTTTCAAAAGCGGCGAAGCATTCCGCGATCCAGCGGCGCTTGGTCGGCCAATCGGCGATTCCCCCCATGTCGGGCTGGTCCTGGCCGATCACCCGAAGCTCTTTCGAGAAGACCGTGTTGTAGGGGAGTTCCATCTGATAAACGGTAAGGCTATCAGGCTCCATGGAGATCGCTTTTTCGATGCAACGGGTCCAGTTGGCATCGGTCTCGCCCACCATTCCCGCGATCAGGTCGATGTTGATCTGCGGGAAGCCGCAACCACGGGCCCATCCGTAAGCCCGATCGATCTCGTCACCAAGATGCGCCCGACCATTGGACTGGAGGATGTCATTGTCAAAATTCTCCACACCCAGGCTCAATCGTGTGACGCCCAGTTCGCGCAGGGCTTCGAGTTTGTGCTGTTGGAGTGTGCCCGGTTCGCACTCGAAGGTGATCTCCTCGGCTTTGTCCCAGGGGAAAAGGGGCTTGAGTCGATCCACCAATCCCCGGATCTGGTTGACCGAGAGATAAGAAGGCGTGCCGCCTCCGATATAGATAAACTTGAGCGGGCGATGGGCCAGGTAGGGGTAACTGGCCAGGATTTCGACCTCGCGAACGAGCGAATCGAGATAGAATTCGATATCACGGGCATTTTTGTCAGTATAGACCCGAAAATAGCAGAACTTGCAGCGTTTGCGGCAAAATGGAATGTGGAGATAAAGGCCCAAGGGGCGGTCAGCGGGCGCGGTGGTGAGGCAAAGACTTTCAACACAGGCCAAATTTTCCTTGTTCCAGAAGGAAAAAGGGGGGTAATTGGCAACGAAATAATTGCCTAACCCTGTCTTTTCCTGATTGCTGGCGTCGATATTAGAGGTTTTCATGGGATCAGCTTTGCGGCCCGGTTTTAATCCTTGGGAGGATCTTTTGAAGGATTTTCCCCTTTGGAAGTTTTTCCAAGGGAGGAGTGCGGAGCCCTTCATCACCAGGGTTTGGCACCGGGGTTGGGAAAACATCCCGATCCCAACATCCCGATCCCTTGATGTGCAAATGGCACCAGTCTTATTCTAATTTGCCCCGGGCCCCAAACAAGGCGGGAAACGGATGAGATCCGGTGAATTGGTCAAAGTGGCGACCCAATCTTTGGCAGTCTTCCGGTTATTGGTCGTGTGAGGATCCTGAGGATGGACCGATTTCCCCACATCAAATTGCTACCATCCCATTTTCCTCCATACCAACAAAGCCCCCCCCTTCCCCCTATACCAACAAATTGTACGGCTTTTCGACTTTCAACCTGCCCGTTCCGTTCCCATATTTGTCCCCGCATCCACTTTGAGCAAATGGGTCTAGCCAGAAAGACGAATATGAGGTATCCTAGTTAGTTCATGAGCATATTGAGGAGTTTGGTGCGATGTATGCGGTAGTAGAGGACGGCTCGCGGCAGTATCGGGTTTCTACGGGCGATATTGTGAGGCTCGATCATCGTGAGGCGGAAGTCGGTTCCAAGTTCGAACTCGACCAAGTCCTTTTGGTGAAAACCGACAGCGAACTTCACTTGGGCAAGCCCAAGGTTGAAGGTGCCAAGGTAATTGTAGAGGTCGTTGGCCACCCTTCGATCAAGCACTACATCCAGAAGTACCGTCGCCGCAAGAACTACCGTCGTTTGACCGGTCACAGGCAATACTATGTCGCCGTCAAGGTCAAAGAAGTTTTGCTTGCCGGTCAGACCGCTTCCAGCTGAAGCCTCTTGCACTGAAAATTCACCGCAGGATACGATTGGGTTCGTGTCCTGCGGTTTTTTTATGTACACAGCACATCCGGGGAGTTCCACCATGGCGGGCAAATCAGGTTTGGGCCGATCGGGCCGTTTGGCCAGCAAATTGGGGCTGGCTCTTGGACTGGGCCTTTTCAACGCCGTGCTGGGAGTGGCTCAACCACAGCTGAACGCGCAAACTGCCGAAACCCAACCGCCTTCCCCAAATACTCCTGCCGCCCAACCATTTACCGCTCCAACCCACCCAATCCAGTTCCAGGTCTTCCAGGCCTCCAAACGGGGCGCCGATTGGCTTTTCCGCATGCACGGGGCCAAAGGCCGCTTTTCCCCGGGGCTTCTTGTCGATGTCCAACAGGAAATCGAACAGGACAACCTGATCAAGCAGGCGATCGCCGCCGTTGCTTTGGCCCGCGCCAGCCGCACTTTCAACGAACCCCGCCTGGAAGCCCGGGCTCTCCAAACGATTCTCACTCTGATGGAAGAGACCGCCCCCGATCCTTCCGAGCCGGGAACCCGGGTCACCCGCGCCCCCAGTCTTTTTCTCAACAAGCTGGCAGGCGCTTCGGCTCTTGCATTGGCGGTGTATGAGCTGCCCAAACCTCCCAAGGACCAGCTCGACAACGCGGAACAGTTGGTCGATGGACTGCGCAAGCTGATCCGGGCGGATGGCCTGTTCCAAAGTGATGGGTGGGCCCCATCTGCTGAAGATATGGATGGTCCATCCAGTTATCCGTTTATGGCCATCTGTGCATTGGTCAGGTCGAACTTTTCCCAGCATGAATCATGGAAACTGGAAACCGCCCAGCGGGCCTATGCTGCCTACAGCCGCAAGTGGCTGGAGCAAAAGCAGTTAGGTTCAGTCGGTTGGCTGGTTCGGGCTGGTGTGGAGCTTTATGGCGCCACCAAGGACAAAGCGACAGCCGATTTTGTGTTGGGTGTCTGTGATGGCCTCAGCGGCTTGCAATACGACAAGCTCGACCCCAGACGGCCAGGCTATTTTGGCGGATTCCGCAACTGGAATAATGCAGGACAGGTCCAGGAACAGGCACCCACAAGCACCTCGGCAGCAGCTGTGGAGGCCCTTGCCTTGGGCTGGCGCCTGGCTGGGGAAACCGGGGACGCAAACCGGCACTCCAAGCTTCAGGAAAACCTTGAGCGCGGATTGCAATTTTTGGCCACCATCCAATACGGCGAGTCCAACACCAAACACTTTGCCGATTGGTACGCCCCCAAACTGTTGGGTGGGGTGCGCTGGGGTCCTCAGGATGGTCGCCTTCGCCTGGAGGCAACATCCCATGCTCTTCTGGCCTGGACCATATATTTGGAACAACCCATCAAGTAAGCTCGCGATTAAGCATGCCTTGCAGGAGGCTTTCCAGAATTTCCCGGGCAAAATGGGTCGCCCGAAATTTTGCCCGATGGGTGTCGGTTTCAGGGGTCCAAAGGGGCCCATGTGGCCAAAGATGACCTGATTGCTAAAATTCATCTGTTGGGTGTCCGGCGAAATGCCATTGCTCCGAACCAATTCGTTCGGCATTTCTGCCGCCCCGGAGGGGATGGTTTATCGTTCATGAGTGAAGAGCGCGTAACCCTTCCACGGCCCCGATGCCGTCGCCTTACCGGGTTCAAGGTCCTTGGCACGGGGAGCTATGTCCCCGACAAAGTGATCGACAACGATCAGCTCCACAAGCAACTTGGATTTGATTCCGACTGGATCGTCAAGCGCACGGGAATTCTCGAGCGCCGTCACGCCGCACCCCATCAGGCAACAAGCGACCTTTGCGTCGAGGCTGCCCGCAAGGCCATGGCCTCCGCCAATGTTACCTCCTCGGATATCGATCTTTTGGTCCTGGGGACATTTACCCCGGACATGTCGTTTCCCAGCACCGCCTGTCAGGTTCAGGACCGCTTGCGCCTAAGCTGCGCCGCCGTCGAGATCCAGGCCGCCTGCGCCGGGTTTATCTATGCCTTGGCAACCGCCGCCAGCTATGTCAAAGCCGGCATCAGCGATTGCGCCCTGGTGATTGGTGGCGACACGACTTCACGCGTCATCAACCCCAACGACATCAAGACCTATCCCCTTTTCGGCGATGGTGCCGGAGCGTTCATCATCACCCGTGGCACCGACGATGAGGGATTCCTTGCCCTAAGTCTTGGCGCGGATGGCGGTGGAGGCGACCTGCTAAATCGTCCCGCGTGCGGTAGCCGTCTTCCTCCCACCCCGGAGCTTCTCGCCCAGGGTATGCAATTTATGCACATGGATGGTCGGGCCGTGTTCCGCTGGGCCGTCGGGATTCTTTGCGACACGATCACCGATGTGCTCAATTTCGCCGGGCTACAGGCCGATGATGTGGATCTTTACATTCCCCATCAGGCGAATATCCGGATCATCAACGCGTCGATCGATGTGCTTCACATTCCGCGAACGAAGGTGTTCCACAATCTTGAGAAGTACGGCAACACATCCGCCGCTTCGATCCCCTTGGCCTTTGATGAGGCGCTCCAGGAGGGGAAACTCCAGCGTGGCCAACTTGCCTGCGTGAGCGGCTTCGGCGCCGGTCTTGCCTGGGGCACCGCGCTTCTTCGCTACTAGGAAGTCCCCGGTTTTTAAAAACCTGCCCGCCCATACAGTGTTGGGTCTTGATTAATTTTGTGTTTAAACCTGTTGGCTTGTCTAGCTAAAAAAGATCTTTCATTTGTATTAAATATTGATAACTTGGAACGCTCTGGAAGTATTTTCCAATTTTTAAAATCCTAAGAATCGGATATTGGTGTCGGCTTCCTGAATTCACCCAAAAAAAAACCGCTGCGCAACTTCCTTTTCGGAGTGCCCGGCGGTTTTTGTGTAGTCACAAAGTTTCCTGGAAACGGAGCCCACTTAGGCGACACCGTTTTTCTTGAACCACTCCAATAGGCGCTTCCAGGCCAGATCCGCTTTGTCTTTGCGGTAGCTGGGGCGGTAGTCGGCGTAAAAGCCGTGGGGTGTTTCGGGATAGAGGACAATCTCCGAGGGTTTATCGGCGTCTTTCAGCGCCTTTTGCATCGCCTCGACCGTGTCGTTGGGGATCCCCTGGTCGGCTCCGCCGTAAAGGCCCAGCACCGGGGCTTTCAATTCGGCGACGATTTCGGTCGGGTGTGTGGGGTGGAGCGGGTCGGGCTTTCCGACCAGACGGCCATACCAGGCCACCCCCGCTTTGAGTTTTGGGTTGTGGGTGGCGTAGAGCCACACAATCCGTCCGCCCCAACAGAAGCCGGTAACGCCGAGCTTGCTGGTGTCCCCCTTGCCCGATTCCTTGGCCCAGGCGACCGCCGCGTCCAGGTCCGACATCACCTGGGCATCGGGGACCTTGGAAACGACATCGGCAATGATTTTGGCGAAGTCGGTGATCTTGGAAACATCCCCCTGACGGGCATACAGCTCCGGAGCGATGGCGAGATAACCAAGCTTGGCGAAGCGGCGGCAGATGTCCCTGATGTGTTCGTGGACACCAAAGATCTCCTGAACCACGAGGATGACCGGGAAGGGGCCTCCTTTCTCGGGGTGGGCGCGATAGGCGGGGATTTCCCCATCCGAAACCTTGATCTTTACCTCGCCTGCTTCGAGGCCCACCGTGTCGGTGGTGATGGTCTGGGCGGATACAGGCTGGACCGCCAGGGCAAACCCCGCGGCCAGACTCGATACCACAAAGCCACGGCGACTGACATCGGGCAACAGGCTCTTAAGATCTTCGTTCATGTAAAAGTCTCCTGAGGGGATTCGAATGTTTTTATGAACCCATTAACTCGTTCATCTGCTTTCATCCCTTTCCTCCGGGCCAAATCAATAGCGACAGACGGAAACGGGACAGGGGGAGTGTTCCTCATCCTAAAGCTTACTGGGGACTTTGGGAACGGGTTCTCCCGAATCCTTAATGGCTCCAATCGATGACCCGGGAGGGTTAAGCCCCAGCTCGACCTTTTGAGATGTGGTCGAGCTGGGGCTAGACCCTCCCGGCAAAAGTCTATGCAAAAGCCCATGAACAGGGTTTGGTTGAAATCGATTGAGCCAACGAATTGGAAAAGAAAGGAAAAGCAAGATGACCCCGGGTGGGTCGAGCACCAGCTCGACCTTTGGGAGTGTGGTCGAGCTGGGGCTCGACCCTCCCGGCAAAAGTCCATGCAAAAGCCCATGAACAAGGTTTGGTTGAAAACGATCGGACTAATTGGACAAGCAAGGAAAAGGAACGACAAACCAAACGAAAAAGGCTGCGGCAAAGACTTTGCACCTGGTGAGAGTTTGCCTGATTTTTCTTTGATAATATCAGGTCTCCATTGACAATCTTTCCCAACAGGGGCACCATAACAAAAGACGGGTAATTTCCCCTGGCTTCAAAATTGTCCCGTCTATCAATTCAAATCCAGAGCCGCTCATGAATCGAGATCGCCCGGGGTTTACTCTGATCGAGCTCCTTATTGTTATCGCCATACTGGCGATTTTGATGGGCCTTTTGCTGGGCGCCATCCAAAGGGTCCGTTCCGCGGCGAGCGGGTTGGAAGACAAAAACAAACTGAAGCAGATCATCCTGGCCATGCATCAGGTCGCCAGCCAGGATGATGGGAGGCTTCCCGCGGCTAATGGGGACACCATGGATGGGACGGAAAAATCTTCCCCCCATTGGGCCGTAATGCCTTATTTGGCCTCGGGCTCTGCGCCTTATTTCCGGATTGTCAACTATGGTCCCTATTGGGATG
>Ga0209598_10002010_pt1 | contig 16200 bp, 15 predicted proteins | sample M_140807_EF_Meta_FD_187317 | JGI IMG/M metagenome (GOLD analysis project Ga0209598, IMG submission 187317) | Freshwater microbial communities from Lake Montjoie, Canada to study carbon cycling - M_140807_EF_MetaG (SPAdes) (version 2) | ecosystem: Environmental > Aquatic > Freshwater > Lake... | reverse complement strand
TGCTCGGCCTCGCAGATTTGGGTCAGCAGAATTCATCAGCAGAATTCATCGGCAGAGTTCGCTAGCTGATTTTGCTTGCTTAGTTGGCTTGCTTAATGGGCTGGCTTTGTTCGTAAGATAAATGTATCTGTGGGGCCGTAAATTTTGCCGGCCTTGATGGGTTTACCAGGGGGCCGTTGCCCAGCGCCGCAGGATTTTTATTTAGATATCATGAATTGTTGTGAGGGGTAGTTTAATCCAGAAGCGGCTGCCCTTTCCTTCCCTTGGTTCGGCGCCGATGGAGCCAGCCATCTGTTCCACCAGCATCTTGCTTACTGCCAGGCCAAGGCCACTGCCTTCGGTGCCCTCAGCGCGCAGGCCCCGTTCGAATGAGCTGAAGATTCGTTCGGCTTCCTGCTTGGAAATGCCTATGCCGTTATCAATGATCTCTATCTTCAGCTGGGGGCCATCCTGTTCGGCTTTGACAATGATTTTGCTCTTGGAATCGCTATACTTGCAGGCGTTGTTAAGTAGATTGATAAGCACCTGGGTTAGTCGGGCTTCGTCTGCCAGAAGAATTAGGGATTGGTTTTCGTCAAAGTTGCATTCCAGTTTAATTTTTCCGGGGCGAGATTCCTGGGTCATTGATACAACATCTTGAAGTAGCTTTGTTATGAATACTGGGGTGAGTTGTAGTTCGAGTTTGCCTAGGCCGCCGCGGGTGAGGTCTAGGAGATCATTTATCAGGCTGGCCATGCGCAGGGTCTCCTGCTGGGTCATTACTAGCCGAGCCCGCAATTTTGGTGGTAGATCCACCTCCCTTAGCAGGATGCTGCTGAGGGAGCCTTGCATGATTGTGAGTGGTTGCTTCAGTTCATGGGACACCATGCTCACAAAGGTCATTTTTCGTTCGTCATTGGCCCGCAGTGATGCCAGAAGCTGGGCAATGCTATTGCGAAGATCTCGGATCTCGATAGCTGCGCCACCCATGGAGGGTGGCTCTCCAGGTAATATATCTGTAAACACCTGTTCACTGAAACGGCGCAGATCGGCAAGGGGATTTACCTGGCGTTCCACAAGGATCCCAATCAGCAGTAGGGCCATCCAGAGGGCAAGCAGCGAAATAATTGTTTGGTCAATTGTTTGTTTGCGGAGGGACTGGATTTCTAAATTTACGTTCTGAAGCACATGTACATGGGCCCCCGGGCCAAGCTCTGTTAAAGATGTGCCACCGCTTAGGAAAGTGGTGTCTTCCCTGCCGGTTGTAAACATCGGGCTGTTGCTGGAGGGACTCTTGAGTGATTTCAGCAGGCTAAGTTGTTCGGTGCTGAATACTTGATTTTCTGGATGTACTGTGCCAAGGCTTGGGGTCTGGGCTTCTAATAGGAAATCTGAACCTGAATATTTGGCGAGCAGATGGGCCACCGCTTTGCGGGAGAGTAGTTCCGGATTGGGTTTGCTAGCTAGTTCTCTTTTTAGGGCTGTGAATAGGGTTAGCGCCCTTTCCATATGCCGTTGTTTCATTAGCTGGCGTTGCTGGAGCACCGACAGGCCTGTGAAGGAAGCAAGGCTGATTAGCATCACCCCAAAGGTGCTTAGCACCAGGCGATTGCGCAGTCGATCCCAGAGGTGTTGGGGAGCTTCCAGCAGCCATGGCCCCTTTGCCATCAGCGCAAGCAGGCCATCGGATGGCGGGGGGTTACCCCCAAGGCCTTAGCCACACCAGGGTGGCAAACCGACCCCTCCACGGTATTCATTCCGGATAGCAGTTCTGGCCTCTCGGTTACTGCTTCCACCAGCCCCCGCCCCGCGATGGTGGCGATATAGGGCAGGGTGACACTCACCAGCGCCTCCGTGGAGGTAAAGGGCACCGCCCCTGGCATGTTGCCAACGGCGTAATGCTGTACCCCGAATTTTTCAATCACCGGATCGGTGTGGGTGGTCTCTTCGCTGGTGGCGATGCAGCCCCCCTGGTCGATGGCCACATCCACGATTACTGAGCCCTTTCGCATCTGCTTCACCAGGCTTTCGTCCACCAGGGTGGGGGCCCGTCCCCCTGGGGTGAGTACGGCCCCAATCAGAAGATCGGCGGTGGGCACCACCCGCTCGATCAGGCCGCGGCTGCTGACCAGGCTCACCAGTCGGCCGCTCCGATAGGCCTCGAGGTTGCGTAGCCGCAGGGGGGATCGGTCAAGCAACAGCACTTCCGCATCCATGGCGGCGGCCACGCGGGCGGCATTCCAACCCACTGTGCCGGCCCCTAACACCACCACCCGGGCCGGACGCACGCCGGTGCAACCCCCCAGTAAGACCCCCCTGCCCCCATGGGGCCGCTCTAGCAGGTATGCCCCAGCCTGGGTGGCCAGGCGCCCGGCTATCTCACTCATGGGGGCCAGTAATGGCAGGCTGCCGTCCTCCAGTTGCACCGTTTCGTAGGCGATCGAGGTGCAGCCGCTTTCCATCAGGGCCCGACCCACCGCGGGGTAGGCCGCCAGGTGCAAATAGGTGAACAGCACCAGGTCGCTGCGCAGGAAAGTGAATTCCTCCTCCTGAGGTTCCTTCACCTTCACCACCAGATGGGCCCCCCAGGCCCCTTCGCGGTCTACCAGCTGGGCTCCGGCCTGGGTAAAGGCCCCGTCATGGATGCCAGCCCCGGCTCCTGCGCCGGCCTCCACCAGCACTTCTAAGCCCATGGAGATCAATTCTCTAACCCCATCGGGGGTGAGGGCCACCCGTTGTTCATCGCGCTTGATTTCCCGGGGGATGCCGATGCTGGCAATCGAGGCGGAGGATCTGGGGGGGGCCATGGGCACTGGTTACTTACCTCAGCCTGATCACTTTGGCGGCAGATAGCTAGGGGTAGTTCCTGATCCCTATCAAGTGTTGGATTAACCGCCGGCGGCGATCGGCATGCGCCAGCCACTGCCAAAGGCCCTGGCGCTCAGTTTCAACACCGGTGCCGCCTGGCGCCGCTTGAACTCCGCCCGGCGCAGCAGTCCCCAGATCCGTTCAACTTCCTCGCGATTGGCCCCCTCCGCCACCAGATCCTCCGGGCTGGCATGGTCCTCCACCAGGCGCTTCAGCAAGGGATCAAGCACTCCGTAGTCGGGCAGGGAATCACTGTCTTTCTGGTCGGGGCGCAGTTCGGCGCTGGGGGGTTTTTCGCGGATGGCGGCACCGATCAATTCCCCCTCGGCGGGCAGGCCGCAGGCCCGGCGCTGGGGGGCGGCGGCGCCACTGTCTAGCCAGCTGGCCAGGGCAAACACCTCGGTTTTGTAGAGGTCACCGATCACCGCCAGCCCGCCATTCATGTCGCCGTAGAGGGTGCAATACCCAACGGCTAGTTCCGATTTGTTGCCGGTGGCCAGTAGCAGCTGACCCTCCTGGTTGGCCACGGCCATGAGCAGGGTGCCGCGGATGCGGGCCTGGAGATTTTCGGCACTTACCCCCTGGGGATGGCTGCCCAGCACTGGGTCAAGGCCCTGGTCAAAGGCGCCCATCAAGGGGGCAATCGGCACCCGGTTGTGGCGCAGCCCTAGGCGCTGGGCTAGGGCCTCGGCATCCTGCAGGGACCCTGCTGAGCTGTAGGGGGAGGGCATCAACAGGGCCCGGCCCTGGTCGGCCCCAAGGGCGGCCACGGCCAGGCATGCCACCAGGGCTGAATCAATGCCGCCACTAAGGCCCACCAGGGCCTGGCGGAAACCGCATTTGTGGGCATAGTCCCGCAGGCCTAGCACCAGCACCTGCCAAAGCTCCGCCAGGTCGCCGTCGGGCCCGACGGGGCCGCTGGCTAGGGGCGGCGGCGGCTCTGGCCCTGGTTCTGGCCCTGGGGCTAGGGGGGTCTCCCAGCATCCCACGGCACTGCTGGCACAGGGGAGAGTGCAGAGCAGGGCGCCGCTGGGGGCGATCACAAAGCTGTTGCCGTCGAAAATCAGCTCGTCGTTGCCGCCCACTTGATTCACGTAAAGCACAGGGCACTGGAGTCGCCTGGCGGCGGCAGCGGCCAGCTGGTGACGCCGGGCCCGTTTGCCATGGCCGTAGGGGGAGGCGGAGAGATTGATCAGTAGATCAATGCCGAAGGGCTGTAAGTCCCCCACCGGGTCCTGGTCCTGGGGTTCGTAGCCAGTGATCTCAGGGGATACCCACAGGTCTTCGCAGAGAGTTAGCCCCAGCCGCAGCTTCCTTTGGTTTGTGGTTAGGTCTAGATAGCAGGGTTGCTGGCCAGCACGGAAATAACGCTGTTCATCAAAAACGTCGTAGCTGGGCAGCAGCCGTTTGCGGGCCACCACCCGCCACTGGTGGGCCTCCACCAGGGCCATTGCGTTATACAGCCCCTCTGGCTGGGGTTCCACCACCCCCGCCAGCAAGCTCAGGCCCGGGGGCAATGCCCGGCAGAGCTGATCGAGTTGACGCCCCTGTTCTTCCAGTAGGGAGGGGCGCAGCAGCAGATCCCTGGGGGGATAGCCCCAGAGAGCTAGTTCAGGGGCGAGGGCCACCTGGGCCCCCTGGGCGGCGGCTTGGCCACAGTGCTGCTGGAGTGCCGCGCGGTTGCCGTTGAGGTCACCCACCAGGGGGTTGGATTGGATCAGGGCGATCCGCACTGGGGGGAAGATCAGCGGTGGTGAATTCATAGAGATTCTGCTGCACCAGCTGGGGCAGCAGGGCCGGCGGCACTAGCTCCGGGTTGGGATGGCGCCGCACGCTGGAGCTGGCCGCCTCGGGGATCTCCAGGGGCAGATGTTCCAGCTGGGCGCCGAGGCCCCGCAGGGTTTCGAGTTCTTCGACTTGCAGCGGCCAACCCCGCCGGGGAATCAGCGCCAGTCGGCAATGGGGGAGCCAGTCTTTTACCGCTGCCCAGCGGGGGATCTGGGGCACCAGATCGCTGCCCACCACAAACACCCTTTGGTGTCCAGGAAACAGGCGATGGGCGGCGGCAAGGCTCTCGAGGGCCCTGCTGCTGCTGAGTTCCTGGCGTAATTGCAGCTGACCGGGGGGATGGTGCAGGGAGAGCTCATCCACCACGGCGGCCAACAACGCCGCACGTACCTCCAGGGGGGCGCCGTGGTGCTTAAAGGGGTTGTTGCTGGCCCAGGTGCAGACCAGGGGATAAAGCTCCAGTAGCCCAGCCAGCACGGCCCGATGCCCCACGGTTGGGGGGTCGGCGCTGGTGCCGAACAGGGCCACCGCTGGGTTCAAGGCAGACCAATCCCTGGCTGCCAGGCGGCGTGCTGGCGCAGCCAAATCCCCGCCTGGGGTTCCTGGCGGCAGAGCCGTCGCAGCAGGCTCGCAGGCCTGGAGGGCCCCTGGTGGGCCCCCAACAGCAGTTGGCGCGCGGTCTCACGCCCGGTAATTCGGGTGCTGTGGACGGCTAATGCCGCCTGGGCCAGGGCCACCGGGGCGGCCGGAGCAAGGCTGAGGCCACCGCTGGCCGGGGCCGCCAGCAGCAGTAGTTGTTTAAGCAGGCCCAGCAGGCCCTGGAGGCCCAGCTGGGCCCCACCAATCCAGGCGCCATTGCGGCCGATCTGCTCCAGCAGGCGCCGGGCCTGGGGACCCTTTAGGGGGATCTCATAGAGCTGGCAGAGCTGGAGCACTAGGGCGCCATCAATGGCGGCACTGCCGGCCAGGTCGAGCAGGGCCAAGGGATTAGCGGCCAGGCCGGCGGCCTTAAGTGCCGCACAGCGGCCGATTAACCCTTGGGCCGCCTTTTGCCGCTGGCCCAGCCGTTGTTCCAGTAGGCGTCCATTAAAACGATCTGCCCAACGCAGGCTGTTTAGGGCCAGTAGCAGCGCCCCGTGGGCCTCCAGCAGGGGTAGCAGGTGGGCCTCTAGGGCCTCCACGTCGGCGGCGGTTCGCACGCTGCGCACGCGGCCATCGGCCAGGGGGCGCGGCTGGCGGGGGGCGGCCGCCACCCAAACCAGCGGCAACTCCGAGGGCTGCGATTCACTGCCGGCCCGGCGCCGGATGGCTTGTTCCAGCTCCCGCCGTTGCTCTGGACCCCAGCGGTCGGAGCGGTTGGCCACCAGCAGCAGCGGCTTGCCGCTGGCCTGCAGCACCTGCAGGGCCCCCAGTTCAGGGCTGCTCAGGTCGCCATCGAGCACCATCAGCACCAGATCACTGCCGGCGGCCACCCGGCTGGCCAGGCGCTGGCGGGCGGCGGCGGCGATTTCATCGATGCCTGGGGTATCCACCAGCAGCAGTTGCTGCAGGCCAGGCACCGGCCGCGGCCAGGGGGCCTGCTCCTGGTGGCGGGTGCAGCCATGGGCCACATCGGTGCGGAAGTGCTCCTCCCCCAGCAGCGCATTCAGCAGGCTGCTCTTGCCCACCCCCACCCGGCCAAACACGGCGATTTTCAGAATGCCGGCCCCCAGCCTTTCCAGCTGGCGGTCTAGGCCCTGCAATTCGGGCCCCAGCAGCGCTTGCTCCCGGCGACTCAGGCTCAGGCTGCGGCGCCAGCGGCCCAGGCTGGCGGCAATGGCAGTGGTGGGAACTCCATTCATGAACTGCCCTGGTCGGCCCTGGGCCGCCACCAGCCGGCCAGCACAGCCAGTACCGCATCGGCGCCGATCAGGCCCACGAAGGCCCCGAATTCATCAACTACCACCCGCACCGAATCACTGCGGCGATGGAAGCTTGTAAGCAACCGGTCAGCGCGGATCATCTCCGGCACAAACTCCACCGGTTCCGACAGGCTGGCGGCGGTGGCCTGGCCCCGGCCCTGGAGCAAGGCTGTGAGGAGCTGATCCCGGCTCGCCACCCCCAACACCTCATCCACCTCTTCGCCTAGCACCACCCACCAGGGGGCATCGCTGCTGAGCAGGGTGTCGCGCAGCTCTTGCAACTGGCTATGGCCATGGAGGCTGGGGGCCGACACCCGCGGCAGCATCAGATCCCTGGCGGTGAGGTCGTTGAGCTGAAACACCTTGGCGATCATTGCCGCCTCATCGGCTTCGATCTGACCCTTCTGGGAGCCCAAGCGGGCCAGTAGGCGGATTTCTTCTTCGTCTGTGGTGAGTTCGCTTTCCTCGGTGATCGCTGGCATCAGCCGCTCTAGCAGCAGGATCAAGGGGGCGCAGAGCTTCATCAGCACTGCAATGGTGGGCGCCGAAACCAGGGAAATCGAGGCAGCCATGCGGGTGCCTAGGGCCTTGGGCAGGATTTCCCCAAACAGAATCACCAGCAGGGTGAGGGCGAAGGAAAAAAGCGTGAGTGCTGATCCGCCCAGGTGATGGTCGTGGAACACCACCGCCGCGTAGCCGCCCAGCATCAAGCTGCCGAAGATGTTGAACACGTTGTTGGCGATTACCAACATCGCCAGCACTCGCCCGAGCCGGCTTTTCAGCTTTTGCAGCAGCAGGGCCCCCGGCACGGCGCGGGCCACCATGTCGTGGACCCGCAGGGGGTTCACCGTCAGTAGGGCGGCCTCCACCCCGGAGGAGACGGCTGAGCCGCCCACCACCAAAATCACCAGGCTGGCCAGTACGAGGAAATCGTTCACGGAAACCCGTTCTGCGGGCCAACCTGACACACTCATTTAACCGCCTGCCCCAAGGGCCGTCAGATCCCCTGTGCCGATCTCCCACGCTCACCGGCGTCAGCAGTTCCTCCAGGCCCTTGGTGGCGCAGCCGCAGTGATACCGGCTGCCCTGGCCCAGAAACACCACGCCGATGTGGAGTTTCCCTTCCGTCAAGACAGTGATTTTTGGTATCTCACCGGTTTCGATGAGCCAGGGGCAGTGGCCCTTTTTCTGCCCCACCGGCCAGAAAACCCCTTTGTATTGTTTGTGCCCGCCAAGGATCCCTTGGTGGAGGTGTGGGATGGGTTCCGCTGGGGCACCGAAGGGGCGGTAGCCCAATTCGGCGCAGACCTGGCCCACCCCCTTGATCAGCTGGAAGAACTGTTGCCCGAGTACCTGCAGGGGGCTGGGGCCCTTTGCTTTCGGGTGGGCCGCCATCCCCAGGTTGAGCCGTTGCTTTTGAAGGTTTGGGCTGACCAGTTAGACCGCGCCCCCAGGCGGGGCAGTGGCGCCGATCGTTTGCTGGCCCCCTGCCCCCTATTGCATGCCATGCGCCTGCGCAAGGAGCCAGAGGAACTGGAGCGGCTGCGGTTGGCGGCACGGATCAGTGCCGAGGCCCATGAACTGGCGAGGGCGTATGTGCGGCCCGGGGTGAATGAGGCGGAGGTGCGCGCCGAAATCAAACGTCACTTTCTGGCCAGCGGTACCCGCGGTTTTGCCTATCCCTCGATCGTTGCCGGCGGCGATAACGCCTGCATCCTGCATTACACCGCCAATAACGCCCCGCTGCGCGATGGCGACCTGTTGTTGATTGATGCCGGCTGCAGCTTGAGTGACCACTACAACGGCGATATCACCCGCACCTTCCCCGTTAACGGTCGCTTCAGTGGCGAACAACGGGCCCTCTATGACCTGGTGCTGGAAGCCCAGCTGGCTGCCCTAGCCGAGGTGCAGCCCGGCCACACCGCCGAGCAGGTGCATGAAACCGCTGTGCGGGTGCTGGTGGAGGGCCTTTGCTCCCTGGGCTTACTGCGGGGCAGAGTCGATGGTTTGATCGAGCAGGGGGCCTACCGACACCTGTACATGCACCGCACTGGCCATTGGCTGGGGCTGGATGTGCACGATGTGGGGGCCTATCGCCTGGGGGAACACCCGGTGACCCTGGAACCAGGCATGGTGCTCACGGTGGAGCCGGGGCTCTATGTGAGTGATCGCCTGCCGGTGCCCGAGGGCCAGCCCGCCATTGACGGCCGCTGGAAAGGGATCGGCATTCGCATTGAAGACGATGTGGCCGTAGGGGCCGGCGGGGCTGAGGTTCTCACCGCCGCAGCCCTTAAGGATCCCAGCGCCATGGAAAGGCAGCTCTAAGGGCTCAGCTGGGCGCTTAGTAGTGCTGGATTGAGGTCTGTGGTTTGCAGCAGCAGCACATCGGCGCCGGCGGCCCGCAGGTTTTGGGCATAGGGGCCCGCCAGCCCTTCTGCTTGACGATGGGGGGGCAGCACGGCCATAGCCAGTAGGTGCCGCTCCGGTTGCTGTTCCCTGGCCCGCAGCACCGTGAGCACATCGGCCACGGTGTCCCCCAGGTAGGCGAGCGGTAACGGGCCCTGGGCACCCTCCAGGCGCTGGGCCAGTTGCAGCAGACCACTGGGATCGGGTTTATCGGGGGCATCCCCCATGGCGATCAGGGGCGGATCAACGAGCCCCAACCGTTGTTCCAGCACGTAGCGAGCCGAGGGCGGTTCGGCGCCACTAACGAAGCCCCAGCTCAACTGGGCCCGCTCCAACTCAGCAAAGAAACCTGCATCCACCAGCAACGGTTCATCCCCTATGAAGCCCTGCCATTGGGCTGGATCCCCCTGCTCATCACCGCCGAAATAGAACTGGGAAAACCGGCTCACCAGTGCCGCCCTCCCTGGCACGGCGCCCCCGTGGCGGCGGAGAAGCTCCAGGCTGGCGTCCCAGTCGTTGTTCCAGTGGCCTTCGGCCTTTAGCTGATCAATGGTGCTGGCATCGGGCCGCCAGCCGCAGTAGTGGTGCACCGTTTCCGCCAGGGCCCGGCGGTAGCTGCCGCCCACATCACGGATCACCCCATCGATGTCCAGCAGGAGCAGGGAAGGGCTGCTGATGGGGTTGCCGCAAGCGGCTGGTAGGTTAGTCGTTTGCCTGCTGCGTCAGGTTCGCTGTCCGTAAGCCCCTTGAGCCCAGAAACCAGCCCCGTGACTGAATCCGATACCACCGCCGCAGTGGCCACAGAAACCCCCGCAGTGGCCGTTGCCGCCCCTGCCGCGCTGCTGGAGGCTGAGGTTGCTGCCCCTGCCCCAGAAGCCCCTGCGGAGGAGGTCCCTGAGAAGGCCTCTGGCATGAAAAGCGCCAATGCGGTGTTGGCCAAGGCCACCATTGATGCCGATGGTGTGCCTTCTGGCTACACCCCCAAGGCCGATGAGGGTCGTTTCCTGCTCAAGATTCTCTGGCTGCCAGATAATGTGGCCCTGGCCGTTGACCAGATCGTTGGTGGTGGTCCAAGCCCTTTGACTGCTTATTTCTTCTGGCCCAGGGAAGATGCCTGGGAAACCCTGAAAGGGGTGCTCGAAGCCAAAAGCTGGATTACCGAAAATGAACGGGTTGAGATTCTGAATAAGGCCACGGAAGTTATCAACTACTGGCAGGAAGAGGGCAAGGGTAAGGGCCTAGATGAGGCCAAACTGAAGTTCCCTGAAGTTACCTTCTGCGGAACCGCCTGAGCCTTTGTCGACCGCTGGGCGAAATCTAGTTCTTGTGAATTAGCATTTGCCAAATTAAAAGCGGCTGTAATGGCCGCTTTTTTATGCTTTTAAATGTTTGAAACTGGGTGGCTTTATTTCTTTTGGCCGAACTGGGCCTTGGCGTTGCGATAAAAATCAACGTCTATGCCAGTTAGGCCAGCATCCTTTGCCATTGATTCAATTCTGCCGCGCACAGCTGGACGCACAAAAAAGGGAACTTCCTTGAGAAGTTCCCGTGCTTCGTCACTCCATTCCATCAAATCAAAGGGCGCGGGTGGCTTGGAGGCGGGCCCGGGCCTTTTGAAAGGACTGTTGGGCCTTCACTTTTTCAGGGCTGTTTCCCTTGCCTTCAAAGGAAGCAACTGCCTGTTGGGCAATGTCTAGCTCTTGCTGGGCTTTGTTGGCATCAATGCTGCTGGCTGGCTCGGCAGCATTAACCAGCACATTTACTTCGTCAGACTCCACCTCGGCAAAGCCACCCATCAGGGCAATGGCGGTCCAGCGGTTGCCTTCCCGTAGGCGAAGAACGCCTACGGCTACGGCGGTGAGTAGTGAAACATGGCCAGGTAGAACACCGAGTTGTCCGGTGGTGCTGGGCAGGATTACTTCGTCGGCTACGCCGTCGAAGACGCTCTGGTCAGGGCAGAGCACCCGCAGGGTCAGCGGCATTGGGAAAAGTCCTCGGTTAATGGGTCAGAGGCTAATGGGTCAGAGGCGGGATACTGATCAACCCTTGGCCTTGGCGAGGATCTTTTCAGCCTTGGCCCGAACTTGATCGATGTTTCCAACAAGATAGAAGGCCTGCTCGGGCAGATCATCAAGCTCGCCAGCCAGAATCATTTGGAAGCCCTTGATGGTGTCAGCAAGTTTCACATATTCACCGGTTTGGCCGGTGAATATCTCAGCCACAAAGAAGGGTTGGGAAAGGAATTTCTCAATCTTGCGGGCCCGATCCACGATGCGGCGATCATCTTCAGAAAGTTCATCGAGACCAAGGATCGCAATGATGTCTTGAAGTTCTTTGTAGCGCTGCAGGGTGGATTGCACGAGGCGGGCAATCTTGTAATGCTCTTCGCCCACCACGGAGGGTTGAAGCATCGTGCTGGTGGAATCAAGTGGATCCACCGCCGGGTAGATGCCCTTGGAAGCTAGGCCGCGGCTAAGCACCGTGGTGGCATCCAGGTGGGCGAAGGTGGTGGCGGGAGCGGGATCAGTGAGGTCATCCGCAGGCACATACACCGCCTGAATCGATGTGATCGAACCTTCCAGGGTGGAGGTGATGCGCTCTTGCAGTTCGCCCACATCGGTGCCGAGGGTGGGTTGATAGCCCACGGCTGAAGGCATGCGTCCCAGCAGGGCGCTCACTTCGGAGCCGGCTTGAACGAAGCGGAAAATGTTGTCAACAAACAGCAGCACATCTTGTTTGTTCACATCACGGAAGTGCTCAGCCATGGTTAGAGCCGAAAGGCCCACGCGCATGCGGGCGCCAGGGGGCTCGTTCATCTGGCCGTAGCAGAGGGCCACCTTGGACTTGCTCAGATCCTCAGAGTTGATCACTCCGGATTCCTTGAACTCTTCGTAAAGGTCATTGCCCTCACGGGTGCGTTCGCCCACACCGCCAAAAACAGAAACTCCGCCGTGTTCCTTGGCGATGTTGTTGATTAATTCCTGAATCAGCACGGTCTTGCCCACGCCGGCGCCGCCGAACAGGCCCACCTTGCCGCCCTGGCGATAGGGGGCCAGCAGGTCAATCACCTTGATGCCGGTCTCGAAAACCTGGGGCTTGGTTTCGAGGTCGGTGAGCTTGGGGGCTTCCCGGTGAATTGGGGAGCGCAGGTCGGTGGCCACGGGGCCCCGTTCGTCTACGGGTTCGCCAAGCACGTTGAAAATGCGGCCCAGGGTGGCTTCACCCACGGGTACTGAAATTGCTGCCCCCGTGTCGAGGGCTTCCATGCCCCGTACGAGGCCATCGGTGCTGCTCATGGCCACCGCCCGCACGCGGTGGTCCCCCAGGAGCTGTTGCACCTCGGCAGTTAGGGCGATGGTTTGGCCGGCGGAATTGGTGCCTTCAATACGAAGGGCGTTGAAGATGCGCGGCAGCTTGCCGGCAGGGAATTCCACATCGAGCACAGGTCCGATGACCTGGCGAACAATTCCTTTAATGCCGGTGGTGGCTTTTGCTGCAGCGGCCATGGTTTGAAGCGTAGGGGCGGAAAGGCTAGGCCTTTCAGGCGGGGCAACATTACCACCGCAGCCTTACCCCCTGGGGAGGTTCGGGGAACCGCCCCACCCCCCCAATTGCTAGCCGCCGCCCCCCGGGACTAAGTTGGCACTCGGAGGGCGTGAGTGCTAACTGCACCTTGTGCCCCTCCAGTTCCACGCCCCGAGAACCAAACAGAAGTCATGGCTGCTGTATCCCTCAGCGTGTCCACCGTGAAGCCCCTCGGTGACCGCGTTTTTGTAAAGGTTTCCGCTTCAGACGAGAAAACCGCAGGCGGGATTTTCCTGCCAGACACCGCCCAAGAAAAGCCCCAGGTGGGTGAAGTGGTGCAAGTGGGCCCCGGCAAGCGCAACGACGACGGCACCCGCCAGGCGCCCGAAGTGAGTGTTGGTGACAAGGTGCTCTACTCCAAGTACGCCGGCACCGACATCAAGCTCGGCGGTGACGAGTTCGTGCTGCTCAGCGAGAAGGACATCCTCGCGATCGTCGCCTGAAACCAAGCCTGGGGCCCCCGCTGGGGTCCCTAGCCTCAACCCTTTTCCCTTTCCCTAACTACCAACCATGGCCAAGCGCATTATTTATAACGAGCAAGCCCGCCGGGCCCTCGAACGGGGCATGGACATCCTGGCCGAAGCCGTGGCTGTCACCCTTGGCCCGAAGGGTCGCAATGTGGTGCTTGAGAAGAAGTTCGGCGCCCCCCAGATCATCAATGACGGCGTAACCATCGCCAAGGAAATTGAACTGGAGGACCACGTTGAAAACACCGGCGTCGCCCTGATCCGTCAGGCCGCCTCCAAAACCAATGATGCTGCCGGCGACGGCACCACCACCGCCACCGTGTTGGCCCACGCCATGGTGAAGGCTGGCCTGCGCAACGTGGCCGCCGGCTCCAACGCCATCAGCCTCAAGCGCGGCATTGATAAGGCCTCCGACTATCTCGTTAAGAAGATTGAGGAGCACGCCAAGCCAATCACCGACAGCAAGGCCATCGCCCAGGTGGGCTCCATCTCCGCCGGCAACGACGAAGAAGTGGGCAAGATGATTGCTGACGCCATGGATCGCGTTGGTAAGGAAGGGGTGATTTCCCTGGAAGAAGGCAAGTCGATGACCACCGAACTGGAGGTCACCGAAGGCATGCGCTTCGACAAGGGTTATATCTCCCCTTACTTCGCCACCGATAACGAGCGGATGGAAGCGGTGCTCGATGAGCCCTACATCCTGCTCACCGATAAAAAGATCGGCCTGGTCCAAGACCTGGTGCCCGTGCTTGAGCAAATCGCCCGCACTGGCAAGCCCCTGCTGATCATTGCCGAGGACATCGAGAAGGAAGCCCTGGCCACCCTGGTGGTTAACCGCCTGCGCGGTGTGCTCAACGTCGCTGCCGTTAAGGCCCCTGGCTTTGGCGATCGCCGCAAGGCCATGCTCGAAGACATGGCTGTGCTCACCAACGGTCAACTGATCACCGAAGACGCCGGCCTCAAGCTCGATAACGCCAAGATTGAGATGCTGGGCACCGCCCGTCGCGTCACGATCAACAAGGACACCACCACCATCGTGGCCGAAGGCAACGAAGTGGCGGTTAAGGCCCGTTGCGAGCAGATCCGCAAGCAGATGGACGAAACCGACTCCACCTACGACAAGGAAAAGCTGCAGGAACGGCTGGCCAAGCTGGCTGGTGGCGTGGCTGTGGTGAAGGTGGGCGCCGCCACCGAAACCGAGATGAAGGACAAGAAGCTGCGGCTGGAAGATGCCATCAACGCCACCAAGGCGGCTGTTGAAGAAGGCATCGTTCCTGGCGGTGGCACCACCCTGGCCCACCTGGCCCCCGTGCTCGAAGAATGGGCTAACCAGAACCTCGTTGGTGAGGAACTGCTTGGGGCCCTGATCGTGGCCTCTGCCCTCAACGCTCCCCTCAAGCGGATCGCTGAGAATGCCGGTGCTAACGGCTCCGTGGTGGCTGAAAACATCCGCCACAAGCCCTTCAACGAGGGTTACAACGCCGCCACTGGCGAATATGTCGACATGCTGGCTGCCGGCATCATCGACCCCGCCAAGGTGACCCGCTCCGGTCTGCAAAATGCCGCCTCCATTGCCGGCATGGTGTTGACCACCGAGTGCATCGTGGTGGATCTGCCCGAGAAGAAGGACTCAGCCCCCGCCGGTGGCGGTGGCGGCGGCATGGGCGGCATGGGCGGCGACTTCGACTACTGATCGCATACCCAGGGGGCTTAGCCCCCAAATCAACAGGGGCGGAAGGGTTTTTATCCTTCTGCCTTTTTTTATGGCTCGCTTTAGAAGGATTTTGATGCCTTAGGGCACCCGCTGCTCCCCAGCCGGTGTATCTGGGGTGAGTTCAGCTTCAACAACCCACTTAAGAAGGCCCATAGGCGGCAGACTCCAGCCCCGGCTTAGCCCCATACACCAGGTTCCTATTGACATGAGCATGATTGCAATTGCTCCAAGCAGTTGACTGGCCCAGATACTGTTGTTGAGGAAATATGCCCGCAAGGAGAAGCTTTGATCGAGATCTAGCCCCAAGAGATCAAGTAAGTGGCGCAGAGAAGGCATCAAGAGCGGATCTTTCCGCCAATTCGTGTACATCAGCTGATTGAGGGGATTGCTCTGGTAGAAGTCCACCTTCGTTTGGGCCCTGTAGTAGGGAAGATTCGTCCGAATTTCAGCCAATGAAGCTGGCATTCCTGCGCTGGTGTGAAACACGGTGTTTTGAACTGGGTCGAGCAAGATCCATTTGCCTTGGTACCAGGCTTCAACCACGGTGTGGCAGGAGCGATCTTGGCCGCACCCCAATTGGAGGATTCGGCTGCGATAACCAGCGGTTTGCAAAAGTTCTGCCAGCACCCAGGAGAAATCTCCGCAGGCCCCTTGGCCGCTCATCAAGGCGTCTCGCCCACTGGGTAGCAGGCGGTGTTTCAGGCTGATGGCTCCACCACCAAAAACAACGCCTCGATCTTTGAGGAGCTGGTGGGTCACATTCATAAGGCGAACCGGTTCTGGCTCTGCCTGGAAGGCCGCTGTGGAAATTCGTTTGGGGGTTTTGTTAGGCACCCCCCCATAGGGCTGTAGCCGTTCCACCCTCACGATCTGGCGAAAGAGGCCCTGCTCCTCCAAGCCCTCGATCGCCAGCCAGCAGGCGCCTAGGCCAGAGGCAGCGGCCAGGCTGAGGCAGATCGCGGCCCAGGGGCGCGGTGAACGGCAGCTGGAACCCGGGAATCCGATTGCTAGCTTAAGAGAAGGTTAACCAATTTAGGGGTGATTTACCCCAGGCGCCCCCGTTGCTCAAATTTGATGCATGGATGCCTCGCTGGGGCTGCATTTTGTAGCAACCGCTACGTGGAATCGCCTCCCAATTGTTCAGTGTGAACTGCGATTGCTGAAATCCCTTTGTCTGCAGTGGCCCTTGCCAACAACGGCTTCATCCTGATCTGCGCCGCCCTGGTGCTGATGATGACCCCAGCCCTTGGCCTCTTTTATGCCGGCTTTGTGCGGGGGCGGAATGTACTCAACACCTTGATGATGAGCTTTGGGGCCATGGCCCTGGTGAGCGTGATTTGGGTGTTTTACGGCTATAGCTTGGCTTTTTCTGAGGGCTCCGGCCCGCTGGCCCCATTTGTCGGTGGCTTGGCCTGGGCAGGGCTCTCCAATTGGTCGGTCCCCATCAGTGCCGGCGGGCCTAGCCACGGGGCGGTGGCCTTCTTTCAGCTCA
>Ga0209598_10002009_pt1 | contig 16201 bp, 12 predicted proteins | sample M_140807_EF_Meta_FD_187317 | JGI IMG/M metagenome (GOLD analysis project Ga0209598, IMG submission 187317) | Freshwater microbial communities from Lake Montjoie, Canada to study carbon cycling - M_140807_EF_MetaG (SPAdes) (version 2) | ecosystem: Environmental > Aquatic > Freshwater > Lake... | reverse complement strand
TTTTCGTGAGAACTGCCACTGGGAGGCAATCTGAATGCGCGCACCATTCCAGCAATCGAAGAACCCCGTAATCTGAATAACTTTCAACCGACACAACAAGAACAACCACATCGCTGGTTGCAAGCAGCACTCCCAGTTGCTTGATTCCTTCGCCCAATGCACCATGTGTTGTGGCTTCGGATGCATCCCAAACCACAGATGGACAGCCCATGGGAGATTGAGTTGCCACTACCCGGCGGTATTGGTGGTCATCCAGTGGCGCTGGAATGGTGGTCGCATCAGCAACATCGTGCTGGTGCCCCATTCGTACAGCAAGAGGTAAACGGGCATGTCGAGTACCGCCCCCGCTTTCGGCCAAGCGCTCCCCAGCAAGGAAGTTCACGACTGTACTTTTGCCGACAAATGCCCCACCCAGCAATGTTATTTGCGAAACACCCGCATTTTCGTTTAGCTTGTCGTTATACAATCGCGAAGCAATAGCAGGTAAAAATCCGCTCAAAAACCCGGCTTCTAATGGACTTAGCCCATTCCAATCGGCCAAGGCTAGAAGTGTTGCCAAATCTTCTGCCAACGATGGGGCTGAAGTAAGCAATGGTTGAACGGTATTGGCGATTTTACTTTTCAATTGTTGAATCCACGCGGCAGAAAACCTTCTGACCGAAGAGGAGAAAATGGATCTATGGGCACTGCAGATTTTCGTCCCAGCATCACATCCGCAACCAGAGTCGCTGATCCGGGTGAAAGCTGCAGCCCTGCGCGATAATGCCCTGTCGCCAAAAACAAATTTTCGATGTTCGGGCACATACCCAGAAATGGTGCCCCGTCTGGCGAACCCGGCCTCAAACCAGCCCATGAGGTCACTCGGCGCGCATTCAATAATTCGGGGACCATTTGTTGCGCCCACGCTTCCAACTCTTCAACGGTTTGAGGGTTCACCGTTTTGTCGAAACCTGTCTCGACTTCGTTGCTGCCGACAAGAAACAGCCCGTCCCCTCGCGGCACAATATAGCGTTTTCCTTGCTCGATAATCGATGAAAAATGACTGTCTAGGCATTCCAGCAGAACAATGACCCCCTGAACAGGACGGACGGGAAGAATCACATTGACCGAAGCGGCTAAACCACAACTCCAAGCCCCAGCAGTCAAGGCAAATTGGTCGCCGTGAATCATTCCTTCCGAGGTTTCAATCGATGAAATGCGATTCCCCTCGACAATCAATTTCCCGACGCTGACGTGATCATTGATGACAACTCCCGAATTCCGACAGGCTGCTTCAAGCGCTTTTAAATGCCATGGGTTACGTACCTGAGCAGTCTGGGCGACAAAACAAGCAGCAGGGACATCTGGCCCCAACCAGTCTAATCGGTGCCGAACCAATGGTTTCTGGACTACCTCGTGTGCTAATCTTTCAACTTGGCAAAGCCTAATTACCTGATCGAGTGAGCCCTGATCGTCCGCGAGGTGCCACGCCCCACAGATGCGGTATCCATTATCTATGCCCGTCAGGGCCAACAGATCTTCCGACATCTTAGAAAAAAGGCCAGAACTCAGGCTTCGCAATCGATCGGTTACGGGGGCGCTGTCGTTGGCTTGTCCGGGTGGAATAATTCCGGCACCTGCCCAAGATGCTTCACGACCGCACGCTTGGCGATCGATCAGGCGCACCTTGCAGCCTTCACGGGCAAGGAACCAGGCGAGGGTCAAACCCTGAACGCCTCCGCCAAGAATGACGACACTTCCACAAGAGCTCATACCTTGATGGTATCCTGTAAAGGCATCGAGGGGAACGATGGGGCAGGCCCAGTTCCAAAGCCAATTGAATGGACCGGAAAATCAGGATGGATAATCAGACCCAATCGATTCTCGAGCTCCCCAGAATTCTTGATTGGATTGCTGGATCTTGCGTCAGCAGCCTCGGAAAGGACCTGATACGCCGGTCAGAGCCCCTCATCACCTTGCCGCAACTGCGCAGCGAATTCGATCTCCTGAACGAAATGATGCGTGCGGTATCCCAGGGTCTAACGCCCCCCCTGACCGGCTTGAGAGATGTGCGCCTTCTCATTCGGCGTGCCGTAATCGGTTCCGTCCTTTCGGTTGATGACCTGCGCGACCTTGCCGAAACATTATTGGTTACCGGAGCCATTTACCGCTGGCGTAGCAGGCTAGATGAGCGCCACGTTCAATTGCTTGAGTATTCTGCATCGATTCAGGATTTGGGAACAGTAGCACGCGTGATTCAAGCGTGCATCGATTCGAGGGGCCACGTCCTTGATCTGGCAAGCCCGGAACTGGCTAGGATCCGGCAGCAGTTATCCGAACTGGACGAGCGTGTGAAAACCGCGGTCAACCGATTATTGCGCGATCCGGAGCTTCGCAAAATCTTGCGGTTCCCCAATCCGACAGTAGTTGGTGATCACTACGTCCTTGCGATAGCAGCAAACCACAGGCAACGGTTTCCCGGTGTGGTGCACCGTTCTAGCGGTAGCGGCGAAACCTTGTTTGTTGAACCCGCTGCTGTGGCAGGACTCAGTATCGAGCGGGTTGTTCTCAAAGGAGAAGAAGAGCGCGAAATCAATAGGGTCTTGAGGCGCTTGACTGCCGAAGTAGCCAAAGTGGCTGGCCCGCTCAACCATTCCATCGAAAAGCTATCGCGCCTCGACTCATTGCAGGCCAAGGCACGGGTGGGGCTTGAATATCAATGGACCGTACCCCACCTTGAACCGGGAGCCCGATTATGGCTCAAAGGTGCCAGGCACCCATTGCTTGAACAGATGTTTCGGTTGGAACCGACGCCCGAGGGAGCTGAACCCAGAGAAGTGATTCCCATTGAAGTGCGACTGGGAGATGGGCAAGGGCTTCTGGTGATCACCGGCCCCAACACGGGTGGAAAAACCGCAGCGCTTAAAACTGTGGGCCTAATCGCCTTGATGGCCCAATGCGGGCTACCCATTCCATGCGAGCAAGGGTCGGTCATGCCCTTGTTCGATGAAATTGTAGCCGACATTGGCGACGAACAAAGTCTGGAACAATCGCTCAGCACTTTCAGCGCGCACATGGCGCGCGTCAGTCTCATTCTCAAGCTCGCGACTTCCAACAGTCTTGTTCTGATTGATGAACTGGGTGCAGGCACCGATCCGACCGAAGGAGCGGCCCTTGGCCGATCGATCCTTGATGAATTGGATACAAGGGGCTGCTTAACCTTGGTTACAACCCATCTGGGCAACCTTAAACATTATGCATTGCACAATCCAAGGGCTCTCAACGCGGCCGTGGCATTCAACTCCAAAACACTCCGCCCCGAATACCGGCTGATTCTTGGTGAAGCGGGTCATAGCCATGCGTTGAAAATCGCGGCCAGGTTGGATCTACCGGAAGGATTGCTGCATCGCGCGCGCATTTACCTGCGGCGTAAAAACAAGCGCCAAAATGAATTACGCAAACTCCAGGCAGAAAGGCTGGCAACAGAAGACAAACATCGCACATCGTTGGCCAAGGAAGTGGAAGCATCGATTCATCAGGAAGAAATCCGCAGACGCAAGGCTGGCGAAGCCCATCAAGATTCCAAGAGGCGTCAACTTCAAAGTGCCAGAGAAACACTGCGACCAGGAGATAATGTTATCGTCGCAAGTTTTGGACAAAAAGGATTAATTAAACGACTAGATCTAGCCCGCGGTCAAGCGACAGTGCATGTGGGGCTGGGGGAATGGTCTTTACCTCTAAGTGATCTCTACCCTACTGGATTTTCTCCAGAAGCCTGATTTCGTGCTAATGCCAATTGGCGTGAAAACAACCGAAGTTGATAACAGCAGGCGATCGACAGCAACAAGGAAACTCCGGCAACTGCGGCAACGATATTCAGTCTGGTTTCATAATGTGCGTTCGATCCCACAGTTCCAGCAGTTCCGTCCAAATTGAGCTGGGCTTCGCCGTAGTGACCCGAAGCCCAAACACGTACCAACCAATCTCCAGACTCGATTTTAGGAAGGACAGCACGTCCATCAACCATCAACACACGATGGCGCTCAATACCATCGGCATCCTGCAAAGCCACTTCGCCATCCTCGGCAGGATCATCTTCAGAAAAACGAGCCAGCACTATCACGCCAAAACCGGGAGTGTGCCGCGCTTCCACTTCAAGTCGATGCCACGATGACCATGCCGTTGGTGCCATAATGCCCGCTATCAGCAAGGCGGTTGAGGCACGCATTGTTAATCCGAGCATGGCGGGCCGTGCTCGCCAAACGAGCCCGACAACAGCAGCACTTACAACACCTTCAATAGCCATGAGAGGGAGATGAATGGCCACAATCACGGCCACGCTCAAACTCCAAGCACCTTGGCCCCACAGAAGAAGCACAGATGCATGCAATAATATTGTGAGTGCGATCGCAGATAAACCCGCGCCAAATCCGATAGCACGCACAACACCAGCCGACATTCCTGGAGCCAACAATCTGCGAAACACAATCCCGACCGTAACAGCAGGAAGACCCATTACCAATGAATTCACTGCCACCGACATGGGCCCCCCATGCGCAAACAGCAATGCTTGCATGGCACAGCCAACCAATATTGCTGGAAATGCGCGAACCCCAAGCACCACGCCGACAAGCCCAGTCAATAAAAGGTGGGTACGCGGTCCGGCAGGAACTGGTATCGACAGCAAGGACCCCAAAAAAAAGACCCCGGCAAACAATGCAATTCCCGGTGCCTCTTCCTCGGTCATGCCACGGCACGTGATGACCATCATCAGAAAGCACACAACCCAAGCGCCTAAAATGGCGGGCATCACTAATTGGCCATCTGCTAGATGAACAGCAATAAGAGGGGCAAACACCTTGGTGATACCTGCTAGATCAGGGTTTGGGTGGGGCAGGGGGGGACGCGGCAGAAGGCTTTACCTCTTCAAGTTTGAGCAACTCTTCCGCATCTTCCACGCCTTGCTTGTCTTCCTTCCGCAATTGGACTACCAAGTCCTTTGCTGCGGGGGTTGGGCAACTTAACGCGAACCTCAACACTGCGCGGCGAACAATCGATACCTTACCAGACTCCGACTGCCTGACTGCAAGAACCGCGTCTGAAAGATCCCATGCTTTCCAGCGACGTAGATCCTCAATTGCCATATCAGCGATGTCACTATGACTTAGCAACAATGCCACAGCTTTGGAACAATCTTCTGCAGACACAAGATCCAATCTGTAATCGTGAAAAAAGCGCACTGCACGCAGGCCGGCATAACGCAGCAAAAAGTCGCCTTTCGGATCGGACAGTAGCCCCATCACACGCTTCAGACCAGCATCCTTATCGAGCATCGTGTACGCGGCAAGAATACCGTCATATCCCGTAGACAACCGCTTATCGGAATTGTCGAGCAACGACGCCAAAAGCGCCGCGTCAGGCTTTTGCCCGCAATGGCCCAAAATGGAAGCATACAGGCCAAGGCGAAAACCGGGAGTTGACGGATCCTTCAGCCATCCTGCCACTTTTGAAGCAGGCAATGACGCTGCCATTGGCCGAAAGTCCTTGTAGTCGGCATTGGCAAACTCTTTGTAAGCGTCGTTGGAAACTTCAATATCTTTATCATCGAGCCATCCGAAGAAATATTTCAGCCGCTCCGCGACGGGAGCATCCTTGAGTTTCAAAGATCCAGAGAGATAAGCGGCTGCGCGGCTATCCGGAAGAACTGCCACGCCACGATACGGGTCAACCTTTCCCATAAACACATCGCAATAGATGAGATATTTGTAATTCCTTTCCTTATCAGGCGGAATGTAGCGGTTCAGCGTCAGGACCTTTGCGCCCTTGCGAACATCGTGATCCTTGATAACTTCCTCTACGTGCAATTCTGTGGTTCCAGCCAGACCGTCGCCTCCTGGGGCAAGACGCGCGTTCTTGAGGGTACCAAATAGAACCATGCCTACAGTTTGCACCTCGCCCGTTAAGGTTTGCCCCTGCATGGAGCAGAAGGGGCAGGCTGTGAGAACCGTGCCAACCATGGCCAGCAGAACCAATCCAGACATGTTGCGAATCAACTGGTGCATTCAATGCCCTCCTATGACAACAATCAGGGTTATTCCGTCAGGAATGGCGAATCTGGAACGGTTTCCCTGATCCATGTATCGGTTTTGTTGAGGTCATCCGAGTCCTTAGCCTTCAAAATCAGAGCTGTCAAAAATGACTTCCCGTCCTTGCTTTTCAAAAACCTTACCTGGCCCTTCACCTCGACCCATTTATTCGACCAGTAACGATAATCCAATCGGCCGGAGGACTCGGGATCGACCATGATGGCCGCGTTGAGTGGCACAGCATCCGCGGCGCAGCAATTCATCTTGTAGCGAATCAAGGTGAAGCGTTTGTCATGGTCACCAACAAAACGGCCCACTAATTGCACCGATTTGCCTTCATAAAGCGATCGTGCCTCCGGATTCGACGCTGCTCGTTCCAACTGCAGGAAACTGACGTTATCTGCCGAGCCCTTGTCGCCAACCGATTCCATTTGCGAGGAATAGGCGTCCAGATCCAGTGCCTTCATGTTGCCAAAAGCTTCATTGGGTAAATTCAACCCAAACAAGATGACTGGAATAGCCAAAACCATTACCTGCAGTGGCAGCCATTGATGGCTATGGTCGTGACCACAATCTGGTCCATGAACGTGGGTATCACCATGGGAATGATCGCAACCGGGCCCGTGAATGTGGTGGGTAGTTTCTGCTGGACTTTCATGATGATCGTGATGGCAGTCTGGTCCATGGACGTGGGCCTGTTGAGATGATTTGCCTTTAGCAAGGCTGGCTCGCACCTTAGCCGCCATCCGAATCAGCAACGCAAGACGCAGTGCGGCAACGGTAAGCAGCACAAGTGCGCCCCCAAGCAGCCATGCATGAAACTTGGGGGCCAGCATCAAGTTGACGCGACCAGAGGTATAGAGGCCAACCGATATACCACCGAGTGCCACAGCAATTCCTGCCTGCAAGAACTGCTCCTGAAACCACGACGCGGGGGGAAGTGCGCCAAGGTCATTCTTGGGAGGCAAGGGCGGTGCAGGGGGGGAATCGGTCATGGCCAGCGACAACGAAAGGCCGCCCGAAGGAATATTCTGATGATCATGTGCCATGACAGGCCCCTTTATTCAGGAACTGCGAAGCCAGCAGTTGCGAGGTGATACATGGTCGCCAAAACAAAAGTTTGAATTGCCACAAGCGTTACGATCAAGACAATGAGTCTGGGGCGGAATACTCTGGTATACATCAACATCAGCTTGATATCCATCATCGGGCCAAATACCAGAAACGCTGCTTTGGCGGCGGGCACCATTTTCACAAAGCTTGCAGCGACAAACGCATCTGCTTCACTGCAAAGACAAAGAAGATAGGCCAGAACCATCATCAAAAAGATGGAAGGAACAGGATGAGCCATGGAAAATGAACTAATGTCGTCCTGCGAATAAAACAGGCGGACACCAGCGGACATCAGTGCCCCAAGAATCAGAAAAAATGAAATGTCGATAAAATCGTGCAATACCACAGCCGTCACACGATCGACGCGAGCCACAACACTCATATCACGGCTATTTTCGTCATCGTTATGGCCGGGGAGTGGTACCAACAACTCTTGTTCACGGCCGGAAGCATAGGCCTGCACGAAAAGCGCCGTAATAACGGCAATAAGATATGCCATTCCAGCACGCAGGGCAGTCATGGCACCACCGCCTAATTGGCCGGGATTTTCTCCCATTCCGCTAAACGCGAAGAATGTGCTGAGCAAAACGATAGGGTTAATAACAGGACCGGCCAAAAGATAAGCGACACAGCTGCCAAGAGGCAGTCCCTTGCGTAACAATCGCCGCATGATCGGCACAATACCGCACTCGCACATGGGGAATACCAAACCAAGCCCGGCGCCCAAGATGGCACCTGTAAGGCTGGCTCGGGGAAACCAGCGAGTGAGGAGTTTTCCGGGAAGGAATTCTTCGAGCAAACCGGCAATGAGCGCCCCCACCACAATGAATGGCAAGGCCTCATAAAATATGCTGGTGAAGATCAGAAGAAAATCCTTGATCTTCAAAATGATCTGCGCGTCGGACATCCTCACCACCCCGTGCTGACTTGCCTGCGATTGTTGGATGTTTCCACATTCCAACGGATCATGCCATTGTGTCTGTTATACGACAACGCAACTGGCTGTGTTCATGCCGAATGCCGACTTCGTCTGGCAAAGGGCAGCGTCGCTAAGAAAACGATAACCGCCAAGCTGACAATAACCCCGGAAATACCAACGGGAACCTCAGCCCTGATCTGAATTTCCCAGCTCAGCACCTGCCCAATGACCGAAAGCCCCACACTGCAGCAAACAGTGGTCCAAAACATGCGCCGCAAATTTGACGATACATTCATGGCAATGGCCGCTGGCACGATAAGAAGAGCATTGATCAACAACACTCCAACCACTCGCAAGCAAACGTTTATAACAATTGCAAGCAGCACAACAAATCCGGTTTGCAACCAGTCAATCGGTACGGCTCTGGAACGAGCAAGGCTGGCGTTGAAACTTCCAAGCACTAGCCCATTGAAGCCAAAATACAAAAACATGGCTGTCGCTGCAAAAACCACTGCCAACAGACCTATTTGCCCAGATTGGATGAGAAGGGGATCGCCAAATAAGAATTCCTCCAGGCTGAACACTTTGCGGCTACTGATCGCCTGACTGAGTGTCGCAGCGATTCCAAGCGAACCCGCGAAAAACACGCCGATTACCGCATCGTTGCCGAGACTGGTTCGCTGACGCACTGCCGAAACACCAAGCCCCACAGCAGCACCGAAAACCACCATCAGCGGCGTTACCCACCACCAAAATCGATCATCAGCAAGGCCCAAGGGAACCTTGATGACTTCAAAAATTAAAAATCCTATCGAAACGCCTGCAAATGCGCAGTGTGCCAGTGCATCGGAAAAAAAAGCCATTCGGCTTCCGACAACAAGGGAACCAACCAATCCACAGGTCAGGCCCACCAGAATCAATCCCACCATGGCCCTCACGCACATTAATTGCGCAAGGAACGTTCCTTCCGGAAAAAGCTGGCAAAATGAATCGATAGCTGCATCCACTCCGGTCTAGTCCCTGTGTGTATTAGCGCGAACCAGATGCCAGTGGTTGAGGATATTTTCCGTCAACGTGTTCAACAACAAGCGTCTCCGCAATTTGATGAAGCAAATCCATCCCCTGTTGAGCTTCAGCTTCCGTGATCACGAGGGGCGGCGAGACGCGAAGGACCTTTCGCGCCAATGGGCCCAAAATATGCAATCCTTCGTTATTGACCCCCTTGTAGGCGGCCCCGACTAAGGCGTTAGCCCATTCTGGTCCAGTCTTTCCAGCGTAGTCGCACATTTCGATACCCCAGACCATCCCGTCTTTTTCACCCCTAACATGGGCGACAAACGGTATCGACCGAAGCTTGTTAAGCCCCGATTCAATGATCCTGCTCGATTTGTGCATATCACCGATGACATTTCCGTATTTAAACTCCTCAAGAGTGGCCAAAACCGCAGCGGCGTTCAAAGGGTTCGCACTCCAAGTGTCTGAACCTTCACCATAATCCATGGCTGAAAACAGATCTGATCGGCCAACAGCGGCGGCAACAGGAACTCCGTTGCCCAACCCTTTGCCCAAAACAACAATATCTGGTTCCAGACCATATGACTCGTAGGCGAACAGTTTTCCTGTGCGGCCAAAGTTGGCTTGAACCTCGTCAAGGATAAAAACAATATCGTGTTCGCGACAAAATTGCTGGACCATTTGCAGATAACTAGCGTAAGGGTGATAAGAACCACCACCACCTAAATAAGGCTCAGTAATCAGCATCCCCAACCGCATTCCAAACTGACGCCATAGCGCGTCGAGCTCCGCGCGATACGGGGAAGGGTCAAAAGGCTGATCCCGCATCGAGAGGTCGCGGCATTCATGCATGGGGAAACCAATAAAGCGGACCCGCGGATCTCGCTCGCGGTCATGCTCAGATCCGGTTACTGCACCAGCCAGCCCTTTCTTACCGTGAAACCCATGCCGGGTTGCCAAAATCATGTCTCGATTGCGATCAAGCGCCATCCCGGCCCACAAAGCTTTTACAACAGCTTCTGACCCTGAAGCGGCCCAAAGGACTTGATCCAACCGCGATCCGCCCGGGCAAGAGCGAACAGTTTCAAGCAGCATCCGCGTTGCCCGGACCTCGATTGGCGTAATGGCGTTGTAAGCCGTCATCGGCGCCGCACGAAAAAAGCCCTTGCAAGGGCTAGCGCATTCTTTTGAACAGGGGCTGGAATCCATGCAGCCAACGTTCGCTGGCCACTGCATGGCTCGGGAAAAACGAGACATCCACCCGCAAGGGTTATGGCCAAGGTTGGCCACAAGGACGCCGCTTGTTAAATCAAGCAACCGGCGTCCTTCAGGTGTCCAATGAAAAGAACCAGCACTTGCGGCAAGCACGGCCTGAGATGCTGTAAAAGTGCGGAGGCAACGCGGTTCAACGCGCGCGCATTCGCTTCGAATCGGGTTAGACCGATCTTCACCAACATGCAATGCAGCGTGGGTCATGGCCTTTAGTCCCTCGATTGTCCCGAGAATCCATCATGGCACACGTACTGGGCAAAGCAACCCCGTCAAACGGGCGGCTGGTAAAGGATCACGGGCTCATTTGAACCCGGCAAGTGCATTACCAAGCCACCAGAGTCGCCGTTCACCACGACAATTCCACCGGGTTTTCCACTAGCATGAGCAGCCAACAGCGACTCCATTGATTGCACGATAGCCACGACATTCCGGTCCGATTCAAGGGCAGCATGGCCCATGGCTCTAACGTCGGTCAAACGCAACAGCTTCGATTCCGGGGTGGCAGCTTGAAAAACCATGGAGCATTCAATGATAAACCGCTCAATCACCTCCAGTCCATAACCACGCCGAACCTTCGGCCCCCAAGGCTCAAGATTTTCGGCATTGTAGTGATGATTAGGCGTTTCTTTGATATCCAAAGGCGTTTTATCTTCAATAGACAATTCGACGCCGCGACGCCGCTGGTGCGATAGCCAGATTCCGTTATCGAATCGGAATTGAGCCTCCTGATCAACATAGCCGGGGAAGTTATCAGGATTAACCCAGCTTGTATGAATATCGAAACAGCATTCACGCCCGTCAGGATATACATACTCGACACGAAGCTGAACGCTGTCCCATGTCGACCCGCTGGAAGGCCCGACAATCCCGCGCTGCCCGGTGCAAGAGATCCTCGCCAATCGCCATTTCTGTCCGGAACAAGCTCCAAATGTAAAATCAATAAGTTTTAGATAGTGGACAGCCACATAGGTGCCTGGATTGCGTCCGTCAATCCATTCAGAAAATTGCCCCAGGCTGATCTGCTTGGGCTCCAGAAGTGTGCAATACCCGCTGTTGACGTGCCTGAGATTCCCATCGACGACATGCGTGCGCAAGCGTTTATGGTCGGGATCAGCCAATTTGTGGTAAACAACGCGTCCCAAGACCCCGTGTTTTACAGACAGATCCAAAAGCTCCTGAAGCTGGTCGAGCCTGAGAACCGACGGTTTCTCGATGAGAACGTGCTTTCCGGCAGCAAGGGCCAATCGCGCCAACTCGAAATGACGGTTGTCTGGAGTCGCCACACAGACCACGTCGACAGAATCTAAAAATGATTGGACATCATCTGAGGCAGTGAAGTGCCTGGTATCCCTAAACGATGGATGCGAAGCAAATTTCTCGGCCCGAGCACCCGTGCGCGTCAGAGTGGCAGCCAGACGTACTGCTTGCGGGGCAATTGCAGGGTCATTGATGGGATACGAGGCAAGCTTGTCAAAAACAGGCAGGTATGTTTCCTCGAAGATCATACCCAGGCCAGCCATTCCGATGCGCAAAACAGCAGAATCGCGTTGTAAAGAAACCATGACGAGCCCTTTGAATTTCCGGGGTTTTACGCAACATAAGAGACATTATCGGACATTGGAAACCAGAGCGTTCAAGAGTACGGCAGACATAGATCAAACACCAACGTCCGATAATCATCATTATGTTGCATAAGGCAGCTTTTTTACAGTATGGCCAATTACCATGCATTTAAGCCTAAAAAAAACCTAATCCTGCAAACGCTGTATCTCGATCCGTCGAAACTCCACAGGATGGCTTTCCGCTTGCAACGACAAGTAGCCTCCAGGAATGATCCGCTTACCATCTGCCTTTTGCAGCAACACCTTGCCGTCTGGGTCCTTGTCGTCGTATTGGGCCTGCTCATATTCCAATACCTTCTGCCCGTCGATGTAATGCTCAATCCGGCCACCACCCATGGCGATAACTTCCGAGCGCACCCAAGCATCCCCGTGGTACGTTTTGGACCTGCTGTTTGTGCAATGGCGAGTCAGCAGTTTCCCATCCATCACTACGTGGGTTCCAGGCGTGCACAAATTCCCCGTGGGTCGGGGATTTTTGCCGTCGCCACCCAGATACTGGACTTCAATTGAAACCGGGAATTCTTGATCCACGCGCATGGTCTCCGGAGATTGACCATGAATCATGACGCCGCTGTTCCGAATCGCCCAACCGGGCCCGCCCTTTACTTGTTGGCCGACAAATCGGTACTCCAACCGAAGCTTGTATTTGGAGAAAGATTCCTTGTAAAAAAGATGGCCAAACTGGCCTTTAAATTCCGGATAGTTATCGTATCGGACTTTCAAGACGCCATCTTCAACCCGAAAAGTCTTGTAAGGGTCGTCACCAAGCTTCTGGCCAGTAATCTTGGGGGTCCATCCATCAAGGTCTTTGCCATTGAACAGAGACTTCCATTCGCCGTCCTGCGCATGCACAGGCGACCAACTCAAACCGAAAGTCATTAGAGCAAGAAAAGTACCCAACAAGTGACGACGGCGCATGACAACCTCCAATTGAGGAAGCGTCGGAATCAACGCTCTCCCCATGGAAGTCGATTATGGAAGGATTGCAAAAAACGCCAAGTCACCCAGCGCTCAATCCGGAAGCCTGAGTCGATCCGTTTCCTGCTTCGCGGAATACGCCCATGGAGCGAAACTTGGCAAATCGCTTGTCAATCAGATCAGTTGTATCCGGGCGACCCGTTTCTCGAATCGAACGCAGTGCCCAGTTTTTTAGAGTGTTGGCCATTTCCCGAGGATCGCGATGAGCCCCTCCCAGCGGTTCCGGCAAAACCTCATCAATGACACCGTTTCGCAGGCAATGCCGTGATGTCAGCCTGAGTGCCTCCGCAGCCAATGGGCGGGTTAGTTCAGTTGCCGCTTTCCAAAGAATGCCTGCGCAGCCTTCCGGTGAAATTACTGAATAGTAGGCGTGCTCCAGCATGGCAACGCGGTCGCCGATACCAATTCCCAAAGCACCGCCAGATCCACCTTCGCCAATCACCACACAAAAAATGGGAGTAGGTAGCGTCGCCATTTGCAAAAGGCTGTCAGCAATCAGTTGCGCAATGCCACGTTCCTCTGATCCGATTCCTGGAAAGGCTCCTGGCGTATCGATCATGCACAAGACAGGCAGCCTGAACTTGGCGGCAAGGGTCATGGCGCGCATAGCCTTGCGATAGCCTTCGGGGTGGGCACACCCGTACATGCACTCCTGACGTTCCTGAAGTGTGTGTCCCTTTTGATGTCCGATAACCATCAATTTATGTTCGCCCAATCTGGCGAAACCGCACCTCAAGGCCCGGTCGTCGCCAAACGCCCGATCTCCATGGATTTCAGTAAAGTCTTCAAAAACCATCCTGATGTAATCCATGGTCTGCGGTCGGTCGCCATGACGGCTAACCAACACAGTTTCCCATGCTGAAAGGTTGGCGTATTTCAGCCGCTTGATTCGCGCCAACTCTTTGCGAATCCGGAGGATTTCCTCGGAAGCAGAAAGCTCCTTGGCCGATTTCAGTTCGAGAGCCAAGAGCAGACTTTCCAATTCATGGATGTCTTCCTCAAAAGGCAACCGCGCCGGACTCGCCATGATTTAACACCTCGTCACTATCTGAATCTGGAATCAGCTCCAGTATTCTTCAAAGTGAATGTTGCCTCGGTCATGATGCCCACGATCTGCGCGGAAACCGCGTTTTTCGAGGACCTCGATAACCCCTTCTGTTTTTGGATAACTGTACTCGCCGGTTTCACGGTTTTTCTCGGGCACGCCAATCATCGCCGGGTTGCCGCACAGAAATACATGAGTAGATGCCGGGTCAAGCTCACGTCCGATTCGTTTTTCGAGATCTCCGGATCGGATGACGTCCTGAATATAAACCTTTTTGCCAGCATTCTCTGGCTCACGGGTTGCCAGCGGAATGTAGTTGTAGTTGGGATAACGAGCCATCACTTTTTCGTGGGTTGGCAAGTAACCCAAGTCTTTTTTAAGCCTCACACAGCAGGCATTGACAATTGGGCCTTGATGGCCATTGCGCAACAGTTGCTGCAGCATGAAATTGTGCGGTGCCTCACCAGTTCCTGTTCCAAGCAAAAGGACGGTATCGGTGGGTTTCACGAGATCCAAGTTGTAAGCGCCAGTGATTTTCTCGCCACAGAAAAGCCGATCGCCTTCCCGAAGCATGAACAATCGCGGGGTGAGTGCTGGAGCTTTACCAGACGAGGTTTCGCGAACCAGCACAATGTAAAACTCCAGGTATGGAGTTTCCAAATTGTTGCCCAATGCACCCGACTCTTCAAGAATGGCTGCGCTAATGGAATAGGAGCGCCTCACCAACTTGGATCTATCGGTGTCAGGCAAAACCTCTTCCATGGTTTCTGGCAGACGCGGCTCCCAGTTTCCCAACCCTAGAAGCGTGTACTGACCAGCTTTGTGTGGGATGATGGGCTTATCGGGACGAATCCGAATCATCATCAGGTCAGAATGAACCTTGTTCAAACCATGAACTGTTGCGTTGTATTTTTCCTGCCTCATCTGGGCAATCGCTTCTGATTCCATGTCATCCTCGCGTGTTGCGTCTTGGTACGGCGGGCCACCGTTCATCTCCCGGTTCACGAAAACAACGTCCGCCCCAGACTGCTGTTTCCACATTCAGTGCCAAAAGGGAGAAAGATGACACCGGCAATAATGTAGCGAAACCTTCTTATTGTCCCAAGTCCGCTTACCTCACAGGGTCGTTTGGAAAGGTTATCAACTGCATGCAACCCACTTTTCGCCGCGGCAGTCCGCTGATCGCCAACCGGAACTGTTCGTACGCAGGCCCCAAAGGCGGGCCATGGACCACGGTAGCACCCACGGCAATGGTTTTTCCCGCCAATCGCTCACGCACAGCTTGTGGAGAATTCCATTCATGACCTGCGGGCTGAAGCCTCCGGAAACGCGAAACATCGTTTGCAGCAGGGTCGGCTCCAAAATAGACAAGGTCGATTGGCCCTGTTCGTGCTTGCTCCACCCCCTCCTGCTCCAGATCAGGCAACCCTTGCCCCCAATCGTAGTTGCTATCCGACATCAAATAATCTGGGGCAGCAAAAGTGCTCCATGCAGCATTTGCGAACATCAAACCACGCGGATATGCCAGCGCAGACTCAGCGGCATGCGCCGCCAAAGCCACACACACCGCGACACGGATCCATCGGCTTCCCCGTTGCCAGCATTCAGCCAACCAAACTGCCCCACACAGATACGCCAAAACAAGTAATGGAAAAACAAGCCTTATTCCAATCTGAACGCGGCAATTAAGGCTAAAAAGCAGCAGCAGTGCAACCGGAATCAACAGTCTACCGTTTCTGCCTGTACCGGAACGCAAGATCCATGCCACCGCCGCTGCCACAAAAACGAGCAATCCAGCCGTGGTCATTTTTATGCTTAACAATGTTGGAAAATACCAAGCAAACGCGCGCGGGGCCTCATGCCCCACAAGATATGCGCCGTGTCCCCTCAAATTATGCTTGATCTGCTGCACCAAGCCTTCACCAGCATTCGTGAAAACACGCAGATTTTCAGAAAGCCACATCATGGCATTGGCAAATCCCCCCGCTGGCAACCCTTCCGCCCAGCGCACAAAGGTAGGCTCTTTGGTCCAGTCGCTGCCGACAAATACAAATGCAGAGATTAATCCAACCAGAAGCAATTTTGCACGCTCCCGCATCCAATTTTGAATTCCTGCGCGGTCAGGATTAATTTGGCCCCCAAACCATGCGGCGCAATCCGAAGCGAAAATTAG
>Ga0209598_10002007_pt1 | contig 16214 bp, 13 predicted proteins | sample M_140807_EF_Meta_FD_187317 | JGI IMG/M metagenome (GOLD analysis project Ga0209598, IMG submission 187317) | Freshwater microbial communities from Lake Montjoie, Canada to study carbon cycling - M_140807_EF_MetaG (SPAdes) (version 2) | ecosystem: Environmental > Aquatic > Freshwater > Lake... | reverse complement strand
CAGATGTACAGATCGAGGGAGTTGATAAACTCAAGGTATATCAATCTTCGGAATGGGCCGAACGAGCATTTTGTGGTCAGTGCGGTACGCATATTTTTTATAGGTTATTGCATACCAATCAATATTTTGTGCCTGTAGGTCTTTTCCAAGAGGGCATTGAATTTGAGTTTACAGAGCAAATATTCATAGACAGGAAGCCTAATTACTATGAATTTGCTAATCAAACCCTGAATATGACAGAAGCAGAAGTTTTTGCTAAATTTGCACCCACTGAAAATACTGAAAACTCATAATTTTTAAATTACTAACTTTGACATTACATAGCGATAAAAATAGAGAAAATTGCGATCGCTAGTCTGGCTATTTTCGGTGATCACTAAAACTTTATCTAACATCGTTCATCTAACCCCAATTAATGAACTTCTGAGAATAGCTCTAGTTGGCTTTGTTGAGTAAGGCAATAGCTTGAGTGCGATCGCGGCATCCTAATTTGTTAACAATGGCGTGAATATGTACCCGCACTGTTCCTGGCGTAATATAAAGGCGATCGCCAATTTCTTGGTCTGTATTTCCAGTGGCCATCAAAGCAAGAATTTCTTGCTCCCGTTCTGTTAATGAAGATAAATTCGGAGTAAAAGATTTATCGGGAGATTGAATAAATGCTGTGCGAATTTCATCGGTCGCTTTGGAATCCCACCAAGAGGCTCCTGCTACCACCGAACGAATCGCTAACACTAGGGTTTGAGCGTCAATTCCTTTGAGACAAAATCCTTGAATACCTGTTTCAATTAAACGATTAATCAGAGTAGGTTCAGAACGAGAAGTTAGAGCTAAAATCGGTAAATTGGGATGTTGTATCTTGATTTGCCGACAAGCTTCTAGCCCACTCATTCGAGGTAAGCCAATATCTAAAAGAATTAGATCTAGGGAATGACGATTAGCCAGATCAACGGCAGTTTCTCCATCCTCGGCTTCAGCTACAATTTCAATATGGGGTTCCTGCTGAAGACGAACAACTAATCCTAAACGAAAGAGTTCATCATCTTCTACGAGAAGAAGGCGTAAGGGAGTTAAAGACATAGCTTAATTAAAAGAACGTTCTGCTTCTTTTCCATGATAGGGATAAACGCCCAAACTAAAGGCAAACATTGCACCGATAGGATCACGGCTTTCTGCCCAAATTTGACCGTGATGGGCTTCAATAATTTGACGACAAAGATAAAGCCCCAGTCCTGTTCCTTTTGCTTGGCGATCGCTATTTCCCTGATAAAAACGTTCAAAAAGATAGGGCAATTCCTCATCTCGGATGCCAGAGCCACTGTCGGAAATCTTAACTACTTGATAGGCAGATTGGGACGATAAAGTGATTTCAATGCGATCGCCCCGTCGGGAATGATTAATGGCATTCATTAATAAATTATTTAAAACCCGTTGAAGTTGAAAAGCATCACCCTTAACCCAGAGAGATTGACGAAAATCAGATTGTCCATAATTAATGGAAATATAGACTTGATGAGTGGCGGCTAATTCTGCCAGGGAATTGGTTACCTCTTCGACTAAAACAGTTAGATCGATGGGTTCCAAATTGAGCTTTAAACCTTCACTATCATTCCGATAAATATCTAACAATGTTGCCACTAATTGCAGACTAGATTGATGACTGCGGGTCATGGTTGCTAAAATTTTTTGCTGAAGCGTTGTGACCGTACCAAACTTACCTTCATGAAAAGCTTTAAGGGTTTCTAGCGCACCGAGTAAAGGTGTTTTCAGATCATGAGTTAAAGTCGAAGCAAAATCTTCGCGGAGCCTGACTAATTGTTCTTGGGCTTGCAGTTTAGATTGTTGTTGAGAAAGTGATTCTTGATAACTTCGATTGCGTTCACTTAACCAACCCGTAACGATCAAAGACATTACAGCAATCAGTCGGGTGGCAATGATGGCAGGTTCAATAACCATTCTAGAAGGTATCCACAAATTAAGCAGAGTCAAAAAAACCGCGATCACTGTAGCCAAAACTGTAGCAAAACGACCAAATCGAGCATTTACCAATAAAATTGGCCCCGTATAAAGATAGCCATAAACGTAATTAGGTGGCGTTGAAAATTCTAGTGTTAATACAATTAAAAATAGACTAATAACTAAGATAACTTCTTGAAAATAAGAAGAAAATAAAAAAGAACGAAAACGCATTATTTTTCCACTGATGTAGAACTAATTTGATAATTCAGAAGCAAAATCTTACTTTAATATAATCTAAAGACTAATAGAAGCGTGTTTATAAACAATGTTTAGTTATGTTTAGAAAAATGTTTATCTTTTTCCCCTGGAAAAGCTTGAAAAAATAAACGCAAATCTATACAAATTTAATAAGAATTTATTGATTAATCCCTTTAAAATGAGCTTATTCACCGATTCCCCCATCTAGACCTATGTGGCAAGGATTCTGGCAAATCGCCCTAACTTTGGCAATTATTATCGTGATTACTCCTATTTTTGGGAGCTATATCGCCAAGGTATTCTTAGGACAAAGGACTTTTCTGGATTCCCTACTTAATCCTGTTGAAAAGAAAATCTATGACCTGATTCAAGTTCGTTCCAAGGAACCCATGACGGGTTGGCAATACGCTAGAGCCTTGCTTTATACCAATTTAGTGATGGGCATTTTCGTCTATCTCATTTTAATTAGCCAAGGCTATCTACCTTTGAATCCAACAAGTTTAACTGCACCAACTTGGGATACAGCATTACATACTACTATTTCTTTTTTAACGAATACTGATCAACAACATTACTCAGGTGAAACAACTTTAAGTTATGCCAGTCAAATTTTTGCCATTGGCTTTTTATTCTTTACATCGTCAGCAACAGGTCTAGCAGTAGGAATTGCTTTTATTCGCGGCTTAACAGGTAATTTATTAGGCAATTTTTATGTTGATTTGGTTCAAGCTATCACTCGAATTTTATTGCCCATTTCTATCCCTGGGGCAATTTTATTAATCCTGGCAGGTGTTCCTGAAACCATGGCTAGTCCTATTACCTTAACCACTTTAGAAGGTGCAAATCAAGTCATTGCCGTTGGCCCTGTTGCTCATTTTGAAATCATTAAACAATTAGGTGAAAATGGCGGTGGATTTTTTGGCGCAAACTCAGCCCATCCCTTTGAGAATCCTAATGCTTTTTCTAACTTACTCGCAACAATTGCAATGGTTAGTATTCCTAGTTCATTAATCTATACCTACGGAATTTTTGCTCGCAATAAACGTCAAGCTTGGTTAGTTTGGGGAATGGTTTTTGCGATTTTTATCGTGTTAATTAGTATTACAGCCATAGGAGAATTTCAAGGGAATCCTCTTGTTAATTCCCTACTCGGAAACCAACAGGCAAATCTCGAAGGAAAAGAAGTTCGTTTTGGTTGGGTGCAAACGGCTCTTTTTGCGATTACGACCACTGGAAGCATGACGGGGGCAGTGAATGGAATGTTAGATTCATTTATGCCTACGGGGGGATTTAGTGTTTTATTTAATTTATTTTTACAGATTATTTGGGGAGGACAGGGAACAGGAACGGCTTATCTGTTTGTCTATCTTATTTTAGCCGTCTTTTTAACAGGATTAATGGTGGGGAGAACACCAGAATTCTTAGGACGAAAAATCGAAAAACAAGAGATTATTCTAGCGAGTGTCATCTTACTCATTCATCCCATTGCTATCTTAATTCCCAGCGCGATCGCCTTAGCTTTTCCTGAGCAGTTAGCAGGGATTAGTAATCCAGGTTTTCATGGAATTTCTCAAGTTGTCTATGAGTATGCGTCTGCGGCGGCTAATAACGGTTCGGGCTTTGAAGGATTAGCCGATTCTCAACCTTCTCCTACGGCTCTTTGGTGGAATTTAAGCACTTGTTTTAGCCTACTGTTAGGACGATTTGTTCCCATTATCGCGCTCTTATTGTTAGCAGATAGTATGTTACGAAAACAACCTGTACCTATGACATCAGGAACCCTCCGAACGGATACAGCCTTATTCACGGGTGTAACGGCGGGTGTAATTTTAATTTTAGGCGCGTTAACCTTTTTTCCTGTGTTGGCATTAGGGCCGATCGCGGAAGCATTTAAATTAGCAGGAGGCTAAAATTTATGTTAAAAAAACGTTTATTGAGATCCGAAAGAAGACATACCCCAAAAGCGAAAAGTAAGGGTTTATATTCCAGAGCGATTAAACAGGCTTTTGTTAAACTTGATCCTCGTATTTCCATTAAAAACCCTGTCATGTTTTTAGTTTGGGTTGGCACAGTTGTCACCGCTTTAGTAACCATTAATCCTGAACTTTTTGGGGATGTTGCTGATAATAATCCAAGACTATTTAACGGTTTAATTACCCTGATTTTATTCGTTACCCTTCTCTTTGCTAATTTTGCGGAAGCCTTCGCCGAAGGTCGAGGAAAAGCCCAAGCGGATGCCCTCAGAGCCACCAAAACTGACACCACTGCCCGCAAAATTTTGCCTGATGGTTCCACAACCGACGTGAGTTCTACCAGCCTTAAACGCGGGGATCAAATCAAAGTAATTGCAGGCGATATTATTCCTGCCGATGGAGAAGTTTTGGGCGGCATGGCGACCGTGGATGAATCTGCCATTACGGGAGAATCTGCCCCTGTTTTAAAGCAACCTGGAACGGATATTGCGAGTTCGGTAACAGGCGGAACGCGAATACTTTCCGATGAATTATTGATTCGCGTTACTTCCGATCCAGGTAAAGGTTTTATCGATCGCATGATTGCTTTAGTGGAAGGCGCAGAACGCAGTAAAACACCGAATGAAATTGCTTTAACGGTTTTGTTAGCAGTTTTAACTGAGGTTTTCCTAATTGTCATTGCCACCCTTCCCGCGATCGCGAATTATGTCAATAGTCCTGTTAGCATTGCGGTTTTAATTGCCCTATTAGTGGCTCTCATTCCCACGACTATTGGTGGTTTATTAAGCGCGATCGGCATTGCAGGGATGGATCGAGTTGCTCAATTTAACGTAATTGCTACCTCTGGAAGAGCCGTTGAAGCCTGTGGAGATATTAACACCTTAGTATTAGATAAAACGGGAACAATCACCCTCGGAAATCGTTTAGCTGATGAATTTATTCCTGTTAATGGTCATAGTCTAGAACAAGTCGCCCAAATTGCCTTAGTTTCCAGTATTTTTGATGAAACACCCGAAGGTCGTTCTATTATTAATTTGGCGGAAAAGTTGGGTGCAAAAATTGATTTTGATCCGAATACGGCCAATGGAATCGAATTTTCTGCTCGAACTCGCATGAGTGGAACGGATTTAGCAGATGGTCAAGAAATTCGTAAAGGAGCCGTCGATGCGATTAAAGGTTTTGTTCGTTCCAGGGGCGGCAAAATTTCTCCTGATTTAGACAATGCCTATGAAAGTATTTCACTATTAGGAGGAACGCCTTTAGCGGTTTGTCAAGGAGAAGAAATTTACGGTGTAATTTATCTCAAAGATATTATTAAAACTGGAATTAAAGAGCGTTTTGAGCAGTTGCGTCGCATGGGAATTCGTACTATTATGTTAACAGGAGATAACCAAATTACCGCATCAGTAATTGCCAGAGAAGCGGGTGTCGATGACTTTATTGCTGAAGCCACTCCTGAAGACAAAATTGAAGTGATTCGGGCGGAACAAGCTAAGGGAAAATTGGTCGCTATGACAGGGGATGGCACGAACGACGCACCTGCTTTAGCCCAAGCCAATGTGGGTGTAGCCATGAATTCAGGAACCCAAGCGGCAAAAGAAGCGGCTAACATGGTGGACTTAGATTCTGACCCTACAAAACTAATTGATATTGTTACTATTGGCAAACAATTATTAATTACTCGTGGTGCTTTAACAACGTTTTCTATTGCCAATGACATTGCTAAATATTTTGCCATTATTCCCGCCATGTTTGCTACTGTTGGTATCGGCAGTTTAAATATTATGGGACTTGCTAGTTCCCAATCGGCAATTCTATCAGCTTTAATTTATAATGCCCTCATTATTCCTGCTCTCATTCCCCTAGCATTAAAAGGAATTAAATTTCGGCCTTTGACTGCTGATCAATTGTTGCAACGTAATATCTTTATTTACGGTTTAGGTGGTGTTATTGCTCCCTTTATTGCCATTAAAGTCATTGATCTTTGTGTAACAGCAGTCGGTCTAGCTTAGGATTAATTTTATCTCATTCAAGAAACTCCTATGGACAATAGAAAATGAAAAATTCTCAATTCTCAATTCTCAATTCTTCATTTATTAAACTCCGTTCCTATCCCCAAAAATTAGCCGTCTATTTCCTGACTATTCTTGGACTTAATTTGATTGTTTCTCCCCTCGTTCAAGCTTCAACAGGTGGAGTTTTTTCGCGGGGACAATCCTACGCCTTGGGTTTATTAGGATTGGTAACGATTAGTTTATTTGTCTATCTTTTTGTCGTCATTTTTCAACCAGAGAGATTTTAAAAAAATGAGTAATTTTCGAGAAATATCTAGAGCCGTTCGAGTGACTGTAATCCTGTGGATTATAACGGCTGTTATCTATCCCTTTAGTATTTTATTGTTTGGACAGGTTGCTTTATCATTCCAGGCAAATGGTAGCTTAATTCCAAATGATCAAGGAACTGTTATTGGCTCTGCCCTAATCGGTCAACCTTTTAGTAGCGATCGCTATTTTTGGAGTCGTCCTAGCACCATTGATTACAGCACAGGAAAAGTAGCAGGAACAACAGGTGTTTCAGGAGCGAGTAATTTGGCCCCCAGTAATCCTGATTTAACGAAACGGATTCAAACCAGAATTTTAGAATTACAAAAAGCTGATCTGACTCCCACTAATGATTTAGTTTATACTTCTGGCTCAGGATTAGATCCCCATATTAGTCTGCAATCTGCGACTAATCAAATCCCTCGTATTGCTAAAGTTAGAAATTTAGATACTAATCAAGTTGAATTGCTGATTACTCAAGCAACAGAAGGTCGATTTTTAGGCATCTTTGGAGAAGATGGTGTTAATGTTTTAAAATTAAATCTTGCCCTTGATCGTCTAGCAAATTCTAATCAATCCAAACCATGATCCTAGAAAAAAGAGGTCGGCACAAAATTTTTATTGGTATGGCTCCAGGCGTTGGCAAGACCTATAAAATGCTAACGGAAGCTCAAAATTTGAAAAAAGAAGGGCTTGATGTCGTTATTGGTTTACTTGAAACCCATAACCGTCAGGAGACTTTAAAACAAGCGGAGGGGCTAGAAATTATTCCGCGTCGCTCTATTAATCCGAATCAATTAAGTCTTTTGGAAATGGATACGGATGCTATTATTAACCGCGCTCCCCAATTAGTTCTAATAGACGAATTAGCCCATACTAATATTCCTGGATCTGCTCATAAAAAACGTTATCAAGATGTAGAAGAAGTCCTCAAAACGGGGATTAATGTTTATTCTACGGTTAATATTCAGCACCTGGAAAGTTTAAATGATTTAGTCGCTAGAATTACAGGCGTTGTGGTCGCAGAAAGAATTCCTGATCGCCTCTTAGAAGAAGCCGATGAAGTTATTTTAATCGATGTGACGGCTGAAACTTTAGAAGAAAGATTGTTAGATGGTAAAATTTATGCACCCAATAAAATTCAACAATCTTTAGAAAATTTCTTTCAACGTCGTAATTTAATTGCACTCAGGGAATTAGCCTTAAGAGAAGTTGCTAATACGGTTGAAGAAGAAGCAGAAGAAACGACTTTAAGAGGACAATCTTGCCCGATTCAAGAAAGGGTTTTAGTATGTATTTCAACCTATCCTAATTCTTTACGTTTATTGCGCCGAGGAGCAAGGTTAGCCCATTACATGAAAGTTCCTTTATTTGTCTTATTTATAGAAGACCCTGATCGATTTTTAACGAAAGAAGAAAGTTTACATATAGAAACTTGTGAACAACTTTGTCGAGAATTTGAAGGCACTTTTTTACGATTTAAAAGTAGCAATGTTCCTGAAGCGATCGCGGAAGTTGCAGAAAGAGAAAGAATCACTCAAATTGTGATTGGAGAAAGTCAACAATCTCGATGGAAACGATTACTCAAGGGATCATTTACCCAAAAGCTAATGAAACTTATTTGGAACAAACAAATTGATCTTCATATCATTGCTACTCAAAAAAGTTGAGGTTGAGAGAGCTTCCGCTAAACATGGTTTCAGATCTCTATTAAGTTTTTAAAAAGCTTTAAATTCATTTCATAAAATTATTTACCATTACTCCCTCTAGCCTTCCGTGATCGGTTCGTTTGTCGTAATCAATATCCCGTTGAACATACTGTTGGAGAATCTGATGTCCTTTTTGATTAGCGGCTGATTCCAACTTTTGACAATTGAGAAAAGAACCTAAATTTAGCAGAGCTTTTTCCACATCTCGCGCGGCATATAGGCCCGAATCGCGATGATTTTGTTCGTGTTTAAAGAGGGCGGCATAAAAATTATTGAAAACAGTTCGAGTTTCTCCAGTCGTTTTATAATCCTTGGGGATTTTCGGTAAGGTATAGGTTACATTTAAGGCGGTTTTTACCTGAGTGATCTGACAACTACCTTGCTTTTCATACCATCTAATGTGCCATTCCACATACCATTTGGTATAACCTTTAAACTTTTTCCCCAGATAAATAATTGGGGATCTTTTCGTCATTTCCGCTTCTAGATCTTGTTTTTTTTGGGGATAGATCGAATAAAAATTATATTTTGTTGCGATCGTGGGTTCTGCTAGAACGGGAAAGCAAATTAACAAAAATAGGGGAATGAGATAGAGTTTCATTATGTCAAATAAGGACATTTCTAACAAAGAAATTACCATTATCAAGCCACCTAAATCCCCCAATTCTGGGGGACTTGATGGTATTAAGGTTGTAAAAAATCGCCTATTAAAAATCTATTCCGTTTGAAGCAGGCTAGAAAGCATTTGTTGCTGGGGATTTTCTTCGTAGGGAGGAGCTTGTCTGGCATCGGTGATCAACCAATCGAGGGCGGCGGCTTGGACATCGATCGCGGCTCCTGTTTTATCCACACAGTATCGCCCAAAGACTAATTTATCCACGAGACGAACCCCTGCTCCCAAGCGAGAATATTCAAAAATAACGCTGTTATCGACGACTGCACCACTACAAATATGGCAACTAGGGCCAATCATACTGGGGCCAATAATCGTTGCACCGTCTTCAATGCGGGTCATACCACCAATATAAACAGGCCCTTCGATGTTAACTTTATCCCAGTTTACCGCGACGTTAATGCCCGTATAAATGCCTGGTTTGACTTCAATGCCTGGAATAGCGACATTTTTAATTTCCCGCGACAAAACACCACGAATCGCTTCCCAATAATCAGGGACTTTACCAATATCAACCCATTCAAAATCCATATTAACGGCATAGAAAGGGGCGTTTTTGGCAACTAATTGGGGAAAGAGATCAGAGCCTAAGTCATATTCTTGATCGGGGGGAATATAATCAATAATTTCGGGTTCAAAGATATAAATTCCCGTATTAATCTGGGTACTCAGGGCCTCTTCGATACTGGGCTTTTCCTGGAAGGCTTTGATTCTGCCATCTTCATCGGTGACGACAACCCCGTAACTAGACACTAATTCTTTATCAACGGATTTGGTAACAATCGTCGCGATCGCGCCCTTTTCTCGGTGCATTTTGACCGCCGCAGTGAGATCCAGATCAATCAGGGCATCCCCACAAAGAACGACAAAAGTATCATCAAAAAAGGGATTAAAATCCTGAATACGTCGCAATCCCCCCGCCGAACCGATCGCGGCTCCCACTAAATCACCATCAATAATACTGCCTTCAAAGGAATAGGCAATTTGTACTCCAAAACGTTGTCCATCCCGAAAATAGCTCTCAATTTCTTCGGCTAAATGACTCACATTCACCATAATCTGGTCAAACCCATGTTGACGCAAGAGTTCTAGCAAAAACTCCATTACGGGCTTCTGGAGGATGGGAATCATCGGTTTTGGAATCGTATGGGTAATCGGGCGTACACGAGTTCCCTTACCCGCCGCAAGAATCATGGCTTTCATCGATTTTTTCCTTAGCCTCAAACCAAAAAGTCTTTTTAATGTAGCACTTAATGTACCACGCCCAGTTTACCATTGATCTACGGCAACCACCTAATCACCCGACTTTGCGAGTGAAGTGAGAAATTCACGGCATTTTCATTATTAGAGACTAAAAAACGACTCTGAAATTCTGGATGCGATCGCTTTTAGGGAATTGTCGAGAAAGTAAATACCCTGACCGACGAGTTTCGGCTACGTTCAACTCTCGGATTGTCGTCAATTGAGCGTAGTCGAAATCAGCATCAATAATCGATAATGGGTATCCATTCAGAAGTATTCAAAATTCCCTGAAAATATTCATTGATATTATTCCTGGAATAGGGAACAACTCCCGTTTCATCAAACCATTTTTCATAAATTGCTACCGAACCAGGTTGATCGCTCACAACTCCTTCCATAAACTGAATCAAACTGTAATTGACTAAATTGCGCCAATCGGAGTCATCTTTAGGCAGGGAACAGGAATAAGCTTCGTATTGATAAGGAAAATCAGGTCTAACGACTAAATTACTGGTATTTTTAGCCTTATTGCGGATACCTTCTAAAACAATACCATCTCCTGCAAAGGCTTCAATTTCTCCTTTTTCCAGTTTCATTAAACCATCGGTCTGATTTTGAATCGGGACTAATTGGGCCGCAGGTTGTTGGAGTTTAATTGCTTTTTCGTTGGTCGTATTCATGATTACGCCAATCTTACGTCCTGCTAAAGACTCTAGAGAATTTAAACCACTATTTTTGTTGGTTAAAATTTTAGTTCCATCGGCAAAATAACTCACGGAAAAATCAACTTGTTTCGTTCTTTCCCAGGTGAAGGTTGTAGAGGCGCATTCAATATCAATACTGCCATTTTTGATTTTTTCAAAACGATTTTCGGGGGTTGCTTCCACTAATTTTAATTGGATCGGTTTACCCAATTTTTTTTCGGTTTGTTTGCGGATCAGTTCTAACATATCTAGGGAATAACCAACCCATTTGCCATTTTTATCTATAAAGCCAAAAGGAACGGCATCTTTTCGAGTTCCTGCCGTAATGGTTCCCGTTTCTCGGATGCGGTCTAACACCTTACCTGCCCAACTAGGGGGCTGATAGGTCGCTGTCAGGGCTAACACACACGCTATTAACGCAAATTTTTTGATCATCAATTCTGCTCAATCATGCCTCTTGATAGACTGATGTAGAGAGGCTTAAGTTTCAGGTTTTAAATTTTAGGAGATCAATCAGGCTGTTTATGTACCCCCATTCCCCAGGTGCTAAAGAACTTTTGAGTCAACCTGCGGAATGCGGGCTATAGATGATTTTTGTCAAGTCTTTCTACCAAGTGATGGATTTAAAATGTCAGTTAAATTCTAGATTGTGTTTTGTTTAATTCCCTGACTGTCTAATAATAATTGGTCTAATGACTGTTGCATTTCCCTAACTACTCGTTGATAACATTCCTCTACATAATCGCGATCGCGGGCGGCTTTTTCGCCATAGCGGTCAAAAATAATCGGCGAACAAACACGGGTGTGCATGGGAACAGGAAGGGGCAAATTAGGTAAAGGGCCGAGGGCGATTCCCCAGGGTAAACCGAAATAAATGGGGAAAACAATGGGATCGGTATCCAAAACCCAGGGCATTCCTAAATCATGTAATTGTTTAGCTTGTTGATAACAATCGGTGAGAACCACTAGGGTGTCGTGCGCTCCAACGGAAATTGCGGGAACGATGGGAACCTTTTGCCTAAGCGCGATTTTAATAAAACCTTTGCGTCCTGCTAGTTGAATTTGATAGCGTTGCCAATGGGGACGAAAAACATCCTGCGCTCCCCCTGGATAAACCAACACACTGGCTCCTGTTTTCAAAGCCGCGATCGCCATTTTGGGGTTAGCTTGAATAGCTCCCACCTTGACCGCTAACTGAGCAATATTTTGATTCACTTTCCAGACCGTCGGGTGCATTAATCCGTAGATCGGGCGTTCCGTACCAAAATGTTTAAACCAGTCATAGATCATCATCACCATATCAGGAGAAGCCAAGCCACCGTTATGGGAACCCACGATCAACACTTGTTCCCCTGATTCTAAATTTTGCCAACCATCACTTTTTACTTGAAAATAATAACGATAAAACCATTCCCAAAAGGGCATTAATTGTTCAATGGTTTTTGGATCTCGCTCAACTAAAGACCAGCCTTGGTAGGGCAAAGAAGATTTTTTATTCATGGGTTTTTGCTCTCAAATCCCTAACCATTTAACAAGGCTTCCACGAATTCATAACTGGAAAAGGGACGCAAATCCTCAATACCTTCCCCCGCACCGATAAAGCGAATGGGCAGATTTAATTGTTGGGCCACCGCGATCGCGACTCCTCCTTTAGCGGTTCCATCGAGTTTCGTTAAAACAACCCCACTCAGTTTAGCGGCTTGGGAAAAAACTTCGGCTTGCCGTAAACCGTTTTGTCCGAGGGTAGCATCTAACACTAACAAAGATTCAACCTGAGCATTGGGGGCTTTTTTGTCAATAATACGACGGATTTTTGCTAATTCATCCATTAAATTTTTCTTATTTTGTAAACGTCCTGCGGTATCAACTAAAAGCAGTTCAATATTGCGAGATTGGGCCGCGCTGATGCCATCAAAGACAACGGCTGCGGGATCGGAATTTTTATCGGGATTAGCAATCACACTGGTTCCACTGCGATCGCCCCAAATTTTCACCTGTTCCACGGCCGCCGCCCGAAAGGTATCTGCCGCCGCAATCAGACAACTGTAACCCGATTTTTGGGCTAAATGGGCTAATTTCCCAATCGTCGTCGTTTTTCCCGCCCCATTCACCCCCGTCAGGAGCCAAATATTCAGCGTCTCTTTGGTTGGAATAAAATCCGCATTGCTCACCGTTTGCAGAGGACGGTCTAACATTTCTCGCAAAATCGATTTGAGGTAGGCGATCGCGGCATCGGGGGGGAGAGCTTCTTCTCGCAATTTATTTTGTAGGGCTGTAATGATATAATCCGTCGCTTCAATGCCCACATCGGCTTGGAGCAATAGGGATTCAACCTCCATCACCGCCGCCTGATTCAACGGGCCTTGACCGACAATGGCCTTGAGTTGATTCACCAAATTACGGCGAGTTTTGCTTAATCCTTGGCGTAAACGACTCAGCCAATTAATTTCTTCCTCAGAAATATCCTCTGGTGCGCGACCCTGATCCGCTAAAACTTTGGCTGACCAAATAAAATCGTCATCAAATTTCATCCCTACTTTTTGGGCAACAGGTTCAGGCGGAACTTCGGGAACCTCGGTTTCAATGGCCGTTTCTTTTAAAATTTCCAGGCGATCGGATTTTTGTAACCAAGCAGGAGTACTGACAGGGATTTCTGGCTCAATTTCTGCAATATTCCCTTCAATTTCTGCCTGGGCTCCTAATTCTGTTTCAGCAACAGGTTCAGGTTCGGTAACTGATTCAACGACTACTTCAGAACTAGGAACAGATTCAGGTTCTGCAATTAATTCAATTTCAGGTTCAATTTCCGCGACGGTTTCAGTCTCGGTTTCAACAACTGATTTAATCTCAGGCTCCGTGATCAGATCTGGTTCAATGTCAGATTCCGTAGCAGTTTCAATCTCTTGAGAAACAATTTCTTCGGGTTCAATGACGACAGGTTCTTCGACAACAGATTCGGGCGTTTCCAGAATTTCTTCTGATTGAGATTTGCGCTCTTGAATATTTTTAAACGCTGATTTTGCCCATTCTAAGTAAGCATCCTGGCTATTATCGGCACTAGTTTCCGTCTCCTGGGTAACCTCTTCTACTTGAGGAGATTCCTCAGCGATCGGGGTAGATTCAGGCGTGACGGGAGTTTGTTCGGCTTGGGACGAATCCCCGAACTGACGACGAAACCAGTTAAACATAGGAGTTAAGCTTAGAATTTATGAATGCAAAATCATTTAAACCGCGTCTAAATTGAAACCCGTTGTTTTGAAGATCGCCCCCTAAATCCCCCAATTCTGGGGGACTTTGAACTCAGAAAGGTTGTAAACACCCCCAAAGTTGGGGGGCAGGGGGGCGAAAAACTTTAGTTCTCGAACTAGACGCGGTTTATCTCCTGATCTTAAACGGAAAATCGCGTTCTATCTAAAATCGATCATCGAAAAACCGCGATCGCAGATAATTAAAACCCATTCTGATTTGTTTTTTTAGAAAAGCATTTTTAATTTACGATTTAACTGATTTTATTCTTAATCGAGAAGCACTGTTACCGTCCCTAGTTGAATTACCATGAATGTAACGCCCGTAAGCGGGGACTTTTTTTCGATTGATGAGCTTCCATTCGATGTAAAACATCATCCAAAATTGTCACTGCTTCTTGAATGTACTCGCCCTTGTTGAGCATGACGCATTCGGCCCGCTCGGCCATGGCCGCATCAGTAATTTCTGCCCGCGTGGGAATCCCTTTTTTGGCTAGATTTTCTAGAACCTGAGTTGCCCAAATAACAGGAACATGGGCTGCTTCGCATAGCCAGAGAATTTCTTCCTGAATTTCTGCTAATCGTTGATAGCCGATTTCTACCGCCAAATCTCCCCTGGCAATCATCACGCCAAAGGGTTGTTTCCCCGCTCCGTGAACGATTAATTCGGGTAGATTTTTGACAGCTAGAGGGGTTTCGATTTTGGCAACGATCGCCTTCGTTCGCCATTGATTCCCCAAGCGACTTGCCAGTTCTAGTTGGAGTGCCTCAATATCGGTAGCGGTCTGCACGAAAGAATAGCCGATAATATCCGCATTTGGAGCGATAAAATCTAGATCTTGTCGATCCTTCTCTGTCAGGGGATCGAGACTTAAGGCCGTATCGGGGAAATTTAGTCCTTTATCCGCTTTTAGTTTGTCGCCTTTGGTTTTTGTGTGAGTAATCCGTAACTTGAGTTCTTCGAGAGATTTTGATTCTACCTTGGCTCCGATGCGCCCATCATCAATCCAGATGACCGCACCGACTCGTATTTGTTGAAGGATCTCTGGTTGAGAGCAGTTGGCTTGGAAATAATCCGTACACGGAATATCTGGTTTTCGGCTACTTAGAAGCAATAAATCTCCTTGATGGATGCGTTGATCGGGAGTAGGAGGTAATACTTGTTCCAGACGAATTTTAGGGCCGCCTAAATCCATATAGACTTTACAGGAACGACCGATTTCTTTTTCTGCTTGCCTGAGATGGGCGATCATTCCTTGCCACTCTGCTTTGGTATCATGAGCGCAATTGATACGAACACAGTCTGTGCCTCTTCTGACTAATTCCCGAACGAAAGAATAATCTTGGGCGGCTTCTACGGGAAGAGTTACCATGATCCGAACGTGACGATGGGAGGGAGTGGGGCCAAAAACCTCTTCTGTATTCTGTTTCAAGAGGCGATCGCCTTCAAAAAAAGCTTCCACAGGAGGATGTTTCGGAAGCAAGGTCGGGTCTTGATGGCAAACTGCCCCCAGGGTTGCGATCACCGCGTCTAAGCTGGCTAAAACTCGTGATTCACTCCGACCAAGAGATGACAATCCCCAAGGCATCAAAGCCAGTTGAATCTCGCGCATATCCTGTTGTCGCAAGGAAAGATAGTACGCTAGATTACAGGCACTAGGCAAGAATACCTCTCGCTCAATTAGAGGATGCCATTCGCCAAAATGCTGTTCTCCTTCCGAAACGATCAAGTGGCGAAGTCGTTGTAGGTTGCTGAGTAGGGTGGGAGGATAGGCCAATTGTTTTTGTTTTAGTTGTTTTGATAGGGATAAAGACATATCGCATTATCTCCTCAATCAAGTTGTGTTCAAGACAAGCTAAGTCTCAAAAAGATATTTAGCCCTCTCCCTTGATCCTAAATCGCTACCTAAAAGATCAAGGCGATCGTCATCAATCGCAACATTTAAAAATAAATTCCCCCTAAAATCCAATGACAATTTATACCGTCCGTTTAATTAATATCGAAAAAAATCTAGATGTCGCGATCGCTGTTCCCGAAGATCAATATATTCTAGATATGGCCGAAGAAGCGGGAATTCGGCTACCATCGGGCTGTCTTCAGGGAGAATGTTCCGTTTGTATCGCCAAACT
>Ga0209598_10002006_pt1 | contig 16216 bp, 13 predicted proteins | sample M_140807_EF_Meta_FD_187317 | JGI IMG/M metagenome (GOLD analysis project Ga0209598, IMG submission 187317) | Freshwater microbial communities from Lake Montjoie, Canada to study carbon cycling - M_140807_EF_MetaG (SPAdes) (version 2) | ecosystem: Environmental > Aquatic > Freshwater > Lake... | reverse complement strand
GGGCCCGGCATGGCGCCGGTTCTGGTCTGCGGGCTGGGGGCCTTCGGCCAGGCCGTGATCGGCCGGCTGCTTCCTTTCGGGATTCCCCTGCGTCTGCTTGATCGGGCCCCCCCGGACTGGCGCACGCCGGAATGGGCGGAAACCCTCCAGCCGTTGCTCACCCTCGGCGACATGCGCAAATCCCATGCGTTGCGCCTGGCGGGCGCGGAGCAGGCCCGTTCGGTTCTGCTGCTCAGCTCCGACGGCGGCATCAATGTGGAAGCGGCGCTGCAGGTGCGTCTGCTCAACGCCGCAGCGGAGATCGTGATCCGCTCCAGCGGCGATCTCGATGGCCTGGGCACCTTGCTGGAGCAGCGCCTGCCCAAAGTGGCGGTGGTCAATCCCCAGATGCTCAGCGCCGGCGCCCTGGTGCAGGCCCTGCGTCCGGGCCCCCAGCTGGCCCGTTTTGAGGCGCAGGGAGAGACCTTTGAGGTGCGGGAAACCCCCCTCGAGGACCACCGTTTTCAGCGGCCCGTTCGGCTGGAAGGAGCCGCGGAGGGTCAGGGCTCCCTCCTGGTGATGCCGCTTCGTTTCTACGCGCCCCAGCCCCGTGGCCTTCGCGCTCCGGGCCATGCCCTGGTGAGCACGCTGGTGGCGGTGCTTCGCAAGCCGGTCGGGCCCGCGCAGGCGCTGCTGCGCTGGGTCCGCCAGAGCACCCTGCTCCAGCGCCTCCTGGTGGCGGTTGTGCTGTTGATGGCCCTCGCCGGCATCCGCTTGTTCGGCTCCCAGGGGGGGTGGGTTCAGGGGCTGTTCGTCACCTCAGCCCTGCTCAAAGGCGACTATGTCGATCCCACCAATGTGCTGCTGGGCCCACAGGGAGGGCCCCATGGCAGCGATGGCGTTCTGGTCACCACAACCCTGCTCTATTCCCTCGTTGGCACGCTGCTCAGTTCGGCCCTGGTGGCGTTGATCCTCGATCAGCTGCTCTTGGCGCGCCTCGGGGCCCGCAGAACGGGGCGGCTGCGCCGTGAGGCCCAGCCGATTCTGCTGGTGGGTGGCGGATCCCTGGCCACTCGGGTAGCCCAGATTCTGGGGAAGGAGCGGCACGCCGTGGTGCGGGTGGAGGCCGAGGAGAAGGTCCGCCAGGAAGATGGCCAATCCCTGTTCGCCACCACGCTGGAGCAGGCCCGGGTTCGCTTGCGTGGCCGCGCGGTGCGTTCGGTGGCCCTGCTCTCCGGGCAGCTGCTGGCCGATCTCCAGGGCACCCTGGAACTTCAGGACCTCTGGCCGGGGGCACGTTTTGCCCTGCTGGCCCGCAGCGAGGGAACGGGGGAACGGCTGGGCAATCTGCTGGGGGGCGCGAGTGTGATTTCCCCGATTGAGCTGGGGGCCGATGTGGTGGTGGCCACCGCCTTCGGCGAGCGGGTGGAGGGGGTGTGGCGGATCCGGGGGCAGAACCTGCTTCAGGTGCGCTATCAGGTGTGTCCGGGCGACACCCTCGTGGGCAACACGGTGTCGCGCCTGGACCATGGCTACGGCCTCACCGTGCTTTCCCTGCAACGAACCGGCCAGCCCAGGCCCCTGGCGATTCCCTCTCCCGGCACCTTGCTGGCGGCGGGGGATCAGCTGGTGGTGCTGGCCAGCCTTCCCGCCCTACGGCGCCTGGAGCAGGGCCGGATCCGGCCACCCACGGCCGTGCTCACCCTGCAGCTGCCCCAGCCCCTGCCCCCGGAGCTGGCCCTCACCCTCCAGCAGAGCCTGGCGCGGCGGCTGGGGATGGCTCCCGCGGAGGCCTCCGCCCTGCTCCACGCCCACCCCAACCTGCGGCTGCCGGTGGATCCGGATTGCGGTGCACTGCTGCTGCGGGATCTGCAGCGCCAGGCGATTCAGGTGAGCCTCGAGGGTGAGGCGGGGGCATCGCTCGCTCCCGGGTGATCGGTGCTCGATGCCCCAACCCATCCGGGCAGTCGCGCGGGACACGCCCCGTTGTTGCCTGCAACGGCCGCCGTTGATGACTTCTTAACCGCGGCGTTTTCAGCATGGAGCCACCGGCCTGCAGCGCCATGACTCTTGCGATCAACCCAGAGACGGCGATCCCTTCGCCCCTCAGCTACGGCGATCTCCAGCGCACCGGTCTGACGGCCACCGATCTGCGCGATGGCGTCACCGAGCATCTCTTCTTCACCCTTGGCCGCAGCGCGCGGGCGGCCTCCAGCCATGATCTCTACATGGCCCTCAGCCACGCGGTGCGGGACCGGCTGATGAGCCGCTACCTGGCCTGCGAGGAGGCGATGCGGGAGCAGAACGGCAAGTCGGTGGCCTATCTCTCGGCGGAGTTCCTGATCGGCCCGCAACTGGGCAACAACCTGCTCATGCTGGGAATCCGCGAGGAAGCCGAGCAGGCCATGCTGAGCTTCAGCATTCCATCGTTGGAGCAGCTGCTGGCGATTGAGGAGGAGCCTGGCCTCGGCAATGGCGGTCTTGGGCGCTTGGCGGCTTGTTACATCGAATCGCTGGCCAGCCTGGAGATGCCGGCAACCGGCTATGGCATCCGCTACGAATTCGGCATCTTCGATCAGGCGATTCACAACGGCTGGCAGGTGGAGATCAGCGATCAGTGGTTGAAGGGCGGCTGGCCTTGGGAAGTGGTGCTGCCGGATCAGCAATGCCGTGTTGGCTTCGGCGGCTCCAGTGAGGTGTATCGCGATGCCCTCGGTCAAGAGCGGGTGCGCTGGAGGCCCGCGGAGGTGGTTCTCGGCATCCCCCACGATGTGCCGATCGCCGGATTCCGGGTGAACACCTGCGCCCGGCTGAGGCTGTGGCGGGCCGTTCCCACCGACAACTTTGATTTTCAGGCCTTCAACAGCGGCCATTTCCAAGCCGCTGAGCAGCAGAAGGTGCGCTCGGAATCCCTCTCGAAGGTGCTCTATCCCAACGACGGCACCGAGGCGGGACGCAGGCTGAGGCTGATGCAGCAGTTCTTCTTCGTGAGCTGTTCGCTGCAGGACATGATCCGCAACCTGCTCTCTCGCCAGATTCCGCTCACTGCGTTTGCCGACCATTGGGCGGTGCAGCTCAATGACACCCATCCCTCCGTGGCCGTTGCGGAATTGATGCGGCTGCTGATGGATGAGCATGGCTTCGGTTGGGATGAAGCCTGGTCGATCACCCAGGCCGCCATCGCCTTCACCAACCACACCTTGCTCTCGGAGGCGCTGGAGTGCTGGGATCTGGAATTGTTTGCTTCTCTGCTGCCACGCCACCTGCAGATCATCTTCGAGATCAACCACCGCTTTCTCCAGGATGTGCGTCAGGCCTTTCCTGGCGATGAGGCGATGGTGAGCCGCCTTTCGATCATCAATGAGCAGGGCTCACGCACGGTCCGCATGGCCCATCTTGCGGTGGTTGCCGCCCATCAGGTGAACGGCGTGGCGGAACTCCACAGCCAGCTCGTGCGCACCACCCTGCTGCCAGATTTTGCGGCGCTGTGGCCCCAGAAGTTCACCAATGTCACCAATGGCGTCACGCCGCGGCGCTGGATGGCCCTCGCCAATCCCGCCCTCGATGCGCTCCTGCGGGAGTCTGTCGGAGCCGACTGGCCGGTTCAGCCCGAACGCTGGCTGGAGCTGGAACGGGTCGCGAATGATGCTGCGTTTCAGATGCGGTGGGGCGACTGCAGGTTGGAGGCCAAGCGTCGTCTGGCTGATCGGATTGAGCGGCTCTGCGATCTGGTGGTTGATCCCACCAGCCTGTTTGATGTTCAGGTCAAGCGGATCCACGAATACAAGCGTCAGCACCTCAATGCCCTGCAGCTGATCTGCCGCTATCTGCGCATCAAGCAGGGTGATGGCTCCGCTCTGGCGCCCCGCACGGTGGTGTTCGGCGGCAAGGCGGCACCGGGGTATGCCATGGCCAAGTTGATCATTCGCTTCATTCACGGCATTGCCGAGGTGATCAATCACGATCCAGATTGTGATGGTCTGCTTAAGGTGGTCTTTCTTCCCGACTACAACGTGAAGCTCAGCGAGACCGTTTATCCAGCGGCGGATCTCTCCGAGCAGATCTCCACCGCCGGCCTGGAAGCTTCGGGAACCGGCAACATGAAGCTGGCCATGAATGGTGCCCTCACGATTGGCACCCTGGATGGGGCCAACATCGAGATTCGCGAGCGGGTGGGGGCTGAGCAGTTCTTCCTGTTTGGTCATGATGCTGCCCAGATCCGTGAGCTCATGTCCCACTACTGCCCCTGGCAATGGCTGGAGGGTCTGCCCCTGCTTGCGGAAGCGCTGGCACGGGTGGAATCCGGTGAATTCAGCCGTGGTGATCGCGAACTCTTCCAGCCGCTGGTTCAGCAGCTGAAGAGCCACGATCCCTTCGCCGTGATCGCGGATCTCGGCTCCTATCTGCAGGCTCAGGAGGTGGTTGATCAAGCCTGGCACCAGGTTGACAACTGGCGCCGGATGAGCATCCTGACGCTGGCCCGCAGCGGCTTCTTCTCATCGGATCGGGCTGTGCGAACCTATGCCGAACGCATCTGGAAGGTGCGTTCGGTACCGGTCAGCGTGACCTGTCCGCTTCCTAACTGATCCACCTGGCTGATCCACTGATTTCTCTGATCCCCTTCCTTTTGTTTTCTCATGAACAGCGTCAATTCTGAAATGGCCACCATGGCCACCCTTGCCAACAGCCGCTCGCCCCGCAATGTGGCCGCAGGTGAGTTGATCTACCGCGATGGCGATCAGGGCAACACGCTCTTTGGCGTGGTTTCCGGAGAGATTGAACTCAGCTCCGGGGAAACAGCCACCGAGGTGATTGATGCTGGAAGCTCCTTCGGTGCCGCCGCCCTGTTGGATCCCGATCACCGTCGTTTCGGCAGCGCCAAGGCCCTCACCGATGCCGTGATTCTGGAGATGAACCGGGAGGAATTCCTCTTTGCCATGCAGGAACTGCCGATGTTCGGCGTAGAGATGCTGCACGACCTTGAGAGCCGGCTTCAGAAGGTGAAAACCGGTCTGGTTCAGCGATGATCCGCCGCCGGAGCGGCACCCAGTCGCCGCTCCGGTTCCCCCGCTCTCGCCTCGGAGCCGTGCTGCCGCTCGGGCGGCGCTGCGGGCCCATGCTGCGGGCCCATGCTTCGGTCTTCCACCCTGGTGCATCCGCTCTCAGGCGGTTTGGCTGGATTCCTTGTTGTTGCCCCCAATGGCCCTCGTTCCCCGCTGGCGCTACATGACCGACGAGGCCAAGGCTCTCACCAAACGCGGTGCCGTTTCCGCCGGCGTGGTGCTGGTGACGTTGCTGCTGTTCCGCGGGCTGCTGCCCTGGATCGTGCTCGCCCTGGTGGCCTGGTGGATCTGGAAGGCGATCAACCCTTCCCCCCGCTGATCAGCTGAACTGGGTCGCGGCCAACGCTGCAGGGCAAGCCAGGCCAGCGTCAATCGAGCAAAGTTGCCACAAACAAAAAAGCGGACCCGCCTGGGACCCGCTCGATGACCGCCATCATTCTATGAACTTCTGTAACGGGTTCGTGGATGGTGGGCGTGCTGATCCAGTTGGCCAAATCCTGTCGGCCGGTTCCATTCGGCCCGCAACCTCCAGCCTGGTCTTGTCAGGCCCAGCTTCGGGCTGCACCGATCCCAGCGCGTGATGGGGGTGGCGGCGGTTCTGCGGGCCGCAGGTCGATTGCGGCTCTCAAGGCACCTCTCCATTGCGCTTGGCCTCGCTGATCGCCCGGTCGATCCCCTCACTGGTGCCTGCAGGCAACTGGGGGGAATACACGTAGGCCTGGGATTCCGGCCGCTGACCGTCCAGCACCAGCTGCAGGCGGCCGCGTTGCCGTGGGGGAACCTGCTCCCGCACGTAGCGCAGCTGCTGCTCATCGGCGAGCACCGCATCCACACGCCGCTCAAGCAGCAGCGCCGGCGCGTCGCTGAGCTTCGGCAGGGGCACCACCGTCACCCGGCCCAGAAGCGGTGGCGTGCGCAGCAGCTTCTCGCTCACGCTTCCGGGCCGCGCGGCTACCCGGCGGCCCTCCAGGTCGTTGAGGGAACGGGGCAGGGCGTCGCTCAGCGGCGCCTCGCGCAGCACATCGAGGGTGATCGTGCTCACAATCAGCGAGCCGAACACGATCCGCAGCAGGTAGCTCAGAACCACCAGCCCCTGGCCGCGGGTGGTGCTCACAATCGTGTTGGTGCCCGGACCGGTGGCCAGCACCTGAAACACCAGGGCATAGCGGCGCCACCAATCACGCGTTGGCCATGGGCCCGCCGCTGGACTCTCCAAGGTGTCCCCCGGCGGGTAGCCCCCCTCAATCCGCCAGACCGTCACGCTCACCATCGCAATCGCCACCAGGTAGCCGGCCAGCAGACCGAGCAACCGAGGGTCCAGCAGGCCTGTCAGCACCGCCCGCAGCGTGGCCAGCCGGTTGGCGGCCATCAGCAGGGCCAGCCCCGATTCCTGGAACGGCAGGCTGAAGCGGTAGGTGCCCACCCGTTCGGGCGTGATCGTGAGACAACCAACCCCCACATCCACCTGGCCCTGCCGACTGGCCTCGAGCAGCGCCCGCGCCGTGGCATAAGGCTCGAAGGTGTAGGCCAGGCGCTCGCGGGCGGCCACAAACTGCCACAGCTCCACCGCCGTGCCTTGCCAACGTCCCGGTCCCCGTTGCTCCGAGCAGGGCGGAGACCCATCCAGCACCCCAACCCGCAGAACCGGAGCTCCCCAGGCCGCCACAGACGGCGCCCCCAGGGTCAGGGCCAGAACCAGCAAACGGAGGCCGATGGCGCGGCCCGGTTTTGGCAAGCGGCCCGCCGATTGTTCTGATCCTGGGCCTGCGTCGTCGGCATGGCGGTGGATCTCACTTCGGGGCCGGTTCCGGCCGCCCCGAGGCAGGCAGCGCATGGCCCCGAAACTCCTCGAGCTGGCAAGTCACCAACGCTACCGAGCCCCCGTAGCCCCTCAACCGTTGCTCGCTTCACCGACAGGGCCGATCGCCGTGGCCTTTCTCCCTCCCGCAGACCGCCGCCACCGGGATCCCGGGGCCCGAGGCTCCTACGGTTTTGCAACCTGTTCTCCCGTCTATCGCCATGCCACCGGCAGCCGCCGATGATCCGGTTTCCTCCCCCAGGCAGGCCCCGGCTGAGCGCATCATCCTGGCCCTCGATCGGCCTGATGCCACCTCCGCCCTCGCCCTGGCCGCTGCGATCCCCGATCTGCGCTGGGTGAAGGTGGGTTTGGAGCTGTTCAGCGCCGCCGGCCCCGCCGTGGTGGCCCAGCTGCGTGAGCGGGGCCTCCAGGTGTTTCTGGATCTCAAGTTTCACGACATCCCTGCCACCATGGCCGGCGCCTGCCGCAGCGCCGCCCGCCTCGGTGCCGGCCTGATCACCGTGCATGGCAGCGCCGGAGCCGAGGCCCTGGCCGCCGCCCAGGCCGGAGCCGGGGAGGGCGCTGCCGCCGCGGGCCTGGACACTCCCACCCTGTTGGCCGTGACCGTGCTCACCAGCTGGCCGGCGGCGCGCTTCGCCGCTGAGCTGGCTATTCCTGAGCCGATTCCCGCGTATGTGAACCGTCTGGCGGCCCTGGCCGTCACCGCCGGCCTCGGCGGCTGTGTGTGCTCCCCGCTGGAGGTGGCGGCCCTGCGGCAGGCCCATCCGGAGCCCTTCGCGCTGGTCACCCCTGGCATCCGGCCGGCCGGCGGTACCGCCGGCGACCAGGCCCGGGTGATGACGCCTGCTGAGGCGATCGGCGCCGGCGCCAGTCGGCTGGTGATCGGCCGCCCGATCAGCGCTGCCCAGGATCCGGCCGGCGCCTTCGCGCTCTGCTGCCGGGAGCTGCTCTGACCCCCCGGGGCAGCGCAAGGCTTCGGGAACTGCTGGGCCGCTGCAGCACCTGGGGGGGCGCTGCCATAGTGACTTCAGGCACTTTGCAGCCCTTGGAACGATTTCCTGAGCACCCCCAAGGCGCCAGGGCCGCAGAACCTGTCAGCGAAGCGATGGGCGGCCTGGTGAGCCGGGCGTTGCCCCATGGGGCCCTGGCCTCCTTGTCATCCCTCAGCTCGGGCAGCCTGCTGGCCGGCCTGCGGCGCCTGCCCCTCGGCCTCGGCGCCCTGATGACCCTCCTTCTGCTCGGCGCGGTGGGCCTTTCCCAGCTCCTGCAGGAGCGCATGGCCCGTCACCTGGTGGAGAAGGTGCTCGAGAGCCAGAAGATCAAGATCCGCGACCGGGTCACGGGATTCGATGCCACCCTGCGCCGCGCCGAGACCAGCGTGAGCCGCTACGCCAATCTCGTGTCGCATCGCACGGCCGATCTGGCCACGGAAGGCGGCTCCTTCGAGGCCATCGCCCAGCGCGATCCCGATGGTTCCTGGCGCACCCCGCGCAGCCGTTTCGATCCCCTCACCGACGCAAACATCTGGGTGCCCCCCTCGGTGCCCCTCAGCGACACCAATAGGCGCTTCTTTCAGCGGGCCTACACAATCACTCGTGTCTTCGGCCAGGGCGCCCAGAACGAGGTGCTCGAGAACGCCTGGATGCTTCCCCTGATCGGCGGCATGACGGCCTTCTGGCCCACCAACCCCAACTATCTCTACAACGCCAGCGCCAGCCTCGATTACCGCGCCACCCCCTGGGTGACCCTCACCGATCCGAAGGTGAATCCTGCCCACGAACCGCGCTGGGTGGGTCCCGAGTACGACCCGGCGGCCCGGGATTGGTCGATCAGCGTGGTGGCCCCCTTCTTCCGTGATGGCCATTGGGCCGGTTCGGTGGGCCACGACATGCGGGTCTCCCGCCTGATGGGCAAGCTGATCGACCCCCAGGAAGCCTCCCAGGAATCCTTTTCCCGTCCGCTCTATGTGGCCACCACCGATGGGCACGTGCTGGCCCAGCGGGAGGGTGCTCCCGCCAAGGGTGAGCGGGTGCCCGGGTTCCTCTGGCGCAAGATCGCCCCGCTGGCCGGTTCCAGGGAGCTGGCGGTGGTGCCGAATGGGTCCAACTATCTGGTGGTGGCCCCGATTTCCACCCTGCACGCCCTCGCGCTGTATCTGGTGGATGGCGGCTGGATTCGCCAGACGGTGGCGGAGGAACTCGGCGTTCTCCAGCTGGCGGAGGGGCTCTTCATCCTCGTGGCGGTGGGATCGGTGCTCGGGCTGGCGGTGAAGGATGCCCAGAGCCGTCGCCAGCGCCAGGCCTTGCTGGAGGAACGAAACCAGGATCTCGAGCGCATCTCCCGGATCGATCAGCTCACCAGCCTGCCCAACCGCCTCGGTCTGCAGGAGTCCTCCGAACGGGCGATCGTGCGGGCTCGCCGTCAGGGCTCGGAGCTGATGGTGGCCTTTCTCGATGTGGATCGCTTCAAGACCATCAACGATTCCCTCGGCCACGCCGCCGGCGATGCCCTGCTGGTGGAGGTGGCGCGCCGCCTGCGGGAGGCGGTTTCTGCCACCGACACCGTGGCCCGCCTGGGTGGCGATGAGTTCGTGGTGGTGAGCGAAAACCTCAACGACGCCATTGATGCCGGTCACCTGGCTGATCGCCTTCACCGCAGCCTGGCTTCCCCGATGCAGCTGCATGGCCGCCAGCTGGCCGTGAGTGCCTCGATCGGGGTGAGCGTGTTCCCCGCCGATGGCGATCAGATCAGCACGCTGATGCGTCAGGCCGACATGGCCATGTACGAGGTGAAGAGCCGCGGCCGCGACGGCTGGATGTTCTTCACCGAATCGATGAACCGGGTCATCCAGGAACGGCTCAGCCTCGAAATCGATCTGCGCCAGAGCCTCGAGCGTGGCGATTTCCTGCTCCATTTCCAGCCCCAGTGGACCATCGGCGGCGACCATCTGGTGGGCTGGGAGGCGCTGCTGCGTTGGACCCATCCGGTGCGGGGGGCTGTGTCCCCGGCCACGTTCATCCCGGTGGCGGAGGACACCGGCCTGATCGCCCCCCTCGGTGAATGGGTGTTGATCGAGGCCTGCCGCACCGCCGCCGCCTGGTCGGAAGGGGGCCTCGCCGATTGCCGTCTTTCGGTGAATCTCTCCTGCCGCCAGTTCGCCCAGGCCCGGCTTGAGGAGAAGATCGAGGAGGTGCTGGAGCGCAGTGGTCTGTCCCCCCACCGCCTGGAGCTGGAGATCACGGAAACCGTGCTGATGGATGACCCCCAGCGCGCCATCAACCTGCTGCGCCGGCTCAAGGAGAAGGGCATCCGCATCGCCATCGATGACTTCGGCACCGGCTATTCCTCCCTGAGCTATCTGCGTTCCTTCCCGATCGATCGCCTCAAGATCGACCGCTCCTTTGTGACCAGCTGCCTCACCGATCCCAGTGGGGCAGCCATCGTGACCGCCATCGTTTCATTGGCCCGCTCGCTGGGCATCACCACCATCGCCGAGGGGGTCGAAACGGAGGATCAGCGGCTCTTCCTGGTCCAGAAGGGGTGTGATGAGGTGCAGGGCTACCTCACTGGGCGCCCCATGGCCGCCGAGAGCATCGCTCCCTTCCTGGCCCGCCAGGCCGCTCTGCCGTCCGGGGTCCTGCCCCCTTCCCCCCAGTAGGCCTGGCTATGGAGATCCAGCGGATCGATCAGACCCTTTTTGACCGGGTGGCGGCCGAGGCCCGCTCCTTGCCGCGCCTGCGTCGGAACCACAACCTCCATGCCGAGGCCGATCCAGTGCAGCGCTTCCTCAATGTGATGCAGCCCGGCACCTATGTGCGCCCCCATCGGCATCAGCGGGAGCGGGCTGGGGCGGGCTTCGAGTGCTTTGTGGTGTTGCAGGGAGCCATCGGCCTGTTGCTGCTCGACCAGCAGGGGGAGCTGCAGGGGCAGGAGCGCCTTGAGGCCCGCGGACCCCTGCGGGGCATCCAACTTCCGGAGGGGATCATTCACACCCTGGTGGCCCTGGAGCCGGATTCGGTGCTGCTCGAGATCAAGGAAGGCCCCTACCGCCCGGCCGCCGACAAGGATTTCCTCCCTTCCTTCCCTGCCGAGGGCAGCGCAGCCGCCGCGGAACTCGAATCCCGCTGGCGCGCCCTCTTCAGCGGCGGGAAGCCCTGAGCCGAAGCTGCTCCCGCCCCGACATGCACATCCCCAGCGCCCGTGCCTGGCCGAGCGCACCGCCTCTCCGTTGCCCGCTGCCGAGGCAGCGGTGCCCGCAATTCGGGGCAGGATTGCGCCGCGTTCTTAGCATGGGCGCTTTCCGCTGCTGTTGCGTCACCGATGGTCGTCGCCCCTCGCCCGGTCTCGATGGCCGCAACCGCTCGCCTGGGCCAGGCTCTGGGGGCTGTGCTGATGGCGGCCCCCCTGGCGCTGGCTTCCCTGCCCGCGAGGGCGGCCAACGATCCCGGCGCCTTCAACGCCATGGTGGCCACCTTTCAGACCTACGGCTTTGAGGTGGTGGGCAACCATCCGCGTTGCATTCAGGAGCGCAACCTCTTCGGCCTCTACATCCGGGGGACCCGCCGCATCGTGATTTGTCCGCGCGGCAATCAGCTCGACACCTTGATGCATGAGGGATGGCATGCGGTGCAGGCCCGTTGCCGCCGAGGAAAACCCCTGCTCACCGAGCAATTCCTGCGCGCCAACCTGAGTCGCGCCGACCTGCGCGATATCGATGCCCTCTACAGCGCCAAGAGCTGGCACCGGGAGGCCGAGGCCCGCGCGATGGCCGCCCAGCAGATTCCTCTTTACATGTCCCATCTTGAGAGTTCCTGCGGAACTCCAGCGGCAGGTGGTGGCGTTGCCCAGCCTCCAGCGGGCAACCAACCGAGCAACCAACAGACCAGCCGGCCCACCAGCCCAGCGGCCACGGCGCCCCAACCTGCAGCCCAACCCTCCCAACCCTCCCAACCCGCCCAGCCCGCGCCCCCTGCCCCCCAGCCCAGGCAAGCCGCTCCCGCCCCAGGCACCTCCCTGCCCGGCATGCTTCAGCAGCTGGGGCTTCCCGCGATTCCCTGATCGGCCAGGGTGCTGCGCCGGCAGAAGCCGCAGTGCCCCCAGAGGGCCATCTCGCCGGCCGGGGCAGGCCGTCCACAGGCCGGGCAGTCAGCGAGACCGTGCACATCAATGCGGCTGGGATGGCAGGCCCATACCTCGGCTTCCACCTCCGAGCCCGGGGGCGGCGGCGCCTCGCCGTGGTGCTGCCGGAAGCGCAGCTCCCGCACGCTGAAACCCGCTCCCCGCAGGGCCCCCAGGAGCTGGTGGCGGTTGTACTGCAGGGCCTGGAGCCAGGGGCCCGGGGCCGCTCCAACGGTCAGCACACCGCTCTGGAGGTTCAGGGGGCGGCAATGTGGGGCCAGTTGCTGCCCTGCGATGCGCGGCCAGGCCTGCCAGAGCCCAGCGAGCTGGCCTTCCCCTTCCCACGCCTGGCGTAGCCGCTCCAGGCATGTGGCCAGCGAGCTGGCTTTGGATGCCCCGCTGATTCCTGGGGAAACCGGGTTCTCCAGAGTCCAGGGGGACCGGCGCTCGCCGGGGGCGGCACCGCGGCGTTGGAAGCGGCGGGACGCATCGGCCATGGGGTGAGGATAGGCGGCTGCCCTAGGGCTTGAGCGCCCCGGTTCCCCTCGGCGGCCGGTTCCAGCGGTTCAGCCCACGATGGGAATGCGGCGCAACGGCGTGGCAGCGCCTAGCCTCTGCGGGAGTGCCCCCACCATCCATGGGCTTTTTCGATCGGCTCAGCCGCCTGCTTCGCGCCAACCTCAACGATCTGGTCAGCCAGGCGGAGGATCCGGCCAAAATTCTTGACCAATCCGTGGCCGACATGCAGGCCGACCTGGTGAAGCTGCGCCAGGCTGTGGCCACCGCGATCGCCAGCCAGAAGCGCCTTCAGAATCAGGCGGAGCAAGCCGAGAGCCAGGCACGCACCTGGTATGAGCGAGCTGAACTGGCCATCAAGAAGGGTGAGGAGGATCTCGCCCGTGAGTCGCTCTCCCGCCGCAAGACCTACCAGGACACCGCCACGGCGCTCAACAGCCAGATCAGCTCCCAGGCTGGCCAGGTGGACACCCTGAAGCGGAGCCTCACTGCCCTGGAAGGCAAGATTGCCGAGGCCAAGACCAAAAAGGACATGCTCAAGGCCCGGGCCCAGGCCGCCCAGGCCCAGGAGCAGCTGCAGAGCGCCGTGGGCAACCTGAGCACCAACAGCTCCATGGCCGCCTTCGACCAGATGGAGGAGAAGGTTCTGGGCATGGAAGCTCGCAGCCAGGCTGCAGCCGAGCTGGCCGGCGCCGATCTGGAGAGCCAGTTCGCCTCCCTGGAAGGCAGCAATGTCGATGAGGAGCTTGAGTCCCTCAAGACCCGCCTCTCCGGGGGTTCCACCCCGATCCAGCTGCCGGCTCCCGACGCCCCCATGCCCCAGTTGGAGCCTGTGAAGGTGGCCGAGGTGAACGCGGAACTCGAGGAGCTCAAGCGCTCGATCGACAAGCTCTGAACCGCCCGCATCGGGCCTTGGATCCTGTCCCGAACGGGCCTTTTCCCGCTTGGGGAACGGGCACCAAGGCTTCGTTGACGGGGCATCCGGCTTCTCGACACCGTTGACCACCCGGCGCCTTTTGCCACCCGTTCCGAGCGCCTACTGAGCCACCTGGAGAGGCAGCCAAGCCCGCCTCCCATTGCTCGCCGATGGCGCCGCTGCCTCGGGCCTGGCTCCTGAATGTCCAGGGCCAATACAATCGGCCCTTCCTCTTTCCCGTTCCGTGTCCGACGCCGTCCTCGAGATCAACGACGCCAACTTCCAGCAGGAGGTGCTGCAGCAGCCTGGTGCCGTGCTTCTCGATGTCTGGGCGGCCTGGTGTGGTCCCTGCCGCCTGATCGCCCCGGTGATTGCCTGGGCCGCCGCGGAATACCAGGGCCGGCTGCGGGTGGCCAAGGCCGACTGTGACGCGAATCCGGCCTTGGTCGAATCCCTGGCCGTGAAGGGCCTCCCCACCCTGCTGCTGTTCAAGGACGGCAGTGAGGTCAAGCGCCATGAGGGCGTGCTGACCCAGGCCCAACTCAGCGCCTTCCTGGATGCCGATCTCTGAGCGGATCTCGAGCAGGGTCGCCCAGCTGGGCAGCGGCGTTTTCGCCCGCAACGACCAGCGCAAGGAGGTCTACCGCCAGCGATATCGCAGCAGCCCCGGACTGTCGCCGCTGCTGGATCTCTCGCTTGGCTCCACCGATCTCCAGCCGCCGCCGGTGGCCCTCGAGGCCATCGCCACCGCCCTGAGCGTCCCCGCCAGCGCCTCCTATTGCCTGCATGGCGCCACCCTGCCCTTCCGCGAAGCCGTGGCGGCCTGGGCCCAGCGGCGCTTTGGGGTGGGGGTGGATCCCGATCGGGAGGTGTTGCTGCTGGTGGGTTCCCAGGAGGGCACCGCCCACCTGCCGCTCGCGGTGCTGGATCCTGGTGATGCCGCCCTGCTGCTTGATCCCTGCTATCCCTCCCATCGGGGCGGTCTGCAGCTGGCCTCCGCCGAAACGGTGCTGCTCCCTTTGGATCCCGCCCGGGACTGGGAGCCCGACTACAACCAGCTGGCTCCCTCCCAATGGGATGCCCTGCGCCTGATGGTGCTCGGCTTCCCCCACAACCCCTCTGCCACCACCGGCGAGCAGGCCTGGCTCGATGCGGCCGTGGCCCGCGCCATCGGCCACGACATCGTGATCGCCCACGACAACCCTTACGTGGACCTGGCCCTCGATGGTGAGGCCCCTGCGCTGCTGCGCCACCCCGATTGGCGCCGCTGCGGCATCGAGTTCTTCTCCTTCTCCAAGGGCTGGTGTCTGGGGGGGTATCGCATCGCCTTCGCCATCGGCGCCGAATGGCTGATCACGGCCTTGCGCCAGCTCAAGGGCATCGTGGATTTCAATCAGTCGCTGGCGTTGCAGGCCGGCGCGATCGCCGCCCTCGAGCAGGCGCCCGAGTGGCCCGAGCAGCTTCGCGGCGTCTATCGCGAGCGGCGGGATCGGATGGCCGCCGCCCTGCGGTCCGAGGGGTGGCAGGTGCCGCACGCCTCGATGGCGCTCTACCACTGGCTGCCGGTGCCGGCGCCGGCCCGGGCCCTGGGGCTGGATTCTGAGCGCTTCTGCGCCGCCCTGCTCGAGGCCACAGGCGTCTGCCTCACCCCCGGCAACGGTTTCGGACCCGGCGGCGAGGGCTGGCAGCGGCTCGCCCTAGTGCATCCCAGCGAGGAACTGGAGGCTGGAGCGGCCCGCATGGGCGCCTGGCTGCGGCAGCTCTGAGGCGGAGCCGATGGTGGGCCGGATTCAGCAGGCCCATCGCGCCCTCGCCCTCGCCCGTGGCAGACCACCTGCCCCCTGGCTGCTGCGCGGGCTGCCGGTTTGTGCCAGCACCGAGCGGGAGTTGGAGCGCTGGCTGCGGCTGAGCCCGCCCCAGACCTGTCGCATCGATCGCGATTCCTGGGGTGCCATCGCCATGGACGCCGCCAGCAGCGCTGGCGAAAGCGTCTGCGAGCCCGCTGGCGAGCAACGCCTGAGGCAACCGCGGGCCGTGGTAGCCCGCCGTCAGCGTTTCGGCCACGGTCAGCAGGGCAGGGTTTGGTTCTCGCCGCCGGGGGGGGTGTGGCTGAGCGCCGCCCTGCCCTGGCCCGAGGACCCTGCTGGCGCCGCTGCCCCTGCCCTGGCGGTGGCTGTGGCCCTGGCCGCCCAGCTGGGCGCACTGGGGGTGCCCGTGGGCCTGAAGTGGCCCAACGACCTGATGTTGCTCACCCCGGCGGGGCCCCGCAAGTTGGCTGGCCTGCTTCCCGGGCTGCGCCTGCGGGGGGGGAAGGTGCGCTGGGCCCGGATCGGCGTGGGTCTCAATGGCACCAATCCCGTTCCCCTCGGGGCCGCCGCCCTGCGGGATTTCCCACGCGTCCGGGCCGGCCGGCACGATCTTTTGGTGGCCCGGGTGCTGCTGGCGTTGGATCGGGCGATGGAGCTCGCCAGCCAGGGTGAGCAGGTGCGGCTCGCCGCGGAAAGGCTGCTGTTGCCGCTGGGCCCCCTGGAGCTGGAGGGGGAGCTCTGGCGGCCCCGGGGGCTCGACGCCGACGGGGGGCTGCGGCTGGAGAACGTTGCGGGCAGGCAACGGGTGCTGCAGCGGTTCTGATCCGCTTCGGATGGATTCCCGATGGCGTTCTGCGGTGGCGTTCTCAACAGGTGGCCCATCGCTCCGTTCCGCTCAGCCCGCTTGAAGCGACGGCTCTAGAACTCTCGGCCGCTCCCGCCTTGCGCCGGCAAGGTCCAACGGGACTGCAATCCAAGGGCGCAGGGGGTGCACTGA
>Ga0209598_10002005_pt1 | contig 16218 bp, 23 predicted proteins | sample M_140807_EF_Meta_FD_187317 | JGI IMG/M metagenome (GOLD analysis project Ga0209598, IMG submission 187317) | Freshwater microbial communities from Lake Montjoie, Canada to study carbon cycling - M_140807_EF_MetaG (SPAdes) (version 2) | ecosystem: Environmental > Aquatic > Freshwater > Lake... | reverse complement strand
AATGAATGCTCCTAGTCTGGGAAGTGGGCTGTCCAATAGCTAATCATACCCGATCGCTTTATGATTGAAAGCAATCTATAGGCATAATTTGAGGATGAACCAGGTCAAGTCCGCGATCGCGGTGAAGGATTTATATTTTGAATGGAATGAGTCAAGCCCCATTCTTTCTGCCTGTTCCCTAGAAGTTCCCAGAGGGGAATTTTGGATGCTGTTGGGTAATAATGGCAGTGGCAAATCCACGCTATTGAGATTGCTCGCGGGTTTATTAACGCCCCAATCAGGAGAAATTCGGATGGATGATCCCCTGGGCTTTGTTTTTCAAAATCCCGATCATCAATTGGTGATGCCAACGGTAGGAGCGGATGTGGCCTTTGGTTTGGTGAAAGAAAATTTATCGTTTCCTGAAGTTCGCACGCGAGTCGGAGAAGCTTTAGCCGCCGTTAATTTGTTGGAAATGGATCGTCGTCCGATCTATGCCCTCAGTGGAGGACAAAAACAACGGATTGCCATTGCAGGTGCGATCGCTCGTCATTGTGAAGTGTTGATTTTAGACGAACCCACGGCCCTACTTGATCCTGATACCCAGTTAGAATTAGTGCTACAAGTGCAAAAATTAGTCAAAAATCGGGGAATGACGGCTCTTTGGGTAACTCATCGCTTAGAAGAATTAAATTACTGTGATGGAGCTTTTCTATTGGAATCAGGGCGGGTTGTGGCCCAGGGAGATCCTCAAATTCTTAAACAACGCTTGATGCAATCGGAAGAAAAAGATTAATGGCAATTTTGCTATTTAAAATCAGCAGATTAAATCCGTAGAACGTAAACTCCTATGTTATTCTATGAATCGAGTATCCCTACAAATAAGTCCCAGGCGATGAGTATGACCAAAATTCTGGCTATTAATAAATTTCTATTGGCGATCGCCGTTTTGCTGATTCCCATGAATAGTGCCTTTGCTCAATTGGCCGCCCCTAGTCCAACCTCGACAGAAACGATTACTAGCCTAGTGTCTCCCGATACCAAAATTGATTATCTTCCCCTTAAAAATCTTCTGGCGGCTAAAAAATGGCGAGAAAGCAATGATGAAACGCGCCGCTTAATGTTACAAGCCGTGAACCGAGACAAACAAGGCTGGTTAACTGTCGAAGATATTAATAAAATGCCCTGCTGGGATCTGAAAACCATTGATGAGCTTTGGAAACAAGCCTCTAATGGTCGCTTTGGCTTTAGTGTCCAGTATCCCATTTTTGTTGATACAGGAAATAAACCTGGACGACTGATGGCTCCTGATGCCTACGATAAATTCGGAACCCAGGTCGGATGGCGACAAAATAACGAATGGATACTATTTAAAGAAAATCTGAATTATTCTCTTGATGCACCCATCGGTCATTTACCCAATCCCAGGGATGAATATCAAATTAATGGTGGACGTTTGGAATACACTAACCTAACTAAACGAATTGCTGACTGTAAGATTGTTGTAGCTCCTGTTCAAGCGATGCCCAAATTTTCACCGTCTAGCATTACTCCCAAAAAATAATTTTCAAGTTGGTTTGGATTCCCATCAAAGTTCAAAGTTAAGAGGATCTTGAGGCGATCGCTTTTTTCTCATTCAGAGACGGCGATCGCATTGATGAAGTAATTAACCCAACTAATTAAAAAAATCAAAAAAATTAAATTAAATCTAGTTGATGACAAACAATCGCTAACAAAGTCGCGATCGCGGTAATACCTAGTGCAATAATCGGATGCTGTCCCTGGGCAACTGCGAATGATGTGACGATACCTGCGCCAATGCCTGCCATTAGTGCCGCACTGAGATAATCCTTATCCTGATTACTTTTATACATAGCTAAACTAAACACGAGAATGTCTTACACCATAACACCTCTCTTGGGATTGGCCTAAGAATCGCAATCAAGCTTTAAATTTAGCTAACTTTCTTTACAATTTGCCATAGACAATACTCTGTTACAGCAGATTTAAACCTCTTGTTTATAAGCATCGCCGAAAAAATGCCATGATAGATTTATGAATAATTAACCTTGCAACTGAGGAAAATCCCATGACTGAGCCAGCTAAATTACTCCTCGTCGATGATGAACCAGGCATTCGGGAATCGGTGCAAGCCTATCTAGAAGATAGTGGGGAATTTCAAGTCACAGTGGCCAGTAACGCGATCGCAGGCTTAGAATATTTGCAAAAAAATCTGCCCGATCTGGTTATTTCCGATATTATGATGCCCCAGATAGATGGTTATCAATTTTTAGAGAAATTACGGGAAGATCCGCGTTGTAAATCCCTCCCCGTTATTTTCTTAACCGCCAGAGGTATGACCAGCGATCGCATTACGGGCTATCAATCGGGATGTGATGCCTATTTATCAAAACCCTTTGATCCCGAAGAATTGGAAGCTATTATTAAAAATTTATTAGAACGCCGCAAAAATACCCTAGATTCAGGTAGTGAATCCGCTAAATTACAAGAAATTGTCCAAGAAATTAAAGAACTCAAGGAACAAATCGGTCAATCTCCCCATTTGATCACAACGCCATCGCCGCTAAAAATTGAACTAACTCCCAGGGAACAAAGTGTTTTGGATTTGGTAGCTCAAGGTTTAATGAATAAAGAAATCGCCAGCCGTTTAGAAACCAGTGTGAGAAATGTCGAAAAATATGTCAGTCGTTTGTTTAGTAAAACAGGAACCAATAGTCGCACCGAATTAGTCAGATTTGCCCTCAAACATGGTCTAACTAATTAATTTTTCTCGCTGAGATCTGGAACACTGGAGGTAGAAATGACACAACTAAAAGAGTCGCGATCGCTCTATGAACGAGATACTTTGCTATGGATAGAAGACACTGTGGCCAAACTCAAAGTAAAGGATTTTGAAAATATAGATCTAGAAAATTTGATTGAAGAGATTAATGAATTGGGAAAATCGCAAAAAAAAGAACTCAAAAGTCGTCTTTTAGTTTTACTTGAACATTTGCTAAAACGTTTATATGTGGACTCTCCCAATGATTTTCGAGGATGGGAAATTACCATTCGTGAACAACGCCAACAAATTGAACTTGGACTGGATGATTCTCCTAGTCTCAAAACCCTTTGGCAAGAAGTTTTTGATAAAGTTTGGCCGATGGCTCTAAAAGGAGTTAGAAAAGATTATTCACGCACTTATTTTCCCGATCGCTGGCCATTTTCACAGGATCTAGAATCGATACTTGAACGGGATTTTTGGGAGGAAAAATAATGATGCGATCGCTTTACGAGCAGGACATTTTACTTTGGGTAGAAGAAACCGTTGCCAAACTCAAAGCAAAGGATTTTGAGAGCCTAGATTTAGAAAATTTGATCGAAGAGGTAGAATCTTTGGGTATTTCGCAAAAGAAAGAATTAATCAATCGATTAATTGTATTACTAGAGCATTTATTGAAGCGTTTATATGTTGATCTACCCTACGACTATAACGGTTGGGAAAGAACTATTCGTACTCAACGCAATAATCTCCAGGTTTTAATCAAACAAGTGCCAAGTCTGAAAAGTCGATGGGAAAGTAGTTTTGTTGATGCCTGGGAAATTGCCCTTAAGACCGTGCGCGAAGAATATTCCCAGATCAGTTTTCCCGATCGCTGGCCCTTTTCCCAGGAGTTAGAAGCAATGCTTAATAATAGATTTTGGGAGGAGAATTAACCATGATGCGATCGCTTTATGAACAAGATACTTCACTTTGGGTACAGGAAACCGTTAATAAACTCAAAGCCAAAGATTTTGAAAACTTAGATCTAGAAAATTTAATTGAGGAGGTAGAAGCTTTGGGAAAAAGTCAGCGTAATGCCACTAAAAGTTTTTTAAGAAGACTAATCGAGCATTTACTGAAACGCTGTTATGTTCCTTTACCTGAATGTTATATCGGTTGGCAACGGGAAATTAGAGCTTTTCGTAATGAAATCAAAGATATTTTAGAAGATTCTCCTAGTCTTAAAAACTTCTTCTTGGAAATTTTTCCTAAAGTCTATGCCAGCGCGATCGCCTCTGTTCGGGAAGAATATCCTCAAATTAATTTCCCTGATCATTGGCTTGAAGATTGTGATATTAATGCCATCTTAAATCGCAATTTTTGGGAGGAGAATTAGTCATGACAACATCAGCTACGAGATAAGGGAATTTTTTATAGAGCTTAAGATAAAACTTGAAAGAGAAATAATAATAGATTTGATCGCCTATCAGCAATCTTTTTGCGATCGCGCTTACTTTTCATACACATCTTGACGATGCCTAATTCTAGTAATTGTAAGTATTTTCTCTCGATCATTTATCGAAAAAACAACTCGATAATCACCAACACGAACTCGATACAATTGAGCATCACCCTGTAATTTTATTACACCAGGAAAACGAGGCTCTTCCCGTAACTTATCAATGGTCTCACTAATTCGTTCTCGAATTGGAAGCGGTAATTTTTTAAACTCTTTAGCGGCAGAGTTTTTAACGTTAAGTTGATAATTAAACATTAACTTTATTTTCTATTTCTAATTCCGCTTTTAATTCATCCCAGGAAACCTCTGCCTCATCTTCTCGATTACGAGAGACTAAAATATCAGAAAAATCTTCCCAAAGATCTCCCCATTCATCTAAATCAATTAAAACAGCTTTTTTTTCACCCTGTTCGTTAATAACAAAATTAATTCCTTTCATGACACGTTAAATATGGGACTAATGAAACAATTATACCATGCTATTTTTTATCTGGCAAAATTAATACAGCGATCGCTATCATCATTAATCATGGAATGAATAAAAAGAATCTAAATATTACTGGATTAGTTCAACCAAAAATCGATAGTCAATAAAGCTTCAAGATTACATTCAAAAGGCCATTTTGGGGGAAATTGACATTGAGGATAACTTCTACAAACAACGATTAAAGTATCAACATAAACTTCATCAAATACTTCAACAAAATAAGGCTTAAGACTCGGTGAATCTTTTAATAAGCGTCTCAGTCCAATGCGTTGTTTATCAACTGATTCGACCCAACCACGATAACAATCTGGCCTATCGATATAGGTACGCTTCAGGATATCTTCTAGCAACTCTCCTAAACGACTTTTTAACTCTCGTTTTTGCGATTTTCCCAAATCTTCGATCTCCTCAATCAAATTCACTAAATCCAAACAATGAAATTTTTTATTTCGTAACTGATTGACCGTATTTTCTGTCCAAAGTAAGTAATCTTGATCATATAACGTTAGGGCAGTAGGAGTTTGAGTCATTGCCTTTATCCTGATTTAAAGCTATTATTTTAGCAGATAACAAAACGAGGTCGCGGCTTTCTTTGGTTAAGTTTGAATCGAGTCAGCTAAGATAGAAGAAAATCAGCATTAATTAAGCTTATGTGTTTAGGAATTCCAGGTCAAATTACTGAAATCCTTGATGAATCTTTACAACTGGCGATCGCCGATATTGGTGGAGTAAAACGCCCCGTTAATATTGCCTGTATCGTAGATGAAGAGCACTCCATTGAATCTTGTGTCGGAGAGTGGGTTTTGGTTCATGTGGGCTTTGCCATGAATCGCCTTGATCCCATAGAAGCCGCAGAAACCTTAGAATTATTACATCAATTAACTGAATTAGACGAATTAGAAGCCTTAAAATTCCATGAAATACCTGCATGAATTTCGTGATCCCGCCAAAGCTCAGGCTTTATTAAAACAAATTGAAAAAGTCACCAACCAACTGGCTCCGACTCGTCCGATCAAAATTATGGAAATTTGTGGTGGTCATACCCACGCTATTTTTAAGTCGGGTTTGGAGTCCCTATTGCCAGAAGCGATCGAATTAGTGCATGGGCCAGGTTGTCCTGTTTGCATCATGCCCAGGGGAAAATTAGACGAAGCGATCGCGATCGCCCAGAATCCTAACGTTATTTTGACGACTTTTGGGGATGCCATGCGGGTTCCAGGCTCAAAACAGAATCTCTTACAGGCAAAAGCGTTGGGGGCGGATATTCGTTTGGTCTATTCCCCCTTGGATTCCTTAAAAATTGCCCAAGCCAATCCTAATAAAGAAATTGTTTTTTTTGGAATTGGTTTTGAAACAACGGCTCCTAGTACGGCTCTCACGGTTTTACAAGCAGAAAAAGAAGGAATCAAAAATTTTAGTTTGTTTTGTAATCATGTGCGAGTCGTTCCCGCAATGGAAGCTCTTTTGGAGAACCCCGATCTGCAATTAGATGGTTTTATTGGGCCTGGTCATGTGAGCATGGTTATCGGCACGGAAACCTATGAAATTATTGCGAAAAAATACCATAAACCCCTAGTGGTCGCTGGCTTTGAGCCGTTGGATATTTTGCAAGCTCTCTGGATGGTGTTGCAACAATTACTAGAAGAACGCTGTGAAATCGAAAATCAATATACTCGGCTAGTGCAAAATTCAGGAAATGCGATCGCGTTACAGGCGATGAATCAAGTGTTTGAGGTTCGAGAGCAATTTGAATGGCGGGGTTTGGGCGATATTCCCCAATCAGGCTTGAAAATGCGTCCTGAATACGCTGATTTTGATGCCGAGGTAAAGTTTCCCGTCTCCTATCAAGCTGTTGCTGATCATAAGGCTTGTCAATGTGGTGAAATTCTCAAGGGAGTCTTGAAACCTTCGCAATGTAAGGTTTTTGGGACTGCTTGTACTCCAGAAAATCCCATTGGGGCCTGTATGGTTTCGTCGGAAGGAGCTTGTGCGGCCTATTACAAATATGGGCGGCTTGGTCTTTCTCTGGCTAGTTCATAACGGCGATCGCGGTAGAACCATTGACTCAAGATGAGGGTTTATAGAACTCAATTGGTCGGAAGTGGCTAATTTTCAAGCAGAGTTAGCAAAATTAAGGGAAAATCTGATAGTATATGCAAAGGCTTTAGCCGCGATCGCTGGTGTGGAAGAATAGGAAGTTAATTTTATGACAGAACAGTTTGATGTTTTTCTTTGCCACAACAGTAAAGACAAACCCCAGGTTAAACAGATTGCTGAACAATTGCAACAGTATGACCTAAAGCCCTGGCTAGATATTTGGGAATTGCCTCCTGGTCGTTCCTGGCAAAGGCTTTTAGAGAAACAAATAGAACAGATTAGTTCTGCTGCTGTCTTTGTGGGAGAAGACGGTTTTGGCCCCTGGCAGAAACAAGAAATTTACGGTTTTTTGTCTGAATTTGTAGATCGAGATTGTCCTGTGATTCCTGTTCTTTTGCCGAATGCTCCTACAAAACCTGAATTACCCGTGTTTTTAAGAGGATTAACGTGGGTTGATTTTCGTATATCTGATCCTGACCCAATGTATCGATTAAGATGGGGAATTACGGGTAAAAAACCAGATCAACAAATTAATTTTAAAGCTCAAACTAATCCTGTCGCCTCTACAGTTATTACTGAAATTCTTCCCAAGGGTATTTTTTTAGAAATGGTAAAAATTCCCGCAGGAAGCTTTTTAATGGGAACAGAAGAAGCAGAAGTGATTCGTTTGTGCAAAGAATATAAAACAGATTATTATAAACGTGAAATGCCGCAGCATCGAGTTAATTTACAGGAATTTTATCTAGGGAAATACCCTGTCACTCAGGAACAATATGAAGCAATTATGGGAAATAATCCGTCTGATTTCAAAGATAATCCCAAAAATCCTGTTGAGAATGTTAGTTGGAATAATGCTCAAGAGTTTTGTCAAAAATTAAATGATAAAACGAAAAAAAAATACAGATTACCAAGTGAAGCGGAATGGGAATATGCTTGTCGAGCAGGAACAACAACTTCTTTTTATTTTGGAGAAACGATTTCCACAGATCAAGCAAATTATGACGGGAACGATACTTTTGGAAAAGGAAAAAAGGGAGAGTATCGAGAAAAAACAACTCCAGTAGGAAGTTTTCCTGCTAATAAATTTGGATTGTATGATCTCCACGGGAATGTGCGGGAATGGTGTGAAGATGGTTGGCACGAAAACTATGAAAACGCGCCAAAGGACGGAAATAGTTGGAATGAAAATAATTCTCAAACAAATCTCAGAATACTGCGCGGCGGTTCTTGGAACTATGATCCGAGGTATTGTCGTTCGGCTTTTCGGCTCACCTTCAATGCTGATTACAGGTACTTCAATGTCGGTTTTCGCTTGGCTGTTTCTATTTTCTAGGATTTCTTGCCTTTTTCCTTTTCGCCTTTTGCAAACCTAATGCCGCCGTAGGTTGGATCGATTTTTTCCGTAGGGACATAACACTGTTATGTCCTCAAGCCATTATGTTCTCAAATGATAAATCCTCAAACCGTTATGCCTTTAAATATTAAATCCTTAAACAAATTTTATTGAAAACATATTAAAAAAAGATATAATATTTTCACAGATTTGCCCAAACTTTAACACCTTAAACCCTTAAATCAATCTTGTTCAAGACAAATTAAAAGGACATAACAGTGTTATGTCCCTACGGGATTTTTTTTAAGATTTAACAGCCTTTAAATCCTTATTTTGTTATTAAATAATCTACAACAATAACACCGCGATCGCAATTTCCTAAAATTATTGACCAAAATCAAATTCACCTGGTTTGGGTTGATAAATCTGAAAACCCGTTACCTCAGTCGATTCAAAAGTCATCTTACATTGAGAAGGCGTAATCTGAAAATCACATAAATAGGTGACTAAACATTTTTGCTGTTGATTAAAAATTCTTAAATTATATTGATTTTCCCTGGCGACTGTCCCAAACTTATTCACAAAACGGTAGCGTTCCAAATAATTTAAAAGTGACCAGAGTTGACGATTAACAATAATATCAATGTTCTTCTGTTCCGTATCCGCAATCCAATTTGTGACTAAACGGCCATCAAACAGATCAAATTGCTCCTTAGCCCACCAAAGACTAGGCGGAATCGAGTCTTTATTTTTGATAATTTCTTTGGAAATAATTTTAGATTTATGATTAATCGAATTTTCGGAAATAGACTGGACTTCGGGGGAAGAGGCACAGATTAAATTTTCAACAGGTAATTGCGCTAAAACTAAGGGTGAAGGGAAAAAAATCAGTCCTAAACTAATACTAATTTTAAAATAATTAGATAAATAAATTTTCATATTACGTTTCCCATAACCGACGACGGGGCGAACCATTGAGACGTTGATGACTATCTTTGAGAAGTTTCGGAATCTCCAATTGTTCGGGGCAACGAGGCAGACAATCACCGCATTCGGTACACCGATTTCCTTTTTTTCCAGGGAACCAATGACCCGCATTTTCAAACATTTGATAGCGATATTGTCCAAACTCCGTCATATTATAGGCGATCGCCAGATTACGCAAGCGCAGAACTTCGGGAATATTAATCGCTTCAGGACAGGGTAAACATTGATAACACTGACGACAGCGATCGCGTCCTAATGTTTCCGTTTCCTGCTTTTCTAGACGCTCAAAAATTAATTTTTCTTCTGGGGTCAAGGGAAAATCGTGATTCGCAACTTCTAGGGGATTAATTAATTGCTCGGCATTCGCAGGGCCAATACTTAAGGTTGTAACACGGCGATCGCTGAGGAGAAATCGATAATTTAGCTCCATAGGCGTAAAGGGTTGACAGAGTTGACTAAGGGTTTCGGACGGTGTGTGGAGCATTCCTCCCTTATCCGTAGGGGAAATAATGAAAACCCCCAGATCTTTTTGCTGAGCTAACGCGATCGCGGCTTCGTGACGTTGAAAAAAATAGTAATAATGAAGATTAACAAATTCAAATAAATTAGTCTGAATCGTTTTAATAATGAGTTCTAAAGAGCCATGAGTTGAAAATCCTAAATGACGTATTTTTCCGATCTTTAATGCTTCTTGAATTGCCTGGAGACAACCATTGGGATCAGTAATTAACTTAAGATGTTCTTCTGTATTAACGCCATGAATCGCCAAACAATCTAGGTAATCTATTTGCAAGCGTACTAGGGATTCCTCAATTTGCGATCGCATTTGTTCCGCAGTTTCCGTTGGGCAAATTTTACTGGTTATATAAAGTTTTTCTCGGTCTAATTTTTGTAAAATATTACCTAAATAAAGCTCACTTTTCCCGTATCCCCTCGCTGTTTCAAGATGATTAATTCCCAAGGCGATCGCCTGATGGACAGTTTCTTCCATAACCGCTTCTGAAGCCAAACAACGCATAGTCCCCAAGGAAAAAGCAGAAAGACGAAGATTAGTTTTCCCAAAACGGCGATAAAACATGAAGCCATCAATCAATAAAATAAATTAATTTTCTTCCTGGCTTTCTTCGGTGGTTAAACCCGCCTGTTGAATGAGATCCCCAGGCCGCAGATTCGCGACAAAATCTCGAAAAGCTTGGCGTTCTTCCTCATCAGCATCCCGATCCACTGGAATAGACGCTTCTGCAATGACCTCTTCCATCACCCAAATAGGAGTCCCTAACCTAACGGCGATCGCGATCGCATCACTCGGACGGCAATCAATTTCTTTTTTGACTTCTCCCTGAACAATGCAAAGAACGGCGTAAAAGGTATTATCCTGCAAAGAGTGAATAATAATGCGCTCTAAATCCACGCCCAAGGCAGTGCAAAAATTGATCATCAAATCATGGGTCAGAGGACGAGGCGGTTTTTTTTCTTCTAGGGCCGCGATAATCGCTCTGGCCTGATCTTGCCCGATATAAATGGGCAATGCACGCCTCTGTGAGCCATCCTTGAGCAATACAATCGGACTACGGGTTACGGCATCCAGGGCAATCCCAGCTACTATCATTTCAATCATTGATTTTGTCCTCTCTCAGCCGACAGTGGCGCAAGGTTAGCTATCTCCATTGTAAGGAATTAAAGGGCATTTCCTATCGTGTCTCACTTTCAACCCCCTCGACGATCGCGAAAGGGCCAATATTTTTGTAGCTTTGTCACGACTCTCTGGGATCGTAATTTAGTAATTTGCCAGTAGTTTAAGTCTGGAATATCACTGGAATGCAAGGTTTTATAATCAAAAAACTCGTTTAACTCATCCAGAATAATTTGCCAGCGTCGAATAATATTTTCTGAACGGTATTCTGCTAAAAGTTGAGGAGATAACGATAATATTTGAGCATTAGAATCCGCTAATTTAATCGCCTTAAGAATCCTTTGTGTATCAAACTCTGTGGAATAACCTGCAATTTTATAACAATTAAAGCCAGGATCTAAATAATCGGATAAACCATGATTAACACTAGAAAAAACTTGACAACCACAGGCTAAAGCTTCCATCGGTTGCAGTCCAAAACCTTCGCTGACTCCCTGTACCGCCCAATATTCTGCTGAATCATAGAGATAAACCTTAGCCCGATTAAATAAGATTGCTAAGTCCTCCACATAGTAATCCACCACTTCAACTCGACAACGTTTTTGTAAAGCAGGAATTAACTGTTTCATTAAATAATGAGAGGATTTTCTGGCTTGCACTAATACGTCAATATCGCGATCGCCTTTGTGGTTATAAAATGTGTCAGAAATTTCATTAGGCAAATAATAAAGCAACGAATGGGGCGATCGCTGTCCCCAATAGCCCAAGGTATTGCGACTGACAGTAATAATCGGAATATGGGCGGGTAAATCAAAGCCATAGCCCGCACTATGGGCATGATAAACGGCATTAAAAGCTTTTAACCGAGGAGCCAATTTCGCCACATCAAAACCCCAACACAGGACAAAAATAACATCTTTCAAGGCATCTACAGCATTATGTCCCTTCAATAAATCTTCCAGCCATAAATGCTCTTTCTCCCGTTGGCGATAGGTCACTACCTCGGCATGGCAGACTTGCTGGGCGAGTTTTAGGGTTTTCAATTCTGCCCACAAACCACCACAGGCAAATTCCCTAGTCGTTCCAGGTAGCAAAAAATAGAGTTTTCTCATGAATTCCGCTCAAATTCTTGTCAAACAAGTTCAGGTTAATTAATTATTCTTTTTTGCCGACAGATGGCCCAATAGTATTATTAGTCATTGTCCCAGAAGACCCATTCCCAGGCTTTTGGCTTTCCGTCGAGGATGGGGTCGGTTTACTCGGCGTTGCTTCTTGGTTTTTAGTGCCTTGTCGTTGAAATAAACTCTTGCGAATCTTCTCTAAAAGGGATTCATTAGTAGGCACTGGCGAAGACTGAACGTTGGGTGTCGATGCTGGTTTGACTTCAGATGGAGCTTTAGGAGTATCTACACTGCTGGTCGGTTTAACCATAGGCTGTTCTACTGGCTGAGTTTGAGTTTTTGGTTCTTTTAATGATTCTGGAGAAGAATTTTGAGTATTTTGGGGAGGCGGACTGTTCTGGCTTGGAGTTTTAAGCGTACTAGGATTAGTTGTTGTGGTCGGTGCTTCGGAAGGCACAGAGCCAGGACTAGGCGCGATCGTTGGAGTAACAGGAGAACTCGACTGAGGAATGCGAGTAGGAGAATTAGGAAGCGTATTTTGTATCGTATTTCGTTGAGAATTAACAGGAGCCGAATTATTACTAGGGGTATTAGAACCTGGAACCAAAGTCGGTATCTGGGGAATATTGCGATTTGGATTATTGGCGGGAGAAACCGATTCTGACCCATTACCAGCAGGGGGAATAGCAGGAGTTCCGCTTGGTAAACCAGGTAAATTGGGAGCCGTCACCGTCGAAGCACAAACCTTGGGATCATAATTAAAATTAACGATCACCCTCGTCGGCTGAGTAAAACGCTGAGACTGAAAAGATTGTCGAGCTAATTCGTTAAACAGAGAATAACGAGAAGCTTGGATCTGAGTAATTTCTCCCGACGGTAAAACATTATAAACCACTCTTCCTTCGGCTCTAGTAGCACAAGCGGCAGGAGGATAGGCTCCTACCAAATTAAGCGTCCCAACGTCAGTATTTCCTGTTCCATTTTGTTGGAGTTTTGCACGCCATTGCAGATCATTGCGCATGGCCTGTTCGGAAGTCGTCTCCTGACCATCGTCTTGGAATTGGGGTTGGGGAAGCATACCAGGTAAATTTGGTAAGGTATTGCCTGCGAGATTTTGAGGTGCGGCAGTAATAAAATCTGTCCCTCTTGAGGGGGGAAGTTCTCCAAATTTAGGACGGGTTGGAGTCTTTGCTTGACTACCTCGAAGGGAATCAAAATAGGATTGGGTATTCGAGAAAGGGGGTAAGGAAGGTCTGTCTGGAATATCTGCGGAAGTTGGTAAGCGAGATAAAGAAGGTCGGCTTGGAATATCTGAAGAAGACGGTAAACGGGGTAAAGAAGGAGGAGATTGAGTGATGGGAATATTATTGAGATTATTGTAGGAAGAAAGGGGCGGCAAATTGGGAGGATAGGAGGGTAATGAAGGGAGGGGGGGGAGAGGAGTCTGATTAGAAAAGGAATTGTAATTTGTGCTGGGTGGTAGGGACTCAGGCAGAGGGGGAAGACTTAGCCCAGGATTGGACAAAAGTGGGTCATTCGGTAAGGGATTAGCATTAGGTAAGGGATTAGGAAGAGCCGAAGTACTGGGAAAGAAAGGATTTTCACCTGAAAAAGGAGACGTATTGGGAAGACGACTTTGCTCTGCTTCATTGAGTTCTATTACGCCGACATTTTGTTGATCTCCCTTTTGGCTAGACTTAGACCACTCGGAAAGATTAGGCAACATAAATCCCAAAATGACCGCATGGAGTCCTACGGAACTAAAGATTGCGATATTTGTCGGGGTCAGAATTTGGTTGTATGAAGGTTGGAGTTTTAGAGGAAATTCCATAGTGATAAGTCTATTACTAATTTTTTAATTAAATACTTTTTAGTTTTTAATTGTTTGATTTTTTTAATTATAGTGTCCAATGTTGACTAGGATTTTTGTCCCAGACTTGAGCCTATTCTCTCACTGATAATAACCTACAGATTCACGATTGATATCCTAATTAGGATCTTGATCGGGGAGGTTGCCATCAAATTTCATTATTTTTGAAGGAAGATCGAGAAAAAAGCCGTTAGAAAAGAATTTTTTTAAATAAAGCCCATATATTCAGCGATCGCATCCCCCTATTACGACATCAATGAAGGTGTTCAGGTCTTGAAACTCTACTCTATCTGTCGATCAATGGCGATCGCCAAACGTTTCTTTCCAACTAAACCATCGTGGCGACAAATTCGGGAATAGGCAAACCATCTTCTTCTAGTAAAAGTTCTAAAATTTCCTGACCATTTTTAGCAGCTTCTTCATAACTGTCACCATGAGTCCGAAATTTTTGCTCTGGAAAATCAGGAAAATGAACTAAGTAACAATCATCTTTATCTGACCAAATAATTACCATTGGATAATGTTGATTTATCATTTTTTTAATCCTCATTAACAAATGGATTTAAACTTTTGGTTTCAAGCCTTGAACTCTATTTATCTACTAACAGAAGAAATCGGCACAGGCTTGACTTCTGAGTTTGAGAAAGGTTTTGCCCAGGAAATGGGGACGGCAATAACATCAAGGGTTTCTCCATTTTGAAACATTTCAAGGAGATAGCCTGCTTCTGGTTCGTTTTCATTGGGTTCGAGAAGTTCGACAATTACACCCTGATCGCCTTGATGAAAGTTTGTATTCGGGACATCTTGAGAGAGTTCCACCGATTGAAAAAGTCCTGCTGTTTTCATTTTTGGTTTTCCTTTGTTTTATCGGGATAAAGGGTAACAAATTTAGCATTTTGATTAGTTTTATCAATTTGCCAAATACTAATAACTCGGATGATTAACTCATTAGGCGATCGCCGTCCAAGGGTCTTTTATTTTTAATCGGGTAGTTGTAATAATTCATCGCCAATTAAGTCGGGCAGATTTTCTGTGTGAACGTGTAAATGGGTAATCGAGCCAACGAGTTCGGCTAAAATATCACCTTTTTGATCATCGCTAAGATTAGATAATGTTAATTGATGAAGAAGGGTTAAAACTGTATTACATTCTTCTCCTAATTCTGATAATAAAGTTTCTAGAGTAGGATTAAGAATTGATGATTTTTTGGTTTGGAGAAGCATTTACTGACCTCTTTTTAAGCGTTTTTCGGCTCTGGCTAAACTTTTTTCGAGTCCAGAGATTTCTCGTCTCCAGTAGTTAATAAGGTTAAGATCGGGAGATTTTTTTTGTTGTTCATCCGCAATTTCCTGATGATGTCTAGCAATTTGATAACGCAAGCTCTCGACGGATTAGCTCTCTATGACATTAAACTTTCGTATCTTGTCTAATTTGTTTGTAGAATGTTTACTGACAGAATTTTCAGCTTCCTTTATGGGAACTAAGCGACCAAGTGTTGTATAAGAATCATTTCCTACTGCGGTTTGGGATTGTACCTCTTTAAATTCATTCATATGCTTTTGAAACCAATCTCTAGTTGCAGGCATAGGTAAAACATATAGCTCTTTTGCCTTGATAAAGTAGTACAAGATGAAATCTGCTTCTGTATACATGAAGCATCCAAGAGTGTTTTTTGATGTATTACTAATTGTTTCAAAGAAAAAGTTTCCCGTTGTATTATAATTATCCGTTTTTACTTCACATAAATATTCTTTTGTTTTGCCATTTTTTAGATTAATTGTCCAAATTAGATCGACATCTTTTTTTTGATAAGATAAATCATTCTCTACATTTTTAAGATCACTTGTTTTGGGTAAACTTCTTAGAAATCTTTCAACTTCTATGATGCCTTGTTTACCAGTCTTTGAGGTACGATTCATACTATACATGGTTAACCTTTCTTAATTTTACAGGTTTTTAATTTGTTGCTTCGATCAGTAATCATTTTAATAGTTTTCTTTTCATAAGGTTTGTTTCACGAACTAACAAGCTATTTTACATGGCAATATCGCTAACCCGTGACTGGAATCAAGCGACTTAACCAGCGTCCCGATCCGTCTAACCAATTAAATAACCGTTGCCCAAATTCTACCAAGTGCGGATTTTGCTCGGTATAGTTCACCCTTTCCGCTTCTAATAATTCCTCAATTTCTGCCAGGTTCAATATCTGGCTGGTGTAGCCCGAACCGCTTTGATAACGTAGCTCTACCGTGCGGTGATCGCATTCCTTCAGTTGCAGGTGTAGGGTTTTCATGGATCAAGTTTAGGAAGACTAAATAGGTCTAAAATTGGCGTAATATTCAGTTTAATCGTTTTTTTGTGATTAAACTATCAACCATAACCCTATTTGTTAAAAATTATTGAAAAAATCTCCAAGCAACCCAGAGAG
>Ga0209598_10002004_pt1 | contig 16228 bp, 10 predicted proteins | sample M_140807_EF_Meta_FD_187317 | JGI IMG/M metagenome (GOLD analysis project Ga0209598, IMG submission 187317) | Freshwater microbial communities from Lake Montjoie, Canada to study carbon cycling - M_140807_EF_MetaG (SPAdes) (version 2) | ecosystem: Environmental > Aquatic > Freshwater > Lake... | reverse complement strand
CGCTGGCTTGCATCCGACAGCGAGGCGGTAGAAAGCATCCGCCGCAACTCCTCGACGTAGGCATTGGCCATCTCAGCGGCCCGCTCCGGGTCGTTGTCTCTGACACTGACCGAAATGATTCCGTCCTTAACGCCTGCAGACAGGTCCGTGTGGTCGGCAAGCTCAAGCCGGGCTTCGTCCTGAAGCTCGACCTCGTACAAATCTCTGAGCTTGAAGCGCTCGATCAGCGTGTCAGCCAACGAGCGGCTGGCCAGCAACCCGACGTACTGGTCGGCCGGGTTTTTCAGACCCGCAGCCGCGCTCGCGAGGCCACCCAGTGATCCCAACTGCTGCAAGAGAATGCCCGCCCCACCACTGCTTTGTTGCGGCACCAGAAAACGCGCCGTCGATGTGAAAACAGGCTTCACGGCAAACGTCATCGCAAGTGCCACAGAGCCAGCAAGCAGCGGCAGTAGCAGCAACGACCTCCAGTGTTCGATCAGCACCAGAACAAAGTCCAGTAACCCTGGTTTTCCCTGAGCGAAGTCGCCGGCTGGGTCGTCTCGCCCTGTTGGATCTCGCGTTTCCTCCGCTGCACGGCCCATCAATCAGTTCCTCAACACCTTCACCGCAGCCGCCCCCAGCCCCAGCTGATAAATGATCTGCGTCCAGTCCTTCACGCCACGCATGAACGCGGTGTAGTTGGTCTCTCGATCCACCTTCTCGGGGATCACGATGGTGTCGCCGGGAGCAAGGACCAGGGACTCGAGCGTGCCTCGGCTCACGCTCCACCAACTTGATTGACCGCGCGTCGCCACGCTGCCGTCGGCGCGCAGCACGAAGACATTGTCGAGGTCGGCAGACTCGGTCGGGCCGGCAGACTTCAGATAGTCCGTCAGCGTGCGGCTGGGTCGCCAGACCAGAACATTCTCGTTATAGGCCGCGCCCGCCACGCCAACGAATGATGGCCTGGGCGGAACGACGATCCTGTCCCCATCCTCCAGCGTCAAGGCCGGCAGCTCCGGCGCTCCTGGCGTGAGCTCCAGCGCAATCCGCCCACTGGGTTTCATCTGGCGCAAGCGCGTCAGCCGTTCCTTAGCCAACCGCTCTTCGGTCACGATGCGCTGCTGCTGCATCGCCAGCTGCGTCGGGTCCGACACCATCAGATTGGCCTGGCGCGCAGCCACCCCCGCGCTGGCCTGCTCCTCCAGGCGCTTGACCACCGACTCCAGCGTCTGGGCCTGCTGCTGGCGCACGCTTTCACGGGTCAATTCGGTTCCGAACACATAGGCCTCTGGCGTGGTTCCACCGACTCTTGCGATGAGCTGCGGCAGGGTCTCGCCGGCTTCCACGGTGTAGATCCCTGGCGCTGCCACCTCACCCTCGACGCGCACGAACCTCGACTGCCTTGAGCGCGGAACCTTCAGATCACGCAGACCAAAAATCGTGACCACATCGCCCGGCTGCAGCTCCAGATTCTGCGACTCATCGCCCTTGAGCACCGCGCGGCCCAGATTGAAGGTGATCAGCTGATTCTTGAGTTCATTGCGGTCGAGGCGCTCGATCACCGCGTAGTCCCAGTTCACTTCGTCGAGGATATTGCGCACGTCTTGGCGCGCCTTCTCGATGTTGACCTTCTGGCCGGCGTCCTTGCTTTGCGCATCGCGCAGGATGGCTTCACGGCTGAGCGATTCGCGAAGCTCCGGATCGCGCGCCATCGCCAAGGAATCGCGTCCCATCGGATCCTTGCTGGCGGCCGCCGGCTGCGTGCTGTCGTCGAACTGCACCAGCAGGTTCTTGCGCAGCCAGTAATCCCGCGTGATCAGCGCCTCCCGATCGGGGATCAGATCGCGAATCTTCATTCCGGGCTTGTAGGGATAGCGCAGGGGCGCAGCCACATTGCCGCGCAGGGTGACCGCATTGGCAAACTGGGGGCTGACCGGGTACAGGGTGAGCAAGTCGCCATCGCGCAAACGTCGCCCCTGGCCGGCCTCATCGAGGGCAAAGGTCTCGACCTGGCGCGCAGCCCGTTCGCGGGAATCGATCCGCTCGAGCTGCGCCCGTTGAGGATCGGCCAGCACCGGCAGGCCGCCCGACAGGGCGAGGATGTTGCGAATCGAATCATCCGCACCCGACAGCTCATACACCGCCGGCACATTGACCGCCCCACTCACTGCAATGCGCGGGCCCGCGGCCGGAAAGACAATCGCATCACCCGGCAAAAGCTTCATGTCCTTGGCTCGGTCGCCCCGAACAATGAAGTCGTAGAGGTCAATGGTCGCGACCGTGCGATCGCCCCGGACCAGCCGCACCCGGCGCATGCTGCCGTTGGCATTAGGGCCGCCACTGGCAAACAGCGCATTGACCAGCGTCGACAGACTGCTCAGGGTGTATTTGCCCGGGCGCCTGGCCTGACCCACCACATAAACATCAATCCCGCGCAACTGGCCCAGCGTGGCCGACAACGTGAAATTGCGAAAGCTCTTGCCGACCTGCTGCGTCAGCACTTTTTCGAGGTCGGCCATCCGCACGCCGGCCACCTGGACCGCACCCACCTTGGGCAGCACAATCTGGCCGTCGCGATCGACCACCGGGCGCATCTCGAAATCAAGCACGCCGGTGCTTCGCAGCAAAATTTCATCACCCGGGCCGATCACATAGTCGGCCGGCACCGGCACCGCACCGACCGGCGCAAAGGTTCCGGGGGCTTCTTCAAACAGATTGGACCCGAACACCGGCAGCAAGCGCCCGGTCCCGGTCTGGATGAACTTCTGGAAATCATTGGGCTCGAGCGGCGGCAAGGGTCGCATCAGCGCGCCTTGCAACGCCGGGTCCGAGAAGTCAGTCGGACGCGCACTTCCCGGCAGGCTCAATCCGGGCGGCAAACCCGATCTGCCCAGACCTCTGGGGAGAGCATTTGCTCCGTTCTGACCGCCAAGCCCCTGCATGCCGGAGCCGCCCAAGTCCATTCCGAGGCCACCTGCGCCGCCGAGCCCGGTCGGATCGACGTCTGCACCGCCTGCGCCCATGGCTGCAGCTGCCGCCGCAGCGCCACCCCGCCCGCCCGATGCACCCAGGAAACTGCTCGAGCCCTGCGCCATGACGGCAAACGAGCTCAGAACGAGGCAGGCAGTCAATGCTGCGCTGCGCAGCACGGGAATCGATCGGCTCATGAAGGTCCGAGTCCGGCCAAGCCGGTGGGGGTCAGTGGTGTTTGGAAGAGGCGCTCACAGTGTAAACGACCGACTCATTTGACCAGCGGCATGCGCCCCGGGTTCTGCCGTGCCAGCAGCGGCCTGACCATCTGTGCAAATCGGCTCGCCTCTTCATCATGCAGATAGCCCGACAGACAAAACGAATGGCAGCCAATGTCGATGAACTGCTGCAGGGTCTGCGCGCACTGCTGCGGATCGCCCACCACCACGATGCCTGCTCCCGGGCGCACTCGGGTGATTCCGGTCCACAGATGCGGGGCGATCAGCTCGCCATGCGTTTTGGCCAGTTCCTGTACGCGCTGATTGGCCGCAGAACTCGCATAGTGCCGGCGGATGAATTCGGTCTGCGCATCGCTCACGCCGACCATCAGCGCCTCGGCCGCCTGCCAGGCCAGTGATTCGGTCTCGCGGCAGATGATCTGCAGGCGCATGCCGAATCCGATCTGATCCTCGCGGCCATGCCGGGCAGCCAGGCCCCGGATGGTCGCCATGTTCGCTGCGATCGTCTCGACGGTGTCGCCCCAGAACAGATGCACATCGGCATGCTTGGCCGACACCTCCCAGGCCTCGCGGGAGCCGCCGCCCAGATAAAAGCGCGGCTGAGTGGCAGGGCGCGGTTGAACCCGCGCGCCCTGTAGCGTATGAAAGCGGCCTTCGAAGTGCACCGGGCCCGAGTCGGCCCACAGCGCCTTCATGATGCTGACGTCCTCGTCCATCTGCGCGTAGCGGTCTTCCTTGGCCAGACGGATGCCGTCTTGCATCGCCTCGTCGTCGCTTTGCCCGGCAATCAGATTGACCGCAACCCGCCCGCCCGAGAGCCGGTCCATCGCGCCGATCATGCGGGCCAGCAGCACCGGGTTCACATACCCGGGCCGGGCCGCCACCAGCATGCGAATCGAACGGGTGCGCGCCAGCACCATCGACGAGCTGATGTAGGCGTCCCAGCACGAGCTGGCCACCGGCACGAGCATGTATTCGAATTGCGCGGCCTCGGCTGCGGCGGCGATGCGGTCGAACAGCTCCATCGACGGCGGCACCAGCCCGTCCTTGCTGCCGAAGTTCAAGGTGTCGCCGCTAGTCGGCAGGAACCAGCCGAATTCGAGGGTTTTCAAATTGGGATCTCCTGTGACTGCCGGCAGGGTGTCTGCTGCAACACCGTCCGGGCAACATGGGCGTCGATTGTGGCAGTGCTGCCCCATCGATCTGGCCGATTTCGTGAAATAAGCCCGTTGCCAGCGCTAATCACTTCGGGCACCCTGACTTTTGTCTTCATTTTGTCATCTAACCCATCCCCATGCCCGAAACCAAGCTTCCCCAAACCACCCCCGATCACGTCCTCACGCCCTTGCGAACCCGCGAACTCGGCCTGAAATCCTCAGGCCTGCCCTGGGGCGAGCGACACGACATCGGCCGGGCGCGCCGCCAAGACCTGCCGCGCGCATCGTTGGGAGGCTGGAGCGCACCGGCCGACCGGCGCGATCCGGTTGCGCGTCTGATGGACGGCAATGCCGGGCGCGACCCATCGCTGGTGCCGCTTCGGATGTCGCGCATGGCCACCTCGCCCTTTGCCTTCTTGCGCGGCTCGGCATCGGTCATGGCAGCCGATCTCGCGACCTTCCCCAGTACCGGCCTGGACGTGATCATCGATGGCGATGCGCACTTCAACAACTTCGGTCTGTTCGGCACGCCCGACGCCCAGGTGGTGGTCGATCTGAACGACTTCGACGAGGTCTGCATCGGCCCCTGGGAGTGGGACCTCAAGCGACTGACCGCCAGCATCGAAGTCGCTGGCCGTTCGATGGGCCTTGATCCCGCCCTGCGCGCGCATGCCGTACGCGGCGCCACCGCCGGCTATCGGTCCGAGATGCATGCCATGGCCTCGATGCCGGTGCTGTCGCTGTGGCAGCGTCGCACCGGCGTGGCCGACCTGATGGGCGACTTCACCGCGGAGACCCGCGCCGAGTGGGCGGCCGACGACGCGGCCCATGCCATGCTCGATAAGGCGGGCGAAAAGGCGCTTCAATCGAATAATGCCGCCCTGCTGGCGAGCATGACCCAGGCCGACCCGAAGAAGGGCAGAGCCTTTCTGCAGCAGCCCCCGATCCTCACCCAGCCCGACGCGGCCGTGCGCGAGCAGGTGGCCGCTGCCCTTGACGACTATGTCGACACCCTCTCGGCTGAGCGCAGGTTCATGCTGCAGCGCTATCGCGTGGTCGATGTGGCGCACCGGGTCGTCGGTGTCGGCAGCGTAGGCCTGCGTGCCTATTGCGTGTTGCTGCTGGGCAATGACGAATCCGATGCCCTGTTCCTGCAGGTCAAGCAGTCTGCGGCCGCGGTGCATGCGCCCTATGCAAGCCCATTGCCGACGGATCTTTCACATGACGGTCGGCGGGTGGTCTACGGCCAGCGCCTGATGCAGGCTGTGGGCGACCCGATGCTGGGCTGGACCAGCATCAACGGGCTGCCGTTCTATGTGCGCCAGATGCGCAACCTGAAGGGCTCGTTCGTGCCCGAAAAAATGACTGCACCGACCTTTGCCGCCTTCAGCTGGAGCTTTGGCGCCCTGCTCGCCCGGGCCCATGCCCGAACCGGTGACGCGGCGGCCATCTCAGGCTATTGCGGCAGCCGAGAGGGCAGCGGAAAAGAGCTCGACAACGCCATGCTCACCTGGGCTGTTGCTTATGCCGACCAGACCGAGGTGGATCACGCACGGCTGGTGGACGCCATCGCGCGGGGCGATGTGCCGTCGATGAGTGCTGGGAGTGATGCCAGCTGAGGCCGTGTGGTCAGCTGAAGTGGCGCGCCCGGCACGAATCGAACGTGCGACCCTTGGCTTCGGAGGCCAATACTCTATCCCCTGAGCTACGGGCGCGTAGCCGAGCATTGTAGCCTGCGCGCGCAGTTCGCGCGCGCCAGTCGCCTGTCTGAAACGACCGTGAAGCTATACTTCGCGTTTTGCATCCGTTCGGGTGCACGCCCGAATCTGCCTCAGGATCCCGCATATGAGCGAGCACGAAGCCTTCATCAAAACGCCCCGCCAGCTGATCACCGTCGTGCTGCTGGCCTTCATCGTCCCCATCCTGATCATTGCCGCGCTGGTGTCCTACGTGAACAAGGCCCCGCGCTTGGGCGCGGGTGCAGAAGCCATGACCGCCGAGGCGATCGAGGCCCGGATCCGGCCTGTCGCGGGCTTTTCGCTGAAGTCGGCAGACGGCCCCAAGGTGCTTCGCGCGGGCGAAGAAGTCTACAAAGCCCAGTGCGGTGCCTGTCATGAGGTCGGCGCAGCCGGTGCACCCAAGATCGGCGATAGCGCCGCCTGGGCACCCCGGATCAAGACCGGCTACGACGCCCTGCTGAACTCGGCCCTGAAGGGCAAGGGCGCCATGGCGGCCCAAGGTGGTGGCGAGTATGACGACACCGAAATCGGTCGCGCGGTGGTCTACATGGCCAACAAGGGCGGCGCCAAGTTCGACGAACCCAAGGCGGCCACCACGGCGGCTGCACCCACAGCTGCCGCCCCGGCGGCTGTGGCCAGCGCCCCGGCAGCTGTCGCGCCGGCAGCCCCGGCGATGTCGGCCGCAGCCCCTGCCGCAGCCGGCATGGCGGTCGCAGCCGCGTCTGCAGCCGCAAGCGCCGCACCGGCCAAAGCTGCGCCTGCAGCCGCATCGGACGCCGGCAAGAAGCTCTATGACACCGCCTGCATGGCCTGCCACGCGGCTGGCATTGCAGGCTCGCCCAAATTTGGCGACAAAGCCGCCTGGGCACCCCGTATCGCCACCGGCATGGACGCGCTCTACACCAGCGTCATCAAGGGCAAGGGCGCCATGCCACCGAAGGGTGGGTCGGCTGCCAGCGAAGACGAAATCAAGGCTGCCGTCCAGTACATGGTGGCCGCAGCCAAGTGATCGCCCTGCCCGAAGCCAGCCGGCACTGATTGCCTGGCTTCATCGCGGACTTTCACCGCATCCTGAAACGGCGCCTCAAGGCGCCGTTTTTGCGTCAGCCCGACTTGAGCATGCCCTTGAGTGCCGCGAGCCGCTGCTTGGCCGAGTCGGCGCTCACGATTGCCGATGCGCCACCTTCAGTGTCCAGCTTCATCTCTGCGATGAAGCGCGACGGCAGACGGCTCACCACGTTCTTGGCGCGCTTGCGCTGACGGCACCAGGTGATTGTGAGCGTGCGCTGCGCGCGCGTGACCGCGACATACATCAGCCGACGTTCCTCCTCGATGCGCTGCGGGCCTTCTTCGGCATCGTCTTCGATGTCGCCACTGTGCGGCATCAGACCTTCTTCGCACCCCACCACGAACACATGCGGAAATTCCAGTCCTTTGGCGGCATGGACCGTGGTGAGTCGAACCGCATCGGCCTGCTCGTCCTTGCCGTCGAGTCGGGACAGCAGCGCAATGGTCTGCGCCAGATCGATCAGTGACTTGCCGTCTTCCTCGCCGCGCTTGGCAATCCAGGCCACGAAATCCGTGACGCTCTGCCAGCGCTGACTGGCCTGTTTTTCTTCCTGCGTCGACAGCAGATACTCGTGATAGCCGATCGCCGCGAGGATTTCGGTGAGCAGCTCGCCGGGCGGCTCCTTTTTGGCACGCCACTCGATTCGATTCAGAAATGCGCCGAATTCGCGCAGGGGCTCGAGCTGACGCGCCGACAGCCGCGTCTCGACGCCGGTCTCGAAGAGCGCCTCGAACATCGATTTCTGCCGCTCGGCGGCATACCCACCCAGCACCTGAAGCGTCTGCGGCCCCACACCCCGCTTGGGGGTGGTGATGGCGCGGATGAAAGCCGGGTCGTCTTCGTTATTGGCCAGCAGGCGCAGCCAGGCGATCACATCGCGGATCTCGGCGCGCTCGAACCATGACTGCCCACCCGACAGCACATACGGGATCTTTTCCTTGCGCAGGGCCTGCTCGATGATCCGCGCCTGATGGTTACCCCGATAGAGCACCGCGTAATCCGAGAACTTGCCGCGGCGCTCGAAGCGATTCGCCTGCAATCGCATGGCGATCGACTCGGCTTCGACCTCGTCATCGTCCATCGGCACCACCCGCACTGGATCGCCCACGCCAAGCTCGGACCACAGCCGCTTTTCGTGCAGCTTGGGGTTGTTGGTAATCAGCTGGTTGGCGGCCGTCAGGATGTTGCGGCTGGAACGGTAGTTCTGTTCGAGCTTGATCACCTTCAGGCGCGGGTAATCGGTCGAGAGCCGCTTGAGGTTTTCAAGTGTGGCGCCACGCCAGCCGTAGATCGACTGGTCGTCGTCGCCCACCGCAGTGAAGGCCGCACGCGGCCCGGCGATCCGCTTGAGCAGTTCGTACTGCGTGGCATTGGTGTCCTGATACTCATCGACCAGCAGATAGCGCAGGCGGTTCTGCCAGCGCTCGGCCACATCGGGATGCTCTCGCAGCATTTTTAATGGCAAGCCGATCAGGTCGTCGAAGTCGACCGACTGGTAGCCGGCCAGGGTCGCGGCATAGTCGCGATAGGCCCGGGCGGCGGCATGTTCGTCGTTGTTGCGCGCCCCCGCAGCGGCCTGATCCGGATCAAGGCCTTCGTTCTTCCACAGCGAGATGCGGCTCTGGACCCCGCGAGCCACCTTGCGGTCGGTGGTGCCCACCAGTTGCGCCACGATGGCGGCAGCATCGTCGGAGTCGAGAATCGAAAACGATTTTTTCAGGCCGAGCGCAGCGCCGTCTTCGCGCAGCATCTGCACCCCCAGCGAGTGGAAGGTCGAGACCAGCGGGCGCTCGGCGTCGCGCAGCTTCACCATGTCCTTGAGGCGTTCGGCCATTTCCTGGGCGGCCTTGTTGGTGAAGGTGATCGCGGCGATCGCCTTGGGCGTGACACCGCCCTCGATCAGATGAACGATCTTGCGGGTGATCACCCGGGTCTTGCCGCTGCCGGCCCCGGCGATCACCAGGCACGGCCCGTCCAGATAGCGGACCGCCTCGAGCTGGGCTGCGTTCAGGGTGTCGCTCATCGTGTGACGGTCATCAGGGGTGTCGGGATCAGATTTCGAGCGGGTCGACCACCAGCTGCCAGCGCACTGCCGAGCGCTGGGCATGCAGGACATCGATCCAGGGGCCGAGCACCGCATGCAGGGCCTGGCGCGAGGCCGACTCGATCAGCATCTGGGCGCGGGCCTGGCCGCGCAGCTGGGCCAGCGGCATCGGCACCGGGTCGCACACGGTGAGCTGGGCCAGCGCATCGCGCGGAATGGGTGAGTCGGGTTGCTCATCTTGCAGCAGGCTGCGGGCGGTGGCCAGAAACGCATGGGCCTGCTCGGCGCCGCGCGCCTGCGCGGTCAGCAGGGCCTGGTAGACGAAGGGCGGCAGGCGGGCCTGCTCACGCTCATCGAGCTGCTGCTGGGCAAAGCGGGGATAGTCGTGCGCGGCCAGGGCCTCATAGACCGGATGCTGGGGAAAACGGGTCTGGATCAGCACCCGAGCCCCGGCCAGGTGGCGCCCGGCCCGCCCCGCGACTTGCATCAGCGTGGCAAAGAGCCGCTCGGGCGCCCGGAAATCAGCCGCGAACAGCGCGGCATCGGCATCGACCACCACCACCAGGGTGAGGCGTCGAAAGTCGTGCCCCTTGGCCAGCATCTGGGTGCCAACCAGCACATCGACCTCGCCGGCATGCGCCGCGTCCAGCACCGACTGAGCCGCCCCCTTGCGACGGGCCACATCGCGGTCGAGGCGCCCGATGCGCGCGCCTTCAAACAGTTCAGACAGTCCTTCTTCGAGCCGTTGCGTGCCCTGCCCCAGGCCAGCCAGATCGACATTGCCGCATTCAGGGCAGGTTTTGGGCACCGGGCGGTCGGAGGCGCAGTGGTGGCAGATCAGCCGATAGCGACTCCGGTTGGCGACCGACGTGGCGCCGACCCGATGCATCACGCGATAGGCATCGCACAGCTCGCAACGACTCAACCATCCGCAGGCGGAGCAGGACAGCACCGGGGCGTAGCCTCGGCGGTTCAGAAACACCAGCGCCTGTTCGCCCCGCGAAACCGTCTCTTTGACGGCCGCGATCGCCTGCGCAGTCAGGCCGTGAGACAAGGTCGAACCCGCAAGCGGCAATCGGGTGACCGTCGGCAGAGCAGCCCCGCCTGCACGCTCGGGCAGCGTCGACAGCCGGTATCGACCTCGCCTTGCGGCATGCCAGGATTCGAGCGACGGAGTGGCCGAACCCAGCACCACCGGCAAGCCGCGGCGTGCGCCCAGCGCGATCGCCAGATCGCGCGCCGAATACCGGGCGCCCTCCTGCTGCTTGAACGAGGCATCGTGCTCCTCGTCCACGACGATCGCGACCAGTCCGGGCAGCGGCGCGAGCACCGCCAGCCGAGTGCCCAGCACAATGCGCGCACGCCCTTCGGCCGCGGCCAGCCAGTGCGCTGCGCGCTCGGCATCTGGCATGTCGCTGTGCAAAATCGCCAGCGGCAGCGCCGGAAAGCGGTCGCGGATTCGGCGGGCGAACTCCGGCGTGAGTGCGATCTCCGGCACCAGGATGAGGGCTTGCGAGGCCGGGTCAACCGCCATGCGCGCCTCGATCCAGCGGAAATAGACCTCGGTCTTGCCACTGCCGGTGATGCCATGGATGAGATGGACAAGCGGCCCGGAATCGGCCAGCAAGGCGTTCAATGCGGCTGACTGACCATCCGTAAGTGTTCGCTCACTTTTAACCAAAAGCCCTGAAATCAGGGATGACGCCACAGCGCCCTCGTCCAGAGCGACAGGCTCGGTGGCGAAACGCTCGCGAGCACGGTCGGCCGCGGGGGCGCGGCTGCGCGCCGTCGGAACAGTTCGAAGCAGTTTTGGAACCGCCGGCAAGGCGAGTTCACCCAGCCCGACGTGGTAGTAGCGTGCTGCAAAGCTGACCAGGCCCAGCCAGTCGGGCGTCAGGCGCGGCATACCCGGCAGCCGCGACTCGAGCGGTCGCAGCCGCTGCGCCGGGATCTCACTGGTTTGCAGGAATCCTGCAACCAGCCCGACCCGCCGCGACCGCCCCCACGGCACGACCACCCAGTCGCCGACCTGCGCCGTCCAGTCGGACGGCATCAGATAGTCGAACAGGCCTGGCAAAGGCACGTCCAGGGCCACCTGAGCGATCGGTGAAGTCGGGGTCACAACTTAAAGTAAAACCTTCAAAGTCAACGCAACTGATTGCGTCGAATGGCTTTTTGGGGGTGTTCACACAAGCTGTGGATAGAACTGTGGACAGACCCGGCCAACCGGCCCGAAAGCCGCACGGTTAGGCCATGTCAAGAGGTCTGCACACTTTTTAGACAATTATAAAACCAATACAATCAATTACTTAGGAACTTAGCCAATTGTTGATTCGAAATGCTGTGACACTTGACAGTCGGCACCGAAGGTGTGCATAAGTCGCCGCCGACGCTCAAAGTGAAGATGCTGCAGCGCCGCGACGGCGCTGTTCACGACTGTATTGATGAACCGCCTCAATCAGCGCGGTCACGCTCTCGGGCGGCGTGAACTGCGAGATGCCGTGACCCAGGTTGAAAATGTGGCCTTGGCCGGCCTGAGGCAAGCCATAGCTCTCCAGGGTCTTGATCGCTTCTCCCTTGATCTGCCCCGCATCGGCCATCAAAACCATCGGATCGAGGTTGCCCTGGAGCGCAACGCGTGAGCCGACCCGGGCCCTGGCCTGGCCCAGATTGACCGTCCAGTCGACGCCCACTGCATCGCATCCTGAGGCCGCAATGTCTTCGAGCCACAGGCCACCGCCTTTGGTGAAGACGATGGACGGCACCCGGACGCGGCGGACCGTGCCATCCTCGGCACGCTCTTCGCGCTCGAGCTTGAGCCCCGCGAGGACGCGGCGGATATAGCCGAGCGAAAACTTCTGATAGTGGCCATCCGGCAGGATGCCGCCCCAGGTATCAAAGATCATGACCGCCTGGGCGCCAGCCTCGATCTGGGCGTTCAGGTAGTCGCGCACCGCATCGGCGGTCACGGTCAGCATGGTGTGCATCAGGTCCGGGCGTTTGTAGAGCATGCCCTTGACCAGGCGGAAGTCGTCGCTGCCACCGCCTTCGACCATGTAGCAGGCCAGCGTCCAGGGGCTGCCCGAAAAGCCGATCAGGGGCACCCGGCCGTTGAGGGCGCGGCGAATGGTGGACACGCCATCCATCACATAGCGCAGCTCGACATTCGGATCCGGCACCGCCAGCTTGCGAACGGCCGCCTCATCACGCACCGGATTGCTGAATTTAGGACCCTCGCCCTCGGCGAAGTACAGGCCCAAGCCCATTGCGTCGGGGACGGTCAGGATGTCGGAAAACAGAATCGCGGCATCCAGGGGATAGCGATCGAGCGGCTGCAGGGTGACCTCGCAGGCCAGCTCCGGGTTCTTGCACAGGGCCAGGAAGCTGCCGGCCCGCTTGCGGGTGGCGTTGTACTCGGGCAGGTAGCGGCCGGCCTGGCGCATCAGCCAGACGGGGGTGTGGTCGGTGGGCTGGCGAAGCAGGGCTCGCAGGAAGGTGTCGTTGTTCATGTGCTCAATTTCACGTCTGGGTTGGCCATTCTAGAGGGCCGTGCGAGTTGTCACACCGCTTGAGCCGAGAACTTCCTCGCGCAACATCACGCGTGGACGAAAAATTTCCCTTCAGACAGGGGATCTAAAACGCATGGTTTCATTGGCAGGGGCAAAATTTCGAACCGCCGGCATCTTCGCCCTCATTTTGGGACTGAGCGCTGCACAGGGGCCGGTCGGGCAGCACAATCACCAGGAAAGCAACCTGACCGCACCGGACAGCGGGGCGAGGGCACGATCCGCAGCGCCAGGCAGCCATCGGGCACCTGAACTCGGTGCCTTGAACGACACGATCCTGGACACCACCTCCGCGGACAGGCCCCGGCTGAATCGCGTGATCGAACACGACCAGCTGATCGATCAGGTCCGCGAAGCGGTCGACTGGGCAAATTCGATTACAAACCTGCATCGCGTGGTGAGCGCGGGCTGGCTGGATCTGCGCGAACGGGCTCACGCCGGCACCGGCGGCTGGGGATTCGGGTCTGACGCAGGCATGGGTTTGAGCGGTGTGTTTGGCGCATCCGCGACCCGCCGCGAAGGCCACACGGCCGGGATGGGCACGCTGCGCCAGCCGACCGTGGGTGGCTCGGTCATGCCTGTCTCGACCGCCTCGGGCTGGCCCCGCAACTTCGGATTCACGCCGTATTCGCCCCGAAGCGGCGCACCCGCTGGCAGTGATGCCCTGGGCGAATCCGGCGAAGGCCATCGAGACGGATATCCCGAGAGCCTGCGTCTGGCCTCGGTTCACGCCGATGTGCCCGCACCGGCCACCGCGCTGCTGCTCGGAATCGGCCTGCTGGCTGGACTCAGTCGCCGAAACTGCGGGATTCGATTTCGATGATGCCGGGTTTGGTGCGCGTGACCTTCACGCCCCCGCCCCCGCCTTCCTGGCGACTGGAGTACTCGGCGCGTTCGATGCGCCCGGCCGCCGAACGTTTGATCTGCAGCACTGAGGTCCAGAGGTAGTCGGGCTTGTTCGGATCCTCGATGGTCTGGGACTTGGGGCCTTTGGCCGGCAGACTGAGTGATCCCGGAATGCGGTACAGACGCCGTGCCACCTCGAAGACCTTGCCGAAATCATCGCTGGCAAAGGCAAGCTTTTCGGTGGTGGTGGGGTGCGAGGGATCGAGGCGATCGATTTCGATGAGGCAACGGTAACGGGTCGGCAATGTTGCCGAGGCCTCAAGCCTTCGGCAATACGACTGCAGCGACTCCCCTGTCTTCGGGGCCAGCGTGATCTGAGCCGAGGCCTGCCCGACCAGCAGGCACAGTGCGATGAGCGACATCGTCCAGCGGGCGGCGTGTTTCATGTCGGCGGTCCAATCGGGTTAAGGGGCAGTCAGGGTGCGATCCGGTCGATCGAGGATATCCCAGGCGATCTGGCGCACGGCTTGCGCAAGCGGCCCTCCGGCAGCTTGTATGCTCTCGCTCTGATTGACTGCCAGCAGGCAGGAAAGACATCGACGACGGAGACACCATGCATCCACACAAGACTGACCCAAGCCCCTGCCTGTCCGATGGCTCCGCAGACGCCCCGGTTTCGATCGCCTCAGCACCGCGGCGCCGGATCCTGACCGCCGGCGGCTCGATCGCACTGGCATCCGCGCTGCCCGGCCTGGCCCGTGCCCAGAGCGACTGGCCGTCCAAGCCGATCCGCCTCGTGGTGCCCTTCCCCGCGGGCGGCGGCGCCGACATGGGCGCGCGCGCCATCGCGGTTCACATGGGCAATGCCTTTGGCAAACCGGTACTGGTTGAAAACCGCGCCGGCGCCGATGGCGCGGTTGCTGCACTGGAGGTGGCCAAAGCCGCACCCGATGGTCACACGCTGTACTTCGGCACTGCCACGTCGATGTCCTATGTGCCCTCGCTCAAGAAGAGCCCGCCCTACGACCCGGTGGCCGATTTCACGCCGATCTCCAACCTGTGCATCTTCACCTTCTACCTGATGGTGCCGGCCTCGATGCCGGTCAACACCCTGGCCGAGTTCGTGGCCTATGCCAAAGCCAATCCAGGGAAAGTGATCTATGCCACCGGCAACAGCACCGGCATCGTGTCAATGGCCGCGCTCACTCAGGCGAACAAGCTCGACATGACCCATGTGCCCTATAAAGGCGAAGCGCAGGCGGTGATCGATCTGGTCGGCGGGCGGGTGCAGGCGATGTTCGTCACCCCGGCGGTGATGCCTCAGCTGCTGAAGGAAAAATTCAAACCGCTCGCAGTCCTGCTGCCCGAGCGCACCCGCGCCTTTCCGGATGTGCCGACGATGGCCGAAGCCGGTCAGCCGCTGGTCAACATCCGGCCCTGGGGCGGGCTGTTCGGCCCGGCCCGGCTGCCGCGCGAGCTGGTCGATCGCATCTCGAAGGACACCAACGTCGTGATGCGCAGGCCCGATGTGGTCGAGCAGTACGACAAGCTCGGTTTGCTGCCCACGCCCTCATCACCCGAGGCCATGGGCACGCTGGTGAAAGAGCAGCTCGCGCTGTGGACCCGCACGATGCGCGCTGCCGGCATCGAGCAGGAGTAAGTCAGGCGATCACCAGGTGTCCACACAGGGTCGCTTGCGGCCCTGTCGTGGCGCGGGTGTGGGCACCGAGCGCAGTCCGGCCATGATCCAGTCGCGGGTGCGTTCGGGATCGATCACCTCATCGATCTCCAGCACCGAGGCAATCGACGTCGCTTTGCCGTTTTCATAGAGCTCAGCGAGTTTGCGCTCATAAAACGCCTGGCGCTCAACCGGATCGGCGATCGCTTCCATCTCCTTGCGATAGCCCAGTCGCACATAGCCCTCAAAGCCCATGCCGCCGAACTCGCCGGTCGGCCAGGCCACGGTGAACACCGGCTCATGAAAGCCGCCGGCGGCCATGCCCTGCGAACCCAGCCCGTAGCCCTTGCGCAGCACCACGGTGAACATCGGCACGGTGACACTCGCGCCGACCACGAACATCCGGCACACATGGCGCACGACGCCAGTCTGCTCGGCCTGCGGGCCGACCATGAAGCCCGGGGTGTCGCACAGCGAGACGATCGGCAGATCGAAGGCATCACACAGTTGCATGAACCGCGCGGCTTTGTCGCCGGCCGGCGCATCGATCGCGCCGCCCAGGTGCATCGGGTTGTTGGCGATCAGGCCCATCGGCCGGCCCTCGATGCGAATCAGTGCAGTCAGGATGCCGACCCCGAAGTTCGGCCGCAGCTCCAGCACCGACCCGGAGTCGGCGAGCTGCTCGATTACGGTGCGCACGTCATAGACCCGCAGCCGATTCTCCGGGATGGCGTGGCGCAGCAGGCGCTGATCGCTGCAGCTCCAGTCCTTGATCGGGCCCTGGAAATAGGACAGATACCGGCGCGCCACCTCGGTGGCCTGCTGCTCGTCATCGACCAGCACATCGATCACGCCATTGGGCTCCTGCATGCTGACCGGGCCGACCTCATCGGGTCGATACACGCCCAGCCCGCCGCCTTCGATCATCGCCGGGC
>Ga0209598_10001999_pt1 | contig 16261 bp, 15 predicted proteins | sample M_140807_EF_Meta_FD_187317 | JGI IMG/M metagenome (GOLD analysis project Ga0209598, IMG submission 187317) | Freshwater microbial communities from Lake Montjoie, Canada to study carbon cycling - M_140807_EF_MetaG (SPAdes) (version 2) | ecosystem: Environmental > Aquatic > Freshwater > Lake... | reverse complement strand
TTATCGGTCCAGTCGGCTTGTAAAACATTTTTTAAATGGCCGCCGTTGTATTCGCCAGCAGTTCTAACATCTAAAACTTGCACGCCCCCTGCTTTTATTTTTTGCTCAAAAACATTGACATCTACATTTTGAGCATTTGAATTACATACCATCAAAAAAAATACGCCACTTAAAATTCCTAATATTCTATTTTTCATAATGCTAATTTAAGCCTTTAAAATACGCCACTCCTGTGGGTAATAATTGTTCATCCTATTGGGTAGTATTTTTGCCCACCCCAATCCAAATCCATTGTAACGCATTAAATTCCATCCCTTTTCCCCATTACAATTAAAGTCTGCTCTTCTAAGATACGCAAGTGCTTGCTCTTTATCTAAATCGATTGTATTAAATGTATCTAGTGGCAAATAACTAACTGCTAATTCGTGGGCTGGAATAAAGTCTTTCCCTTTTAATTCACCAACAGATACACCCGCTTTTTTAATATATAACTGAGAAGCCAGTTGCAAAATACTTGATTCAAAATAGGCAGGTATTGCTTTAATCATACCCGACTGCAAAAAGGTGGCCATATTTGCTTCTAGTGCAAGCTGCTGCTGCAACTGCTCCTGCATTTTTTTACTGAGTTTTTCTAAGCTCGCTTCTTTAGTTTTAAAACTTGGCGAGGTTATCCCTACTTCTTTTTCTTTTTTAAATGCTGCAATAAAAAATCCTTCCCCCTTAATTTGATCTGGATAAAAACGGTAGCCAGGTGCTTTAGAAATAGGCGCAATTGATTCTACGATACCTGGGTAATTATTTATATTAATTGCTTGTGGCTTTAAACCCATTTCGTTTACCAACCAGTCTGCTATTTGCTCATCTTCTTTTACATCATAAGAACAAGTGGCATAAATTAATACGCCTCCTAGTGCTAATGCAGGTAAGACATCAGCTAAAATTCGCTGTTGTCTTTGCGCGCATAGTGCAACTAAATCTACACTCCAGCCATCCATAGCTGTAGGGTCTTTTCTAAAAAGTCCACTCCCACTGCAAGGCGCATCTACTACCATTACATCAAAAAACTGAGGGAGTGATTGAAAATGTACAGGATCATTGTTTGTAACTACAGTATTACTAGCACCCCATTTAGTCATGTTTTCTACCAGAACTGATGCGCGCTGCTTAATTACTTCGTTAGAAACTACAAGGCCATTATTAAAATACGTACTAAGTAGTGTAGACTTACCACCAGGAGCGGCGCAAAGGTCCAATACTTTTTGTCCATTAGAGGCTCCTACAATTTGTGTAAGTGCTTGCCACAAAAACATACTACTTGCATCTTGCACATAATAGGCTCCTGCATGAAAGTTTGGATCTAATGTAAAGGAAGGACGTGACGCTAAGTAATGTCCGTGTGTACACCAAGGCACAGGATCTGTATGTTCAAATAAAATTTGATCTGGATTTTTATTTGGATTTACGCGTATGGCCGTAACGGTTTCTCCACTAGCATGAACCGCTTCAAAAGCAGCCTTATCAAAACCTGCTACCCCTTCTAAAGTTTGTAAAAATGGTGCAGGTAAAGACAAATTATAAAGATTTAATTTCGGCTACTAATTTTTGTAGCGCAGCTTTTGCATCTCCAAACAACATAGAAGTTTTAGGCTGAAAGAATAAATCATTTTCGATACCAGCATAACCAGGCTTCATACTTCTTTTGTTAACGATAACCGTTTTAGCTTGCTCTACTTCTAAAATTGGCATGCCATAAATTGGAGAAGCAGGATCTGTTTTTGCAGCCGGATTAACTACGTCGTTAGCACCTAAAATAAGTACCACGTCTGTAGATTTAAATTCGTCGTTGGCTTCTTCCATTTCTATTAGCTTATCATAGCTAACATCTGCTTCAGCTAACAATACGTTCATATGACCTGGCATACGACCAGCCACAGGATGAATGGCATATTTTACATCAACACCCTTATCTTCTAATAATTTTTCTAGCTCATGACAAACGTGTTGCGCCTGCGCAACCGCTAAACCATAACCAGGAACAATAATTACTTTGTTGGCGTAGCTCATACAAACGGCCGCATCAGAAATTGAGATTTCTTTGTAAGCACCTTGTGAACCAGCAGCAGCAGATCCGCCGCCAGCAGCATTTCCACCAAAAGATCCAATAAGCACATTGGTTAAACTTCTGTTCATGGCTTTACACATGAGCACCGTTAACAATGTGCCCGCAGCACCCACTAAGATACCGCCCGTTAACATAACGCTATTGTTATACAAGAATCCACCACATGCAGCAGCAACACCTGTAAAAGAGTTTAATAAAGAAATAACAACTGGCATATCTGCGCCACCAATAGGAAGTACAAATAATACACCATAAATAAGTGCCGCAACTAAAATCCCATAAAACAATAAATAGTTACTATTATCAATGGCTACTACTAAATAACCTGCCACTGCAATTGTTGCAAAAAATAAAACAAGGTTAAAAACTTGTTGTCCTTTAAAAGAAAAATCTTTGATTTTACCATTGAGCTTGCCCCATGCAATAATACTACCTGCAAAAGAAACGGCACCAATAATGAGTCCTAAAAATATAGTTAGAAAAGTACCCTGCGTTGGAGCTGCTTGATCAGGATGTTCGCCACTATACAAAGCAGCAATATGTCCAAATTCGATAACAGAAATTAACGCTGCGCAAGCACCACCCATACCATTAAATAAACTTACGAGTTCTGGCATAGCGGTCATCTTTACACGCTTTGCTGCAAGCACACCAACAATAGTACCTAAAATTAATGCACCAAAAATCCATCCATAGTTACCTAAACCCACTCCATTTTCTTGGTATAAAAAGATAGTACCAAAAATGGCAATAAACATACCTACCGCTGCCACCATGTTGCCCTTACGCGCAGACTCGGGATGGGATAACATTTTAAGCCCAATAATAAAAGTGAGCGATCCTATTAAATAACAAATTGTGAGTATACTTGATTCCATAAATTATTTATTTGACGCTACAAATGCAGCTACCTTAATTACTTCTTTTTCTTAAACATTTCTAACATACGGTCGGTTACAACAAAACCACCTACCACATTTAATGTACCAAGTACCACTGCTAAAAAGCCAATAATCAGTGTTAAATAATGTCCTGGCTCTACTTTACCCATTACAATAATGGCACCAATAATTACAACGCCGTGAATGGCATTGGCTCCACTCATAAGTGGCGTATGAAGAACACTTGGCACTCTACCAATAACTTCAATGCCTAAAAAAATCGAAAGCACCACAATGTATATGATGTCGATATGTGCCTGTACCCAATTTAAAATTGCTTCCATATTATTTGTTCAAAAAAATTAATTAATAAGTGCTGCTACTCTTTCATTTGCTACTACTCCTTCGTGCGCCATGCAACAACCTTTTACTAAATCGTCTTCGAAGTTTAATTCGAGTGCGCCTTCTTTAGTTATAATCAGTTGTAAAAAGTTCAAAATATTTTTTCCGTATAATTTACTTGCATCAGAAGGCATATCAGAAGCCAAATTGCTATTACCTAAAATGGTTACACCTTCGTAAACAACGGTTTCGTTATTTTTTGTTGCAACAGTATTGCCCCCTGTAGCTGCAGCTAAATCTATCACCACACTACCTGGCTTCATTGACTTTAACATGGCGTCGGTAATTAATACAGGCGCTTTTTTACCAGGAATTTGAGCCGTTGTAATAATAATATCTGCTTTAGCGATAGACTCAGCAAGTCTTTGCTGTTGTCTTTGCTTAAATTCTTCAGATTGCTCTACTGCATAACCACCTGCTTTTGATGCATCGGCAGCGCCTTCTACTTCAATAAATTTAGCGCCAAGGCTCATCACCTCTTCTTTTACTTGTGGTCTTGTATCAGAAACTTCTACTACTGCTCCTAATCTTTTAGCCGTTGCAATAGCTTGAAGGCCTGCAACACCTGCTCCAATAATGACCATTTTAGCAGGAGGAATACTGCCTGCCGCTGTCATAAACATGGGGAAGTATTTAGGAAACATAGTAGCAGCTAACAATACCGCTCTATAACCGGCAATATTTGCTTGACTACTTAACACGTCCATACTCTGCGCACGCGTGGTACGAGGAATCATGTCCATACTAAATAAGCTTGCTTTTTTATCAATCGCTTGCTTTACTAGGTCTGTATTAAATAAAGGCTGAAAAGTACCAAGTACCACTGCGCCAGGTTTTAGCTGCCCCATTTCAGAAGCCGAGAGTGGATTAATAGAAAGTACAAGATCAGCAGTTGACAACACAGAAGTACGGTCTTTTACAGACACGTTTTTGTCCGTGTAAGTGCTATCTGCAGCATATGCCGCATCACCTGCACCAGTTTCTACTATTACATTTACTTGCTTGGCAACCAGAACGGCTGCTTGCTCTGGCAATAAAGACACCCGCTTATCGCCGCTGTTTTCTTTTAATATTCCGAGAATCATGTGCAAATTTACTTATTTATTGAATAGCCCTTTTATTAAATCTTAATAAAATCACATCAAAATTTGATAGAAATCTGCTGTTTTTGAGCAAATTCTTTCCTAAAAAAAACAATCCCTATAAAAAACAGATCTATACTAAGCGTTACGGACTTATGACCACTTATTTCGTTCCAAGCCTGCTCCATCTCCCTACTCCAATGGATATCATCAAAAACCAATATAGAATGATCCTCTATCACCTCCAAAAGCGCCTCAAAATATGCCAGGGTAGGCTTGTATAAATGATTGCCATCTATAAAAGCAAAATCTACTTTTGTATGATTTACAAGCCATTTTGGGAGTTCTTCATCAAAGTTGCCTTCTTGCAAAAATATATTTGTAAGCCCCAATGACCCATGATTTTGCCTGGCTATTTGTGCAATCGTTGCCGACCCTTCAAAGGTGGTGACCTGAGCATCTGTTTTTGCAGAAGCTAAATAGGATGTGGTAATACCAAGCGAAGTACCCAGCTCAATAATTTGCTTTGGAGCATAATAATCAATCATTCTAAATAAAAGTTGACTGTATTTGGCAGGCTTTAAAGAACTTTTTGCAACGTCACTAATTTTTCTAGTATTGGTTTTTGCAACCCTCGACCCTGCACCAAAATCTTGAATGGTAATGGAGTTATGATTAGACAATAATTGCGTTCTTATTTTTTCGATGGCATCAAAAGCATAAAAATGTCTTTTGTCATTTAATACACGCGTAATAAATTCAAAAACAAATGGAGAATGAACACCATGACCTTTTCCGTTAGCCGCCGTAAACAAATAGCGTAAATATTTAAATGCTAACGTAAGAGGTCCATACATAAATAAGGTAGAGGAATTTTATTTTCGAATCCAGGTTTGAAATGAAAATGGATAAGCATGTTTTTCATTTGGTGCATGTGCAACCTCTTCAGATAATACCCAATCCGAATTGTCTATTTCAGGAAAAAAAGTATCTCCCTCAATATTTGTATCTACGCGCGTTAAAAATATTTTATTGGCTTTAGGGAGCGCTTGCGCGTATATTTCACCACCACCAGCAATAAATACTTCTTTATAATCTGACTCTTTTGCAAAAAAGATAGCATCTGCTAAAGAGTGCACTACCACAACGCCTTCATGCGACCAATTTGTTTGTCTGGTAATGATAATATTTACCCTACCATTGAGTGGTTTGCCGCCAAGTGATTCAAAAGTTTTTCGCCCCATCACCACAGGCATGGCCCAAGTAGTTTGCTTAAAAAACTGAAGGTCTTTAGGCAGGTGCCACAACAATTGATTGTCCTTTCCAATGGCATTGTTATTACTGGCCGCCACAATTAATGAAACAATCATAGTAGATGTTAAAAAGTAAATAATATTGTACCGTTACATTATACCGTTATATTATATCGCAACCGGCGCTTTAATACCCGGATGGCACTGATAATTTTCTATGGTAAAATCTGAAAAATCAAAACTAAAAATATCTTTTACAGCCGGATTAATTTTTAAAGTAGGCAACTCAAATGGCGTCCTACTGAGTTGTAATTTTGCCTGCTCGATATGATTGTTGTATAAATGCACATCACCAAAACTGTGCACAAAATCGCCACATTCTAAATCACAAACTTGTGCAATCATCATTGTTAATAGCGCATAGGATGCAATATTAAAAGGCACACCTAAAAAAACATCTGCACTACGCTGATACAATTGACAACTTAATTTTCCATCCGCCACATAAAATTGAAATAGAGTATGGCAAGGCATAAGGGCCATTTTAGGAAGCTCAGCTACGTTCCAAGCACTCACAATAAGTCTTCTACTATCTGGCGTTTTTTTGATTTGCTCTATCAACTCTGTAATCTGATCCACTACAACACCATTAGCACCCTCCCAGCTACGCCACTGTTTTCCATAAACAGGACCTAATTCCCCTTCTTCATTGGCCCATTCGTCCCATATAGAAACGCCGTTTTCTTTGAGGTATTTAATATTGGTTTCGCCTTTTAAAAACCACAACAACTCGTAAAAAATACTTTTAACGTGCAGCTTTTTGGTGGTTACCATGGGGAAACCTTTTTGCAAATCAAAGCGCATTTGATAGCCAAAGCAGCTTCTTGTTCCGGTGCCCGTTCTGTCCGTTTTTTCTGTGCCGTTATCTAAAATATGCTGGAGTAATTGTAAATATTGCTGCATGGCTGCAAATTACGCAAGGATTGGCGATGTAAGAAACCAAAATACATTTTGGGGAGAATCTGTGAATTATACGCGCAGTCAGCTGCACCGCAGTGTTTATAAGGATTTGCGCCTTGCTAACTCGCGTTTTAACTGCAATAATTCGCGACCAGTTTGACCACTCACGCTGGTATTTTCTTGTGCCCTGCGCATGAGGTAAGGGATAACGTCTTGAATAGGGCCAAATGGCAGGTACTTGCTTACATTAAATCCTTCTTTGGCCAGGTTAAAAGTTATGGTGTCGCTCATGCCATACAACTGTGAAAAATGTACGTGCGGATGGTTATGCGGCAACATCATTTCATCTAATAATTTAGCTGCTAGTAAATTGCTTTGCTCGTTGTGCGAAGCAATAATAACAGCTGTAGAATGAATATGATCCATACAAAACTGAACCGCTTCATTGTAATCTGTATCCGTTGCTTCTTTAGATATTTGAATGGGTGATTGTCTGTTTTTTTCTATAGCAATTGCACGCTCTTTTTCCATATAAGCGCCTCTTACTAATTTTAATCCTAAAATAAATCCTTGTTCTTCTGCTATTTGATGAGAAATACGTAAAAAATGTAAACGGTCGTGACGGTACAATTGAATGGTATTAAATACAACTGCTTTTTGCTTGTTAAACACCGCCATCATTTCCATGGTAAGCCTATCTATGGGATCTTGAATCCAACTTTCCTCGGCATCCACTAGTACCCCAATATTTTTTTCAGCGGCAACTTCGCAAATTGCGTACATGCGCTCTCTCACTCGGTCCCAGGCCGCTTGCTCTAATTCATTGTCATGAATTCCACTTCTTAAACGAGGCGCTTCATGGAGTGTTTGCAACAGTTCATGACTCGCAAGTCCTGTTACTTTAATACTAATAAATGGAATATTTTTTTGTGATGCAGCGTGGTTGATCACATCAATAAAAACCTGTGTTGCATGATCAAAATTTTCTTCACCTTCTTTTCCTTCTACACCATAATCTAAAATAACATCAACCCCATAATTGGATAGCATTTGAGAAACCGGAATCGTTTCAGCAAGCGTTTCACCACCAACAAATTGTTTGAAAATTGTATTTCTGATAATGCCTTTAATAGGTAGGCCTGCTTTTAACATGGTGGGCACCAACCTTGTACCCAACTGAACAAGCTTTGGATACCCCATAAAACCAAACAAATACTTAGCGCTTTTTAATGCCTTGTTTGATTTGTATGCAAATGCATTTTGGGTATTATCAAATGAAATATTCATCGCTAACAGTTGTTCGTGACCGCGAATATCGGAACAGGCATCAATATAAAAAAGAATTTATAGCAGGTTTATCTAAAAAGAGCCTAAGGTATTAAATAGCCTGGTGGTTAAATGGCTGCAACACCATTTCACTTACTACGCCTGACCTTGGCTGCTGGCATAAAAACCAGATGGCCCTGGCAGCTTCGTCTACCACAATCATCTTGTCTTTTTGAACCCTTAGGTCGATGGTGTCCCAAAATGGACTATCTACCCCACCCAAAAACAAATTGGTGATTCTAATTTCGGTACGCTTAAGCTCTTCTCTAATACTTTGCATCATACCTACAATGCCGTATTTGCTGGCACTATACGCTGCGGCGCCTGCCATAGGAACTTTGCCTAGCACACCTGGAATATTAATAATAAGGCCCTTTTTAGCCTCTTTCATTGATGGCAAAACCGCTTTAACGGCATTAAAGCTACCTACTAAATTAATTTGAAGAGAATCTATAAAATCTTGATGAGTAAGGGTTTCGATAGGCTTAATGATACCAACACCTACTGCATTTATCAAAATATCCACTCCACCCCCTGCAACAACCTGGCCAACAACACTGTCTACTGCCGGTGCATCCGTAATGTCTAGGGTAAAATACTGACCTGTTGGAACCGACAATTTTGCCGCTAAATCTTGCAATTTTTGCTCATTTCGAGCCAGCATAAAAACAGTGGCACCCCCGCCAATTAATAGTTCAGCTACTTTGGCGCCAATGCCGCCTGTTGCACCAAATAAGAGTACGCGTTTGCCTTTTATTGTTTCCATGACTTTGTTTTTGAGTATAACAAGACATGGCCTATTTTGTTTGCCTATCAATAAAATAAGGCCCGTATTAAATAATTGCAGAAATTGGGGCATGGAAATTTTAAAAATAGAGGTTTATAAATATTCGATTCCGATGGTGCCGTTTACCATTGCAACGGGCACCATGCATTTTGCACAAAACATTTTAATTAGGGTTCATACCAACACCGAGCATATTGGCATTGGCGAGTGCTCTGCATTTCCAATGATTGTTGGAGAAACACAGGCTACTTGTTATGAAATGGCAAAAGATTTTGCTGCTATTTGGAAAAATAAAAATGCATTAGACATAGATGCCAGACTAGCAGAACTTGATGTATATACGGCGCGTAATTTTACTGCAAAAAGCGCTTTTGATTTAGCATTGTACGATTTGGCCGCTAAGCATGCAGGCCTTCCATTGTACAAGTATTTAGGTGGATCCATAAAAGAAATTGAAAGTGATTTAACCATTGGTATTGATACTCCCCAAAATATGGCGGCAACTGCTACAAAATTTACCGCTGATGGTGTACGCATGATTAAAGTTAAATTAGGAAAAGATCCTGCAACAGATATTGAGCGCATCCAAAAAATTAGAGCAGCCGTTGGCCCAAATATTGTGCTTCGTATAGACGCCAATCAAGGATGGTCTTATGATGACGCCGTTACAGCACTTACTGGCCTTGCGGCATTTGATATTCAATTTTGCGAACAACCCATGCGCACTTTTAATGATCATTTACTTCCGGCGCTTTGCAAAATTTCGCCCATACCTATTATGGCCGACGAAAGTGTGTATACCCATTATGATGCCGAACGCATTATTGCAAACAAAGCATGTGATTCTATCAATATTAAATTTGCAAAGAGCGGCGGCATTAAAGAAGCACTTGCGATCAATAAAGTTGCAGAAGCTGCAGGCATACCATGTATGATGGGCGGCATGCTAGAAAGCCGTGTTGCTTTGAGTGCAAAAGTGCATGTTGCCATGAGCTTAGATAATATTAAATTTTACGATTTAGACACCTGCTTATTGGGCCACAAAATAGACCCGGTAATAGGTGGCGCCAGTTATAAAGGCATGCATCTCAAACTAAGTGATGCACATGGTATTGGAACCGATGTAGACCCTGCATTTTTGCAAACATTGGAGCAGGTTGTTATCTAGTTTAAGCACCTTGAACAAATTACGCAATGGCTTTGTTACCTTTGCAACATAATAACATAACTATGGAAGCTAAAAAAGCAAGTGAGAGTTTTATTGTAATGAATGAACTGGTACTTCCCAATGACACCAATACCTTTGGCAACTTAATGGGTGGGCGTTTGATGTACTGGATGGATATTGCATCCGGTATGGCCGCAGGAAAACATTGCAACCTGCCTAGCATGACCGCTTCTGTAGACAATCTAAGTTTTAAAAATCCAATTAAGCTAGGCAACATTGTACACATAGAAGCGCATGTGTGTAGGGCATTTACCACCTCCATGGAAATTTTTGTAAAAGTGTGGGGTGAAGATTTACAAAAGCAAGAGAAATACGAAAGCAACGAAGCCTATTTTACATTTGTTGCACTTGACCCTAATAACAGACCTACTGCAGTTCCGCAATTAATTCCAGAAACCGATTTTGAAAAAAGATTGTTTGATGGTGCGCTTAGACGCAGACAACTTCGTTTAATACTTGGTGGTAAAATGAAGCCAGATGATGCCAATGAATTAAAGGCACTGTTTATTAAAGACTAAATAGTTGATGATGCTGCTTTCAGTGGTTGCGCTTACTATTGTTGCGCTTACTTTTCTAATTGCGCTAGCAAATGGTGCCTACCCTTTAGCATATACTCTTTGCTTTGTTCGATAGCGTCCATTACTTGAGAAAGGATTTCTTCGACTGTTGCAGTATAATCAATAACCATGGGCTCTTTAAAACGAACCGATAACATGGTTCCCATTTTTTTGAAGTTAAGTCCTTTTTTATCAAAAGCTCTCCAAAAACCATTGATCACAACAGGGATAACTATGGGCTGGTTATTTTTAATAATATGCGCTGTGCCCTTGCGGCCAGGGGCAAAAGGCTTAGTGGTTCCTTGAGGAAATGTAATGACCCAGCTATGGTTAAGTGCTTGATCTATTTTTTGGGTATCTGCTGCATCCCTTTCTCTAGAAACGTCTTTGCCATCAACACGCCATGTTCTTTTTACGGTAAGGGTACCACAAAGCTTAAATAGTTTTGTGAGCCAATTGGCATTCATGGTTTCGGCGGCAGCCACCATGTATACATTGGTAAATGGATTGAGTAAATAAAAAGGAAGTCCAAGGCGGTTATGCTTCCTCCATTTTACAGCACAAAAAATATGAACAAATGCAATAACGTCTGCGAAATAAGTTTGGTGATTGCTTACAAATAAAACATTTTTTTTGGGCAGATTAAATAAATTTTCGGTGCCCTCAATTTTTACTTTATTGATAAGTGCCAAGCCTGGATAAGTGATAAAGCCAACTACCGCATAAAGTACCGTGCGAATAACCCGAATATGTCTAAATCGATCCAATAATTTCATGTCTTCAAGTTAAGCTAATGATGCAAATTAATGAATGTAAACAAAATGTTACGCTTTTGTTTAAAATTATAGGTGTTTACGTCTATTTCTAAGGTAGTAGGCATACTTTTGTGTCTTAAATTAGCAGCATGCAATTAGATACTGTAATATTTGACATTGATGGATTACTTGTAGATAGTGAACCTTTATGGAACGACGCAGCTGCAGAAGTATTTAAATTGTATGGCGTTAATTTAACGGAAGAACAGTACAAATCAACCACCGGGCTTCGTACCAAAGAATTTGTACAATGGTGGTTTAATTATTTTAATATTGGTGATACAGAATTAAGGGTAGTAGAAAAAAAGATTGTAGACTTGGTGCTACAAAAAATTGAAAATACTGGAAAAGTTATGCCAGGTGTCGCCTACATTTTTGACTTTTTTCAAAAACGAAATTTTAAGATTGGACTTGCTACATCGTCCCCACCAGAACTTATAGAACTTGTGGTAAAAATGACGGGCATTGGACCATATGTAAAAGCAGCCGCTTCCGCCGAAGACTTGCCTTACGGTAAACCCCACCCACAAGTTTATTTAAACTGCGCAAACATGCTTGGCTCCCACCCAACGCACTGTCTTTGCTTCGAAGACTCCTTTAATGGACTGGTGGCCGCAAAAGCAGCCCGCATGAAATGTGTGATTGTACCGCATGTTACCCAACAAAAAGACGAACGTTTTGGCGCCGCTGATTTAAAAATTTCTTCGCTACAAAATTTTGGCGAACTGCATTTAAATTTAGTGAGCTAGATTTTTTGCAAAAAAATCTTAAAAAGCTTTTGCGCGCTTCGCGCGCAAAAGGCAAAAAATTAGCCTGCGCTCAACTATAAGATCATACTTAACAAAAATGCCCCGCTTCGCGGGGCATTTTTGCATTTTATCTAAAATTTTGTCGAACCTTAGTTTTTTAAATTTGGATGAGGAGCACTTGTTGCACTGTTACCAGCTTCCTCCGTGCCAAACAAACTAACAAGTAATTCATTTCCTACAGCACCTGCATTAAATACAAATCTAGATTCAGAAATGCCTTGCTTTTCGGTTAAGTATTTGATAACAGCTGTTACGCGTTCCCAACTTAATTGCTGTGCAGATTTTGACGAATAGCCATAACCAGTTACGCGAATATTACAGTTTGGATTGGCATTTATTTTAGCAGCGAGTGTTGCAAGTGTTTCGGTAGCTTCTTTAGAAAGCTTGTTTTTATTTCTATCAAAAACGATGGTAGATAATTCACCTATTTGGCAAAGTGATCCACTATTTGTTTTTAAGTTACTTACCATCTCTTTTACTTCTTTACAACATGCAGGCTCTGGACATGTACCCACGCCATCATTATTTACAGGGAAGCAAGACTGAAGGGTAATAAGTTCTTTGTCTTTATAATCCGGAACGCCATCACCATCTGTATCTTTTGCACGACCATGTGCATCTACTGCAACACCTGCTGGTGTATTAGGCTCAAGGTCAAACTGATCCGTTACGCCATCATTGTCTACGTCAGGTAATTTAACCTTAGGAAGTTTCATGTGTTTAGGCGCATTGATTTCTTGATATAGATAATTGTTAGGGTTAAGCCACCAAAGCGGTGCTACTTTTCTAGAACGGTCACCTAAATTAATATTGATTCTAGCTGATGTTTGTCCTAAATAATCGTTGCTATTACCCGCTTTTACTGCGTCTAGGTAATCGTACCCTGAAGCAGCAAACGTAAAGCGTTGTTCTACCCCAACACTCACTACATCACTTAATTTAAAGGAGATACCCGCGCCTGCACTAAAGCTATTGTAAATAGCATATGACTTTCTTGCATTAATAGTAGCACCTAAACCTGTGGTTAACAAACCTTGGTCGCTACCAGGCTCGCCTATACCGTAAAATATACGGTAGCCTCCTGCTTGTGCACCAGGTGTTGCCGTTTTGTATAAAACTTTAGACCCAGAAAGTGTATAACCAGCTAAAACATACACGTTTGTTTTAGGGTTAGCTCTGTAATAATTAAGGGTATTAAGTGATGCAATAACATCTACGCCTAACTGACGCGTTTTAGTTTTAAAAGGAACTCTATTGAGCGTTAATTGATACGCATTAGGCTCGCCAGCACTATTTAAATCTGCGATGCTAGCACGTAAAGAAAAAGTATGACTTAACGCTTTACGTACAGATACAGATCCACCAAAACCTGGCTTAGACTTAACGTCCGCAGACATGGTAGCGATACCAAGTCCAAAACCAAGCTCCCACTGACTACGCGGTTTAGCTGGGTAAGGATTGACGTTATTGATAAACTCATTGCGTTGAGGTTGGTTTTTTACAGCTACTTTGGAAGAATCTCTCCAATCCCATCCAAAATCTGTTTGTGCGATACCCATGGTGCTAACTAGGAGTGCCAGTGCGCCCATCAAAAAAACTTTCTTACTTGCCATAACTTATTAAATTAATGTTTATACAAAATTACTCTAAATAATACAGATCGAGGAAGTAACTGTGATTTACAAATTGTTAAAAGTACATATACACCGAGAAATACGCTATTAAGAGGCCCGCGGATAGAATTTCGCTGCTTATTGTATGTTAAATTCTGCCCAATCCTGTCTATATTGCAGCCCTGTAAACAATGGAACTAGCCAAGAAAGTTATATCAAAAGAATTAGCCCTTTTTGAGGTTCACTTTAGAGAAGCCGTAAAAAGCAGGGTTGCACTTCTTGACCGCATCATGCAGTACATTGTGCGCCGGAAAGGAAAACAGCTTCGCCCGATGTTTGTACTACTCAGTGCTAAATTAGGTGGTGACATTAACGACGCTACCTACCGCGCCGCTTCTTTAGTAGAATTATTACATACTGCCACACTGGTGCATGACGACGTGGTGGATGAAGCAGACGAACGCAGGGGTTTTTTTTCAATCAATGCTTTATGGAAAAATAAAATTGCCGTTTTAGTAGGCGATTATTTATTGTCTAAAGGGCTTTTACTTTCTTTAGACAATAAAGACCACCGCGTATTACAAATACTTTCTACCGCCGTAAGACTTATGAGTGAAGGCGAATTATTACAGTTAGAAAAATCGCGTAAACTTAATTTAGACGAATCTATATATTACGAAATCATTGGCGGCAAAACAGCATCGCTTCTTGCATCATCATGTGCAGCAGGTGCATCTACTACTTTTGAAAATGATAGCGATATTGAAAAAATGCAAATTTTTGGTGAAAAAGTAGGTATGGCTTTTCAAATAAAAGACGACTTATTTGATTATAGCAGTGAAGCCATTGGTAAGCCAACAGGCAATGATATCAAAGAAAAGAAATTAACGCTTCCACTTATTTACACCCTCAACAACTGCGATGCTGCATTACGCAAAAAAATTATCTACATCATCAAAAATCAAAATACACAAAAAGATAAAATAGCTTTTGTGTTAGATGCAGTAGAAAAATTTGGCGGCATTGAATATGCAACAAATAAAATGTTTGCATTTAGAGACGAAGCCCTAAGCATACTGCATAGTTTTCCGGCTTCAGAAGTGCGAGAAGCCCTAGAAGAACTCGTAAGGTATACAACCGATAGAAAATACTAATGGAAAAAAGATGGACCATAGTAGCATCCGATGCAGTAAAAACGGAGGCCTTACAAGCCGCCCTGTCTATTAATAAAACCATTTGTAGCATATTAGTAGCTAGAGGTATTGAAACTTTTGACATAGCAAAAAGTTTTTACAGACCCCAACTTTCCGACCTACACGATCCTTGGCTCATGAAGGATATGGACAAAGCTGTTGCGCGCATTTTAACGGCACGCGACACCAACCAAAGAATACTTGTTTTTGGAGATTATGATGTTGACGGTACTACTGCTGTTGCAAGCATGTATCAGTTTATTAGTGGCATTCATAACAATACCGATTATTATATTCCACACCGTTACAAAGAAGGGTATGGCGTTTCTAAAATGGGTATCGATTACGCCAAAGAAACGGGCTGTTCATTGATTATATCACTCGACTGTGGTATAAAATCCACAGATCTTATTGCATATGCAAAAACTTTAGGTATTGATTTTATAGTTTGTGATCACCACTTACCAGATCCCATACTACCACCTGCGGTTGCTATTTTAAATCCAAAACAAATTGATTGCCCTTACCCTTACAAAGAATTATGTGGCTGTGGTGTGGGTATTAAATTAATGATGGCGCTTGCGCAAAAATTAGATTTACCCGCATCAAGTTATTTGACTTATTTAGATTTAGCAGCTACGGCTATCGCTGCAGACATAGTACCACTCACTGGTGAAAATAGAATTTTAGCCTATTATGGACTTGAAAAAGTAAATCAACATCCATGTCCGGGTATTAAAGCATTACTCCAACTTTCTAAGGTGGAGAAAAAAATGCTCTTAACCAATTTGGTATTTGTGATAGCCCCGCGCATCAATGCAGCAGGTCGTATGGACGATGCTAAAAAAGCAGTGCAATTATTTATTGAAAAAGACGCCACCAAAGCACTTGAATTTGCACAAATGCTCCAGTCCGATAATTTAGATAGACGTGAAGCAGATAGCAGTATTACAGAAGACGCCCTTGCTCAAATTATAAACGACCCTTCGCATGCGGGTAAAAAAACCACTTTTGTGTACCAAGAAAGTTGGCATAAAGGTGTGGTAGGTATTGTGGCGAGTAGACTTATAGAAACCTATTATAGACCTACCATTGTTTTAACAAGAAGTGGAGACATTGCTGCTGGTAGCGCGCGCAGTGTAGTAGGGTTTAATTTATACGAAGCCATTCATGCCTGTCGCGAACATTTAATTGGCTATGGTGGGCATTTTGCCGCCGCCGGCATGACCTTAC
>Ga0209598_10001997_pt1 | contig 16277 bp, 12 predicted proteins | sample M_140807_EF_Meta_FD_187317 | JGI IMG/M metagenome (GOLD analysis project Ga0209598, IMG submission 187317) | Freshwater microbial communities from Lake Montjoie, Canada to study carbon cycling - M_140807_EF_MetaG (SPAdes) (version 2) | ecosystem: Environmental > Aquatic > Freshwater > Lake... | reverse complement strand
CCCACCGTTATCCCGGGATTCGCTCGGACAGCGATCTTTACACCTTCGGTTACCGCTTCAAGCCCTGGACCGGTGCGCCGATCGCCTCGGCCGACAAGATCCTCACCTACATGAAAGAGGTCATCGACGAGAAGGATCTGGCTCGGCATATCCGTTACCGGCATCGCATCGATTCAGCCGCCTGGTCTGGCGAAGACCGGCTGTGGCACCTCGATGTCACCCGTCTGGACACCGGCGACACCTTGCGCATCTCGACGCGTTTTTTGTGGATGTGCCAGGGCTACTACCGCCACTCGCAGGGCTATACGCCGCAGTGGCCGGGCATGGACCGCTTCAAGGGAGAAATCGTTCATCCCCAGAATTGGCCCGAAGACATCGATCTGAGCGGCAAGCGGGTGGTGGTGATCGGCTCGGGCGCGACCGCTGCCACCATCGTGCCGGCGATTGCCGCAAAGTGCGCACATGTGACCTTGCTGCAGCGCTCGCCGACCTACTTCATCACCGGGCGCAATGCCAACATCCTTGCCGATACCCTGCGCGAGCTCGACATCGACGAAACCTGGATCCACGAGATCGTGCGCCGCAAGATCCTGTTCGATCAGGCGGCTTTCACCCGGCGCTGCGAGTCCGAGCCCGAGGCGGTCACCCGCGAACTGCTGGGTGGGGTGAAGGCCTATCTCGGCGAAGACTACGATGTTGCCAAGCATTTCACGCCGCGTTATGCGCCCTGGAAGCAGCGCATTGCCTTCATCCCTGATGGCGATCTGTTTCGGGGGATCCGCAGCGGCAAAGCCTCGGTGGTTACCGATGAGATCGATACCTACAACGAGACCGGGCTGCTTCTGAAATCGGGTGCTCAGCTCGATGCCGACGTGATCATTACCGCCACCGGTTTCGATCTCAATGTACTGGGCGACATCGCGTTTTCGATCGACGGTAAGCCGCTCGACTTTGCCAGCACCGTGAGCTACCGAGGCCTGATGTTCACCGGTGTGCCGAACATGCTTTGGGTCTTCGGCTATTTCAGAGCGAGCTGGACGCTGCGCGTCGACATCGTTGCTGACTTCATCTGCCGTTTGCTCAAGGAGATGGAAGCCCGGCATGCCACGGTGGTGACTCCGGCGCTGCGGCCCCAGGATCAGGGCATGCCCTTGTCGCCCTGGGTTGATCCGGGCAACTTCAATCCGGGCTACATCATGCGCGGACTGCATCTGATGCCCAAGCAGGGCGATCGCCACCCCTGGAAACACGGTCAGGATTACATGACCGAAAAAGATGAACTGCCTGTTGCCGATCTCGACGACGGCGCCCTGATTTTCAAGTGATCGCGGAGAGATGATGAGTGCATTGCCTGAACCCGAAATCGATGTCGGATTTGACCTGATTGTCGTGGGCGCCGGATTTGCCGGCATGTACATGCTGCACAAGGCCCGCGGGATGGGCCTTCGCGCGCGGGTCTTCGAGGCCGGCGATGGTGTGGGCGGCACCTGGTACTGGAACCGCTATCCGGGTGCACGGTGCGACGTCGAGAGCATGGAGTACTCCTACCAGTTCTCTGATGATCTGCAGCAGGACTGGCACTGGACCGAGCGCTTCGCGCCACAGCCCGAGATCCTTCGCTATGCCAACCATGTCGCCGATCGTTTTGATCTGCGAGCGGATATCCGCTTCGAGACGCGTGTGCTGTCGGCGCAATTCGAGGAGTCGAGTGCGCGCTGGACGGTGCGAACCGACCGCGGCGATGTGGTGACCGGGCAATACCTGGTGATGGCCACCGGATGTCTGTCGTCGACCAACATGCCGGCATTCCCTGGCTTGGGCTCATTCAAGGGTCAGTCTTATCACACCGGTGCCTGGCCGCATGAACCGGTCGATTTCACCGGCAAACGGGTCGGTGTGATCGGCACCGGCTCATCGGCCATTCAATCGATCCCGATCATTGCCAGGCAAGCCAGCGAACTGGTGGTCTTTCAGCGCACCGCCAACTATTCCGTTCCGGCGCGCAACTCGCCCCTTGATCCGGCCTACGAGGCTGAGGTCAAGGCCGAGTACCCCGCCTTTCGCGAGCGCAACAGCCAGATGATGGGGGCGTTTGGTGCGCGCATTCAGATGCCCGACCGGCCGGCCTTGAACGCCACGCCTGAGGAGCACCGACAGGCCTTCGACAAGGCATGGGAGCGTGGTGGTCTCGGTTTTCAGCGCTCCTTCAATGATCTGATGATCGACTCGCGCGCCAACGAAATCGCCAAGGCCTATGTGCACGAGCGCATCCGCGGCATGGTGACCGATCAGGCCACCGCCGAGCTGCTTTGTCCGACGCAGGTGCTCGGCTGCAAGCGCATGTGCGTCGACAGCGGCTATTTCGACACCTTCAATCTGCCGCATGTGAAGCTGGTCGACATCCGGCCCAAGGGCATCGAAGCGATCACGCCCTCGGGCGTGCGGGCCGCAGGACAGGACTTCGACCTGGATGTGATCGTCTATGCCACCGGCTTCGATGCCATGACCGGCTCGCTGCTCAAGATCGACATTCGCGGCCGTGACGGGCTTGCCCTCAAGGACGCCTGGAGCGCCGGTCCGCGCACTTATCTCGGTCTGAACGTGGCGGGTTTTCCGAATCTGTTCACCATCTCGGGCCCAGGCAGCCCGTCGGTGCTCACCAATATGATCGTGTCGATCGAGCAGCATGTGAACTGGATCGGACAGTGCATCGACTGGATGCGTGCCAACCGGCGTCGCAGTATCGAGGCCACACCACAGGCGCAGGAAGAGTGGGTCGGTCATGTGAATGCGGTGGCCAGCGGCACGCTCTATCCCGGCTGCAATTCCTGGTATCTCGGCGCCAACGTGCCCGGCAAGACGCGGGTCTTCATGCCCTTGCTGGGCTTTCCGCCCTATGTCGAGCGGTGCAATCAGGTGGCTGCCAGCGGTTATGAAGGCTTCGAACTGCGAGCCTGAGCCTGAGCAGATCGGCGCTGGCCAGTCGGGTCGGCGCAGTCATCACAAATGTTCGACACAACGAGACTGGGGAGCAATTCAATGCGTGGATGGTTCAGGGCCGGTGTCATCGCGGCGATGATGAGTCTGGCGCCGGTCTGCGGGCTGCAGGCCCAGACGGCTTATCCCAACAAGCCGATCCGGATCGTGGTGCCCTACGCACCAGGTGGCGCGACCGACATCATGGCTCGTACGGTCGCCCAGCGCTTGAGCGAGCAGCTCGGCCAGAGCGTTCTGGTCGACAACAAGCCGGGCGCCAACTCGGGCATCGGTGCCGATGCGGTGGCCAAGGCACCGGCCGACGGCTACACGCTGCTGTTCACCAACGATGCGACCTTCGTGCTGAACCCGGTGCTTTTTTCCTCGCTGTCCTACAACATGGCTCGCGACTTCGTGCCGGTGGCAACCGTTGCCTATCTGAATCTGGCGCTGGTGGTGTCCTCGACCCTGCCGGTCAATTCCTTCAGCGAACTGGTGGCCTACACGAAAGCCCAGTCGGGCAAGATCAGCTATGGCTCCTATGGGGTGGGCAGTCAGGCGCATCTCATGGGCGAGATGTACAAGAAGCTCACTGCCACCGACATCGTGCATGTGCCCTACAAAGGGTCGGCACCCGCGGTGGCGGATGTGATCGGCGGTCAGGTGGTCTTCACCTTCCCGGCGATCACCACCATTCAGGGCTTCCTGAAGTCGGGCAAGGTCAAGGCGCTGGCGATCTCCGGTGAGAAGCGTTCAGCCTTGTTGCCCGATGTGCCGACCTTTGCCGAGGTCGGTTACAAGGACATGGATATCGGCGCCTGGTATGCCTTTTTTGCGCCCGCCGGCACGCCGCGCGAGGTGATCACAAAGCTGAATGCGGCCGTGGCCACCCTGCTGGACAACCGCGAGTTCGTGGACCAGCAACTGGTCACTCAGGGCATGGTGCCGATGAACATGACACCCGACAAAGTCACTGCACTGATCCGCAGCGAGACCGAGCGAATGGGGCGCATCGTCAGACTGTCGGGAGCGACGGTCGAGTAAAACTGAGTGTATTCCCCGGTTTCGGGGGACAATAGCGGGCTGATGAGTGCACTCCCCGTTCTGCCTGCCGCCAAACCGCTGACCGCCTATCGCCCTTACTGGGCGAAACGCTTCGGTGTCGCCCCGTTTTTGCCGATGAGCCGCGAAGAAATGGCGCAGCTCGGCTGGGACAGCTGCGACATCATCGTGGTGACCGGCGATGCCTATGTCGATCATCCGAGCTTCGGCATGGCGATCATCGGCCGGGCCCTTGAGGCGCAGGGGTTTCGCGTCGGCATCATTGCGCAGCCCGACTGGCAAAGTGCCGAGCCTTTCAAGGCGCTCGGCCGCCCGAATCTGTTTTTCGGCGTGACCGCCGGCAATATGGATTCGATGATCAACCGGTATACCGCCGATCGCAAGATTCGCAGCGACGATGCCTATACCCCGGGCAATGAAGGCGGCAAGCGTCCTGATCGTGCCGCGCTGGTCTACTCGCAGCGCTGTCGCGAGGCCTACAAGGATGTGCCGATCATCATCGGCGGCATCGAGGGTTCGCTGCGACGCATCGCGCATTACGACTACTGGCAGGACAAGGTGCGCCGCTCGATCGTCGTCGACTCTAAATGCGATCTCCTGCTCTACGGCAATGCCGAGCGCGCAGTCATCGAGATCGCGCACCGGCTGGCCGCCCGCGAGCCGGTGCACGAGATCACCGATGTGCGCGGTACCGCATTCATGCGCCGCACCGACGATGACAGCGCCCGCGGCTGGATGCAGATCGACTCGACCGAAGTCGATCGCCCGGGGCGCGTCGACGATCACATCAATCCCTATCTGGGCATGGAGGAGCAGGCGCAGGCCCAGGGGACCGATTGCGCGCGCGAGGCAGCGGCCGGTGCTGAGGCGGCGTCTGTTGCGGCCTCTGCCGCTTCGCTCCCTGGCGCGCCTGCTGGCCCGATTGCCGGCGGCGAACAGACCTTGCGTTTTATGCCAACGCCCAAGACCGGCCGGATCATGATGCCGCCGCGCGACCGTACGGTCATCCGTCTGCCGAGCTACGAGCAGGTCAAGAGCGATCCGGTCCTCTATGCCCACGCCAATCGCGTCCTGCACCTCGAGACCAATCCGGGTAATGCGCGCGCGCTGGTGCAGGCGCATGGCGATCGCGATGTCTGGATCAATCCGCCGCCGATTCCGCTGAGCACCGCCGAGATGGATGCGGTGTTCGACCTGCCCTATGCGCGCAGCCCGCATCCGCGCTATGCCGATGCCAATGGCCGCCATGACGGGCCCACCAAGATTCCCGCGTGGGAGATGATCCGCTTCTCGGTCAACATCATGCGTGGCTGCTTCGGTGGATGCACCTTCTGCTCGATCACCGAGCATGAAGGGCGCATCATCCAGAGCCGCAGCGAAGACTCTGTCATTCGCGAAATCGAGGCGATGCGCGACACCGTGCAGGGCTTCACCGGAGTGGTGTCCGACCTCGGCGGGCCGACTGCCAACATGTACCGCATCGGCTGCAAATCCCCTGCAATCGAGGCCGCCTGTCGCAAGCCGAGCTGTGTGTATCCCGGGATCTGTCCGAACCTGAAGACCGACCACGGCCCGCTCATTGATCTGTACCGGCGCGCTCGCAAGCTCAAGGGCATCAAGAAGATCCTGATCGGCTCAGGGGTGCGTTATGACCTCGCTGTCGAGTCGCCCGAGTACATCCGCGAACTCGCCACCCACCATGTGGGCGGCTATCTGAAGATCGCGCCCGAGCACACCGAGACCGGGCCGCTCTCCAAGATGATGAAGCCGGGCATCGGCAGCTACGATCGCTTCAAGACACTGTTCGATCGATTCAGCGCCGAGGCCGGCAAGAAGCAATACCTGATTCCCTACTTCATCGCAGCGCATCCGGGCACCAGCGATGAAGACATGATGCATCTGGCGATCTGGCTCAAGCGCAACGGATTCCGGGCCGATCAGGTTCAGACCTTCTATCCCAGCCCGATGGCCACTGCGACTGCCATGTATCACTCGGGTCGCAATCCGCTCAAGGGCATCAGCCGGGACCCTCGCAAGGGCGAGAACGTCGATGTCATTCGAGGCGATCGGCGCAGGCGCCTGCACAAGGCGTTTCTACGCTGGCACGACCCGGACAACTGGCCGCTGTTGCGCCAGGCCCTCAAGGACCTCGGCCGCGCCGATCTGATCGGTAACGGCAAGCATCATCTGATTCCGCTGTATCAGCCCGGCAAGGGCATGGGTGACCCTTTTGCGCGCAACCGGCGTGCAAAGGGCCATTCGGATGACCCGCCGCTCAGTCCAACGCCTGCGCGAAAAGGCCGTGTGCTGACCCAGCACACCGGTCTGCCCCCGCGCGACACCGGATCGGGCAAGGCGTTTTCGCGCGTGCGGGCATCCGCGCCCAAACTGGCAGCCGATTCGGGTTCCACTTCAGCGCCGGCCAGGTCGGCGGGGCGCAAGGGACGTCGCTGAAGGCGGCTCGATTCATGGAACGGTATCGGTCGATCCGACCTGCCGTGAGGCAGGCGGGTCGATAGAATCCATCACGACCGAAATCCATCGGCGCCCACTGGAGACTGTGCATGTCCAAGACCGATGGCCTTTCCCGTCGCACCCTGCTGGGCGCATCTCTTGCAGTGCTGGCATCCGCGCATACCGGTGCGGCGCGTGCGCAGGCATTCCCCTCGAAGCCGATTCGACTCATCACCGGCTTTCCTGCCGGCAGTGCCACCGATGGGGTGGCGCGCTCGCTGAGTGAGGTGCTGCGTGTGAAGCTTGGCCAGCCGGTGCTGGTCGAAAACCGCCCGGGTGCCAACGGCGCGCTCGGCGCTGCCGAAGTGGCCCGTGCCGCACCCGACGGTTACACGCTTCTGGTCACCAATTCGAGCAGCATCACCGTCAATCCGCAGGTCTACAAGAAGCTGGGCTATCTGCCCGAGCGCGACTTCATCCCGCTCACGATGGCGGTGTCGGCGCCCTTCATCATGACCATCAATCCAACTAACGAGCGGCTCGCCGGGGTGAATTCGGTGGCCGACCTGGTGGCACTGGCCCGACGCAAGCCGGGTGAAATCACCTATGGCTCGGGTGGCCCCGGCAATCTTGCCCACCTGGGCTTCGAGCTCATCAACCAGCGTGCCGGCATCAAGACGACGCATGTGCCTTACAAGAGCGGCGTCAATGCCCAGCTTGGCGTCATCGGCAAGGAAATCGACGTGCTGCTCGATACGCCCAACACCGTGCCGAATGTGAAGTCGGGCAAGCTCCGTGCGCTTGCCGTGAGCACGGCAACACGCTGGCGTGATCTGCCCGATGTGCCGACGATGATCGAGTCCGGGTATGTCAGCTTCGACGTCCCGTTCTGGCTGGGCGTGCTGGCGCCGGCCAAGACGCCGCAGGCGGTGGTTGATGCGCTGTATGCCGCGATGCGCACCGCACGCGACGATCCGGCCGCGCTGCAGGGGCTTTTGAATCAGGGCACGGTCGAGCTGCTCGATCCGCCCACATTCGCGTCTCGAATCCGCGCTGAGACCGCCCAGTGGGGCGAGGTGATCCGGCGCGAGAACATTCAGCTCGACTGAGGCACCTCGACATGAACCCGATCATCCTGCATCACTACGACACCTCGCCCTTTGCAGAGAAGATCCGTCTGCTGCTGGGCTTCAAGCAGGCCTCATGGGATTCGGTCCAGATCCCTCAGATCATGCCCAAGCCCGATCTGATGCCGCTGACCGGGGGCTATCGCCGCACGCCGGTGATGCAGGTTGGCGCGGATGTGTATTGCGACACCGCGCTCATCGTGCCGGTGATCGACAGCCTGTTGCCCGATCCGCCTCTGCTCAAGGCGGCACCGGCGGGTGATGAGTCGCTGGTGCGCCTGTGCGACGGTCCGTTTTTTGGTGCTGCCGTGACCTGGGCGTTTCAGCCCGCGACCCTGTCGCAGTTCTTCGCCGGCAAAGGCCCGGAGGTCATCGAGGCATTCATGCAGGATCGCAAGTCGTTTCGTGCAGGCGGCACCGTGCAAAGGCCCACGCCGATCGAGGCGCACCGTTTTCTGGTCGATCTACTGCCGCGCCTCGAGGCGCAACTGTCTGACGGGCGCCGCTTCCTGTGGGGCGATGCGCCTGCTGCCGGCGACTTTGCAGTCTTCAATCCGGTCTGGTTCATCAACCGCGCGGTGGTCTCACCGCACCTGCTGGATGCGGTCCCGGCGCTGCGCGAGTGGTTTGCACGGATGAAGGCCTTCGGTCATGGCCACGCGAACACGATCACCGCGCAAGAGGCACTGGAGCGTTCGCGCTCATCAACCCCGGCAGCGTTGCCCACGAGTGGTCCGACCTGGCTGGACGGCCTGTCCATCGGAGATGCCGCCACGGTTGCGCCGACCGACTATGGCGTTGATCCGGTGCATGGGACGCTGGTCTTTGCCGACGCGACGCGGGTGGTGCTCAAGCGCTCCGACGACCGTGCCGGCACGGTCCATGTGCACTTTCCGCGACTCGGCTTCAAGGTGGCTGCGCAGGGCTGAGCAAGGCTCAGCCCCAGTCGCACTACCCTCAGTTGGGCAGGATCACGCCCTTGCCCGAAGACTGCTTATCGAACAGGGCGTAGGCCTCGACCGCCTGGTCGAGCCGCCATTGGTGGGTAAACAGCCGATCGAGCTCGATGCCCCGGTCGGCCACGTACTCTGCACACTGTGCCTGCCCGACAGTCGAGAAGGTCCAGGACCCGATCAAGGTGACCTGGCGACGCAGCAGGTCGCTGCTCACATCGAGGGTGACGCTGTCGCCTTCGCCCACGAAACAGGCCTTGCCCCAGGTTCGCACGCAACGCACCGCCTGAGCCCGTGCCTCCGGCGAGGAGGATGCATCGAGCGAGGCATGCGCGCCGCGCCCGTGGGTGAGATCGCGAATCGCGCTGACCACATCGGGCGTCTGCAGGGGATTGATCAGGTCGTGTGCACCGAAGGCCTTGGCGCGGCTCAAGCGCTCGTCGCTCACGTCAAGGGCGATCACCCGCGCGCCCATCTGTGAGGCCAGAAGCGTGGCAGACAAACCGACCGGCCCCTGGCCAAACACCGCGATGGTCTGTTCGCCGGTGAGTGTGAGCCGCTGCAAGGCGCCCCAGGCCGTGCCGGTGCCACAGGAGATGGCCGCACCCGCCGAAAAGCTGAGTGCATCCGGCAGCGGCACCAGCGTGCGCGCCGGGCACTTCATGTATTTGGCATGCGCGCCGTGACCAGTGGCGCCATACACCTCGGCCACGCCCTCGATGCACAGTTGCATCCAGCCGGTCGAGCAGTGATCGCAGGCGCCGCAGCCGCGATAGTGATGCTGCATCACGCGCTGCCCGATCCGCGCCTGCTTGGGCGAGATATCCGGTCCGATCGCGACCACCACACCGCAGGGCTCATGGCCGGCAATCAGCGGGCCGCTGTGACTCGATCCCAGACCGAGCGAGCTGGCACCGCCGGCTGCCCGATAGAACTTGAGGTCGCTGCCGCACATGCCTGAAGCCTTGATTTCGAGCACCACCTCGCCGGGACCCGGGGTCGGATCGGGAAACTCCATGAGTTCGATTTCACGATTGCCCTTGAATACGATGCCTTTCATCTGTCGCTACCTGTCTGAGTGTGTGGATTGCCGAGTCAGCTGCGCTTCATCGACGGCAGATTGAGAATGACTGCGAAGGTGGCCACCGAGGTGAATGCCATCACCCACAGCAGCGCGGTGAATCCGGCCTGTTTCACCAGGGGCCCGATCAGGAAGATCGCCAGCGAACTGGCGCCGATCGACACCGCCAGACGCATGCCGGCCACACGGGATCGGATGGTGTCATCGACGAAGCGAACCAGCATGGCATCGGTGAAGGGCACCGCCCCGAAGATGGTCGCCATGAATACGAACTGAATTGCATAGAAGGCCCAGCCGCTCAGCTGCGTGGCCAAGGCCAGGCACAGGGCCTGCGCAGCAACGATCCACAGGTACACCGGCTTGAGCGGGTATTTGTCGATCATGCGGCCCACGACCAGCTGCGCGAGCGAGGCCACCGCATAGACCACGCCCAGCAGCAGACCGATCCGAGCAGGGTCCTTTGAAATCGCCACGAAGCGATCGCTCAGCAATTCGAAGTTGCTGCTGGTCGAGAAGTTGAACAGCAGGCTGCTGGTGGTCGCGGCCAGGGTCATGATGAACAACAGCCTCGCGATCGATGCAGCCGGCACCGATGACGCTGCTGACTTTCGTTTGGCGGGCGGCGCGCTTTCCCGGGAGGCATACAGTGCGAACAACGCGCCGCAAGCGATGCTTACCAGGCCTGGCACGACAAACGCTGTGCGCCAGCCGAAGAACTTGACCAGAAAGCCAGTGATGACCGCGGCCAGGGCGACGCCCATGTTGCCGCACAGCCCGTTGATGCCGATCGTCCAGCCCGGCCGCTCCGAGCCCTGCACCAGCAGCGGGATGCCGACCGGGTGGTAGATCGAGGCAAATGCGCCCAGCAGCGCCAGCGCGACGGCCAGCTGGATCGTCGACTGCGCCAGGCTCACGCCGATGGCGGCCACGCCGATTCCAATGAAAAAGATGATCATCATCGAGCGGCGTCCCCATTGATCGCCGAGCTTTCCAGCTGGCAGGGACCCCACGCCAAAAAAGAAGAAGGCCGCGACGCTGTAGGGCATCAGGTCTTCCCATTTCTGGAAGCCGAATTCGGTGGCGATGGAGGTCACCGCGGTGGCGAAGATCAGCAGAAACATGTGGTCGAGGGCATGACCCAGGTTCAGCAGGCTGCGAGTGAGGCGATCGTTCATCCCTCGATCCTCGCCCAGATTGGCGAGTTTGTCTTGCCCCCTGATTCAGAACTGGATCGCTGTAACCGGTGAGAGACCGCATGAAATGGAAGCGCCTGCATGGACGAATGCTTCAACAGATCGCACCATCGGCTTCCCGGACACCTCGACCGCACGGATCCCCGAATGAACGCAGACTTCATGACGCTTCAGGAAATTGTTCAGCACGCCCGGATGAACCTGGATCGCGGCGTCTGGGATTACCTGATCGGCGCGGCCGAATCCGAGACCACGATGAAGCGCAACCGCCTTGCCTTCGAGCGATTGGCGCTGCGCCAGCGGGTGATGAACAACGTCTCGCAGGTCAGCACGCGGCGAACGCTGCTCGGTGTTGACTTGCGCATTCCGGTGTTGCTGGCGCCGATCGGGTCACTGCAGATGTTTGAGGCAGGCGGCGGATTGTCTGCTGCCCGCGCGGCGCATGCCTTTGGCGTGATGCAGATCCTGAGCTCGGTCTGTCAGCCCGATTTCGAGTCGATCGCTCGCGAGTGCCCCGGCCCGCGCATCTATCAGCTCTACCTGCACGGCACGCAAGACTGGACGATGGATGTGTTTGCCCGCGCGAAAGCCGCGGGCTACACCGCCTTTTGCCTGACGGCAGACACCCAGATCTATTCGCGCCGTGAGCGCGACATCCTTAAGCGCTGGATGCCGCAGTCTGCCCGTCAGCCCGGCTCGAACCTTCCGCGCCGCCCCGAGATCACGCTGCAGCCCGCGATGAACTGGGAGCTGCTTGCGCGCATCCGCGATCGTTTCGGCGTGCCGATGATCGTCAAGGGCATCGCCAGTGCCCAGGATGCAGTGCTCGCGGTGAGCCATGGCGTCGATGTCGTCTATGTCTCGAATCACGGCGGGCGACAGCTCGACAGCGGTCAGGCCACCCTGGACGTGCTGCCCGAGGTGGTGCAGGCGGTGGCGGGTCGTGCCCGGGTGATTTTCGATGGCGGCATTCTTCGGGGCACCGACATCCTCAAGGCGCTGGCCCTGGGCGCCGATGCGGTGGCCGTGGGTCGACTGGAAGCGATGGCGATGGCTGCCGGCGGTGTCGACGCGGTGGTGCGCATGCTCGAGCTGCTGGAGATCGAGATGCAACTCAATCTCGCCTCGATGGGTTTGAGTTCGATCGATCAGCTGGATGCGTCGAGTGTCGTGCCAGCCCAGCCAGTGGGCCTGCCGAGCGTGTTGAGCGGGTTTCCGCTGCTCGAAGAAGATTACTGAGCGAGGCGCTCGCGTTCCTTCGGGTGTTGAGGTCGACTCAGATATGAGAGACCGTCTTGCGCCTCGGCCCGCGCGGGCCTGCGTCGGCTGAGGCACTGCAGGCCTTGCGAATCACCTGCCAGTAACTCGATTCGACTTCCATGCGGTCGAGCAGGCCCTTGGCGACCAGCATTCGATGCGCCTCGCGCAACTTCCAGCAGGGCGTGAACACGAACAGATGATGCTCCAGGTGATAGTTCACCCAATAAGGTGCCAGCACCAGACGCATCAGCGGCCCCGCCAGGGTGGTGCGGGTGTTGCGCAGCGGGTCATCGGCCGAACCGACCACCGCATGCTCGGCGATATTGCGCAGCCGGCTGATCAGCTGGTACCCGGTGAGCAGGGGCGCAAGCCACAACAGAAAATAGGCCCACCACACCCCCGCCAGCGTCAGCACCGCCAGCAAGACGAGGTTGCTCACGAAGAACGCCCGCTCGGTTTGCCACAGTGCCTGAGCCCGAGCGCGCCAACCCACCGCGTCGCCCATGGCCTGCTGGAACTGTTCCTTGCGTCGCTGATACCCGGTTATTCCAAGCGCATCGCGCACCAGCTTGCGTCGAAGGCTTTGCGGGGAAATCGGAAAGGGCGCTGACAGGATCAGATCGGGGTCCTCGGCCTGTTGGGTGTGCCGGTGGTGGCTCAAGTGATAGGGGCGATAGCGCTGCAGGCTTGCGCCCACCGGCGCACCGCACAGCCAGGCACCCATGCGATCGTTCAGGCGCGGGTCGGCAAACAGAAGCCGGTGCGCGCCATCGTGCATCAGGATCGCCAGGCCCAGTTGCCGATTGCCGATCACCACGAAGGCCAGCAGAAACGTCAGCGGATTGGGCCAGATCGCAACCAGTGCAATCGATCCGAGGATCAGCGCCCAGGCATGGGCGACCAGATACCAGCCCATCAGATCTGAGCGTGCACGCAGCAAGGCGTCTTCAGCGCTGCTCAGCCAGTGCTCGTTCGCAGGCATCTTCATCGGGCTGTGTTCGTCTTGAAATGGATTGAGGTCGCCGGCCCGAGGAGCCGATCGAAGTACCGAATTGTGTCATGTCGCATCGGGGCCTGGCTGCGGCCGTGCCGTACCATTGTCCTCAAGCATTCAGACAATTCCACATAAACGCCATTTACACGGAGAAGACAATGCTCAGCTACGAAGTCGTTGAACATGGCAAACCGCTGCAGGCACGCCTGCGCGAAACCCCTCAGCCGCAAGGCAGCGAAGTGCTGGTGCGCATCACCCGGTCCGGTGTGTGTCACTCGGACCTGCACATCTGGGAAGGCTATTTCGATCTGGGCGGCGGCAAGCGCTTCTACGTGAAGGATCGCGGCTGCGTGCCGCCGTTCACCACCGGCCATGAGCCTTACGGCGTGGTCGAGAAGCTCGGACCGCAGGCCAGCGGTGTCAAGGTCGGGGACAAGCGGCTGGTGTATCCCTGGATCGGTTGCGGCAGCTGTGCAGTCTGTGAAGCCGGCCAGGATAACTATTGCCTGAATCAGCGCTTCCTGGGCGTGGTCAAGCCCGGCGCCTATGCCACCCATGTCGTGGTGCCCGATGCGAAATACCTGATCGATGCCAGCGGGATCGACGAAGGCTGGGCAGCGACCCTGGCCTGCTCCGGCCTGACGGCGTTCAGCGGCATTGCCAAGCTGCCCGATCTGGCCCCGCGTGACTGGGTGATCGTCCTTGGGTGCGGTGGTCTGGGCATGGCGGCGATCGCGATGCTTCAGGCACGCGGTGTGAGCAATATCGTCGCCTGTGATGTCGACGAAACCAAACTGGCCCGGGCGCGCGAGCAGGGCGCTGCAGCCTCTGTCGACACGCGCGGCGCAGATGCACTTGATCAGCTCAAGTCGATCACCGGTGGCGCAATCGCCGGCGCTCTGGACTTCGTAGGCATGCCGGCTACGGCCAATCTCGGCATCGCTGCACTGGCCAAGGGTGGCCACTATGTGCTGTGCGGCTTGTTTGGCGGCGAGATCACCTTGTCCTTGCCGCCAATTGCACAGCGCGGCATCTCGGTTCGCGGCTCGTACGTCGGCAGCCTGGGTGAATTGAAGCAGGTGGTGGCACTCGCGCAGTCGGGCAAGCTCAAGCCGTCCCCAGTCGAAGTGCGCCCAGCCTCTGAGGTCAACCGCACGCTTCAGGAACTGCTGGGCGGCAAGGTGATCGGACGGGTCGTGCTCGATTTCGAGCATACCGACCCGGATCGCGCCGCCTGAGGTGACCGGTGAAGTACTCCCCTGAAGCACTTGCCCGGCTGAACGACAATCCGCTTTACCGCACGCTCGGTATCCGGATCGACTGGTGCGAGGACGGTCAGGCACAGGCCACGATGAACCCCTCGCCCGAAGTTTGCTGGCCGTCGGATGGCCAGCCGCACGGCGGGATCCTGTTCACCCTGATCGATACCAGCATGGCGTTCGCAGCCCTGTCGACCGCGCAGGCCGACAGTGCTTGCGCCACGGTGGACTGCAGTATTCAGTACGCTGCACCCGCCCGTCTGGCGCCATTCGTGAGCCAGGTGACCACCATGAAGCGAGGAGGCCGCACCGTGTTCGTGCGGGCTCAGATCGTCGATGGCGCCGGGGAGATCATTGCCCTCGGTCAGGGCACCTTCAGGCTTTTCGAGAAGCCCTAGGTCAGGCCTCGATCGTGCTCAGGACTGCGAGCACATCAACTTGCAGTCCTGAGGCTTCAGTTCAGCACTCTTCCTTGCCGGTGCGAGCCTTGCGCTCGCTACGCAATTTGGCCACGCCCGAAGCCACATTGCGGTCGAGTTCTTCGATCTTGGCTTTGTCGTTACCCAGCTTGCCGATATAGACGTCGCGCGCACCCGCGGCGGTTGCCGGCCTGCCAGCCTCCTGCAGGATGATGATGCGTTCGACGCCGGCCAGGGAGGATCCCGGGCCGCCGCTGCGTTCTGCCGCGTCTGTGTCGAGCAGGGCCTCATTGGTCTTGCACGCCAAGGCCAGTTCGAAGGCGCGCTGGGCTGCAGGGACATTGGCTGCCGGGGCCGTCGGCGTGCTGCACCCGGCGAACAGACTCAGCGAAAGGGCACCGACTGCGAACAGCGGCAAGCGGCGGCTGATGGCGGTTGCATTCATGAACGACCTCCTCATAGGGTTGTAAAAGCTTTGCAAATTTTTTTGATGGGACGCGAGCGGAGAATTGCCTGCGCAGGCCGCATTTTGCACGAAATACAGTGATTTACGTCGTCAAGGACTTTCCGCCGCACGGTTTCGAATGATGGCTGGATGGTGACCAAGGATGGCTGGATGGTAAGCACACTGATACGCTTTCGCACAGTCGTGACACCAACCCATCACTGGAAGCGCAATGCCGTTACACACCGCCAGAATTCTCGCTTTGTCGCTGACCAGCCTGTTGGCCGGTGGTCTGCAGGCAGCCGAACTCATCCAGCGCCCGGATGCCATCCCCGGCCAGTACATCGTGGTGCTGCAGGACGAGACCCCCGATGAGGTGCGCGGGCTGAACGCCGAGCGCAAGGCCAAGCGGCGCATCGACATCGCAGTCGAGATGAGCACGCGCCATCGCGGCCGTGCCGAGCGCGTCTATCACCACGCCATGAATGGTTTCGTGGCCAAGATGTCGGATAACGACGCCCGCGAAATGCTCAAGGACAAGCGGGTGCGTTTCATCGAGCAGGACTCGATCGTGAGTATCAACCAGGCGGTGCAGTCGCCCGCGACCTGGGGCCTTGACCGGATCGACCAGCGATCGCTGCCGGCCAATGCCAGCTACTCCTACGCCTACACCGGCTATAAGGTTCACGCCTACATCATCGATACCGGCATTCTCACCAGCCACGCCGAATTTGCCGGCCGGATCGGTGCCGGTTCAACCGCGATCGCAGACGCCAACGGGGTCAACGACTGCAATGGTCATGGCACGCATGTGGCCGGCACGGTGGGTGGGTCGACCTACGGCGTCGCCAAGAGCGTGATCCTGCACCCGGTTCGGGTCCTGGGCTGTACTGGTTCCGGCACCAATTCCGGTGTGATCGCCGGGGTCGACTGGGTCACCGCCAACCACATCAAGCCGGCGGTGGCCAACATGAGCCTGGGTGGCGGTGTCTCGGCCGCCCTGGACGACGCAGTGCGCAGATCAATCGCCGCTGGGGTGACCTACGCCATTGCA
>Ga0209598_10001995_pt1 | contig 16284 bp, 8 predicted proteins | sample M_140807_EF_Meta_FD_187317 | JGI IMG/M metagenome (GOLD analysis project Ga0209598, IMG submission 187317) | Freshwater microbial communities from Lake Montjoie, Canada to study carbon cycling - M_140807_EF_MetaG (SPAdes) (version 2) | ecosystem: Environmental > Aquatic > Freshwater > Lake... | reverse complement strand
CGCCACGGACTATGCCACATGTACGTCCATCAACCCTGGATCCATTACGTTCTTTGGATATCCCTCTTCCGCGACTTCTGTCACACTTGCCAGCGCCATGCAATTCAAGTGCTCTGGAAATGCAGCAACGATGGCCGCTTTCGGCGTAACTCCATCTGAGCCGAACAAAATCGCGTCGATTTTAGATGGAACCAGTAATACCATCTTGATTTGCGAGTCTGCTGGTCGACCACAATTTTTCCGTGGTGGCGTTCTTGTCAGCAGTAATCGTAACGATGGTGCATGGGGCAACCACGATAGCGATTATGGTTTGGATGGAGCAGTTTCCAAGACAGACAACACATCACCTGGAAACTGTGTGATCAATTGCCACAACGATAATGAAACCTTCTCCTTTCACTCTGGCGGTGCCAACCACGTCTTTACCGATGGTTCAGTCCGATTCGCCAAAGATTCGATATCACCCACGACCTACGCTGCTCTCATTACGGCACGTGGAGGTGGTATGACCGCAGCAGAAACAAGCCCAAGCACCGACTGATGCTGGACCATTTATCACATTGAATTTGGCATACAGGAGTAACGATTTCATGCGATTGTTTTTTGTGATGGCTTTCATTCCTGCTTTCATCCTGTGTGGGTGTGCAGGAAATGACAGGCCCCCTGTTCTGAAAGCATCTGGCGAAGTCACCGTTGGTGGCAAGCCCGTTGATGGCGCCCTCGTGGTATTCCACCCACAAGGCAAAGAACGGGAACGCGATGTCAAGCCATTTGCCAAAACCAATGAACAGGGCAAGTTCAATCTTTCAACCTATGGCCAAGACGACGGGGCACCCGAAGGCGACTACGCCATTACCATTGTGTGGAACAAACCCGGAGGCCCAGAACCCAAAATGTCGATTACCGGCGAAGGCGGCCCCAAGGCTGGACCAGACAGGCTGAATGGCCGCTTCGGCACCCCGAGTGCCACACCCTTGAAGAAAACCGTCAAGAAGGGCGACGCCAACGAGTTCAAGTTTGAATTGAATTGACGGCAACATTATTTGCCAATATTGATGGAGCCGCTGACCCAATCAGCGGCTCCATTTTTTCATAGCCCCAAGAAACCTTCATCTTCCCCATCATTCAGCCAGAGCATGCACCGTATTGTGCACCGTTCCGGTGACAGCCTTGCCATCCTCACCGCGGAACGAATAACCAATCTCCATGCACCATGTGGGCTGCATGCCTTCAATATTCAGTGTTATGGTCTTCCGGTCGGCAGAAAGGGTTACCCCCTTCACAGCTAACGGATGCTCGTTCACATGTTTGGAACCGTAGTTGGCCGTACGCGTCAGGCCCCACACCTTCACGCGCACCTTGTCCACCAGAACCGATTCTTGATCGATCGGTTCTGAGAACGTCATTGCCATACCGCCCTTCACGGCATGCAACTGCATGGGAAGGTGCATGGGCAGGCCCGTGGCACGCAATCGATAAAAGCCCCCAGGCCGAGTGGCATTTCCTGCCCAGGCAAACATGCCGCACAGGTAAAGCTGGCCATCATCGGGCTTGAATCTGCCACGCATCACCCCTGTGGGAAACGCCGGAATTGGCAACTCCACCATGCCACCCTGCATGAGGCCAGAAACGGTTTTTTCGTGCGGCACCACAAAAACCTTGCCATAGCCGTACGATAAATTCAAAAGTGATCCATCAAGGGCTCCCCACTTCTTGCTGTTCACCCACAGCAGTTCGGCGGGAGACCGGTCAAATTCGTTAGTGATCCAGCACAGGGGCGGCACCATGGCGCTGTCAGCTGGGTTTGTGACCGCGTGATAACCAAACATGTTGCCATAGAAACGCGGTTTCCCTTGGCTGGCGGCATCGGGCGGCTTGACCCAGTTGATACGGTTCTTGGGGTTCCAGTGCCCTTCCTGATCGGTCACCACAAACGAACCATCCGGGTTAAGACAAACACCATTGGCGGCACGGAATCCATTGGCGACAATATCCGTGCGCGCACCATCTTTACTGACCTTCAACAAAGTTCCGTGGTGGGGAACCACAGCGGCGAGAGCATGCCTTGCTGATTTGGCATAGTAAAAGTTGCCTTCGGCATCGGTTTGTAGCCCCATGGCGAACTCATGAAAATGTTCGGTCACCTGGTGATCGGTGTTCAGACACTGGTAGAAATCGGTTTCACCGTCGCCGTTGAGATCGTGCAACACCACCAACTGGTCACGGCAGGTGACATGGACTTTACCAGATACAATTTTTAGTCCCAATGGCTGAAAAAGGCCCGAGGCAATGCGTTGCCAACGCAATTTTTCACCCAATGGTTCAACCATCCAGACATCGCCATCCCACGAGCAGACAACAATCCGCCCATCAGCCATGAAGTCGAGCCCGGTGAAGCGCGTCTGGGCCAACCAAGGGTTGGTGTCGGGCGCGGTAAGAACATCCACGGCAAAAGGGCCCGTATCGGCACCTCGCGCCACCATGGTTTCCAGCTTCTGGGGCCAACGTGGTGGCCCACCCTGTGTGAGCCGGGACAGATCCAGATCTGTTTCAATAAGACCTATCGCCGGCGGGCTGATAGCTGCCATTTTTGTTGCTTCAGGGAAGGAGCGCATCCAGATGCAAAACCGTAATGTCTCGTTTCCAGCAGGAATCTTCAGCCGAAGACGGCCAGCATCTGCGGTCCAAGTCACGCCTGCTGCTGCAGGGAAGACCCCTGCCTGCAACGGCCCGGCAGAACCAGTGGTTCCAGCGGCAGGGCCACGAACCACCTTGGCATGATTCTTGTTGCTGGAAAGATCGTTGACAGACTCTCCCTTGGCTCCGGTCATAACCCAGAGGCCCGTCAGGTGCTGATCCGTGGAAACAATTGAGTCCATGTTCAGGTATTGCACATCGAGAGCCCGCTGAAAGAACCGGACCTCGCTGATTTCACCCACGAAGTTCGAAACAGGAGCAGGAAAATTCGGGGAGCCCAGTCCAATGCGCGCCACACTTCCTGTCAGGTTGCCCTTGGCTTTTAAAACACCAGCCGCATCCGCCTTGCCATCGATATACAGCCTTATTTTGCCATCCTTTGAATCCGCAACAACAGCGACCGTATGCCACTGGCCATCGTCCACCACCGCCTTGGAGCTGATGGCTCCCACCCATCCAATATCAAAAACGAGTTTGCCGCCACGCACAAAGAGTGCTTGGCTATCGTGTGTCCACACAGGCCCGGGTATCGTCTGGGCGAATAAGGTTCCACCCCGCGTTGTCTTGAAGCGGGAAATAATGGTGAACGGTTTGCTGGTGAGATCAAACGCATCTCCGTTGGCTATTTCGATGTGGCTAGCACCATCAAAGCGCACCGGTCCAGATTCTGATTTTTCTCCGGAATGCTGCTCTGGCACTGCCATGACCACACCACCCTTCACGGTGCTCATGCTGACGCCATCAGCAGGGTGCTCCGCCACCTGAAGAACCAGATCCTTAGTGCGCGGGCCTACCTGTAACAATCGTCCAAACAGAGGCGGTTCATTGGCGTTTGAGTCATTCAATAGGCGGGGAGATTCCAAAATTTGTGTATCGCCCACCGTATAGGCCACCACCGCCTGCTGGCCAAAATGGTAAAGCCCCTTGTACCGGGCCCATTGAGCGGGGAGCGGCCCGTACCTGCGCTGATCGCGACCCTGTACCCGAGCCGTATCGGCCCACTGACCATCCGCCGGGTTCGCCCAGCCCGGTCCGGTGCCATTGGCAACATCAACCCGGCCCACCAAGCTGGGATGGATTCCGTGCGCCCCGTTGAACTGGATCCCTTGCCAATTGATGAAATTATCGGACTGGTTCCCATTGGCAGCGGCAGGCTGTTCGGGCGCGCTCCATGCGGCGGCAACACGCAGGGTATCTTCATCGAACACCATCCAATGCTTGCCGCGCGCCACACCACCAGAACCCGGATCAAGCCTCATGGCGATGCCTTTGTAGGCGAAATTATGAGACTTTCCAGGCACTTGATAGGTATGTGTGAGCGTGGCGCCGTAGTCCATGGCACTCCATGGCTCGATGAGCGACGGTGACGGGCCGCGCGTGTCGCCCTTAGGTAGTTGCGCGAGGTAGCCGGAATCGATTGTGGTATACTGCGAAACATTTCGCCCCTTCAAATATGTTTCGCGCACATAGTGAATCACATCGTATTTCTGCGATGGAACCATCCATGTCTGGGCCGTCATCATGCCGAATCCGCGTGTCAGGGTCTGGTACATGGCCAGCGGATCGCTGCCGTTTTTGAATTTCCCTTCGGCAAAACGCAATGATGTGGGCAACGAGCCTTGTCTTTCAAGCGTTCCATGGCAGTTGGCACAGACGCGCTGGTAAATGGCTTCGCCGCGCTTCAAGGCTGCCTGATCCATTCCACGTATCAAGGCGGAATGGTCGATGCGTTTTTCATACTCCGGCAAGGCCAAGGTGATCAGGCTAGCGGCAGGCTGAAGGGCACGCGCACGCGCCGCGCCACCGTCACGCACCTCCATGAGGTAGCGAATAAGGTCGTAAAACTGCTGCTTGCTCGCCAACTGGTTCATTTGCCCGGCAGGCATGAGAGATTCTTTCTGCTCTTTAACTTCGGCAATATCAGCGGCTTTGATGGTTGTAAGTTCGCCATTACGAGCCAGATCGCGCAGCACGGTCTTCTCGCGTGTTCGCTCCACCAGAATGCCCGACAGCAACTTGCCATCTTCCGTGGCCACGCTCACCGCATGAAAACCTTTGCGGATTACCTTGGATGGAAATAAAACAGATTCAATTATCTCAACATCTGTTACTTGCTGCCCCAACGTGGTCAGGTCCGGGCCAAGGGGGGACGGCCGGCCATCACCCATGGAATGGCATTTTGAACACGACATGTAAGGCTGAAAAAAGACAACCGCTCCACGCGCCGCATCGCCCGACTGCTTTGCTTCTGCCGCCAGTTGGGACATAGGCACCTGCTGCAGTGCGGCATCGAGGCCTTGCGCACAGAGGTAATGCGGCAACATGGCCAGAATAAGCAAGGCTGCGACTATCTGGGGCACAGCAATCGTGGCGGTCATATGTGTATCCCTTGCAATGAATCATTCCACAGCCACTGTAATCAAATACTCTATGTTTGGCGATCAGTTCCAGTAAGCGCCCTGCCCCACCATTGCACCGCCACATCGGGTCGCCTAGATTGCGATTACCGCCCCGTTTGCTGTAAAGAAGGACTTATGCCCATGAACGCGCTTTGCTTGCTGGCCCTGCTGGGCATGGCCGCGCCTCCCATTGTGTTGACTGGAGCCACGGTTCACCCAGTCGATGGGCCAACCATTCCCAAAGGCGTGGTCGTTGTGCGCGATGGTAAAATCGTGGCCGTAGGTGCCGTGGGAGCTGTGGGTATTCCACAAGACGCCGATATCCGCGACCTCACCGGCCTAACGCTGATACCGGGTCTGGTGGACACCCATTCGCACCTTGGCCTATTCAGCCGACCGGGGGTAAGCGCCAACAGCGACGGCAACGAAGGTTCAGGGCCCATCCAACCTGCGCTGCGCGCCCTCGATGCCGTCTCGCCGGATGACCCCGGCATCCGCATGGCGCTGTCAGGTGGTTTGACCACAGCGAACATTATGCCGGGTTCTGGCAACGCCATCGGCGGGCAGACCGTGTATGTGAAAATGCGCGGAGGCACCATCGAAGCCATGCGTGTTGAAGGCAACGGAGTGCTGGGCGGCCTGAAAATGGCCAATGGAGAAAACCCGAAGAACTTCAATTTTGGATCGCGAAAGGCTGCACCCGGTACCCGCATGAAGATTTTTGCCTTGCAGCGGGAAACATTTCTAAAAGCTCGCGATTACCAAGCTCTTTGGGCTCGCCATCGCGAGACACTGGCTAAAGACCCCAAGGCTGTTCCACCCGACCGCGATATTGGCATGGAACCGCTCGTTGAGGTCTTGGAACGCAAACGAACAGTCCACTTCCACTGCCATCGCGCCGATGATCTGATGTCCGCCCTGCGGCTGGCCAAGGAATTCGGCTTTGATCTGGTGCTGCAACATGCCTCGGAAGGGTACAAAATCTTGCCCGAACTGAAAGCCGCCAATGCCTCGGTTTCCTTGACCGTGGTAGACAGCCCGGGCGGTAAGGCTGAGGTCGCCGGACTCATTGAAGAAAACGCGGCAGCACTGGCGGAAGCAGGCGTGCGCGTCGCCATCAATACCGACGATCCTGTAACAGAATCACGATTCCTGCTGCGCACAGGCTCCATTGTTGTCCGTGGGGGCATGAGCGAGCAACGCGCGCTGGAATCGCTTACCATCAATCCGGCGCGCATGCTGAAGCTCGACCACCGTGTTGGGTCGATCAAACCGGGCCTCGATGCGGATCTTGTCGTTCTTTCCGGATCGCCTTTTTCCGTATACACCCAAGTGCTGGAAACGTGGATCGATGGCGAGGTTCGCTTCCGCCGCAATAAACCCGAAGATGCCCGCTACCAGACAGGTGGCTTCGCACTGCCAGGAGGCGATTTACGCCATCCCGGCGTTGTGGCTCCCGTTGCACCGTTGCCGGCTGCCAAAATACCTGCTGGGCCGGGCGCGCCATTCAAAGGCACACCGACCCGCTATGCCATTCGTGCTGGCCGATTGTTTAACGGCACACAATTTCTCGAAGCCATGACCGTTGTTGTTTCGGAAGGAAAAATTGAAAGTGTTAGCCCGACAGCAACAACAAAACTGCCAGCCAACCTCCCGGTGATCAACGCCGCCGAAGTGACACCCGGACTGATCGATGGGCACGGTTGCGCCGGAATCTCCGGCGGCCTGAACATTCCAGCCGATCAGGATCAGGATGAAACCACCGATTCTGTTGGTGCCGAACTGCGAGTCTTCGATGCCTTCAATCCAGACGATGGCCTTTTGGAATTTGTCCGCCGCCATGGCGTGACCGCTGTGCATGTGCTGCCGGGCCGCAAGACCCTGATTGCCGGGCAATCGGCGGTATTTCAGTCGCATGGCCGCACTGCCGAGGCGATGCTGATTCCTTCCCCTGGAGTCTTGGTGTGCAATCTGGGAGAACCGGCCAAGGAAACCCATGCGGGGAAAATAACCACACGCATGGCAGTGGCCTCGAATCTGCGCCAAGCATTTGAACAGGGGCGGGCCCATGCGGCCAAATCCGCGGCAAAAACCGATAAATCCGCACCAGCCAACCCGCGCCTCGATGCCTTGGCCCAAGCCGCCACAGGCAAACTGCCGGTGCTTTTCTGCGCGCACCGCGCCGACGATATCAATACAGCGCTCCGTTTGGCGGAAGAATTCAAACTCGATGCGCGATTGGGTCTTGCCGGCGAAGGATACCTGCTGGCAGATGTGATTGCCACGTCTAAGATACCCGTATTCCTGCATCCACCCTTGCTGCGAGCCGGTAGCAGCATGGAAACACTGAACGTGTACACTGGTTCTGCCCGCATGCTGGGAGCGCGTGGCGTGCCCATTGTGCTGGGCAGTTCGTTCGAAGGTTATGTGCCAAAAATCCGCAATATCCGCTCGGAAGCCGGTGCTGCAGCAGCAACAGGCTGGCCCCGAGAGGAGGCGCTAGCCTCCATCACTTCCCGCGCCGCACGGGTATTGGGAATCGATAGAGGCACGATTGCTGCTGGCAAACAGGCCGATTTGGCACTGTTCGACGGCGACCCTCTCGAAAATGCGACCCACGCCACGCATACCATCATTGCTGGCAGGGTGATATACAACCGCGCTGAATTTCTGGAGTTGCCATTGGCTCGGCGTGGTCTACTGCTTTCCGGTGCTTCCGGCCCGGGGTGCTGTCTCGGTTGGTAGTTTTTCTTTTCTGTTATTGGAGCCTCCCCTATGAACGCGTTGTTGCTTCTTGCCCTGCTTGTGCCCTCAGAACCGCCACCCATTAAGGCGTTGCTCATTACCGGTGGTTGCTGCCACGACTACAACGTGCAGAAACTGATCATCAGCGAGGGTACCGCCGCGCGCGCCCGAATCGAATGGGTGATCGTTCAGGATGGCGGAACCAAGACCAACAGCCGTATCGCCCTGCACGAAAAATCCGACTGGGCCAAAGGCTTCGACGTGGTGATCCACAACGAATGCTTTGCCGATGTCAAAGACCCAGCATGGACTGATAACATTGTCAAACCACACCGCGAAGGCACGGGCGCTGTGCTCATCCATTGCGCCATGCACTGCTACCGCGACGGTACCGGCGAATGGTTCAAATTCTGTGGTGTTACTTCGCACCGCCACGGCGCGCATTACCCGTTCGATGTGGTGCCAGCCTCAGCCAAGGCGCACCCTATTTTGGGCAAATTCCCCGAACGTTGGACCACACCGCAGGGCGAACTGTACCAAGTCGTGGCAACGGGCGACAACTGCGTGCCACTGGCCACCGCCAAAAGCAAGGAAACAAAAAAGGACGAGGTCTGCGTGTGGACCAACCAGTACGGCAAAGGACGCGTTTTTGGCACCACGATCGGTCATTACAACAGTGAAATGGCTGACCCGATCTTCTTGGATATGCTCACACGCGGCATCATCTGGTCGGCCAAGAAAGACGAAAAAGATTACCTGAAGCCTTTCGACGCCACCAAGACCCGCTTCCGTTGGGAAACGCCCAAGGATTCAAAGGAACCCCCCAAGGCGAAGTAACGGGACTATAGAGATGCGACGTTGATCCCCCAACACATGTTGGGGGATCATGAAATCAGCATTCGCAACTCATGCTGTCAATTCTGGAATCGCCTTGCCATGGTCAACAATGGGCGTTGGCCGACCATTGAAGTCTTTGATGAGCGTCTTGGCGTAATCGATACCAAGGTGGTTGTAAATGGTTGCCAAAAAGTCTCCCGGATAGCAGACGCGGTCGATGGAATCTTCGCCGCGTTTATCTGTGGCGCCAATGACCTGGCCCGTTTTGATACCCCCACCCGCCCAGATATTTGAAAAACCGCGAGGCCAGTGATCGCGCCCGGGTTGCGACGTACCGGCAGGCGCACTCGCGTCGCCTGCACCGGTGCTGGCTGCATAACTGATCTTGGGGGTGCGGCCAAATTCACCCGTGACTACCACCAATACACGGTCATCGAGTCCACGCGCATAAACATCTTCAATGAGCGCGGAAACTGCCTGGTCGTAGACGGGGCTGCGGAATTTCATGGCATCGAAAACATGCTGATTCACGGCGTGGTCGTCCCAGTTCTGCACACGGCCGCAAAGCGGGCCGCTCAGGCTGGTGGTTACCACATCGACTCCCGCTTCAACAAGGCGACGGGCCAAAAGCAATTGCTGGCCCCACGCGTTGCGGCCGTAGCGGTCACGCACGCGTGCATCTTCCCGGCTAAGGTCAAACGCGATTTTCGTTTGAGGATTTGTGAGAAGCGTCATGGCCTGCGACTCGAATTCGTCGAGTGCTGCCAATTCACGGGCATGGTCGAAGCTGCGTTCCAGCGTGTCGAGCTTCTGCCGCAATGTGGACCTTCTGCCAATGCGCCGTACTTCCTCGGCATCGGTCAAGCCGATATTGGGAACAGAGAACGTTGGGGCATCTGGATTTCCCGAGACAACGAACGGGGAATAGGAATCGCCCAGATACGCCGGGCCGTTGTATTCAAGTGGCGGGTTGATGCCCACATAGGCAGGCAACGGATTGGAGCGGGGCCCTTTTTGGGCCAATAAATAATTCGAAACTGTCATCCAATCGGGATATCTGGGCTTGGGCTTGTCGCGTGTATCAGGGTCGCCCGAGAGAAGCTGCATGGACCCTGCTGGATGCCCACCCGCCGATTGCCGCATCGAACGCAACACCACCAGCTTGTCGGCAATGGCTGCCTGCCTAGGCATCAGTTCGGTGAATTGCAGGCCGGGCACTTTGGTGGGAATGAGCTTGAATGGCCCACGGTATTCACTGCCCGAATCGGGTTTCGGATCGTACGAATCGATATGCGACATGCCTCCCGGCTGCCACACCATAATGACTGCTTTTTTCGCGGCAGATGAATTACCAGCACCTTGAGCGCGGCTATGGCTCTGAAGCTTAAGGATATTGGGGAGACTCAGAGTTGCAAAACCCGCCAAGCCGGTTTGCAAAAACGCGCGACGGCCGCCTGAACCAAACTGAATCGGGCCACGGCAGTCGGAGGTAGGGGTTGAGTGGCTCATTTCTTCTCCATTGGCTTGACGCGGATCGTGATCGGTTCGCACACCACAATGTCGGCAATGTCGCGGGGTTGCGCTGCTTCCGTGGCCCTTTTCAATTGATCCTTGGTCGCATTCAAAGCTTCCGTGGCCGCTTTCATTTTTGCATTCACAGCTGCCATGGCCTTGACCATCTGTTCCTTTTTCGCTGGCGGCGCTGCCTGAACATCGCCTGCCACCTTCTTAACTTCGGCCTCCAGCGTTTTGACTTCCACGGAGATCTTCTTCGAAGCCGCTTCGGCTGCAGCAACGGATTCCGGCTGATGGCGGTACTTCACCACCGCACCGCCCAAAAACGAAACCAGATATTCGCCCGGAGCGATCTTCAAAGCGCCAAGGTCAAGAACTGCTTGGGAACCTTCGGCTTTGATCGGCAAATCGAAACCGGGTGATTTCTCAAAAGCCGCTCCAATGGCCCGCATCTGGATCTTGTCGCCCGAAAACTCGCTGGTGCGCTTATATACCAACGGAATGGTCAGCTTTTCACCCACACGGGCTTCCACCACCGGTGTCTTCGCGGCAATGGTTAAAGGGGCGCGGTCAAAACCGCTCACCGATACCGGCACGTCGGCTAGTAACCTCGGGCTGGGGATCTCGCCCCATGAGTCGGGAATAGGCCACGCCACCGACGCGAGTCGGCATGGGCGAACCACATCTTTGCCATCTAATTTTGAACGCCCCACAAACGTGGCATTGGAGTAACCGCGAGGCGCGTCTTCTTGTGCTGTGATCAGCATCATACCGCGCGATTGACCCGCCGGAATCTTAAGCCCATGGGCAGTCACGCCCTTGGGAAGACCTTCCATCGACAGGTCGATGTCGCCGTCAAAACCATCACGCCGAAAAGCTACCACCTCAAGAGCCATGGTGGCTCCACCACGCAAGGCAATCGGTTTGGACAAGGCATTGCGGTCGCCATTGCGCAACTCCATGTGCATAGCCCAAGCAACGAGCGCGAAATCTGGTTCCGCCCTGCGAATAATCAACCTGTAGCTGTGGTTAGGTTCGCTCCGTGTGCCACCGAATAGATCGGTCATCTGGAGGCGGTGAATCCCATCTTCCTTGATAACCAGCTTGCCAAGAATGTCCGACGTACCAGCGTTGTAAGGTGGGCCATCGTAGGCATAACCGTTGCTCGATACTTTCACAGGGCTGGGAATATCCGCCAATTCAAGAACATCGACAAGCTTATCGGCTGCTCCCTTTTCCCCCCGGACAACATGCTGCACCAAAAGCGATGGATCGGTAGGTAGGTCGAACCGTTCAGAGACCACCTCAATCCACCACTGGTCACCTTTTTTCGCTTCAAATTCAAAAACATCCACATCGGCTGCCGGAAAAAAACGACCCGAGATATCGCAAGGCAAGGCAATACGCTGGGCATGGGCCCCATCGTTGTTGGGCTCCACTTCCGTCAGTTTTGCTTGAGCAGGAAGCCCGATGGGCGGCCACGAATACGAATTGACCGGTTTGGTGGATGCCTGACGGACAATGGGAGTTCCAGCAGGCTGCTCCCACAAGCCAAGCCTGTAATAAAATGCCGGACCACCCTTAAAAGTAAGTTCATGGAGCTTGATCACATACGAGCCATCTTTTGGCACCGCAAAATCAAGCGCGCCGCCCCGGCGTTCCACCAGCAAATCACGCCCCGCCGAATCTGCAATAATGACGGTGGCGTTCAGCTTCGAATCGATGCCGCGGGTAGCGCAATCCACCACTAACCGCATGCCCTTTTTCGCCTGAAAGGTGAAGAAATCAACGGATCTATCGGTAATGGTGCTGTTGCATACCGAATTAAGCGGTAGCTCCTGAGCCGTGGCCAGCGTCTTGTTGGGTTTGGCTGGCACCACTTCGGTCAGCGTTCCCACCGCGAAAATACGCGACGACGATATACCAAGCCGCGTCATCACCCGCGCTTCGTAAAGACCTGCTGGGCAATCGGGGGAAATGGTCACCATGTACCGATCGGCAACTGTTTTCCCGGCGGCGTCTTTCTTGGGTATCGCCTTAATGCGCGGATCGGAAAACAGCAAATCGCCGGCTTCTTCCAAATGCTCGCCAGTAATGGCAATCTCAACCTGAGTACCCACCTTGCCGCCCATGGGCATGGTTGTCAGCAGGCGCGGCGCGGGCAACCCGACTGATTGCGCCAACAACATCGAGGCACAACCAAGGGATACGGCACATGCCAGAACAATCGGGTGGAACTGTCGCGACATCATCACGATGGCCTTCCTTTTAGTGGTTGAAAAGAAATTCCTTGGTATTCAGCAACGCCCAGATCAGGTCCTGGAAATTCTCGCGCGCTGCCTTTTGCGCATCCACCTTCTGACCAGCCGCATTGACCCGCGCCTCGGTGAGGTAACCCAGAGCCGATTTCATTTCGTCAGCCCGAGGTTCACGGGAAAATGCCACCAGATAGAGTTCCCTGATCTTTTCTTCGGCTGGTCGCGTCTCTTTCGACAACTTCTCGGCCCGGCCATTCGGATGAGACAGTTTCCCGCGAATATCCGAAGCATTGATCAAATGCAGGCTTTGCGCCAGACTCGACGACTGAACCCGCTCGCATTCACACACGCTTTCGCCTTCAGGACGACCAAACACACGCAAAAACGGCGACGAACGGTTGTAGCTATTGTCTGGCAACGCCACCGCACGCGTTCCCGCAGGCAGATTGGCAAAGTCCGTTTGGGTGTTGGCCAGTTGATCGATGGAATCGAGCATGACTTCAGCCGCCAAACGGCGCGGGTAATAACGGGAATAGTTTTGGCGGTCTCCGCCATTCTCTTTGTTCGGGACGGAGGTCAACTGGTAGGAACTTGAACGGGCAATGACACGCACCAGCTCTTTGAGGTCAAATCCGCTCGCTATAAAGTGTTTTTCCAGTGCCGACAGCAGTTCCGGGTTCGATGGCGGGTTCGATTCGCGAATATCATCTTCCGGTTCAATCAAGCCCCGCTGGAAGAAATGCTTCCAGTAACGATTCACCAGAACCTTGGCAAAAAACGGGTTTTTGGGAGACTTCATCCAGTCAGCCAGCTTCAGTCGAGGATCTTCATCAGCCGCAATCGGCTGACCTTGGTCCCCAAACGCCGCGGGTTTCAAAGGCAGGCGTGTTTTGATATTGGTGGCCGTGGCCATGCCGCGTTTATGGAAAATCAGGTCTTCGCCGCGCGTGCCGGATGGTTTGCGCCCCACCTGGGCAAAATATGCTGTCAGCGAGTAGTAATCGTCTTGGCTCCAGCGCTCAAACGGATGGTGGTGGCACTGAGCGCACTGCATGCGCACGCCCAGAAACAACTGGGCGACATCTTCTATTTGATCTTTCGGTTCCTTCACCCGCTTGTACCACGCCACGGGCGGGTTGCCGATCACTGTGCCGGTTGCTGCCAACAGTTCTCGCACAAACTGGTCGTACGGTTTGTTTGCCAGCAGACTGTCGCGCACCCAGGCATGAAACGCAAAATTGGAAACGATATCGCTGGCATCATCCCGGCGGTTTTTCAGCACGGCGGTCCACTTGCTGGCAAAAAAATCGGCGTAGTCGGGGCTACGCAGGAGTTCCTCGATCCATTGGTCGCGTTTGTCTGGCGCCTTGTTGGCCAAAAACGCTTTCGCCTCGTCACCTGTTGGTAAACGACCGGCGATATCGAGAGTGACGCGTCTCAAAAACGTGGCATCGTCACACACAGCAGAAGGAGGAATGCCCAGTTCTTTCAAATTGGCAAACACAGCTTCATCGACAAAATTGTTCGCAGGGGGTAAGGAACCAACAGATGCACCCAGCGGAATGGCGGCATTGAACACCGCAACATAGCCTTGGTAGCGAACCATCACGGCGACCTTGCCGGGAATATCCAGTGCCTTGACCAAGCCACTTTCGGAAACATCAGCCATGGCTTTGTCGTTCGACTCAAAAAGCGCCTGACTGGTGACATCACGCACACTGCCATCCGAATAGCGCGCCATGGCTCTCAGTTGCTGCTGTTGCTGACGCCGCAGTGAGCCTTTCAAAGGGTGCAGATCAATCCCCACCAGCTTCGGGCTGGTGGGACCATCCACCGGCACCCCTTGGCGGATCCAGTCGCGCACCACCGCATAGCCAGGGGAAGACTTGGCAAGCCGGACGCCACCTCGGTGCGGCACCTGACCAGAAGCTTTGAGCAGCAGAAGACTCTGATCGGGGTTGGTGAACGATAGACGCCGACCTCGGGCTTCCAGCACAATATGCTCAAAGTCTTCCGCAGGCTCAAAGCCCAGCAACGACAGTTGAAAACCGTTTTGCCCGCCTCCAGCCTTGGCATGGCAGATGCCCATGTTGCAGCCCGACTTGGTTAGAACCGGCATGACATCGTTCACAAAGCTAACGGGTCTGTCGGCAGCCATGACCTGAGCAGCAGGCAAAGCCACGACAAACGCGGCGGCCAACAATTGCCACGAATAGGTGGTGTCGCATCGCATTCGGTTCCGCTCCATGGCAAACGCCTTTGGGAAGGCTCGATCGGGCGGGAGAAGAAGCACACAGGCGGGAGAGCTCGATATCACGTCATATGCTTATTATGATGCACCTTATGCACGGGTGCAACCCGGAATGCGGGAAAAGGACAAGCAAACGACCCCTCGCGGGCACGCACCAACCATCGGAACCGAAGAGCCCCGCACGAATGAGTAAGGGGCCACGTTGAACTATGAATCCACCTGCCCTACTCGCCCAACAGGAACTGCAAGAAGACGGAAACCGAGTGAGCTATGTCGAGAGCCCGGAGTATTCACCATACTATGAGATGCTGAAAACCAATTTCCGTCTTCGTCACACATGCATCCACAAAATACAGGTGCAGATTCCCCAACTGTCAAGGAGCATTCAAAAACACCGCCATGGACATCCCAATATCCATATTTATCGTACGTCCTATATATTGTTTTGCACACGCCAACCGTCGATGACCATTCCCAAGTAATACCTTGCATATTGCGCATTCCCAATGGATTAATGGATAAATTGCACATTATTTCATTCTCATACTCACGATCAATTATTATTCCTGTTTTATTTAAATTTACTGTTGGCCAATCCAATAAAAAATCCAAATGTGCAGGGGCAGGAGTAAAGTCGGTTTCGCTTCGCGCAAAATAGAAAAAATATTCACTTTGTTTTTTCGACAATGGTCCACCTCGCTTAATATATTCCCACTCATCGGCTGTGGGCAAACGGTAAAGATAACCAATTTCGCTACTGTTTGCATTTATTTTCTTCAAAAACACTTGAACATCAATCCACGAGACCTGATCCACTGGTTTCTTGGGATTATCTTGGAAATAGCTGGGGTTATATCCCATCACTGCTTGCCATTCATCCTGCGTGACCAGATCACTACCGCACCATAGACCTTTTTTAAGTGTGAAAGGCCGGGTGCCTTCCTTGCCATCACCACCTTCCAACCAACTATCTCCCGCCGGCACCCAACCCATGGAAATGTTCTGCGTTTCCGTCAGTGGCAAGACTACTCGGTCGCCTATCCCCAATACCAAATCCGAAAATGGTGCCACCAAGCGGGCTTCGGATGCTGACAGCGTTTGCCATGTGGATGCATCATGCCTCAACACCTCATCGCGCCTCAGGAAACGGCACAACAACTGACCCTCTTGGCCTGCATAACGCTCCACCCAATCGGCAAGAATCTGACGGTGAACACGTTCTTCGCAGTGAGCTCGCGCCAAACGCAACAGCTCGGTCAGGATTTCGCCTTGGAACCAATCTGGTAATGGCAGATCGGGGTTAACAGTTTTGGGTTGATCTGTTGTAGGATTGATTGCTAATGGAAGATTTTGTTCGATAGGGGTTTCACTCGGCACAGAAGGCGCCAACGGCACTTCGTTAACCGAGGCCTTCTTCTCACTTGTCTTTCCCTTTAAAAAATCCACACATGCTGCCAACAAAGATGGTAGTCCCACGGGTACAAGACTCCAATGACCATCGGGGTTCCAACCCTATACACCCTTACTAATCACCATTCACCAAAAAAATAGACAATGCCTTGAAAATACCGTGTGCCAGATG
>Ga0209598_10001993_pt1 | contig 16295 bp, 5 predicted proteins | sample M_140807_EF_Meta_FD_187317 | JGI IMG/M metagenome (GOLD analysis project Ga0209598, IMG submission 187317) | Freshwater microbial communities from Lake Montjoie, Canada to study carbon cycling - M_140807_EF_MetaG (SPAdes) (version 2) | ecosystem: Environmental > Aquatic > Freshwater > Lake... | reverse complement strand
CCAATTGTATGGCAATTGATTGTTACAACGTGTAATGTTGGTAGTGCTTTGTGTGGTGTTAGTCACTGTAAGATTAACTATCGCCAGACTATCACAACCCGCTGCATTGGTTGTTGTAAATGTGTAAGCACCTGCTGCATTGTAATTTGTTCCATTCCAGTTGTATGGTAATTGATTATTACAACGTATAGAATTGGTAATACTTTGTGTGGTATTTCTAACCGTTAAATTTACTATCGCCAAACTATCGCAACCAGCAGCATTCGTTGTGGTAAATGTATAAGCACCTGCTGCATTGTAGTTTGTGCTATTCCAGTTGTATGGAAGTTGATTATTACAACGTACGGCATTGGTAATGCTCTGAGTCGTATTTGTAACTGCTAGATTCACAATTGCCAAACTATCACATCCTGCTGCATTGGTTGTTGTGAATGTGTAAGCTCCTGCAACGTTGTAGTTTGTGCCATTCCAGTTGTAAGGCAATTGATTATTGCAACGAGTGATATTTGTTGTGCTTTGTGTTGTATTAGTTATTGTCAAGTTCACAATCGCCAGACTATCACATCCTGCAGAATTTATTGTGGTAAATGTATAAGAGCCTGTTGCATTGTAATTTGTGCCGTTCCAAGTGTATGGCAATTGATTGTTACAACGCGTAATGTTGGTAGTGCTTTGTGAAGTATTAGTTATTGTCAAGTTCACAATCGCCAAACTATCACATCCTGCAGCATTGGTTGTTGTAAATGTGTAAAAACCTGCAGCATTATAGTTTGTTCCATTCCAGTTGTATGGCAATTGATTGTTGCAACGGGTTATGTTTGTTGTGCTCTGAGTTGTATTGGTTACCAATAGATTCACAATTGCCAGACTATCACAGCCTGCAGAATTTATTGTGGTAAATGTATAAGAGCCTGCTGCATTGTAATTTGTTCCATTCCAATTGTAAGGCAATTGATTATTACAACGTGTGATGTTTGTTGTGCTTTGTGAAGTATTAGTTATTGTCAAGTTCACAATTGCCAAACTATCACATCCTGCAGCATTGGTTGTTGTAAATGTGTAAGCTCCTGCAGCATTATAGTTTGTGCCATTCCAGCTGTAAGGCAATTGATTATTGCAACGAGTAATATTTGTTGTGCTTTGTGTTGTATTAGTTATTGTCAAGTTCACAATCGCCAAACTATCACATCCTGCAGCATTGGTTGTGGTAAATGTGTAAGCTCCTGCAACGTTGTAGTTTGTGCCATTCCAATTGTATGGTAATTGATTGTTACAACGTGTAATGTTGGTAGTGCTTTGTGTAGTATTTCTAACCGTTAGATTTACAATCGCCAAACTATCACAGCCTGCAGCATTGGTTGTTGTAAATGTATAAGCTCCTGCAGCGTTGTAGTTTGTTCCGTTCCAGTTGTATGGAAGTTGATTATTACAACGAGTGATATTTGTTGAGCTCTGCGTCGGCATATTAACTACAATAGTTAAAGTAACTGTTGTGGCACATTGTCCTGCAGATGGTGTAAAAGTGTATGTCGTTGTAACAGTATTATTGAGCGATGGGCTCCATGTTCCAACTATGCCATTATTTGATGTTGTTGGCAAAGGATTTAAAACACCTCCGTTACAAATTGTATCTACTGGGGTAAACTTAGGGATAACTATTGGATTAACTGTTATAGTTAATGGAATTGTAGTTGCACATTGACCTGCAGATGGAGTAAACGTATAAGTAGTAGTGACTGTGTTATTTAATGCCGGACTCCATATTCCAACAATACCATTATTTGATGTTGTTGGCAAAGGAGACAATAAATCTCCGTTACAAATGGGCGCAATGGTTGAAAATACTGGAGTAGTTGGAGCAGGTGCCGTCAGCACCACTTGTGAAGATTGAATATTATAAGGTATTGTACAGCCATAATTAAGATAACTTGCCGTTCCATTAGAAGAATAATTTACATATCCTCCATTGCCACTGCCTCCATAATTAGTTAAGCTACTTGCTGTGTAATTAACTGATTGAGAACACCCCCCACCAAAATTCAACACCAATGGATTAGAAACTCCTGCTGTATTGTTTCCAAAGTGACCATTTAAATTTCCTGAATTTTGAAATAAAACATAAAGTGTATCTGTTAAGTTCGAAAAATTTGAAACTGAAGTGCTCAATGAATTACTTGTTATCAAAACAACATTTGCATTCGCTGGTAAAATTCCATTTGCAGGAAGTGGCAACAATATTCCGCCACCCGTTATTGTTGAATTTGCATTTGCAATATATGTAGGATTGTTATTTAATCCTTGCCATGTATTGGTTAAGGTAGGCCAAGTAACATTTAACGCTGCAGTATTTAAAGGATTATTTCCTGTTTGAAAAAATACCATTTCTTCATCATACTCATTTGAGGCACAAGCATCTACTAATACACTTTGAATTTGAAAACAATTATTAACAGGGTTAAACGAATTTGATTTACACCCATTAGCATCATTCACTACAACGGTATATGAGCCTACACAAAGATTCAAAGGAGTTTGAATGGTACTACCATTACTCCAACTATATATATAAGGCGATGCCCCTCCTACTACGTCTACAGTAGCACTACCATTACAAGAATCAGAACATGTTGGATTATTTCCATGCGGATAAATTGTTGGTGATTCATAAACGGTAACTGTAAATGTTGTGCTAGAAGAAGGACAACTAGAAGTTGCGGCAAGTGTATATCTAATTAAATAAGTTCCCGGATTGCTCAAATTAGGATTGATTACTCCAGATGCATTTATATTAAGCCCAATAGGTGTCGAAGAAAATGATCCTCCTAAACTGCCCGTAATAATTGGACTTTGTAGATTACTATTGCTTTGACAAAATGCTGAAGGAGCATATGTAAGTGTTGCACTTTGTGAAGAATTTATTGTTACAATAATGGGGAGTCTTGGCCCAGCTCCACAAGTTGAAGAAGATTGACTCACCCAATAAGTTGTATTACCAACAATTGTAGTTGATGGTGTTGGCGCCGTTGAAGACCCTATGCCACCTGAGGATACAGTATACCATAACAGTCCACTTCCTGTTGCAGTTAGTGGAATAGACACCGCCCCTTGACAATATGAAATTGAAGATGTTGCCGTAGGCATTCCAAGTGGAGCTTCAACAACAACTGAAATATTTGCCCTTGGACCTTCACAACCATTTACAGTTTGAGACACATAAAAATCAAAAGTCCCTACTGAAGTTGTAATTGGAGTCGGAGAAGTCAAATTCCCAATTCCACCGGAAAGAACTGAATACCACAACAAACCACTACCTGTTGCCGTTAGTGGTAAGGCGACTGCATTTTGACAATATATTATTGGTGTTATAACAACTGGAGAAGCAGGTATTGGTTTAATTACAATTGTCAATTGAACTATTGCAGCACATTGACCAACATTTGGCGTAAATGTATAAGTAGTTGTAACAGCATTATTAAGAGCAGGACTCCAGGTTCCAAGAATTCCATTATTTGATGTAGTAGGCAGCGCGTTTAAAGTACCACCCGCACAAATTGGTGCAACTGCTGTAAACAATGGAATAACAGGCGGCGTTGAAACCGTAAAGTTCAAACAACCTGAAGCCCCAGTCGTGGCTACATTGCCGCAAAGATCAGTTACGGAGGAATTTTGCAAACAAACTTGGTAATTACCAATGGTTAATGAAGGCGAAATATTTAGGGTGATATTATTGGTATATGTAGCTCCTGAAGCACATGAAGTAGAAATAAAACTTGTAATAGTATAAGGGCCTCCAGGACCAGTAATGGTAAAGTCTGTAACATCAATACTACTGCACAATAAGTTCTCTGAAAAAGTTAATGATACCTGGTTTCCTGAGCAAGCATTGATTGGAGTAACCGATAGAATTCTTGGAAGTACATTGTCAAATATAGTTGCAGTTGAATTACTTAAATTCAAAGTGTAACCATTTGCTGACTGCGAGAAATTACTAACATTAATTACATAAGTTTGTCCTGCTACCACTGGTATTGTAGCATTAAATGGTGTTCCAGCTGCATTCTGACTAGTAAATGTAGAAGCTCCTGTTGGACCTGTTACACCTCCACTACTTGAAAAATTACAACTTACACTTAAAGCAGGATTTGAGTATATATCAGCACATGTTGCATTGGTTAAATTATATACAGCCCAATCATAATCTTCTGTGAGATTAACTGGTGTAAGTGTAAAAGATAAGTTTCCTGAGGTTTGAACCGTAAAAGTGTACCAAACATCGGCTCTCTCTCCTGATGTCAAACAACTTGTTAATGTGTTAATTTCATTGGGAATATTTCCTGTGCCTGTGTAGGATGTTCCTTGATTATAAACACTTTGGCAAATTGGAATAGCTGCTGGACAATCTTGTACTGTTGGAATTATTTGTGAAGCACAAATACCGAAAGTACCATTATTATCATTCCCATATTCCCAGAAGCGCACCCAAATAGTTGTTCCAGGCGTTTGATTGTTTAATGTAAGCGTTGGCATCAAGCCTGCACCGCCATCATCGTCACAAGCAATTTGAGTAAGTGCATTACAATTGCCAGTGTATGCGGCTAATGCTCCGTCTGTAATTACGCCAGATTCTGTATTTAAAATTAAAGACCCGCTTGCAGGAATTACAACTTGGAACCAAACATCCCCACCTGAATATATACTACAAGAAGGTGGTGCAACTATAGAAGTTGCTGTTGAGGTCGCATCAACAGTAGTGTATTGAGAATAAACACACGAAGTATTTACATTTAGAGATATTGCATTACAAGGATTATCATTTGTTGGAGGCTGAGGGGCAGTAACACAGGTTTGAAATGGACCAGTATTTCCATTTAGTGTATTTGACACCGAATAATAATAAGTATTACCCGCAATAAGACCTGTAAAATTAGGATTAGCAGGTGAAGCTAAACATTGAGTTCCTATTATTGTAAAAGTACCTCCGCAAGTTCCACTGGCAAGAATAATCTCAACATTACCAGTAAATGTACCAGATGTAGTAACTCCAATTTGAGCCTGTGTAGTTGTGGCAACAAAAGAATACCAAACATCTGGATGAAAAGAATTATTACCTCCATTCTGACAACCAATGGAATTGAGCCAACTGTCATTTGCATTTACTGTCGTGCCACTTAAACATGGGCCATTAGTAATGATTGTTTGAGCAGTACTACAATTGTCGTTTAATGGAGCCAATGTTGAAGCTGAAGTAATATTAATTGTAGAACCATTTTGAAATCTTACTGTTCTAGTATTGTTATTTGTTCCATAAGGTACTAAATACAATACCATTGTAGATGATGTACCAACGCTAACCGACCCATTAAATGTATTAGAAGTTGTGTTATTTCCAGTTGCTCCAAAAAGGGTAATTGGCCCTCCGTTTATACTATAATAAACACTAAAATTACATGGGCCATTACTAACTGTTGTTAGCCATAGTAAACTTTGTAAAGTAAATGTATGTGTAGCATCCGAAGTAATTGAAATATTGTAATAAGCATTTGCGGCAAGACTAGCAGCCGCTGTTGCACCCCCAAAACCACTACCGCTTATGCCATTATTAGCTGATGCACATGTAATCCCAGACCCTCTAGTCCAATTTGAAAAAGTTATTCCTGGTGGAGGTGTGGTCCAAGTTGCAGTAGGAACAGCCGGACATGTTACAGTAGCACCTCCTCCCACAACTACACTCGATTGCCCATTCACATGCAATGTGCTCATTAATAAAACTACCAATATTGAAAAACTGCTCACTCTTGCATACTGAAAAGCCTTGCAGTAAGCAAAGCATTTTTCTACGAAAAATAATTTTAATTCAGTTAGCAACTTTCTGTGTTTATCAATTATATTCAATCCCAATTATTAAAATAGTATAAATCTCAATTTCATCCCTTCAAAAAATCTAAAAAAAACCATGAATTTATATATTCTAAAAATTTAAATTTAACAAAATTTAAGCACAATTTATGGTAAATCGCTATTATATTTTAACTACTATTTTAAACACACAAAATAATTCATTTACGATTTACTAACACCATAAAAACGAAAGGTTAGGTTTGCCACTTTTACCTCAATTATTTAAATGATCAATGGTTGATGGAAAATTCCCTTAATCTTTTTAACCTATTTCTTTGTAAAAAATAAAATAAGAAAGAAGCAATTAACAAAATTGGATAAAGTAAACAGAAGAAAATAAAGTTTACTTCATAGTATGATAAGTGCAGAAGATTTGCCAAATTGATAACAAAATCGGTACAGTAATTATACAGGAAATATGCGCAATCAAATAACTTAACCATTGATTTTTAATTTTTTAATTTCATTACGCATGTTTAACCCTTTTGTAAAAAAATATAAAATTAGAAATGGGATAACAATGACCAAAATGGCAATATTCGCTAAGCCATAATTCCCTGTACTTTTTAATAGAAAATGTTGACTTTTACAGCAACTCCTTGCCCCCCTTGTCCTTAAATACTATTAATGAAATTGAAAAATAAATTAGATTTAATCCTTCTCCAAACCTAATTATTTTTCGTTTTAAAATAATTTAAATGATACACTATCTGGCATTCGACACTAAATCCGTGTCGAATGTTGGGTTGTGTATTTAAATTGAAATTCAATTCAAAAGGGCCATAAATTTAGAAGGCACTTAAAAAATTTAAAAATAAATTATCTAACCCAAACGAAAAAGAATGTGAATGCTTATTGAAAATTAAAAAGAATAAATAGAAAATTGGCAAAAAATAACTTGCTGCATCAATTAAAGATGAATTATAAACCATTTTAGCTAAATATTGATCTTTAAAAGAATACGGAATATTACTATTTGCTTCAACCTTCATTAATTTTTTTTGGTAATTTACTCGAAAACTAACCAATATTAATAACATATATATTGTACAAAAAGTAATCGAAAAAATATAACTAATATGCTCTTGTGATTTAATTACAGAAAAAAAGAAAAGCAATCCCAAAAAATAATACAATATTAAAGAATAGATTAAAAACAACAAAGTTGAATATAGCCAAGCATTTTCCTTACTACTTTTTAAATAAAATATGATAAATACTACAAACCCAAACAATAATTCACCTAACAAACTAGCAAAACTTTGAAATAGTAAACAAACAATAAAAATCTTTATAATTATCCATGCCATATCAATCAAAATTTAGAATTACTAATTTTTTAATAATAACCTTTACCATGAATACAATGCCTTACTCCACCCCTAGGATTTTTCATATCACCTTTATATCTTGGAATTAAGTGACAATGAAAATGCATAACGGTTTGACCTGCATATTCCCCACAATTCATTCCAATATTATATCCATCAGGAGAATATTCTTGCTCAACTAATTCTTTAGCCTTTACAATCATTTTGTTTAACTCCTGCTTTTCTTCTTCAGAAAGTTGAAAATAATCCGTTTTTAATTCGTTGCTTATAATTAATGAATGTCCTGGCGATACCGGGTATATGTCTCTGACAATAAAAAAATACCTCCCCTTGTGTATCATTCTGCTTTCCGGCAGTTCAAGAAATACTGACATGTTATTTAATATTTATTTTTGGGTTCCCAGCTATCAAATAAGCTAAATTTATTCAAAACACTTTTCATCATTGTTTCAACCTCAAACGCATTACTAGCAGACAAACTTATTAAAATTGAATTTTTTAAAGAGTGCCGATGTTCCTCAATAAAAAGCAAATTTCGTTTTAATAGATTATCAAAGTAATACCATTTTGGTGGTTTGTCAAACTTTCCTTTGCTGCCTCTGTTACATTCCTGGCAGGCCACTACTAGGTTCCAAATCCCATTCGGACTTAATGGTTGAATATCAAATCCAGATAAAAATTTGAACGGCAACAAATGATCTACATCTGGAAAATCATGATCCGATTTATTACCAAATACATTGATTTTTTTATTGCAATAAAAACAGTTTCCATGTTGATAAGGAAGCAGCACATTAACAGCGCTGCGAAGATTTACTCTTTCATTGCTTTTATTAATCGAAAAAAATTCCCCATTGTTGTATTCCAACATGTTGGGTGATAACTTATTTCTCCAAGCCTCTTCAACCAGCAACCACCTGCTCTGATTTTCATCCTCAATACTTTTTTTCAATGTTGGATTATCTAGCAGTTCATTTATATTATCTGTAAGAACAAGTCTTTTTGATTTTTTTTCATTCTCAAAAAGTCTGAAATCGTTTGAAATTGTAGCACCACCAACGTTATGAAAAGCATCAAAGACATTATTGTAAATATTTTTTTCAGCTATTTGAATAAGCTTATCCCAATCTCCATTCAATTTGTAATCATCAAAAGCAGATGTAATTGAATTAGCACCTGCAGTCCATTGTTGAGGACAATTTATATAATGCCTGTATAACTCATTTAAAAAATCGTCTCTTAGATCAACAAACTTGATATCATTTCTTGGATTCTGTTTCATCAAAGCTGAACATAGAGCAAACTTGTATGTAGAAACATTATTGCCAAATAGTAATATAGTCCTTACTGTGGAAAGAGGGCTAATCTCAATCTGTGAGTAATTTTTTATTATTTGTTTCATTTGGAAGTAACATGTTTTTTATTAAACTCTTCAACGACTGTTTAGCTTTGGTACTCTAGATAATTGATTTTTATTTATACGCATAAATATTAATGCCCTTTTTTTATAAATTGGTTATTTCCCATTTACTAATTCATTAGACCAGTTATCTATTTTTTTAAATATTTCGCTTTGCCAATTTTTAATATTCTTATTTTCTTCTAGTGTTATGATCGAACAAATTTTTTTTGATAGTTTGTCGTCAGGGTCAAAATATACTCCATTTCTTGTTTCGTAATTTCCTGGATAAACAAGAGCTACCTTATTTGCTTTGAAATAGTGATGATAAATGTATAATTGTTTTAGGTCATCTGGTGAAGGATTATACCCATTTATGTTTTTCCATTTTGTATCCAAAACTATGCATTCAATATTTCCCTTTATAATTAAGATGTCTGGTTTTATTTTTGCCTTACGTCCGCCTATAGGCTTCCAAAAGTTTTTACTTGATTGTGCTATTATGGAATAATTTTTAGGGCAATGTTTTTTTAAGCTTAAATACACAAATTTTTCCCATAACACATTCATATCAAACATTAACGCCAATACATCATTTTTTCCTTTATTCAAATCTGGATGATAATGAAGTAAAATCATTTTAGCAATTTCAATTGCTTTTTTATACGATAATGATTTTCTATTAAAGAGAATTTTGTCAAAGGTTTCTTCAGATACTTTTATGGCTGGCATTTCAGGAAAATTCAAAAGCAAGCCACCAATTCTACTGTTCAAGGATGAGTTAATATTAATTTGCTTAAGAAGTAACAATGTTTTATAAATGATTTGATGTATAGGGTGTATTACATCGTAAGTTGTAAAACTTGTATAGAATTGCTCTTGATGTGTTACATTTTTTTGTATATGCTTTGAAAATATAATATTGCCTTTTAATGCAGTATTATTTGCTTCTTTTTTTCTATACTTTTTGATTAAACCTCCATGCAATAAATACTCGATTTCTTTTATGAATAATTCAAAATACAAATCAAGCAATGTATTTGGTTTTAGTTTCAAATCAGCATTACTTGTGGATTTAGTTTCAAATCCGGAAACGACCTTAAGCATATCAATCAGTAATGATCGCCACGAACCTTTATCCTCAGTATATTTATCTGCTTTGGGTAGTACTTCAATTAAAGTATTACCGATTTTTAGCACACCAACAAACTCATTAAATTGTACACCATTATGAATTAAGGAAAAATATGAGACTCCATTTCCATAATAGGACTGTAATGCTCTTAACTGATCATTTGTTAGGCGAGGATCTCCCTTATCAGTTCGCAAGGATTGATGTTCAAATACTGTTATGGCTGGATTTTTATGCAATATTTACTTTAATTAATTTTTGAATAGCTCTTTCAAAATTCATTTTAATATTATTAACCTCATAATCTAAATCCTTCCTGTAGTCTATAATCTCATAAACATCTTTATTCTCGAATTCTCCATAACTATCATGATCAAAATCTGCAAATGAATCTTCTTTGCTATTCCAGTTTTTTAATTTAACAAACCCTTGACCCAACACCAAACCTATTTTGCCAAAATCACCAAAAAAATACTCTTGCAAAAGGGGAATAATATTCTTGTAAAATGAGTTTTTTAATTTGTCATTCGCATTCTCTCCATCCTTTAAAATGAAATAAGAGTGACCTATTAAATGATCTTTGTCCAATAATTTCTCTATTCGTTTGTTTATGGTTTGTAAAATCTCGTAAGCTTTTACTCCTGCATAGGCATATTGCAATTCTGACAAATCATACTTTGGAGGAATTTCCTCAAACACGAATCTTCTTCTTAATGCAGTATCCAATGCTTCAACACTTCTATCTGCAGTATTCATTGTACCTACTAAATGAAGGTTAGGAGGTACACCGAATTTGGATTTGCTATATGGCAAAATGACTTCTATTGATTCGGTCCTTCCAATACGTTTATCATCTTCTATTAATGTTATAAGTTCTCCAAATATTTGAGAGACATTACCACGATTTATTTCATCAATAATTAAAACAACAGGATCTGATTCTTTGCCAACTTTTTTTATTGCTTCATTGTATATGCCAGCAGTGAATTTCTTTACTTTTTCAATATCTTCAGTGACGTCAATTGAAACATCCTCTTCTAAAATTGCATTGTCTGGCTGATATGTTTTTTCAAAGTTTTTTATTCCTGCAAACACAGCATAAAACTCTGTGCTGCGAGGACTAACCTGTACTGTTTCTCTGACCCTTTCCAAATTTTCAATTTCTGTAACACTATTAAATTTATTGTACAGCTTTTCTAGGTTTTCTTGCGTCAACGGAGCCACATGCGTTACTTTAGAGCCCTTTGCCCGAGCTTTAATTGAGTCTTGTGTATTTACTTCAAATATCTCGACATACTTTCCTGTAATCGTTTTGTACGTGGGGTATTTATTATTTTGAATGGAGGGCTTAATAGATTCAATAAAAGCATTGTATAATTCGTCAAATGTATAGCTTGATTTACTAATACCTTTAAATTGATTAAATTTTTTGTAACATAAATAAGCCGCCCTTGCGCATGCAATTTTAAAAATACCTGCTTGAATTTCATAGTTTAAAGGCTCATTTGGTATAGGTGCCATTGGCTTTATCCCCTCTACAAAATCTTCATAGCTCATACTTTGATGAAATGTAGAGAAAAGGATTCTGTTTTCCCTTTCTAATCGATTATACTCATCTTTTACCAGCTTCCGATCTTTATTAATAATAAAACCAGAATTAGCAATAGAAATTGCTTTATTTATTGAGTTGTAAGTTTTTCCGGTACCTGGAGGCCCGTATAAAATCGTGTTCAAGGGTTCCATAAAAGAAATGGTATTGTTTTTTTTACTATTAAAAATAGAAAGACCATTAAAAACATAGTTTTCAAAATCTATGTTATTATATTTTCTGTAACTTGATTTCTTAGCTCTGTTTAATTCTTCTTCCAATGCAATATCAATTGATTTGATATGGCTTTTTACAGAATCCATATCTGAAAAGTTGTTATAATAAGAAATTGGAACTAAAGCATCAAACTTTTTGCTTGATTCAGTCAATTTTTCTTTTGAGATAACACCAAACTTCCCTTTGTGATTTTTTAAATAAAGATTCCAGCAATAACGCTGTCCAATAATGAAATTTAAATTATTATCTGTTATACTAAATACAAGGCGCTCATCACCTTTCTTTAAATCAAATCGATTTATAATCTCTTTTGTAAATTGAATATATTCTTCGAGATCTTTTGAGTCAAAAAGGTCTGATGGAAAAGAAATTGGATCTATAGATGGCTCTTTCTTTATAGGGGATAAATTGTCTTGTCGTGGTGCGTCAAACCCATCATAAAATTTAAATTCTGATACTGGAATAGGTTGTATTTTTGATATATTGTTGGTTAAAAAAACAATACGTGCTGACTTTTTTTGATCTTGATACTCTGAAAATTTAATATTAAAATCCAATACTTTATAATTTGTACTCCATTGTTTTTTGTCAAGATCTTCCTGTGATTCTGCAAAGTCAATAATCTCAAATTTATAGACAGCGAAACCGCCCACGCTGTAATATAGTGGAAAGCTATCTCCTTCATTATTAATGTTTCTAAGAAATTTAATTGTGTTGTTAGTTCCGCTAGGTCTTTTGCTATTCCAAATAACGCCGGCATCAAAACCTTCCATTTTTGAAACAAATTCATCCTGCCATTGTGTTCCATCAGAAGCCATTAATCCAATAACTTCATCTTTCCATTCACTGTCTTGTTGATATGTTAAAACAGAAAGAACATCAGTATAGTTACTTGGATTGGCTACATTTATATTGTAAGATTCAAAGTGTTTTTTTAAGTCTGTTACAAATGTATTTGGATCGTACTCTTTTTTAATCAGATTTTTTGCAATTGCATATCTATGATTTTCACTGAGTATTGTAGAGTTGTTTACAGGATCCAATAAATAATTAAATGCATTAATTACTGAACCAGCATTAAGTGGTTCATGTTTAAATTTATATTTAATCAGGCCTGCTATCCAATTTCGCATGCGAACACTTGCTTTTGCTAGTGTTCTCTTATCATCATACTTATTATACTTTTCTTTTTCGTATGCATGTAGATCACAATAAGAAGTGATTTCAAATAACAAATCAATAATCTCACTTAACTCCGTGATCTCAATTTGTGCTTGTTTAAATTTATCGTAATCCTTGCTTAATTCTATCAATTTTGTTTTTATTGAATCACTAACATCTAAACGCATCCACTTTACAAGTGCGTCTTGTCCTTTTTGGAAAAAGAATTCATTTGAATTAATACCCAAATTATGACGATACGATTTAGATAAAATAATTTCAATGTCTTTTTGTGTCATACTTTTTGTTTTTTTAGATTTTTACGCCACCTCCGCATTCAAATTTATCTTCTCTATCAATTGTATAATTTTTCCTGAAGTAGCCTCATCAAATAATCCCATCACTCCTGCAGAATTAATATCTGTAAATGGTGGCTCAAACAGCATTGCTGGATCAATGATTCCTTTTACACTTAAAAAGTTTATGATCGTATCCATAAACCGTATCTGCTGTGCTGTAAGATTTTGATTACTCAAAATTTCTCCAAAAGCTTGTTTGGCTGCAGCAGTTTCTAATCCTACAATATTTCTAACGAATTTACCTAATGGTTGCTCCCCGTATGCTTTGATGAATTCTTCTTTGGTACCTATTGCACCTTGCTCAAATAACATACGTTCCAATTCATCCAACTCCACCTTTGTAATGGGGATATTGTTTTTTAATTTATAAATGGTGAGGTTTGTACTTTGTTGTTTCAAATATTGCTCCACTTTACGCTTGTACACTTCAAGGTCATTGAAGTTATAAATCAAATCATGCATTGTTGAAATTCCAAAAAACTCATCTTCAAACATGGTGTAGAATACAGGCGTGTTTTCGAAATCCAAAAACTTAATTAAATCCCGCAATTCTTTTCTGATTTTTTCAATGGAAAGTATTGATGCGGTTTCCCAGTATTGTTTACTTTGAACCATTCTGATGGTTTCCATTTTTTTATTTACTGTAGGTATCGAAGCTTTTTTACTCAATTTACCAGCAGTGGAAACGACTTTCTCAATCAGGTTCATTTGCTTTTTTTCTCCTTTTAATACAGATAACTGAAGGTCTAACATCAATGCATCAAAACGCTTTGCCAGTTCATCCTGATCTGTTTCTGTCATCAACGGAGCAATGTGGTCGAATAATTCTTTGATGTCTAAATCTGTTAACGCATTCCATGCATTGGCATCTTTATATTTTTCTACCACTTCCCAATGTTGCCTTACCACAAAACTTTCTGTACTCAGGTTTTGTGTTTGAATGATTAATTCGTTGATGATGGATTGACCATATTCTTTTAGTTCTTGTGCATCTTCTTGCAAAAGAACAAATGCCAAACGCAAACGAAGTTCAAACAAACGTTGACTCAATGACTTGCTGCCATTGCCTTCTACCCCTTTGGGTTTGGAATTAAAAAATTCAAAGTTTTCGCAGAAATCAAAAATAACAAACTCATTTTTATGATTACCCGGAGAAAATAAATCTTCACATAATCTGGTGCCTCTACCAATCATCTGCCAGAATTTAGCGCTACTTCTGATAGGCTTAAAAAAAACCAGATTACATATTTCAGGCACATCAATTCCTGTATCGAGCATATCTACTGATACAGCAATTTGTGGCATATTTTTTTTCAACTTAAATTGCTTAAGCAAATCGTATCTATACTCTTCGTGATAATCTATTACTTTTAAAAACTCACCACGATATTGTGGATATTGTTTATTAAAACGCTCTTCAATAAACTTAGAATGTTTATGCGACCTAGCAAAGATGATGGTCTTGGCGAGTTTATCTCCTCCTTCTACTTTAATACCGTGCTCCATCAAATGACCAATCACTTTATCAACCGTATCTGAATTGAATAACCAATTGTTTAGAGCTGTTGCATCAATTTCTTCAGGAAATTCTCCTGTAACAGGATCGGTAAACTGCTCTTCGTATTTTAATTTTTCTTCTTCACTTAGCTCTGCATATTTAATGCCTGAACGTTGAAACTTTATTGGAACTGAAATGGCTTTTGGTGGCACTAAAAACTTATCATTCACCGCCTGCTCCAACTCATACGCAAAAGTTGGATTGTTTGGTTCCATATCAAATAAAGCATACGTATCTCTGTCTGTTTCTGATTTTGGCGTGGCTGTTAATCCAATTCTGATGCCATCAAAATATTTAAAAATATGCTTGTATCGATTATAAACAGAACGATGAATTTCATCAAAGATGATTAAATCAAAATGACCAACGCTGTAAAAACGATTATCGCCATCGGTTTCACCATCAATCATATTAATCATGGTTTGATAGGTAGAAAATACAATGCGCGAACTTTCGTCTTCTTTCTCTTTGGTTAAATCTATTGCTGGCAAATTGGGGAGATAATCATTGAGGCCATCTTTTGCTTGTGTGATCAATGCATTTCTATCTGCTAAAAACAAAACACGTTTTACCCAATTGGCTTTACTCAATAAATCTACAATAGACGCTGAAACCCTTGTTTTACCGGTACCTGTTGCCATAATCAATAATGCTTCCCTGTGTTTTTTCTCCAGCGATTCTGTTACACTGCGTATGGCTTCATGTTGATAAGGTCTGTCTGTAATATCTGGATTGATGGTTTCATTGGAAAGGTCTTTTTTACTAGTGCGCCTTTGTATCAGCATTTGCAATTCGTCTTTGGTATAAAAACCAAAAACTTCTCTTGGTGCATAATTTACATCATCCCATATCCAAGTTCTAAAACCGTTGGAATAAAAAATAACAGGACGTTGAATAAAATCTTTCTCCAAACAATCGGCATATAATTTTGCCTGATGATGTCCTACTCTTGGATCTCGCTTGGTACGTTTGGCTTCAACCACTGCAACAGGCTTCCCATCATCACCCCACAATACATAATCTACATAACCATCACCGTTATTTCCATTTGCCTGAGGCATCCCTTTTACTGGATACTCTGGAACATTTGTCCCATAAGGATCCCAGCCTGCTTCTCGAAGTAAAGTGTCGATGTAAATTTTTCTGGTTATATCCTCATTGGGATCAATAGGCGGAGGAATGAAAGCAACATTTTGTTCCTTAATTAATTTTATATGCGCAAGTTCAGCTTCTAATTTTTGAAGCTTTTGCTGTTGCTCATGATAAGATTTTTCTAATTGCTTAAGTTCTTCTTTAGATTTATCCTTACCTGATTGTTTGGTAAGTAAACTTTCATCAAATGGTTTTAATGATGGTTTTTCTTCGCCATACATCAAGGTTACCCAACCAATAAAACTATGCAGCAGTTGCAAAATATACAACGCCTCTTGTGTTTTAATTTTGGCATTGGTATGCACCGCTGCATTACCCAGTTTGCGTATCAGATTAATTTGGTTGAACTGAATGGGTGCAACAATATCTTTAAATCCTTGATCGTGTAGCAATGAACTCAGTGAAGTATCGTAAGGCAAAGCCAAATCTACATCGTGCTCATACATCCAACGCACCCACTCTTCCAAACTTTTGCGACAC
>Ga0209598_10001992_pt1 | contig 16298 bp, 11 predicted proteins | sample M_140807_EF_Meta_FD_187317 | JGI IMG/M metagenome (GOLD analysis project Ga0209598, IMG submission 187317) | Freshwater microbial communities from Lake Montjoie, Canada to study carbon cycling - M_140807_EF_MetaG (SPAdes) (version 2) | ecosystem: Environmental > Aquatic > Freshwater > Lake... | reverse complement strand
ACGGCCTTGAGGCCCGTCCGACCGGGGCCCGTTACTACGTCCTGGCGATCACCTGCCTGGCCTATGCGCTCAACATCGCCGACCGCTATGTGGTGACCACGGTCATGGAGCCCATGCGGCTGGACCTGAAGCTTTCGGACAGCGGCATCGCCTTCCTGACCGGTATCCCGCTGGCGGTCTTCTACGTGTCCCTGGGCCTGCCCCTGTCCTGGCTGGCGGACCGCGCCAACCGGCGGAACATACTGGCGGCGTCCCTGGTGATCTGGTCGGGGATGACCGCGCTCTGCGGCCTGTCCCAGACCTACCTGCAGTTCCTTTTGGCCCGGATCGGGGTCGGGATCGGAGAGGCCGGTGGCACGCCGCCGTCGAACTCCATCCTGGCCGACCATTTTCCCGCCGACCGGCGGGCCATGGCCATGACGATCTTCGCCCTGGGTGCCCCCCTGGGCGCCTGGATGGGGGCCGACATGGCCGGCTTCGTGGCCAGTCATTACGGCTGGCGGGCGGCCTTCCTGGCCTTGGGGGCCCCCGGGGTCGTCCTCGGGGTCGTCGTCTTCCTGACGGTCCGGGAGCCCGCGCGGGGGCGCCTCGATCCCGTCGCCGGGGTGGCGCCGAAGCGAGAGGGTTTCCTTCGCGCCATGGCCTTCCTCTGGAGCCAGAAGGCCTGCGTCCATGTCATAATGGGCGGCGGGATCTGCGCGCTCTGGGGCTGGGGCCTGATCTGGTTTGCCCCCACCTTCCTGCAGCGGGCCTACCAACTGGATGTCGGTCAGGCTGGCGGCCTCCTGGGCCCGATCCACCTGGTCACGGGCACGGTGGCGACGGTGGTCACCGCCTGGCTCCTGTCCCGGCCCGCCTTTGCCGACCCACGCCGGATCTGCTGGCTCCTGGCGGCGGGGGTCGCCCTGGCCACCGTCCCGTCCTTTATCGCCTTCCAGACCCACGACCTGGGGGTCGCGCGCCTGATGTTCTGGCTGTTCATCCCGGCGCTCTATTTCTACGTCGGCCCGGCCATGGCCCTGGTCCAGAACCTGGCGCCGGCCGGCATGCGCGCGACCTTCATCTCGGTCTCGGTCCTGGTCGCCAACGTGCTGAACCTGATCGTGGCCCCTCAGGCCGTGGGCCTGCTCAGCGACCACTTCGGAGGCGCGGAGGGCCCGGATGCGGAGTCCCTGCGGCTGGCCCTGCTGATCCTGGCGCCCACCGGATTCTGGGCCGCCTTCCACTTCTGGGCGGCCACCCGCACCCTCGTCGCCGACCAGGCCCGGGCGATCGGAGCGGCCTAGGGGTGCAGCTGAGCCGCCGCCCCGCCCCTCACCCGTCCGCGAACTCGTAGACCACCTCATCGAAGGCATCCGCGGCGAAGGTGTAGAGGATCCGCAGGGGCGCCTCCCCCTCGCTCCAGGCGGCGTGCCAGGCGTTGCCGGGGATGAAGACGGCGTCGCCGGGCGCCAGGGGGCGCATCTCGCCGTCCAGGTCGATCACCCCGCGCCCGGACAGGATGTAGTAGGTCTCGGCATGGGCGTGCCGGTGCAGGCCCGGCCGAGTTTCAAGGGTGGCGCGCACCTCGGCCACGCCCTGGACCAGGCCCTGGGTCGGGGTCCGCTCGCCGCTGAAGAGTGTGCGCCAGGTCACCAGGCCGGGCGCCGGCTCCTCCCAGCCCTCCAGCTCGCAGTCGGCCTCATGGACAAGGGTGGCCTGGACAGACATGGCGCGCGCCTTTTCTGGGAGGAAAGCCAAGGGGGGCCGGTCAGCCGACGATGCGCACCGGCAGGGTCTCGTAGCCCTTGACGAAGTTGGAGGTCAGGCGCCGCGGCGGGGCCACCACCTCAATGCGCTTGAAACGCTTGAGGATCTCCTCCCACACCACCTTCAGCTGCATCTCCGCCAGCCGGTTGCCGACGCAGCGGTGGATGCCAAAGCCGAAGGCCACGTGCTGGCGCGGGCGCACCCGGTCGATGACAAAGCGGTCCGGATCCGGGATGACCTCGTCGTCCCGGTTGCCCGAGACGTACCACATGATCACCTTGTCCCCCTTGCGGATCGTCTTGCCGCCCAGCTCCACGTCCCGGGTGGCGGTGCGGCGCATGTGGGCCACGGGGCTCTGCCAGCGGATGATCTCGGGCACGGCGGAGTCCAGCAGGGACGGGTCGGCGCGCAGCCGGTCATAGGCGTCGGGATTGTCCTGGAAGGCCTGAAGGGCGCCGGTGATCGAGTGTCGGGTCGTGTCGCTGCCGGCCACGGTCAGGAGGACCACATTGCCCGTCCAGGCGAACATCTGTCCGTCCTTGCGGGTGAGGGGATCGCCCGCCAGCAGGGACAACAGGTCATTCCCCGGCGCGGTCTTGCGGGCCTCCCACAAGCCCACGAAGGTCTCGAAATAGGGCATCAGGGCCGCCTGGCGGTCTTCGTTGGTCCTGAAGACCGCCCCCTCACCCGTGGGGGCGAGGATGATGTCCGAGGCCTCGGGCAAGAGGCGCCGGGCCTCGAAGGGAAAATCGAACAGGGTCGCCAGCATCTGGCTGGTGAGCTCCACCGAGACCTTGTCGACGAAGTCGAAGGTCTCGCCCACCGGCAGCTCATCGAGGATGGCCGCTGCCCGGCTGCGGATCAGGGGCTCCAACTCGGCCATGCCCTGGGTCGAGAACATGGGCATGACCACCCGCCGCTGGGCGTCATGGTCCGGCGGGTCGAGGGCGATGAAGCTGGAGGTCTCATGCGGCTGATAGCCATCCTGGATGGCGATCCCGCCCCTTTCCGAAGACGAGGAGAAGGCCTCGTTATTGGAATCCACCGCGACAATGTCGTTGAAGCGGGTCACCGACCAATAGGGCCCGAACTCGCTGTTGGCGCAGTAGTGGACGGGGTCCTCCCGCCGCAGCCGCTCGAACCAGGGCGCCCAGGTGTCGCTGGTGAAGTGGCTGACGTCCGCCACATGGAACTGGTCCAGCGGCGTGGCGGCAGCCCGATCCCGGGCGGATTGCATCAGGGCGTTGTCACCATCGGCCATGGCGGGGTTCCTTCGGGTTGAGGGAAAGAAGAGTGCGCGTGTGGGGGTCGGGTGGCAAATGGGAAGTTCGGGGGTTGCCGCCTGTTGGCCGGAGATATTGACTCCTCGCTGCCGATCAGGCCCAGCCCAAGGCGACTGACCACCTTTTGACCCTCACCCTCTCAGGTTCTATCCCGCCTTGAGCCCTGCCAAATGCCGGTCATGTAGCGCCAGGGTCCGGTAGGGGCAGCCTTGGTCCTCCGCCTCCAGCATTGCCGCCTTCAGGGCATTGGGCCCCTCAAGCACCAGAAGGCCGCGCGCCAGCAGGGTCGGCGAAGGCGGCACCTGGTCGCTTGCACGAAGGCGGTCGAGCTCGCGCCGCGCTTTTTCTTTTTGCCCCGCAAGGGCCAGAGCGCTGACAAGAGCGGCCCGTGCATTCGCGTCACCCCCGGACAGAGCAAGGGCACTTCGTGCGGCTTCAACGGCAGCGGAGTGTGACTTCAGGGATGACAGCACATAGCTCAGGACAAGCGGAAAATAATCCTGATTGGGAAGTCGCTGGACCGCGTCTTCAAGCAGGGTGCGGGCCCGAGTCCAGTCGCCGGAGGCGAAGAGGCTCCAGCCGAACGCGACAATCGCCCCGGGTGCAGCCGGGTTGAGGGCCAGGGCGCGCTCGCAAGCCGAGATCGCCCCAGCCAGATCGCCAAGACCCGCCCTTGCAATCCCTGCATTGGTCATCACCATCCAGTCCGTCGGTGCCAGTTCGACAGCGCGATCAATCTCTTTTCGCCCCGTGGAATCACCTTCAATGAGGATTCGAAATCGCCCGTCCAGTGACAGCGCGTGTGCATTGTTCGGATCCTGCTGCAGCAGGGGAAAAAGCGTCTCGCGTGCCCGCTTGCCGGCCAGTCGTGGCGGCATGTACCCCCGGGTTGCGGCTATTCCATAGACCTCTGCAAGGTAAAGCCGGGCGAGCGCATGCTCGGGATTCAGCAGCAGAGCTTCCTGCAGCAAACGGATGGCTACCTGGATGTTTCCTTTCAATCTCAGCCCTAGATTTTCTCGGGCCTGATCGACAAGGTTTCTAACCAGGGTGCTTGACGGGTTTTGGTCTATCACCCGCAAGCTATAGCCGCGACGGCTATGAGTGCGAATACTTACCCCGTCCGCCAGCTTGCGGCGCAGGGTGGATATGCAGCGATTGAGGCTGGAAATGCTGACATCTTCCTCGGGCCAGGCATGGTCCAGGAGGGCGTCATACGTGACCAGCTCTTCGGAACGGGCAGAAAGCACAGCAAGAACGGCCGATTCCTTGGGTGAGAGCGTGAATACGGAGCGGGTCAGTTCCATGCTTGGGAAACCATTTGACGCTTCGACATCGACCCGATTTTCGACGACGTAAGAAATCCGTCAAGTACTCGAATTGCACCGGCGGTAGACCCTTCGATAGGGCCGGGTCCGCTATCGGGGTGCAAGCAGATGTTGAAGTCAGGTTTCACGCTTTTGGCCATGGCGGCGTTTCTCAGCGCCTGTGCACCCATCAGTCCATCCTTGTCTGGCACCTCACCCCTGGCGGCATCGCCGGTTGCTGACACCCTCTATGTCAACGGCGACATCCTGCTCATGGCGGGCAAGGAGCCGGCCTATGCAGAAGCCCTCGCCGTGAAGGACGGGAAGATCAGCTTTGTCGGAGCCCGTGCGGATGCGCCCAAAGCAGCCCAAACTGTCGATCTTGGTGGAAAGACGCTCCTGCCGGGCTTTATCGATAGTCACGGCCACATGGTTGCCTATGGAAAAAACCTGATCGACGCTGATCTGGTCGGTACGCCTGATATTCCTGACCTCCTGGCGCGCATGCGGGCCCACGCCCGAACGGTGCCTGCAGGGGCATGGATTGTCGGTTTCGGATATTCTGCCAAGAACATGAAGGAAAACCGGACCCCTACGGTGGGGGAACTGGATACGGTTTCCACAACCACGCCCGTGATGATCGTCGACAGTTCGGGCCACCTTGGCGCCGGAAACTCCGCCTTGTTTGCCATCGCGGGGGTTGGTCCCTCAACAGCGGATCCGGTCGGCGGAACGTTTTCCCGCCAAGCTGGTGGCAAGGCGCTTGCCGGTCCGATGGAGGAAACGGCGCTCAATTTGGTGCGCGAAAAGCGCCCGGCCTTTGAGGGTCAGATGGCGGACAATGTCATCCTGGGCGGTGCCAAGGCCTGGGCCAGCATGGGACAGACCTCGGCCCAGGACTGCGGCATTGGCCTTGGCAGCGATGACATGGCCATCCTCCGCAACGCCATCAGCAAGAACCTTCTGCCCATCGATCTCTATGTCTGCGCCAAGGATTCCATCATCGACCCCATGCTGGCCCAGGCCAATGCGGTGCGTGTGGACGCCACGGCCGGTAAGGTAAGGCTGGCGACCCGCGTCGACGGTGATACCCGCTATATCAACCGGGTCCGGATGGGCGGGATCAAATTTTGGCTGGACGGCAGCGTTGATACCGCCTGGTTTACCCAGCCCTTCACCAACAACCCGCCTGGCAAGACCGGCGTCTATCTCGGCTATGAGCAGATCCCGGACGAGGTGCTGAACGCTGCATTTGATCGCTTCTGGAATACAGACATCCAGATCAACATGCACATGAACGGTGACGCTGCGGCGGATCAGGCTCTGCGTGCCATCGAAAAAGCCGTGAAGAAATACGGCATGCGGGACCATCGGCCCGTCTTCATCCATGCCTCCTATCTGCGTCCCGACCAGATCGAGAAGATGCGCACCTATGGGGCCGTCCCAAGCTTCCTGACCGCCTCGATCCCCCCTGCAGGAGATGCCGTTGTTTACCTGTGGGGTCCTGAGCGTGCAGCCACGAGCCTGGCTGCGGCAACCTTTGTGCGGGAAGGGCTGCCCTTCACCTTCAGCCACGATGCGCCTGTGTCGCCCTCGCCATCCATCCTGGCCATTGTGGACGCCGGTGTGAACCGGATTGCGGCGAGGAGTGGGCGGGTCATCGGCCCGGATCAGAGGGTGTCACCCTACCAGGCCCTTCGGGCCGTCACCGCCTATGGTGCCTATCAAATCCACGAGGAGACGACCAAGGGAACACTCGAGGTCGGCAAGCTGGCCGATCTGGTGATCCTGGATGCCAATCCCCTCAGGGTTACGCCGACCTCGATCAAATCGATCAAGGTCCTCGAGACCATCAAGGAGGGGGTGACAGTCTTCCGCCTCGTACCCACCCCAGTCCCGTAATCGGGAGGCCGGACCCTCGGGTCAGAGGCGTCAGGCCCACATCAATCCAAACGGCGAGGAACGGGCGTGCTTGATTCCCACAACACCTTACCAAACCCGCCGGCTGTCTTGGCTTTGACGGACCGAACGCCCTGGCAGAGGGGGGCGAGCCTCAGGGTTCTTGCAGTTGGCCTGGGCCTCCTGGTCTTCGCCGGGTCGGCTGAGGCCCAGACCACAGACGATACAGCGGTGGTCATCTCCGACCTCAGGCGTCAGATTCGGGCGCAGCAACAGCAGCTTGACGCTCAGGGACGACAGCTCGCCAGTCAGGCAGAACTGCTCGACAGGCTGGCCAGTCGGCAGGTCCCGGCGGCCCCGCCCCAACGGGCTTCTTCCCCTGGAAATGCCCAGCCAGACGAAATTGCGGTTGTACCGTCGGCTGAGATCAAGGCCGCCGTCACGGCCGACGTCACGCTGCCTGAGCTGACGGCCGACCGCTTTGCCGCCGGTCCCGGGGTGGTGGTGGTGGATATGCCAGGATTCAAGGCGACCCTCGGCGGAGCGCTCCGCACCAATGCCCTGTTCAGCAGCGCCCGTGGAATCGGCGGAAGCGCAGCACCCTTCTTCCTGGCCCCGCCTGACGCGACAGGTGCCGAAAATGTCTTCGACATCACGGCCCAATACAGCCAGGTCAATCTGTCCCTGGAAGGTCCCAGCGTGGGAGGTTTCAGCACAGGCGCCCTCGTCCTGTTCCAGTTCTACAATGGCGCCGTGTTTTCCAATCAGTACGGCTTCACCCCCGGCCTGGTCTTTGCCTACGCTGCCAATGAGCGATGGAATGTCTCTGCGGGCCGGCGTGGAGAGCTGTTCAGCGACCGCGCTCCGAATATGGTGGATGCGATGACCATTCTCGGAGCCTCGGGGAATCCGGGCAACAGTGTCCGCAGTCAGTTCCGGGTCGTGCATACCACTCCCATGGCCGACGGGGGAAAGTTCACTGCAGCTTTGGCAATCAGTGATCCGATCTCGACCAATATCAGTGCCGACTTTGCCGACAGAACAGAAGACAATGGGGTGCCCAACTTCGAGGCAAAGCTCGCCTTTGCAACAGCCCCGCCTGGGTCAGAGGTGCTTCTGAAGCGGCCAGTCTTTGAAATAGGGATCTCTGGTGTCTATGGAGAGTTCCGCAAATTCTACGATCTCCAGCCGCCCTTCTCCGTGGAAAAATACAGTATTGAAGGGCTCGCCCTGGATGGCGGGCTTCGGCTCGGCGATCGTTTCGGCTTACAGGGTGAAATCTACCAGGGTCGCGGCTTAGGCAATTATCTTGGGCTCGCCAATCAGACTGTGAACCCACAGAGCCGGGAGATTGTCACGGGCTCGGGGGGCTGGGGAGAGGCAAGCTGGGTTTGGCGGGAAGGCCTTGAAAGCAATTTCGGCTACGGCCAGGACCGTCCCGATCTCGATACAATCTCACTGGGCAGCATCGGAAGAAACGAGACGGCCTATGGCAATCTGATCTGGACAGTGAGGCCCTGGTTGAGGCTGTCGGCTGAGACGACCTGGCGCAAGACCGGTTACCTGCTCCCGACAAAGTCGCTGCTTTCGAACGATGGGCTCGGTCTTAACCTGGCGACTGAGATGCGTTTCTAGTTACTGAAAATCATCTTGATTTGTAAAATGACCTCTGAATTTCAAAATATCATTTAGACATACTATATTTGTATGAGGGCATTCTGTATTTACGAGTATTGACATTAATATTAGATTTTTTATTTTCCGCTCCTGCACGCGCCAAAACTGCGATCTTTGGGAAAATCTCGGAAATCGCAGCGTCATTCTAGAAAGCTATCGCGAAGTCATATGCGGTGGAGAACATGGGCCGAACCTCCCGCCGCTGGGCGTCAGGGTCTGGCGGGTCCAGGGCGATGAAGCTAGAGCGCTGATGCGGCGTGTCTCGGTCCGGGCTGCCGATCCCGCCCCGCTTCGATGACCAGGAGCAGGACGGTCGCCGCCAGGGGCACCAGGTTGATCCCGCCCACCCGCCCACCTTCCCGCCGGCCAGCCAGATCAGCCAGCCAGATCAGGAAGACCGGCACGAAAACGACGTTCGCCGCCTCCATCTTCCAATAGGGGTCCAGTCGCTTGAGCAGGTCGGCGCGGGTCTTGGCGGCCATTGGGAACCCCACCAGATCGGAGGGTCAGGACCGGAGCCTACAGCAGGTTCGGCGAAGGATGCCAGATGAGCCCCCTCAGGCGTGCGGGGGACGCTTCGGCCCGGGTGCGCGACGCCAGTTCCACCCGACACTTCCCCGGCCTGCGTGCGCCGAGAGTGCCACCGGCACTACCGGCGAAGCGGCATGCGGAGAGGCATGAGGTGCGACGATCAGGATCGACCGCAGCAGGCCACACTGGACACGGCGTGCGAGGGAAGGCGAGATGCCGACCATGTCCAGGCCGCTCTTGTTCCTTGATCCCGACAGCGATCTCAGTCTGCAGGATCAGGTGCGTCGCAAGCTGGTCGAGGCCGCCTGCGCCGGGGCGTTTCCACCGGGCAAGCGGTTGCCGTCGTCCAGGGCTCTGGCGGCCCAGCTGGGCGTGGCGCGCAATACGGTGACGCTGGCCTATCAGAAGCTGCTCGACGAGGGGCTATTCGTCAGCCGTGAGCGCAGCGGCATCTATGCCGACCACGACATGCTGCGCGGCCTGACGGCGGTCCAGTCCGTGGCAGGCGGCCGCGAGCCGGCGCCGTCGTCGCGATGGCGCGGCCGGTTCAAATCCGGCGAAGGCGATGAGCCGGTCGCGCGGCGGATGCCCAACTGGCGGCAATATCCCTATCCCTTCATCGACGGCCTGTTCGACGCGTCCCTATTTCCGGTCGCCGAGTGGCGCGAGGCCAGCCGTCAGGCCCTGGCGGTCCGCGACATCGGCCAGTGGTCGATGGACGGCGGCGATGCGGACGATCCGATGCTGATCGAGGAAATCCGCACCAAAGTCCTGCCGCGGCGGGGAATCCGGGCGCGTCCGGACGAGATTCTGATCACGGTCGGAGCCCAGCAGGCCCTGTCGCTCGTCAGTCAGATGCTGATCGACCGGACCCGCGTGGTGGCCATCGAAAATCCTGGCTATCCGGACATGCGTCGGCTGGCCAGGGACCGTGGCGCCCGGCTGGTCCAACAACCCGTCGACGACGAGGGACTGGTCGTCGACCGGCGGCTAGACGACTGCGATCTGGTCTATGTCACGCCCAGCCATCAGTTTCCCACCGGCGTGATGATGACGAAGGCCCGCCGCGAAGCGCTGCTCAAGAAGGCCGCGGCGCGCGACCTGGTCATCATCGAGGACGACTTCGACTGCGAGACCAACGACCTCGATGAGGCCTGTCCGGCCCTGCGCAGCCTGGATCGGGACGACCGCGTGATCTATGTCGCCGGCTTCTCCAAGGTGCTGGGACCGGGTCTGCGGCTCGGTTACATGGTCGCGTCGGCAGAGGTGATCGCCGAGGCCCGCCGGCTCCGCCATCTGTCCATCCGCCATCCGCCGCTGAACAACCAGAGGGCGGCCGCCCACTTCCTGTCCATGGGCCACTACGACGCGACCATGATGCGGCTGGGCCGGCTGTTTCGCGAGCGCCGCACCGCTCTGCGCGACGCCCTGAACCACTATCTGCAACAGTCCGTCGCCATCGGGCCGCTACGCGGCGGGGCCACCTACTGGGTGCGGGGGCCGGACCATCTCGACGTCGAGGCGTTCGCGGCGGAGGCGGAGCGGCGCGGCGTGCTGATCGAACCGGTCGGCCCCTACTATGCCGACCGCAAGGCGCCCCGGAACGTCTTCCGACTGGGCGTGACCAGTCTGCCGACAGACCGCATCCGGCAGGGCGTGGCGGCCCTGGCCGACCTGATGCGGGATCTGCCGGGCACGGCGCGTGCCTTTCCAGAGACCGCCAGCGCCCGACTGTCGGGCGCGGCGCTTCAGGCGGCGATGTCGGGCGCGGTGCTGCTGTGCAAGACGGTCTACGGCGACCCCTGCACCATCGAGCTGCTGACGGACGGCCGGATGGTCGGCCGGGCCGGCTATGCCAACGAGGACTGCGACGAGGGGCGCTGGTGGGTCGAGGGCGACGTCTGGTGCAGGCAGTGGGTCCGGTGGTCCTACGGTGAGACCTCGCGTCTGGTGACAGCGATCGTCGGCGATCGCATCGGCTGGTTCGATGTGGGCGGTCGCCTGGTCGACACGGCCGTCATACGGCGATCGGACGCTGGCTGACTCTCTGGGGCCAGATTTCTTTTCCGGCGTGCGGGGCTTTCAATCTGGCCCCATCTGTTGCCGGGGACTGGCGCTATGTGACGGCCGCTAACGCAGTCACTCTCGGGGTTCAGGGCCACAGGGCCTGTCTTGAGATTTCCCATGCGCCCCATTGGTATCGCCGGCCTTCAACTGCAGCTTGGCAAAGGCGACAACAGCGACCGCATCGTCGCTGAAGTCGCGGCGGTGAAGGCCCGCCTTCCCTGGGTCGACATGGTGGTCCTCGGTGAACTGTGCCTGTTCGGGGCCTCAACCGCCAACGCCCAGCCGCTGCCCGGCGAGGCCGAGGCGAAGATGTGCGAAGCGGCGCGCGCGGCGGGTGTATGGCTGGTGCCCGGTTCGCTGTTCGAGGCCGACGGCGGCCGCGTCTACAACACCGCGCCGGTGATTGACCCGACCGGTCAGGTCGTTGCCCGCTACCGCAAGATCTATCCCTTCCTGCCCTACGAGCAGGGCGTGGCTCCGGGAAGCGAGTTCGTGGTCTTCGACGTGCCCGGCGTCGGACGGTTCGGCATGTCGATCTGTTATGACATGTGGTTTCCGGAGACGACCCGGACCCTCGTCTGGATGGGCGCGGAGGTCATCATCCATCCGGGCATGACCAACACCATCGACCGCGAGGCGGAGCTGGCCATCGCCCGCGCCAGCGCGGTGACCAACCAGGTCTTCTTCGTCGACATCAACACCGCCGGGTCCCTCGGCGTCGGGCTGTCGGGCGTGTTCGGCCCGGGCGGCGAAGTCATTCACCAGGCGGGGGCGGGCCATGAGGTCATCGCCGTCGAACTCGATCTGGACCAGGTCACACGCGTGCGTGAGCGCGGCTGGCACGGGCTGGGACAGCCCCTGAAAAGCCTGCGCGACAATCCGATCGAATTTCCGCCCTACCGGGAAGGGTTTGCCGCGTCGCCGACCTTCTCGGAACTGGGGCCGTTGCAGAAGCCGGGGTCTGAACGGCCTACGGCGCCAGGAGTGAGGACGATCAAGACGCAGGCGTAATGCAGGCGCGCGCGTCACGCGTCACGCCTCTGGCGGGAAATGGCGGCAGGTCTGTCTGAAACGAGGGGGGATTGAGGTGAACACGTCGAACCTGAAAGGTGCCGTATCGCTCGGCACGCTCGTCAAGAACAGCCGTCCCGCGGGGCAGGTGCGCCAGACCATCCCTGCGAACTCGGCCGGCGGCATGGACCCTGGAGGGTTGCTCTGATGCGTCTTTTCACGCTTGGCGCGGCCGTGCTGGCGGCGTCACTCTGCGCCGTCTCGCCGGCCCTGGCCGCCCCCGTCTTCGTTGATGATTTCCAGGATGGAAAGGCCGACGGCTGGGGGCAGACCGGGGCGAGCGACGTACGGCTGACATCCTACGGCGACAACATCTCGCTGCGCGTGACGGGTGGCGCGACGGCCATGACGTCGGTCTCGACCGCCGGTTTTGTCCAGCTGTCGGTCGCCGGATCCCTGGCGGCGATGGGGCTGGGGAAGGCCGACGCCTGTCTGGTCGAGGCCTCTGCCGACGACGGCGCGACCTGGCGGGAGGTTGTCGCGGTGCGCGATGGCGCCGACGACGGCGTGACCCTGACGCGGGCGGCGCTGGCGCTTCCGGACGCGTACGACACGTCAGAGGTTCTGATCCGGGTCCGGGCCGTCGGCGGCAAGCGTGTGGCCTGCTGGGCCGACGCGGTGACGGTGACCGGTGAACGCCGCGTCGAGGCCGCCGGTCCGCGATCCGCCCTGACGCTCGACAGCCTGACGACGGGACCGGGGCTCTCCGCGCCGGTCAGCCTCGCCGCCTTCGCGCCACCGCCGGGGGCCGTGGCGCCGCCAGGCCGGTCCGACCTGCGCCTGACGCTGACTCTGTCCGGCGCGACCCTGAACATGACGGTGGTTCACGACGACACCGGCGACACCCCTGCCGAGCTGGCGGCCCGGGTGACGTTACCGCCCTTCGATTTCGCGTTCCTCCGGGACGGGGCCGATCTGGTCCCGGTCCGGCGCGGCGTGATCGTCGGCGACCATCCCGCCTGGGACTGGGTCCTCGAACCTGGACGCGTCTGGCGCGAGGAGGGCGATCGCGGGTGGCTGCGGGCCGCGGTCCCGTTCGCCCTGCAGGAGCACAACGCCAACTGCCTGCACAACGGGGTGCTGACCTTCCTGTTCAAGCCCGATGGATCTGTGTCCCGGGTGGCGCTGGAGATCGCTTCGGAGACCTGCGCCTATCTGAAGTTCGACGCCTGGGCCACGGTCCCGGCGCGGCTGACGCCCGCTGCGATCCCGGACGGTGATGCGGTCATTGCGGCCTGGCGGGACCAGGTCGTCGCCCGACTGCCGGTCCGTCCCCTCGCCGAGCTGGCCCGGCTGCGGCCGGACGTGAACCTCGCGGCCTTCGCCCTCGGCGCCACGAAGGGTGGCGACCCGCCCACCGCCTTCGGCCTGGTCGTCGATGGCGTTCACTATGCGAGCGCCTGCCAGACCCGAAAAGGCGATTATCCCTTCTGCGACGTTCTGGGCCTGCCGTCCTACTCCACGGCCAAATCGATTGTCGGCGGCGTCGGTCTGATGCGGCTCGAGGCCTTGCACCCGGGCAGCGCCGGGGCGCTGATCGCGGATCACGTTCCGGCCTGCGCCAAAGGCGGCGACTGGGCCGCCGTGACTCTGGCCAACGCGCTGGACATGGCCACCGGCGTCTACGGCTCGACCGCCTTCGAGGCGGACGAGAACGCTCCCGCCGGCCAGGTCTTCTTCAACGTCGAAGACAGCGCCGCCAAGGCGGCCTACGCCTGCGGCCACTTCCACCGCCGCGCCGCACCCGGGACGACCTTCGTCTACCGTACCGCCGACACCTACCTGCTTGGAACGGCCATGTCCGATATCCTCCGGCGGTCGGGAGAGGGCGATCTCTATGATGATCTCGTGGCCCCGCTCTGGCGGTCGCTGAAGCTCAGCCCGACGATCATGGGAACCCGCCGCACCTACGATGCGGTGCGCCAGCCCTTCACCGGCTGGGGTCTCACCTACCATCGCGACGACATCCTGCGCATCGCAGGCTGGCTCCGGGACGGGGCCGTGATCGACGGCCGGCCGGTGCTCGACCCGGGTCTGCTGAAGGCGGCGCTGCAGCGTGATCCGGCCCATCCGGGCCTGCCCGCCAGCGGCCCGGCCTATCGCTACAAGGCCGGCTTCTGGGCGCGGGACATCAGCGGCCCGCTGGGCTGTTCCCGGCCGGTCTGGGCGCCGTTCATGTCGGGATACGGCGGCATCTCCGTCGTGCTGCTGCCGGGCGGCGTGACCTACTACTACTTCGGCGACAGCGGCGTCTTCGACTGGGCTCCGGCGGCCCTCGAAGCCGGCAGGATCAGGAATATGTGCTCATGACTGACGATGCCCTCTCCCCGCCGGTTTCGCGTCTTGGCCCGCGGAAGGTCCCGGAGGATAGTCTGGTGGCGAGCGTGCTGCTGTCCTTCCTGGCGACCGCCGGCCTGTTCTACGTGAACATCATGGCTGCCCTGGTCGATGGCCTGATCAGCGGAGTGGGCCTGACCGCCAGAGAAGCGGGGCTGGTGGCCTCGGCCAACGTCTATGGTGCCGCTGTCGGCGCCCTGACGGCGGTGTTCATTGTCCGCAGACTTCCTTGGCGACCGGTTGCTGTGACGGTGCTGCTCTGCCTGATCGCCATCGACCTGGCCTCGACCCTGTTGAAGGCGCCCGAGGTCCTGATCGCGGTAAGGTTCATCCACGGTCTGATCGGTGGCCTGCTGGTGGGCGTGGCCTTCGCGGTCATCGCCCGGACCCGAACGCCCGACCGGACCTTCGGCATGCTGCTTGTGGTTCAGTTCGGCCTCGGCGGCCTGGGGCTGATGTTCCTGCCCCGGCTGGTGCCGGTGTTCGGACCGGGGGTCCTATTCTTGGCCCTGGCGGCTTTCAGCCTGGCGACGCTGGCGATGGTCCCGTTTCTGGGGGCTTACAAGGCTTTGCCGAAGGCCGCTAACGACGGTCCCAAAGCGCCGACCCTCTGGATTCCCCTCATTCTGGTGTTCGCATCGATCTTTCTGTTCCAGGCCGCCAACATGGGCCTGGCAGCCTACATCATCGGTCTGGGCAAGGGCGCCGGGCTCGAGCTCAGGTTCATCACCGACACACTGGGCGTGGCCAACTGGATCGGCGCTCTCGGTTCGGTCCTGGTCGTCGTCATGGGGGTCAAGTTCGGTCGCTTCTGGCCGGTCGTGGCCGGCCTGGTCCTGACGCTCGGCGGCACCTGGGCGTTCCACTACAGCGAGCTGCCGTGGATCTACCTCCTCGCTAACATCGGCACGGCCATCACCTGGGCCTTCGTCATTCCCTATCTGCTCGGCATGAGCGCGGCGTTCGACAGGGCCGGGCAGATGGCCGCGCTGGCCGGCTTCTTCTCCAAGATGGGCCTTGCCTCCGGGCCGGCCATGGCCGCGTTCGTCACGGCCGGGGGACAGTACGGCGGCCTGATCAACATCTCGGTCCTGGGTCTCGCGCTCAGCGGCGTCGCGGCGGCTGCGCCCGCCCTGTTGCTCGACCGACAAGGCCCACCGGACTGAACCGCCCCGATATCCTGGCCTCCCGTTCGCCCGAATTCCCCGAATTGCCATCAGGAGGGTGCTGTCAGGCTAACCCTGGACCTTCTCCAGTTTGGCCCCCTACGGTGCGGCCAGACCAGGGCGGGGTCCACACGAGCAAACAATCGGTCGCCGAGATACACGACGAGGCTCAGCGACCGGATGGAATTTCATCTTTGATTACAGCAAAAGCCCACTCCGGCACATCAAAGACGTGTCTCTCAGGCATTATATTTTTCAGGCCCTGGGCTTTATGTGGGCGATAAGCTTCTCAATCGCGATTGGGAGTTATACGACAGCTTTTGCTAACATTATCGGCCACTCGGTGTTGATCGGCGCCGCGGGCATTACTGTCGCGACCTATACGGCTGCGAAGGTCAAGCCGTCCTTGTTCAACGGTGCCGGGCGCCGACCGGACGGCGAGCACGAGTGAACGGCTCGACCCGGACAGGGCTAAACCCGAGCGCCAACGGGTGGCCTAAAATGAACCTGAACAGACCTTGACCCGGCTGCGACTGGATAGACCTGACACAGGGTGCAAGATGAACGTCCGCGATCGGGCCCTGCAGGTCTCAGAATAGCCCCTCCTGCGAGGGCGCTTGGCCTGCGCTTCCAGGGAAAACACTGTTGTCGAGGGCGGCTCGACTGACGCCCAGGTGGTCGCGCAGGACCGCTTTAAACACCGAGCGCACGTCAGCTGTCGGTGCCAGATCGCGGGCTTCGAACAGTCGGTTGTCGTTGAGGGTGGGCCAATCGCCGATCATGCCACCCGGCTTCAGGGCCCCACCGGCCATCAGCATGGCTGACCCGGTGCCGTGGTCCGTACCGCCGGTGCCATTGGCGCGCGCCGTTCGGCCGAACTCGGTGGCAATGACCACGACCGTCCGGCTCCAGTCTTCGCCGAGGCCGGTGCGCAAGCCCGAAACCACCTGATCCAGCCCTGTCAGGCGCGCCTGCAACTGGCTGACCTGCCGTGCGTGGGTATCCCAGCCATCGACCGACAGGGCGACCACGTCCGCCCCGTCAGGTCCCGCCATCAACCGGGCGATCGCCTGACCCAGGCCGGCGATGTCGTTCCGGGCCAGGCGGGCATCGCCGCCCATCGCCATGGCCTGGGCCTCCGTCTGCAAGCCGGCCGCCAGGTTCTCGGCCAGCAGGCGATCCTCGACATAGAGGTCCTGCAGCAGAGACGC